>Ga0209023_10008457_pt1 | contig 10328 bp, 4 predicted proteins | sample LakOneMetagenome_FD_187468 | JGI IMG/M metagenome (GOLD analysis project Ga0209023, IMG submission 187468) | Freshwater and sediment microbial communities from Lake Erie, Canada (SPAdes) (version 2) | ecosystem: Environmental > Aquatic > Freshwater > Lentic | place: Lake Erie, Canada | collected...
ACAATACCTTTGCACATGGCAAGGCCCAGCCCGGTACCGGAAGTTTTGGTGGTAAAATTCGGGGTGAATATTTTTGAACGCATTTCATCCGGGATGCCCATTCCGTTATCAGTAATTTTTACCAGTATCTTATTATCATACAATTCTTCTTCAATATGAATTTGCACCGGTGTGCCTTCGGGCACTGCCTGTATGGCGTTTTGAATTAGGTTGGTAAAGAGGCGGTTGATATGGGTGCGGTCTGCATCCACCATCACCTGCTGGTGTACTGGGGTGCAATCCAGGTGCACCCGCTCGTCCATACGGTGTAACTGGATCAACTGGTACAACACTTCGTGCAGGTCAAACACTTCATTATGCGGGTTACCTATATTGGCAAACTGGCTGAATTCGCCAGCAATCTGGTTAAGGTGGTTGATCTGTTCCACCAGGGTTTGTGCCACGTTAGCGGTTAACTCCCTTACATTATCCGAGTTATTACTGATGGCTTTTTGCAGGTACTGCAAACTCAGCTTCATGGGTGTAAGCGGGTTTTTAATTTCATGCGCCACCTGCCTGGCCATTTCACGCCAGGCCCCTTCCCTTTCACTCTTGGCCAGTGCATTGGCACTGGTATCCAGTTTGCCCACCATCTTATTGTATTCGCTTACCAGCTCACCAATTTCATCATTGCGTTTCCAGTCGATGGCTTCATTTACACTGCCCAGGTTTACTTCTTTCATTTTGCCGCTGATAAAAGAAAAAGAACGCGTAATGCGGTTGGTGATGAACAGGGCCACAATACCTGCAATTAAAAATATAAAAGCGTTGAGGTTGATGATGGTTACCAAAAAGTTGGCGATCTCCAGTTTTAATTTACTCTCAGAAGTAAAATAAGGGATGTTCAGGTAAGCATATTCCCTGCCGGTTTCATCAATTACAGGCACATAGTTACTCACATAACTTAAGCTGCCTATCTGCTCTTCTTTAAAATACTGCACTTCGTGCTGCCGGTTTAAATGATAGTAAGCCAGCGGGTCCATCCTGGTGCTTACAATACCGCGGTTATAGGGCAAGGGCAGCGAGGATGCTTTTAAATTACCTTCCAGGTCGTACAGGTTGATATCTGCCGCATGGATCTCTGATATTTTTGAAATGGTCTGTTCCAGTTTTTCCTTATAGCCTTCGTCGTAAATTTTTATCACATCATCAAATACCGATAATTCAGATAAGGAGTTGCGCACTTCGTTCTCCATTACTTTAATGGTGCGGCTCAGGCGCTCCCGGTTATTGTTTTCGTAACGGCGTATAAAAAATAAAATGGTGGCCACGCCTATCACCAAAAAAGAAAGCACGCTGATGAAGATGATGGTGCCGTGTATCTGGTTACGGATACTGAGCTGTAAATAACTTTTAAGTTTTATTTTATTTAAACGGGAGCGTATAAAAACATTGATGAGCCAGAAGATACCGGTAACCAGTAAAAAGGCGCAGAACAAATAAGAGAACAGGGTGATGGTTTCAATAAGAAAACTGTCTTTTTTGGCAATGATCACCACGCTCTCGGGCCCGGCACGGTACCAGAGCTCATCAAAATCGCCTTTACGGAAATGTTCAAACTCATCTTTAGGTACCTGCGATTTTGTAATTTTTGTGGCAAAGGCATAATCATTATGGCTGCTGATGAGCTGCAGGTTATTGTACACGGCAAATGCATATACCGATGAATTTTCAATGGCATATTCATTACCACGTGAAAATAATTCAGGATACAGTGCATCCGATTTGAATTTTTTGGACCGGGCCAAAATAAAAACATAGCCCAGCACTTTACCGGATGTGTCGGTTATATTTTTGCGGCTGATATAACTGAACCTGTCGTATGACTCATCATAATAAAATAAATCGGCGATGCCCGTGGGGCGGCCCTGTGTATTTAAAATGGTATTGAGTTCATTAAAACTGGTGGAGTCCTGGTTAAACAACGGCTTTTCATTTTCATCAAAAGAAAATATCCTGGTATCGTATTTATTGGTATAGCCTAAAAAATTACTGCTTACCAGGCTGTCTTTAAACACCTGGTTGGTGGAATCGTTTTTTAATTTATAAAAATTGGGCCACAGCGCTTCATTCCTGAAATCGGTTAACAGCGTATTCATCAGTGTTTCGCTGGAAGGATCAGCCTTGGTGCTGAGTGTTTCGGCATAATGTTTACGGTTACGCAGTTCTTTAATATTGTTTTCCTGCACAATAACCATGGTAATGGAAAAAGAAAAAAAGAATAACCAGAACACCAGTCGTGATGAAGTAAGGTTGGTGGTGGGCAATACCAGGTAATTACTGCTGAGCAGTGCCAGGAATAATAGCAGCCATACCAGCAGGTACAATTCAAAAGCTACAATGGTAATGGTAAAGCCCACTGTTAAAAAAATAAGGCCCAGTATGGTAACAGCAATATACAAGGGCACAAAATTTTTGGGAAACATGGGCTTGAGCAGGTACAATAATATCTGCGCCAGCAAAAAATACCCAATGGCAATACAGCACAGTACCACGAAGCCAATAAAACTGTAAAGGTTATTAATGCTGAAGAAATTGATAACATCGAAAGATATCTGCGAGTCGGCAACAAGGCTGCGTAAGACGCGGCCGCATACATAAGTGGCAGCCAGTAATAAAAATGCCACCGTGATCAGCCACAACCATTTTGCCGGGTGAAACCTGGTGGCCACCACGTATTTTTTTACCAGCAGGTGGTGGCGGATGAATAATATCAGCCACATAAACAGCACTGCATTGATCAACAGGTCGCCCAGGGAACGCAGCACCATATTGGAACCATATACCGCAGGGTCAAACAGTTCAAACTGCCGGAAGTTCAGGGGTATGGGGAAATAATAACTGCTTACCCGCAATGCCAGTACGGTGGCCACTAAAAACAATACTGCTTTCCACAGGCGGTTGTGCAATGCAATATAGATGGCAGATATGTGCAGGAACAGGAAAAATAAAACAGTGGCCAGGATACGCAGCCATACGGAAACAATATTGTTTTTGGGAATGATGGTGCCGGCTTTTTTAAACAGGTAAAAAAGTGTTTTACCATTGATGGCATGCACTGCTGCCGAACCGGACTCCATGGCGATATCGTAATTCTTTTCAAAACCCTCACCGGTTACAAAAGCGTTCTTAAGGTATTCGTTGGTGATAACATAATTCCATTTTACCGGCACCAGCGCCACCAGGGTGTTGCCGCTGGTAACCAGTTTATGCCATACATAATAGCCGTTCTGTAATAAAATAAAACCGGAGCTGTCAACACTTTGCAGGATGGGCTCGGTGGGTACCACGGTTTGGGTATTCCAGAACACCAGGTTATACTGCCCGGCTTCGTTGAACTGGTACAGGTAAATAAAATATTCTTTTTGGGTGATCCCTTTTAAAAAGTTTTCGTCGTATTTTTTTCCTGAAAGTTGTTGTACCATCCCCGTATCGTTTGCCAGGTTGGTAAAATCTTTTTCAGACCGGTGTATATAGGCTTCAATCTTTTTTTGTACGGCGTTTACCGAAGAATTGTCGGCCCAGTAATTATCAATAATAAAAGAAATGGTGATCAGCCAGGCTGCAATTACCAGCAGGTAACTGTTTTTGTAGAGGAAGCGTAATAAGGTTGGTGTGTTTTGCAATTATGGTATTAAGGGGTTGTATGTTTGATGCGGTTCCATATATCATCCATTTCCTGCAGGCTCATGTCGTGCAGTTGTTTTCCTTCCTTTAACGCTTCTGTTTCCATTTTAGTAAACCGGTATATAAATTTTTTATTGGTGCGCTCCAGTGCATTCTCTGCATCTGCCTGCAAAAACCTTGCAAAATTTACCAAAGAGAAAAAAACATCACCCAGTTCATCTTCTATTTTATCAACATCGCCCGATGCCACGGCCTCCAGCAGCTCTTGATGCTCTTCCTCCACCTTATCCCAAACCTGTTCTTTGGTGTCCCACTCAAAGCCCACCTGTTTTGCCTTTTCCTGCAGGCGCATGGCTTTAACCATGCTGGGCAGCGATTGGGGCACGCCGCTCAATACCGAGGTCTTCCCTTCTTTGAGTTTCAGTTTTTCCCAGTTTTGCTTCACTTCTTCATCATTGGCTACGGTGACAAGTCCCGAGCCTGCCGGAGGATAAATATGCGGGTGCCGGTGAATCAGTTTTTCGCATACCCCGTTGATCACTTCATCCAGTGTAAATGCATTTTTCTCCGCACCGATCTTTGCATAAAAAACAATATGCAGCAGCAGGTCGCCCAGTTCTTCCTTTATTCCCTTCCAGTCGCTTTCGGTAATAGCATCAGCCAGTTCGTAAGTTTCTTCAATGGTAAGCTGGCGCAGGGTGTGAATGGTCTGTTTTTTATCCCAGGGGCATTTTTCACGAAGGTCGTCCATTATTTTCACAAGCCTTAAAAAAGCGGTACTTTTAGAATCCATTAATATTATATTTTAAAAAGTGAGAGCAGGAGAAATACAACAAATAATAACATTACAATTATAAAATTCACAATATGCAGTATACAAAATTTAAGGATGGTTTTACCCCTTCCCTGCTGGTAAAAATTGCGCATGGCTTTATAATTATACACAAAAATTAAAATGGTGATGAGGCCTGAAAAATAGGCCAGCCAGCCGGCATGTAAACTATCCTTTAATTTATTGATGCCAAATACTGCCAGTAATGCTATAAATACAAATACAAAAAGGTGAATGGTAAATATGGCATGGTTTACATAGTAATACTGTTTGCGTCTTATATACAGCAGCTTAAGCAGCAGGGCAAACAATGGCAGGGATACAAACAGCAGCTGGGGCAATGAATGTATGAGTTTATCCACCAGTGCAGACGTAATGGCTTTTGAATCGCCATTGTATTTTTCATTAAGGTCAATTTCGCGATAGGTTAATTCCCTTTCCAGCCAGTTATGCTTTTTGCCATGTGCCAGGGCACTGTCGTATGCCGCACGGTTTTTATATTTAGACGGGGTGAACCTGATCCCTGATTTTGATTTACCTATTAAACTGTCTAGGTATTTAAAATACTTCGCACTGTCATATGCAAATTGTAAAGTACTGTCATTTTTAACCAGCCCGTCAACAAATGCCCTGTACGCTTTTGCATCCATTTGTTTGATCATTTGAACAGAAGCTTTTGTAAACCCGTTATCAACTATTGTGGTGCTGGCTGTGGGTTCCATCTTAAACAGGCTGAAAAAGATCAGGAAAAAAAGTGCGGAGGTAAAAACATACATCCTGATGGGATTGAGATGGCTGGCGCGCCGCCCCATCATATATTCCTTTGGTAAAAAGCCGGGTTTAAAAACCAGGTATTTAAGGGAAGTGAAGAATTTACCGTCGAAATGGGTGATGTCTTCAAAAAAATGAGACACCAGGTGCCATGCCGATTCCCTGGGTTCAATATTTTCCTGCCCGCAGATATGGCAGTATTTACCATATACCTGCGCATTACAGTTTAAACAGTTCCTTTCTTTCCGTTCTTTTAAATGGCTCAAGGCTGATAATTTTGTTAAAAATAATAAAGTTTGGGGGCATGTACATGAATGGCACAATTTAAGTTATCAAAAGATAGTTTACTTTTGGCAACCAAAAATTCTCAAATGACAAAGTTGTTTTTCCCGGTGCTGGCCTTTATTTCAATATCCTTTACCGCCCATGGCCAGTATTATTATAAAGATATTATCAGCAATAAGCAGCTGATGGCCGAAATGGCGCTGTACAAGGAACAGAAAATACGCAGCATCAGCCTAAAAAGTTTTGAAGACGACGGCAGCCCCAGCGAAGGCTTTTTTTGTGAAAAGACGATCAATAAAAAATATACGTCGGTGGAAACCCTGTCTAAATCCTATGTAACACCCGCCTCCACTTTTACCACTGTTTTCGACAGTAAGGGATTGTTGATGCAAACCACCGACAGTTCTGATATAGCTTCCAGCAATTCTTATTATACTTATACTGATAACGGGCAGATCAAAAGCATTGTTGCCGTAAACCGCTCCAGTGATGATGATTTTAAAGCAGAGATTCGGGAAGAGCACCTGTATGAATACGATGCTGCCGGAATGCCTGTAAAAATGACAAGGATAAAAAACGGGGTTGACAGTACAGTGATTGTTTTTTCAGCTGATGAAAATGGCAATACCGGTATTGAAAAAAACACCAAAACAGGCGACACTTATTATTACTATTACGATAATAAAAAAAGGCTTACCGATGTGGTGCGGCTGAACCCATACAACCAGAAAATGCTGCCCGACTATATGTTTGAATATAATTATGGCGGCCAGGTAAGCCAGATGACCACCACAGAAGAAGGCGGCAGTTATTATTACATCTGGAAATACACTTACGAAAACGGCCTGCGTGTTAGAGAAAAATGCTACTCAAAAGAAAAAAGGCTGATGGGCACCATCGAATACGAATACAAATAAAAGATCAGCCGGCTGTTATCCCCTCCTGCCCTGGCCGCTCCGAACCTGTGCAGCACCGGGTTGTATGGTACCGCGTCTTGCATTATTCCTGCCTGCCTTGCCACTGCCACTTCCAAATTTGCGTGGGAAATAAGATACCGTTACCATAAAATATTGCTGCAGCCCGTTGCTTACACTGCTGGTCACCCCGTCGGGATTGGCATAGTAACTTACATTCCTGAACTGTTTGAGTATGTCTGTTGCCGTCAATTTAAGTTCTGCCTGTTTGCTCTTTAAAAAACGGTATGTGGCATTGGCATTCCAGATGGTTACAGGTTTTACAATACCGTTATTTTTTGAGTAAGATAAATTACTGGAAATACTGGCATCTTTAGTGGCATTGACCGTAACATTAAATTCACCGGAGAAGGTACGTGTATTGAAAGTACTGTTTTTATAACCGGTTTGCCGGCTGTTGTTTACCCCTGTATTGGCGCCAATACCTGTAATTAAAAAAGTTTTATAATAGTAGGTGAAGCGCAGGCTTTGAGAAAAGCCCGTGGTGTTGATGATGGTGTAAATGTTATCGATATAACCCGGCGACATCCCCGTATTGATATTGCCGCTGTACTGCAGCTGCACCTGGTTACCTTTTATTTTCCTGCTGAAAGAAGCGCTGTACCCGATATAGGAATTATAGCGCCGGTTCCCATTAATGGTATAGCGCACCTGCTTACCGTTTAAGTACACCGAATCCTGGCCGTTCACTTTTATCGTGTCGCGAAGATTTACTGAACTGTCGGCAAAGGGTTTTAAAATAGTATTGAATGACCCGTTGATATTGATATTGAACTGCGAAGGTTTTTTAGGGCTGGAAGTTGAAAAACCAAGGTTGGCGCTCAGGTTATGGCTCTTACTGTTGACCAGGTTAAGCCCGCCTTTGTACAACGAGTACAGGTTCATGCTGTCCACCACAGGGGCAATCTGGTTGATGGATGGATAACCATACCCGTTCTCATAATTCAATCCCCCGTTCAAACGGTAGGCATCATTAACCTGGTGAGAGTAATTGGCATTGGCATTAAAACGCACAAATGAAAAAGAGCGGTTGATGTTGCGGTTGGAACGGGAAGAACTGTTATCCTCCTGTATAAACTGTTTGTTTACCGAAGCACGCATGCCGTAATAGCTGGACTTGCGGGAAGACCATTTATTAAAATATTTATTTAAAGACAGCGAAGGCACGTACTGGAATGTTGATGCCGTTTCGTTATAAGTGAGATACCTGTTGCTGTTTTCTTTTTGATTGGCATCAATATCAAATACCTGGTTCTCGTCTTCATTTTTCTGGTAACTGATATTGTGGCTGGTGGAAATATCAATGCCAAAAAGGTTGAACCGGCCCAGCAGCAAGCGCTTAAGGCCATTATAGTTGAGCGTGCTGTTAAAACTGGTATTGCCTGATTGTTTGATGGAGTGCCTTTTAATGGTGGTGTTTTGTGTACCGGTGGCAGTATAAAAATTATATATCGTGCTTTCATTCCTGTCGGAAGTATTTTCGCTCCGGGAAAATGCAGCATTGGCATCTATGGCTTTCAGCGGGTTCTCCGAATCAAAATTGGTATAATTAAATCCTGTATTAAACGACCTGGAGTCCGAATGGGTTTGTGAGTTGCTGCTGCGGTCGCTGATGGGCGCACCCTGCCTGCTGTTAATAACAGAGCCGCTGGTATTTTCACCATAAGCATTACCTGTACGGCCAGCTGCATTGATGCTGAAACGCTTGTTATAATCCAGGCTTTTATTATAATTTAAACGCAGGGCGTGCTGCTCACTCTGGCTGTTGCTTTCAGAAAATGAATTGATCAACTGGTCGCCCTCTTTCAGGTACCGCTCCTGGTAAGTTTGTGTAATGGCACTGCCTGAATTATTGTTATAATCATAACCGCCGGTGATCCTGTTGGCCATGCGTTCATTATCGTTTTTTGTAAATGAATGCGTGAACTGGAGACCGGGAGATATTACCCGGTTAATACCGCTGCGCCCAAAATTGCTGCGGCTGCGGTAAGTGGCATAATTATTCCTGAAAGTACTCTCCTGCTGCAGGTCGTTCAGGCCCCCAATTTCTGCATTGATATTATTGGCACCGCCACCAAAAGCGAATGTGGACTGCTTGTTATAAAATTGCATGGCCATATCTGCCGTGTATCTTTTGTCTGTTCCATAACCGGCTCCATACTTTCCAAAATGGCCGTTCTTTTTATCAGCCTTCAGCTTAATATCCATGGTAAGCAGTGAATCTTTAGGCACATCGGCATCTGTAATGCGTGACCTGTTGGCATCGCTGCTCATATCCACTTCATTGTACACCTGTATCTTGTCGATAATATTTTTGGGCAGGTTTTGTGTGGCCATACGGTGGTCGCTGTTGCCCAAAAAAGGTTTGCCGTCCACCAGTACTTTGGGGATGGCTTTTCCATTCATGGTAATAGAACCATCTGCCCATATTACAACACCCGGCACTTTATTCAGCAGGTCTTCGGCCACAGCGTCATTGCTCATTTTAAATGCTGCTGGATTTATCTCCAGTGTATCGCCATTCATACGGATGGGTGCAATGGATGTTACCACCACTTCGGCACTGCTTTTCAACTGCAGAAAAATGGTGTCCATATTTTTTACAGCGGCATTCATTGTAAAAGCAACGCGGTAATCTTTATATCCTGCAAATGAGGCCGACAGCACGTATTTGGCACGCAGCGGAAGCCCGGTAATTTCGAACCGGCCATTCTTGTCTGTTATTTTAAACAGCAACACGGTGGAGTCGGGTTTATAAATAATAACCGTTGCCGATTCCATTGCAGTACCGGTCAGGGTATCTTTTATGATGCCGGAAATGCGCCCGGTGCCCGGCTGTGCCTGCACCCGGGAAAAGCTGGCAAAAAAGATAAGCAGTGTTGGGATAGTATATTTCATTAATCAGTTTCTGTAGGTGAAATTGATGAGCACGGGGTTACTGTCGGCCGTGGCGGTTTTTAAATAGGCTTCCAGCAACGGCGGGTATTGGATACTATCCTTTTTATGATCTTCTGCTATCTTAAGTGCATCCCCGGCAAATATCCTGGCATAGAGCTGTTGCCCGTCATTAAAATTCATGTTTTGGCATACCGGTAAATAATACGTGAGGCTGTCGGGATTTATTTTGTCGTAGTTATAAAAGGTTTTAGACTTTGTATCGTATATGAACTGCTGCCGGTCGTACAATACGCTTTGCATGGTAAAATTGATATAGCGGCCGGAAAGATTATATACATAAAACTGTTTTACCAGCTTCCTGTTTTGCCTTATATAATTATCCTTTTCTGTTTTATTCTGAAATCCCCTTGCAAAAAAATCAGCAGGAATGGCCCTTTCCAGCGGTAAAATAAAATCATATACTTTGTACAAACTGTCTTTACGCAATGCATAAATGGTATAATCGTAAGGATGGGTTACCCATCTTTCATCTGCCGCTGCTGCGGGAATAACGGAAACACTGGCAGCATCATATATGTAACGGCTGTCGTTTTTCTTATCATAAGGAAAATATTGTTTAAGTAATGAATCACCCCTGTAAATCTTGAGTTCATAGTCTTCTTTTTTTGCAAAGTTCTTATCCACCGTTATCTGGTTCACAAAATGCATCCCGTCAATATAGGGTACCCGGTTGAGAATATCAGCATGTGATATTTTTTGCTTGTGCACAGAAAAATTAAGGGTATCGGTAAAGTCGATAAAATATTTACGGAAGTATTTCAGGTTTTTTGGATTTTGATAATCTTCCAGTATCTCGGCATTGTCTTTTGCGGTTAGGCGGAACATCTTGTTGGGGCTCACCA
>Ga0209023_10008458_pt1 | contig 10327 bp, 5 predicted proteins | sample LakOneMetagenome_FD_187468 | JGI IMG/M metagenome (GOLD analysis project Ga0209023, IMG submission 187468) | Freshwater and sediment microbial communities from Lake Erie, Canada (SPAdes) (version 2) | ecosystem: Environmental > Aquatic > Freshwater > Lentic | place: Lake Erie, Canada | collected...
GGGGGCGATCGCGGCGCGGATCGCGCGGGTCAGCTCGGGCGGCGCGCCCGTCACCGTCAGCACGCCGTCGACGAAGGCCAGCTTGTAGTCGCTCAGGGCCGCGTTCGAACCGACCGTGATCGCATAGTCGCCCGGGACCGACTGCGGCGTGGCGCTGGAGGTGGTGGCGAAGGCCGGCAGGATCGCCGCGCTGTCGCCGGCCACCAGGCCGCTGACGCTGTAGCCGAAGACCGGGTTGGCCACGCCGGCGGTACGGCTGGCGTTGTTGGCCTTCACGGTCAGGCTTGCCTGGGTGATCGCCGCGTTCGCGCTGGCGCCGTCGGCCAGCGCATAGTTCGATGCCAGGCCGTTCGCGCCATTGGCCAGCGTGTAGCCGCTGGCAGTGACGAGCTTGCCGCTGCCGGCGCCGCGCGAATCGAAGCTGGCGCCGGCCGGGCCGCCCAGTTGCAGGCTTTCGCCCGCCACCAGGCCATCGAGGCTGCCGATGCTGGCCAGGGTGGCGCCGGTCGTACCGTCGTAGACCTTGTCGTTGGCGCGCATGCCGGCGATGCTCAAGGTCCTGGCCGTGATGGCGCCGGCGCCGCTCAGGCTGGCGGGCAGCAGGTAGTTCGCCAGCTCGGTGCCGGCCGCGGCCGTGACGGCGCCGCCGGTCAGCAGCGCCTGCACGCCATGGGCCTGCAGCACGTTGGCGCTGTCGAACCGCCCGTCCAGGGCGCCAACCGTGGCGCCTTCGCCGGCGACGAAGCCGCCCAGCAGCACCTGGCCGGCGGCCAGGCGGGCGTTGGTGTTGCCGTCGTAGACCTTGCTGACGCTGCCGTTCAGGCTTGCCTGCAGCGCCTTGGGCGTGATGGCGGCGCTGGTCGACAGGCTGGTGCCGGCCAGCTCGTAGTTGGCCGCATCCTGGCCCGACAGCGCCAGGCCGTCGACCGGCACCGCCTTGGCGCTGCCGGCGTTCTTGTCGGCGAAGCGCGCGCTGCGTGCGACCGCCAGCCCGTCGCCGGCCACGCGGTCATCGCTCAGCAGCACGGTCGCGGCCAGGCTGCCGTCGTAGACCTTGTCAATGCCACCCGCGCTCAGGTTCAGGATGCGCGGGGTGATGGCTGCGCTGGCAAGGGTACTCGTCGAGGCCAGCTGGTAGTTCAGCGCATCGGCACCGCCCACGGCCAGGCCGCTGACGCTGATCGTCTTGCCGGCGCCGGCGTTCTTGTCGGCGAACGCCGCGCCGGTCTGCGACAGGTCCAACAGGTCGCCGTCGATGCGGTCGTCGCCCAGCGTCACGCTGGCCAGGGTGCCGCCGTCGTAGACCTTGTCGATGCCGGCAGCGCTGACGTTCAGCTGGCGCGGCGTGATCGCAGCGGTGGTGGCGCCGACGCTGGCCGAGAGCACGTAGTTGCCGGCGTCCTGGCCGGACAGGCTCAGGCCCGACACCGTCACAGCTTTGGCCTCGCCCACGTTCTTGTCGGCGAAGCTGGCGCCGCTGGCGCTGACGGCCAGCTGGTCGCCCCCGACGCGGTCGTCGCTCATGCCGAACTGGGCGGCGGTGCTGCCGTCATACACCTTGTCGAGCGCGGACACGCTGGCGTTGAGCGTGCGCTTGGCGATATCGGCGCTGGCGTCGACCGTGGTGCCAGCCAGTTCGTAGTTACCCGCGTCGGCACCGCCGATGGCCAGGTCGGCGACCGTGATCGCCTTGCCGGTGCCGGCGTTCTTGTCGGCGAAGTTGGCGCTGCCCGAGATGCTCAGCACGTCGCCATTCAAGCGGTCGTCGCCGAGGATGACGCTGGCGCTCGTGGTGCCGTCGTAGGTCTTGCCGCTGCCCGTGGCGGTGACGGCCAGCGTGCGGCGCGCGATGTCGGCCTGGGCGAGTGCGTTGTCCGCGTCGAGCGTGTAGTTGTCCGCGTCCTGGCCGCCCAGCACGATGCCGGTGACGGAAACCAGTTTGGCGCTGCCGGCGTTCTTGTCGGCGAAGCTGGCGTTGCCGATGAGGAGCAGCGCATCGCCGTTCACGCGGTCGTCGCCCAGGGTGACGCTGGCGCTGTTGTTGCCGTCATAGGTCTTGCCGATGCCGGTCGCGCTGGCGTGCAGGGTGCGCTTGGCGATGCTGGCGCTGGTGGTGGCAGTGGTCGAGGCCAGCGCATAGTTGGCGCCGTCCAGGCCGCCCAGGGCGATGCCGGTGACCGTCACCGCCTTGCCGTCGCCGGCGTTCTTGTCGGCGAAGCTGGCGTTATCGGCGTTCAGCCACAGCATGTCGCCGCCGATGCGGTCATCGTCCAGGATCACGTCGGCGTTGGTGCTGCCGTCGTAGGTCTTCCCCAGGCCGACGGCGCTGGCGTTCAAGGTGCGCTTGGCGATGTCGGCGGACGTACTCGCGCTGGTCGACGCCAGCACGTAGTTGGCGGCGTCCTGGCCGCCCAGCGCGATACCGCTGACCGTCACGGTCTTGCCGGTGCCGGCGTTCTTGTCGCCAAAGCTGGCGCTATCCGCGATCAGCCACAGCACGTCGCCGCCGAGGTGGTCGTCGATCAGGATCACGTCGGCGCCCGTGCTGCCGTCGTAGGTCTTGCCCAGGCCAATGGCGTTGGCGTTGAGCGTGCGCTGCAGGATGCTGGCGCTGGTGCTGGTGCTGGTCCCGACCAGCGTGTAGTTGCCGGCATCGAGGCCGCCCACGGAGAGGCCGCTGACGCTGACCTGCTTGCCGGTACCGGCGTTCTTGTCGGCGAAGCTGGCGCTGCCGCTCAGGCTCAGCTGGTCGCCGCCGATGCGGTCGTCGCCGAGGATGACGGCGGCGACGGCGTTGCCGTCATAGGTCTTGTCGAGGGCGGTCGCGTTGGCGTGCAGGTCGCGCTTGGCGATGTTCGCGCTGGTTGCCGCCGAAGTCGAGGCCAGCGTGTAGTTGGCCGCGTCCGCGCCGCCGAGGGCGATGCCGCTGACGGTGACGCTCTTGCCGACACCGGCGTTCTTGTCGGCGAAGCTGGCGCTGCCGGACAGGTCGAGCAGGTCGCCGCCGACGCGGTTGTCGTTGTAGCCGACGTTCGCTGCGGCGCTGCCGTCGTAGACCTTGTCCTGGCCGCTGGCGCTGACGGCGAGCAGGCGACGGGTGATGTTGGCCGTGGTGGTGGCGCTGGTGGAGGCCAGCGTGTAGTTGGCGGCGTCGGCGCCACCCATGGCGATGCCGCTGACGGTAACAAGCTTGCCGTTGCCGGCGTTCTTGTCGGCGAAGCTGGCGCCAGCGATCGTCAGCGTCACATCGTCGCCAGCCAGGCGGTTGTCGTTCAGGAGCACGCCGGCGGCGACGCTGCCGTCATAGACCCGGTTCACGCCGGTGGCACCGGCGTTGAGCACGCGCTGGAAGATATCGGCGCTGGTCGTGCCGGAGGGCGTGGCCAGCTGGTAGTTGCCGGCATCGGCGCCGCCCAGTGCGATGCCGCTGACCGTCACCGTCTTGCCGGTGCCGGCGTTCTTGTCGGCGAAGCTGGCGCTGCCGGTCAGCGTCAGTGCATCGCCCGCGACACGGTCGTCGCCGAAGCTCACGCCGGCCGCCAGGTTGCCGTCATAGGACTTGTTGACGCCGGTGAGGGTCGCGTTCAGCTGGCGCGCGGTGATCGTGAAATTCGCACCGGTATAGTTGATCGCATAACCGAGGCTGCTGCCCAGGGTGCCTCTGTTGATGGCGTAGGTGCCGGTGTTCCTGCTCAAGCCGGTCACGCCGAGGGCGCCGGTCATGCTGGCGGCGTTGTCGCCGTCGATGAAGCCGGTCGGCGTATAGGCCAGAACAGGCAGTCCGGTCGTGCCGTCGTAGGTCTTGCTGGCCGGATTCGCCGTCACTGTCAGCGTCGGAGCGACCGAATACAGGAACCAGTTGCCACTGGCGGCGTACACGGGGGCCGTGCCCGTATAGCCTTGCGCGTAATGCTTGTTATAGCCGGACAGGCCCTCCAGCGTCGCCGTCGGGTCGTTCGAGTAGACCAGGTAGCGGCCGGCGCCCGGATTGATGGCGCTGGTGCCCGCATTGTTGAGGAAAGTGCTGGCGGCGTTGCTGGTGACGATCTCGATCAGGCCGCTGCCGGTGCCGGTGATGCTGGCGCCCACGCCGATGACGATGTTGCTGCCGTTGCTGGTGCCGAGGTTCTTCAGGCTGACGCTGCCCGCGGCCAGGCTGCTGCCGATCGTGATCGCGCCGCTGCTGCGGTTGGTCTTGCCGGCACCGTCGGCGATCGTCATGCTGACCTGGCCGGTGCCGGCATCGATGGTGGCGCCGGCACTGCTCGTGATGACCGCGGCGCCCGCGGCGCGGTAGGCGTCGACCACGCCATTGGCGGCGGTGTCGTTGGCGACCAGCGTCAGGTTGGCATTGCCGGTCACGATGGTCGAATCCAGGTAGATGCTGCGTCCGGCCTGCAGGCGCAGCGCGCCATTGCCGCTGCCGGCCGCGACGATGATGGGCCGGCCCGACTGCAGGGTGATGTCGTTGTTCGCCTGCAGCGTGATCGAGGTGCCGTTGTCGAGCGCCGTTGCCAGCATGCCGGCGTCGAGCGTCACGTCGACATTCGGCAGCAGGCTGTAGTTCAGCAGCGACGGCACGATCGGCAGCAGCGAGAAGGCGCGCACGGTGCCGTAGCCGCCATTGTCGTCAAGGGCGCCGTCGCTGTATGGCGTACCGACGACCAGGCGGTCGCCGACGCCGTTCAGGGCGACGGAGAAGCCGAAGTTTTCGCCCGCATCGAGGACGTTGTTCACCGCCGCCCATTCGGTGTTGTTGCTGCCCAGAGTGGACTTGATGGCGGCGCCGCTGAACGCGGTATCGGTGAAATCGATGATGCGCACGCTGCCGTCGCCTTCGCCGGCGCCGGTGGCGCCGACCGCCAGGCGGGTGCCACCGGCGTTCAGTGCGACGCCAGAGCCGAAGCCTTCGTTCGGTGCAAGCGCCACGTTCAGGTTGCGCCCGCCCGTGTAGCCATTGCCCAGTGTGGCGGCCTTGTTGGTGGCACCATAGGCGTCAGTGAACAGGTAGACGGCACCGCGCCCATCGACCCCGTATGCACCGACAGCGAGCTTGTCGCCGCTGCCGTCGAAGGCCACCGAGGTGCCGAACTGGTCCTCGGCCGTCAGCGGCATGTTGACGCCGTAGCCGGCACCGATGGCTTTTACGAGAGTCGCGTTCGACAAGGCGTTGTTGAACAGGTAGACCGCGCCGCAGTTGCTGCAGTTGCTGTCCGCGCCGAAGTCGTAGAGGGCGCCGACGGCGAGGCGGTCGCCGCTCGCGTTCAGTGCCACGGCCGACCCGAAGCCCACGGAGTTGGAAAGGCCGGGCATGCCGAAATTCATGCCCAGGCTCTGGGTGAGCTGCGGTGCACTGAAGCTGGTGTCGCCGAAACGGAACAGGTAGGCGCTGCCCAGGGAGCCCACGGCCAGGCGGGTGGCGTCGGCATTGAAGGCAACCGAGCTGCCGAACTGGTCGCCGTCATAGAGTGCGATGTCCAGGTTCTTGCCGCCCGTGTAGCCGGAGCCGATCGTACCCTGCAAGGTCGCGCCGCTGAAGTTGGTATCGCTGAAGCTGTAAAGGTGCACGGCACCGCGTGCGCTGCCGCTGTTGTCGGCACCGGCGTCGCCGGGCGCACCCACCGCCAGGCGGTCACCCGCCGCGTTCAGGGCCACGCCCCAGCCCGCGTTGTCGTACTGGTCGAGGTTCGTGGTGTCCTTGTTCTTGCCACCGGTGGCAGCCTTGCCGAGCAGGGCCTGGTAGGTCCAGGCACCGGCAGAGGTGCCGATGATGATGTTCTTCGGGTCGAGCAGCAACTGGCCGCCGCTGCCGAGCAGGATGCGCTCGAGGCCGACGTGGCGCAGCGCGTCCTTCGAGGAGATTTCGACCGTGCCGGCGGCGCCCGCGCCGCGCGCGTCGACGCTGCCGAGCATGGTGGTCTGCTGGTCGGACCAGACCACGGCGGTGCCGCCCTGCCCGGCCGCGCCGGCCGCGCCAACACGGATCGCGCTGCTGTCGCTGATGAAGGTCTCGCCGGCGTTGACGATGGCCGGGGTGTTGCCCCAGCGCGTGACGAAGCGCGCCAGGTCGGGCGCGTCTTCGCGCACGGCGCCGCCCTGGAAGGCGCCGCCGATGCGTACCAGGCCGCCCTGGGCGCTACCGCTGGCGTCGAGCTGCGCGCCGAGCAGGCGTACATCGGCGCCGGAGATGTCGATGCGTCCGCCCACGCCGCCGGCCGCTGCCGCGCCGTAGCTGGCCGACGACAGTACGCCAGCGTCGCCATGCACGGCGATGCTGCCGCCCTGGAGCGCGCCGCCCGCGTCGGCCGCCGCGCTGCTGCTTTCGATGACTTCGCCACCGCTGCGGTAGGCAATCGTACCGCCGCCGACACTGCCCGCGGCGCTCGTGCGTGCCGCCGTCGACAGGGTCGTGGCGGCGTTCACCGCAACGTCGCCGCCCTGGACGCCGCCGGCGTCGATGGCGCCGTCAAGGGCGACGAAGCCGCCCGTGACCGCGACCTGGCCGCCACGGGCCTGGCTGCTCGAGACGTCGAGCGCGCCGGCGTGGACTTCATCGCCCGCCAGGCGGATGCTGCCGCCGTCGCCGACCAGTCCCCGTGCCTGCACCAGGCCTGTGTTGTTAACGGTAGCGCGCGCCAGCGCATCGCGCCCTTGCGCCGTCAGTTCGACGCGGCCGCCATCGGCCTGGATCAGGCCCTTGTTGGCGGCCAGCGCGTCGACGGCGCCGCGGTCCACGCGCAGCGTGATCAGGCCGTCGCCGCGCAGATCGACGCCCACCTGTTCGGCCGCGGCCAGGGCCACGCCGCCGTTCGGCGCGACGATGCTGCCGCTGTTGCTCACGACCGGGCCCAGCAGCGCCACGAAGCCGCCGTCGGCGCCGCGGATGCTGCCCTCGTTGCTGACCGCGCCGGCGGCGCTGTCGCCGCTGAAGGTGTAGCGGCCGGCGAGGAAGTCGCCATCGGCCAGCGCCAGGCTCGAGGCAAGCAGGCCGCCGACATCGACGCGGGCGCTGGCGCCGAACAGGACGCCATTGCTGTTGACCAGGAAGACCTTGCCGTTGGCCGAGAGCTGGCCATAGATACGCGACGGATCGTTACCGATGACGCGGTTGAGCGCGACCGCATTGGCGGACGGCTGGTTGAAGCGCACCGTCGCATTCGCGCCGATGTCGAAACTCTGCCAGTTGAGGATGGCTTTGTCGCTGCCCTGCTGCACCGTCATCTGGCTGGCATTGCTGCTGATATTGGCCTGGCCCGCCACCACTTGCCCGCCGGTCGGCAGCGCATTCGGCGCCGGCAGCGTTTTGATGGGCGCGGCGAAGCCGGCAAGATCGGGCGGTGCCGCCAGCGCGCCCCCTGCCAGCAAGCCGCCGATCAAGGTCGCCGACAGCTTGCGCGAGGCGCTCTTGCCGCGGCCACGGCCCCCTTCTGCGACTGCAACCCAGCAGGCGTGGACATGGCTCCAGACGAGCCGGTAGAAACGGTTGGTGGCGGCATGTTTATGCATTGCGGGGTCCAGGTGTGGCGGTAAGTGGTGGGAATCGGTGCGGCGGACGGTGCTTCAGACCAGCAGCGTGAAGTCGGAGCGGTACAGGGCGCTGTCGCCTGCGCTGCCGGCAGGGGTCAGGTGCAGCTGGAAGCGGCCGATCGTTGCGTGGTCCAGGTCGTAGGTGCCGTCGGCAACCTGGTTCCCGGCCGCTGCGCGAAACAGCAGGGAAAACTGCTCCAGGCGCGGATCGGCCTGTTTGCTTGCCGGATCGCGTACGCTAGCCAGGGCCAGCGTCATGGCGCCGAATTGGGGATGGTTCAGCCAGAACGACTGGCCGACCAGGGCGCCGGCGCTGGCGCGGCTCCAGCGGAAATCGTCGGCCGCTGCGGCCAGCGTGGAATGCAGGCTGATGCCGGACAGGGCCAGCGCCCCGCCGGTCGATTGCAAGAATTGTCGTCTTTTCATTATTTTTCCTGGAGCCGAATGGTTGACCCGAGAGGCTGCCATGCCATCGGCAGGTAGACGCTCTCGGGGCCGGTTTCGAAAAAGCCGAGGCGCCGGTACAGCGCGCGGGCCCGATTGTGTTGTTCGACCTGGAGCGTGACGCGCTTGCCTGCCGCCTGCGCTTCGTCGAGCAGGGACTGCAGCAGCGCGCTGCCCAGGCCGCGGTTGCGTTGTGATGCCAGCAGGGCGATGTCGACGAGGCGGATCTCGTCGGCAGTGCGATGTACCGTCAGGCGTCCGACCGGGCTGCCGCCCTGCTCGACGATGTCGAAGCGCGCCCCCGGATAAGCAGCCGCGTAGTGGCGCTGTTGCGCATCGAACTGAATGCGCAGGAAAGCGGTGGCGGCCACCTCGTCCCAGCCGAACAGCGCGATCTCGGCGGCACGCACCTCGCCGTAGAGCTGGCGCAGGAAGGCCTCGTCGCTCTCTTCGGCCGGGCGCAGGCGCCAATCCGCGTGCATCATGTTCTCGGTGGGAACACGCCCTGCAGCGCGATGCAGAACATCACGGTCAGGTAAGGCTGCATGTTGTTGTGCGGTTGTCCACCGCCACCAGCGGCCAGGCCATAGGGCATGACCGCCGCCCCCGGGTTGGTGGCCGTGTACACCTGCGCCGACGTGGTGCTGCCGAAACCCACGCCGGGGCTTGGGGTGCCGGTATTCGCGGCCGATCCCGAATGCATCAGCTGGTGGGTGTGCGGCGGCAGGTGTTCCGGCGCCATCGTGACGGTGGCCGTGCCGCCCATCTCGCCGAGGTAGCGCTGGCTCAGGCCCTGGCCCTGTTCCGGGTGCATCGGTACGCGCTCGCTCAGGTCGGGCAGCGCGAAGGTGGATTTGCCGTCGCCGCCATAGGTGGTGCCAAGCAGCGAGAACAGCGCGGTATTCTGTGAAATGGGCATGAGCTGCCCGTTGCACTGGGCCCAGCCCTTGGGTGCGAAGTTGGTGGCGAGCATACGGATCTCGCCGACGAATGGATCACTCATGGAGTCTGTCTCAGTTCTGGGATGGGAAGATGCCGTACATCGAAATAATGAAATTCACGCACAGGTAGGGCGCCATGTTGTCGTGCGCGGTGCCGGCACCGCCAGGCAAGACGACATTCGCTGCCATGGCGGCGGGCGTGCCGATCGGGCCGTAGACGCTGGTACCGGCCACCACCGCGGGAACGCCGGTGGACGCGTCGTAGAGACTGGAGGCGGGATCGCGCGACGCGAGGACGCCGTGGCGGTGGTTCGGGATCTGGGTCGTCGTCAGCGCGACCGATTCCACGCCGCCCATCTCGCCGATGCTGATCGAATTCATTCCGGCGCGAACGCCGTTGTGCACGGGAACGCGGCCGCGCATGTCCGGCAGGGCGAAGGTGCTTTCGCCGTCGCCGCCGTAGGTGGTGCCGATCAGCTGGAACAGGGTTTCGTTCTCCGAGATGGGTATGAGTTGCCCTGCGCAGAATTCCCAGCCCGCTGGAGCGAAGTTCCCGCCGAACATGCGGATTTCACCGACATATGGTTGCGACATGATTACCTTGATTTCAGTTTTGTGTGGGGAAGATGCCCTGCAGGGCGATCATGAAGGTCAGGCCGAGGTAGGGCTGCATGTTCTGGTGCGCCTGCGAACCGCCGACCGGCGTCACGCAGCCCTCGCCGAGGGCCGTGACATTCGCGGGCGCGGCAAACAGGTCGCGCCCGAGGCGCCCCTTTTTCCCTGGCATGCCGTTGGTCGGACTGGTACTGGTCGCCAGCGCCGTATTTGCTTTCAGCGGGTGCGCGTGCGTGCCCAGTTCGGCCAGCGTCAGGGTATGCGTCTGCTCGCCTCCGGCTTGTCCGATGAGGTAACCGGCCCCGGTGTGGATGGGCATGCGTACGCGCATGTCCGGCAAGGCGAAGGTGGTTTGCCCGTTGCCGCCGAATTGGGTGCCCAGCAGGGCAAACAGGGCCTGGTTCTGGTTGATCGGCAAGAACTGGCCGTTGCACAGGGCCCAGCCTTTGGGTGCGAAATTGAACGAGGCGATGCGGATCTCGCCGAGGAAGGGTTCGGACATGCGGTTTCCTTGCGGTCGGTGACTGCGGGGTGTCGTGGCCGGTTGGCCGGGTCAGTTGAAGATGGCCTGGTACTGGGCGCCGCCGGCATCGCGGGCGACGGGAACCAGAAAGATCGCCTGGGTCTCGAGTACCGGATGCGCCAGCGAATAGGTCGCCTGTTCCAGTATGGGCGCCGCGGGACCGCGCAAGAGCAGCGAAAAGCGGCGCTCGTCCGGTGCGCGCGGGTCAAGCGTGTTCGCCTCGATCAGCGTCAATGCCAGCCCATCGTGTTCGAGCACGGCGAATGAGGTGTCGCGC
>Ga0209023_10008459_pt1 | contig 10325 bp, 7 predicted proteins | sample LakOneMetagenome_FD_187468 | JGI IMG/M metagenome (GOLD analysis project Ga0209023, IMG submission 187468) | Freshwater and sediment microbial communities from Lake Erie, Canada (SPAdes) (version 2) | ecosystem: Environmental > Aquatic > Freshwater > Lentic | place: Lake Erie, Canada | collected...
GACTACTTCCGCACCGGGCCGAAGAGCACGTGGTCGGAGCCGCTGCGCTTCGACGACACCGCGCCGGGGATCGCCGCAGCGGACACCGGGAACACCTGGGTCAGCGGTGACGCGGCGTCGAACGTCGTGATCAGCCTGCCCGACAGCTCGCCGCGCGGGCCGTCGGGGATCCTCGGCTACGCCGTCAGCCAGGGCGCGGCCGTCCCGGGCACCACGGTCACGAGCCGCGGGGACCGGACGCTCGTCGCCCTCGGTGCGCTCCCCGAGGGCGCGACGCGCGTGCGCGCTCGCGCGATCAGCGGCGCCGGCGTGCCGTCCGCGGAGGTCGGCGAGGGCGTCGTCCGCATCGACCGCACGCCGCCCGCCGTCCAGCTCAGCACGGACGGCGCCCCGCTCGTCGCGCCGGAGGGCGAGTGGCTGAGGCAGGGCGTGCGCCTTGCGGTTCGCGCCGTCGATCAGGAGAACCTGTCCGGGATGACGCCCGCCCCCGACGGCGAGCCCGTGACCCGCGGCGGCCACCTCGAGTACCAGGTGGACGACGACCCGGTGGTCCGCGTGCGCGGGGCGAGCGAGACGATCGACCTCCCGCGCGACGGGCTCCACGTGGTGACGGTCCGCGCCGTCGACGTCGCGGGGAACGTCAGCAGCCCGCAGCGGGCGAGCTTCCGCGTCGACCGCAACAAGCCGGCGGGCAGGATCGACGCCATCGACCCGGCCGCGCCCCGTCGTCTCCACGCCGTCGTCGCCGAGGAATGCATCGAGAGCGCGTCGCTCGAGCTGCTCCCGCGGGGAGCCCGCGAGTGGACCACGGTCCCCGGCCAGCTCGAACAACGCGGCGTCACGGCCCTCGTGCCCGACGACCGCCTTCCGGCCGGCGACTACACGGCCCGGTTTCATGTCCGCGACTGTGCGGGCAACGAGGGCTTCATCGCGTACACCGGTGCGACCGGGACGAGCGCGCTGCGGCTCCCGCTCCGCGAGACGATCGTGATCGACGGCGGCCTCGCGGCCGGCGCCGCTCAGGGTGTCGATCACGTGACCGTCGTGTCCGGGACGGCCGTGCTCGTCCGCGGCCGCGTGACCACGCTCGACGGGCGGCTCGTGAGCGGCCGGCGCGTCGAGGTCCAGGAGCGCATCGGCACCGGCGACTGGCGCGTGCGCGCGGTGCGCGTGAGCGACGACGTGGGCAGGGTCACCGCACAGCTCCCGACGGGCCCGAGTCGGCGCATCAGGCTCGTCGTCGACGACAACGAGCAGGAGATCGGCGCCTCGAGCCGCACGCTCGGGGTCGCGGTGCCCGCCCGCGTCACGCTGAGGGTGAACCGCGGGAGCCTGCGCAACGGCGAGGCCGCGCGCTTCTCCGGGAGGCTGCTCGGCGGCTTCGTTCCGCGCAGCGGCCGCGAGCTCGAGCTCCAGGGCTACAACCCGCTGAAGGGACGCTGGCAGCCCGTGCGCACGCAGGGCCTGCGGACGACCCGCACCGGGCGCTGGCACACGACCTACCGCTTCACCTCCACGATCGGCGCGACCGTCACCTACCGCTTCCGGGTGCGCGTCGCGCCACGGCCGGACCACCCGTTCGCCGAGGGGTTCAGCCACGCGGTGACGGTCACCGTCCACGGCTGAACCCGCCCCGGAACGACGAGAGCCCGCCGGATGGCGGGCTCTCGTGAAGCGTGTCGCGCCCCTGAGGGCGCGGGTGCGGGGCCGTGTTACGCGGCCTCGCGCAGTGCCGCGACGCGGTCCAGGCGGGCCAGCCTGCTCAGCGCGCGCTCCTCGAGGCGCTGTGCCTCGGCGGTGCTCACGCCCAGCTTGCGGCCGGTCTGCGCGACCGTGTGCGGCTGCTCGCCCTTGCGGCCGAAGCGCAGCTCGATGACCTGACGCTCCTCCGCCGGCAGCTCCGCCAGCGCCTTGTCGAGCTGATCGGCGACGTCGTCGCGGCCGACCTCCTCCTCAGGCGTGAGGGCGTTGCTGTCGAGCAGCTCGCCGAGCGATGCGGAGTCGTCGTCACCGACGCGCGCGTCAAGGCTCGCCGGACGCGAGTCCAGCTTGCGCAGGCGCTCGACCTCGTCGGGCTCGAAGCCCGTCTCGGCGGCGATCTCCTCAGCAGTCGGGTCACGCTCGAGCTTCGCCGCGAGATCGGCCGCGACGCGGTCGACCTTGCGGGTCTGCTGAGCGACGTTCGCCGGCAGGCGGACGGTGCGAGCGGTGTTGTCCAGACCACGCTGGATCGCCTGGCGAATCCAGAGCGTCGCGTAGGTCGAGAAACGGAAGCCCTTGCGCCAGTCGAACTTCTCCGCGGCGCGGATCAGACCGATCATCCCCTCCTGGACCAGGTCGGACATGCCGAGCCCGAGGCCCTGGTAGCGGCGAGCGATCGACACGACCAGACGCAGGTTCGAGTTGATCAGCAGCTCCTTGGCGCGCAGGTCGCCGCGCTCGATGCGCTTGGCGAGCTCGAGCTCCTCGGCGGGGCGCAGCAGCCGGTACTGGGCTGCACGGCGCAGCAGCTGATCCACCGGATCGGCGACCGTCGTGGGCTCCCGGATCTCGTCCGGAAGGTTCTTTGAAAGTGTCAGCGTGGTGAGTTCCATGTGTTCCTACTTGATATCCGAGCTTCGAGGTCGGATTTTAGCGCAGAATGGTTGCGGATGCAACATCCTGCTCCGGTCCCGCGCGTCCAGCGCCTATCATCAGGCTCATCCGGGCGGGGGGAGAGGTCGCGGCTGTACGAGCCCGCTGGCCGGTGGATGCTTCCGTACGGTCGTTAAGCGCACCTCAATGCTGACGGACGGCTTACCCGGCGTACGGATTCCTACACCGCAGGTTCAGGAACGATACGTCATTTCCTGCGGCCATGCATCTTCGGCGGGGCAGGAGTAGGCTCGCCGCAGCCCGCGCCGGACCCCACGGGAGAGACATGCGACAGCTGACGAGCCTCGACGCGCAGTTCTTGGCGCTCGAGAACGACCGTACCCACGGGCACGTGGGCAGCCTGGCCATCTACGACCCGAGCACCGCCCCGGGCGGCACGCTGACGGTCGCGGACCTCCGGGCACTCCTGCGGGAGCGGCTCCACCTGCTGACCCCGTTCCGCTGGCGCCTGGTCGAGGTGCCGTTCAGCCTGGACCATCCGTTCTGGGTCGAGCAGGCCGACGTCGACCTCGAGTACCACGTGCGCGAGATCGCGCTGCCGGCGCCCGGGAACCTGCGCCAGCTGGCCGAGCAGGGGGCACGGATCTTCGAGCGCCGGCTGGATCGCAGCCGGCCGCTGTGGGAGATGTACCTGATCCACGGCGTGGAGAACGGCACGAAGGTCGGCCTGCTGACGAAGGTCCACCACGCCGCGCTCGACGGCCTGTCCGGCGCGGAGATCCTCGTCACGCTGATGGACCTCGCGCCCAGCGGCCGCGTGATCGCGCCGCCGGAGCCGGGGCGCCCCGCCGACCCCGTGCCGAGCCGCTTCGAGCTGCTCGCGCGCGGGCTCACGGCCACACCCCGCCACACGGCGCGCGCGCTGCGCTCGCTTCCGGGAACGCTTCCGAACCTCGATCTCGTGCCGACCCTGCGCAGCGTGCCCGGGGTCAACGTCGTGTCCGGCACGGCGCGCCGCGTCGGCGAGCTCATTCCGGGTGCCGGCAACGACGTCGTGATCGAGCGGCTCGTCGCGCCCAAGACGAGCCTCAACCGGCGGATCTCCGCGCATCGCCGCTGCGCGTTCACGACGATCTCGCTCGGCGACGTCAAGCGCATCAAGAACCACTTCGGCGTCACGGTCAACGACGTCGTGGTGGCGATCACCGCCGGAGCGCTGCGTGAGTGGCTGCTCGTGCACGACGAGCTGCCCGCGGACCCGCTGCTGGCGATGGTCCCGGTCTCCGTCCGGCTGCCCGAGGAGTTCGGCACCTTCGGGAACCGCGTCTCGATGATGACGGTGCCGATCCCCACGAACGAGCACGAGCCGGCCCAGCGCGTGCGCCTCGCGCACGAGGCGATGGCGCAGGCCAAGGCGCGGCACAACACGACGCCGCGCATGCTGATCCAGGAGGCCAACGAGGGCATCCCGCCGATGATCCTCGCGCGCACCGCCCAGACGCTGCTGAACGTGGCGGCGGGCGGCGTCCTCAATCCACCGCTGAACGTCGTGATCTCGAACGTGCCGGGCTCGCCCGTGCCGCTCTACTGCGCCGGCGCGCGGCTCGAGGCGAACTATCCGCTGTCGGTGATCACCGACGGCATGGGGCTCAACCTGACCATCCTGAGCTACCAGGACCGCATCGACTTCGGGATCATCGGCGACCGCGAAGAGGTCCCGGACGTGTGGTTCCTCGCCGAGGAGGTCGACCACGCGTTCAACGAGCTGCTCGACCTGGTTCCCGCGAAGCCGCGGAAGAAGGTCGGCGCCAAGCGCAAGTCGCGCGCGGCGAGCGGCCCCGCCCGCGCGGCCTAGCCGGAGGCGCCGGCGCGCAGCCGGGCCCGGACCTGCCGGGCCGCACGCTCGCCGCTCTCGACGGCGCCCTCGAGGTACCCCTGCGCACGCGTGGAGGTGTGCTCGCCGGCGAAGACGATGCCGGCGACCGGGCGCTGAAGGAGCCCCCAGAAGCGCGTGACCTGGCCGGGGCGGAAGGCGGCATACGAGCCGCCGGTCCAGTGGTCGTGCTGCCACGCGTCGAGCCATGCCTCGCCGGTCACGGCGTGGCTGATGCCGGGGGCGATCGGCTCGAGCGTGCGCAGCGCCCGGCGCACGACGGCCTCCGGCGCCGGCGCGTGCGCGGCGCTCACCGCGAGCGCACGGGCGTCGGCGCCGCCGGTGAAGAGGCTCAGCAGTCCCTGCCGCACGGACGGCTGCTGCGCGAGCGAGCTGTCCCACGTCTGCAGCATCGGATCGTCGGCGAGCAGGTCGCCCGACCAGCCGCCGTAGGCCGGCGGCCTGCGCCGCAGGCCGAGCAGGAGCTTCGCGTTCGTGCCCATCCCGAGCTCCGCGATCATCCGTCGCTGCGCGGCCGGCAGGCCCGCCGCCGAGAGATCGGCCGAGCGCAGCGCCGGCAGCGGCTGCGTCAGCACGATGATGTCGGCGTTCACGGGATTGCGATAGCGGTCGAGCACGAGCTGGTAGCCGCCGCCGGAGCGCCGCCGCAGCCCCTGCATCGCCGAGCCCACGCGCAGTGACGCCTCCGGCAGGCCGGCGGCGAGCTTGCGGGGGATCTGGTCGTTGCCGCCGCGGACATGGAAGCGCTCCGGCGGCCCGTTGTCCGCGCCCGTGTAGTTCTGCACGAGCGCGAAGGCGCTCAGGTCCTGCGGGTCCAGGCCGAACGAGCCGGTGAGCTCCGCGCTCACCGCGCGCCCGAGCAGCGAGCCGGAGCCGCCGGGAATGTTCAGGTCGAGCCAGTCACGCGCCGAGCGCTCGTCGAGCGCGCGGGCGCTCGCGCTCGCGTGTCCGGCGCGCGGCGTCCCGGTGCGCGCGGCGTCGGCCTCCAGGCGCTGCACCATCTCCGCGTAGCCGGCGGTCACGGCGGCGCGCGAGCGGGGGCGGCCGCCGATCACGACCTCGTCATGCGCGCCCGACGCCTGCTCGGCGGCGAGCCGGTCCTCCATCGTGAGCCCCAGTTCCGCGGCGAGCGCCCGGATCCGGTGGTGCCCCGTGTCGATCAGCTCGCCTCCGTGCTCGCCGACGAGCCCCGGGACGACGGTGCGGGTCGACCAGCAGCGGCCGCCGACGCGCTGCTGGGCCTCATAGACCGTCGTCGAGACGCCGGCCTGGCGCAGCCGGTGGGCGCAGGTGAGCCCGGCGAGCCCGGCGCCGACGATGACGACGCGGGGCGCGTCGTCGCTCGTGGACGAGCCGCAGGCAGCGAGCAGCCCACCGGTCGCCGCGACGCCGGCGAGCGCCGCGCCGCGTCCGAGTGCCTCCCGCCTGGTGATCCGCTCCATCGGCGAAGGACCGTAGCGCCAGCGCCGGTCTTCGTAGTTCACTTGACACAAGTAAATACTTAGCTATACTTCCATCCATCAAGAAGAAAGGACACCATATGTCAGAGCACGACATCACCCCCGAGAAGGACCCCGCAGCTCAGGAGCAGCGGGAGATCACCGTTCAGGTGCCGGCGCACCGCGTCGCCCAGTTCGAGCGGTTCTACAAGCAGTTCATCGCCATGGCGGCGCACTGGGAGTCCCAGATCGGCAACGAGGACCTGCGCGGTCCGCGTGGCCGGCGTGGACGTCACCGTCACGGCGGTCGCCCCCACGGCCGGGGTCATGGCCGCTGCGGATCCCGCGGCGAGACCGACGTCACCCCGGACGCCGCGGCCTGATGGCCGACAAGCCCGTCACGGTCGAGGTCCCGGAGGACCGCGTCCCCGAGTTCTACCTCTGGTTCGCGGCCTTCCTGGCCTCACCCCCGGGCTCCGGCCCGCCGCGCCCCTGGCGCGGTGGGCCGCGTCGCGGCGGCTTCGGCCCGCGCGGCCATCACCACGACCGGCGCCCCTGGGGCGCCGGTGACCTGGAGGAGGCGCGCTGGCTCTACGGTCGCCTGTCCGACCCCGCGCGCGAGCTCTTCGATCTCCTGATCGACTCGCCGGGGGAGCGGCACTCCGGGAACGAGATCGCCGCCCGGCTCGACATCGACAAGGGCGCCCACGGTCTCGCCGGGATCCTCGCGTGGCCCGGCCGCTGGTGCAGCAAGCTCGGGCTCGAGTTCCCGATCACGACCACCGCGCGGGATGACGGCGGGACGGACTACACGATGCAGCCGGACCTGGCGTCGCTGTTCGCGCGTGCGCGCGGCGGCTCCGCCGGCTGAGCGATCGCACGCGCGGGGCCGGACCGGCCCCGCGCATACGGTCGTTCCTCAGGTGATGCCGATCGGGTCCGGGTCCACCGGCGGCGGCGGAGGCGGATCGGTGACGGCCGGCGACTGGCTGATCGTGCGCAGCGCCGCGGCGAACGTGCCGCCCGCGGCGATGATCGCCGTGCGCTGAGCGCGTGCGGCGGCTCGCCAAGCGTCGAGCAGCGGCCGCAGCGCGGCGCGCGCGGCCGCGAGCGCCGACCTGCACGCCCGCGGATTGTGCGCCGCGAGGGCGGCGGCGCAGGCGGCCCGGGCGTCGTCGCCGATCGCGCGCATCTGCGCGTCGAGCGGCGCGGCCACCCGCGTGAAGGTCGCGTTGGCGTTGTCGAACGAGGCCTTCAGTGCGCTGCAGGCGGCAGTCACCTGCGTGGTCTTGCCCGCGAATCGCGCCGGCGGCTGTCCCGCGGCGACGGCGGAGCAGACGCGCGCCGCGTGCGGATAGGTCGCCTCGAAGCTGCGCGCCGACGCAGCAGCCGGGAGCACCAGGAGCGCGAGCGCTCCGAGGGCGACGGCGGGCCGGAGACGGTGGAGCATGTCGAATCCCTTCGGTCAGGCTCTTGGGGGGGAGCGGCTTGATGTCCGACCGAGTGGGAGGTTGACGATCACCGCCACGCGGCTCGGATGGACGTCCAGCCGGCGGCGGTCAGGGCAGCAGGCGGAACGTGCTGCGCACCGTCTGCGAGCGCACGCCGGCGGCGCTGACCGCGGTCACCGAGAGGCGATAGCGGCCCGGATCCAGCGTTCGCTTCGAGTTCAGCCGGCCCGCGAAGAGGATGCCCTGAGCCCCGCGCAGGAGACGCAGGTTGACCGACCCCGGCACGAACGCGTAGCGCTTGCCCGACCGTCGCTCGAAGCGCAGGACGACCTTCGTGTCGCGGTTCAGCGTGACGCGGATCGCCGCGTTCGCGGCGGCGACGGCCACCGGGAGGCTGAACCCTGAGCGGATGCGCGGCTTGGTCGCGACGGCCTGGATCACCGACTGCTTCGCGCAGACGAGAACGCGCCGGCCGCTGACCTTGGACCTGCGGGCGACACAGCGCCTCGCGGCGGTCGTCGAGGGCGTCTTCCCTCCGGGCGTCTTCCCCCCGGAGGTGTTCGTCGAGTCGCCGTCGCCCGCGCTGCGCGTGACGACCGGCGTCAGCGGCGGGATCGGTGACGCGACGTCCGTGAAGTTCGCGCCCGCGTAGAAGGGCGAGGCGATGGCGGCTGCGAACGCGTCCTTCGAGGCCGTCGACGTCTCGATCGGCCAGTCCTGGTCCTCCCACTTCTCGAACCAGACGAAGCCCTTGACGTTCGGGAAGTGGCGGGGGATCTGCACGTTCAGCGCGTCCTTGATCCAGTCCGCCTTCGATCCGCCCTTCTCGGTCGAGGCCATCTCCCCGATCAGGAGCGGCTTCGACGGTGCGATCGCCTGAACCGCGTCATAGGTCGGTCCCAGCATGTCGCTGAACGGGGTCCACTTGTAGTTCCAGTTGTAGCCGTCGATGCACGACCAATCGACATAGGCGTCACCGGGGTAGAGGCCCGCCAGGCCGAGTGAGCCGGGGTACTCGATGTTCGCGCACCACACCCAGGTGGCGTTCGTGGCGCCCTCAGCGCGGAAGATGTCGTGGACGTGGCGCCAGGCCTTCACGAAGTCTCCCGGGCGGTTGCCGTTCACCGACTCGGAGTACGGCCAGACGCCGTTCAGGTTCATCTCCCAGTCGAACTGCAGGAAGAACGGATGGCCCCAGTCGCGCGCGCTGTCGGCCCACTGCCGGAGGAACGCGTCGTACGTGCCGTCCGCGATCTTCGCAAGCCGGAAGTCGGGCTGGTCGATGCTCTTCGGCTGTGAGTACGAGGCCCAGCCGAAGACCGGAATCGAGCCGCGCTGCCGGATGGACTCCATCTGCGTCGTCGGGAACGGGATGAACGAGCAGGGGTCGGTGTTGCAGTAGGCCCAAGGGAGCGAGAACTCCATCAGCGACATGCGCTTGCCGGTCATCGACTCGAACTGGTCGGCGGCGTTCATGTCGTAGGGCGCGCTGGCGCCGGTCAGGTGATCCCCGATGTTCGCGCCCCAATAGACGGAGGCGGCCCCCGCGGGCGGAGCGGCGCCGGCCCCGATGAAAAGCGCGAGCAGCCCGGCCGCAGCGATGTTCCGTATGCGCTTCACCATCCCCTGAACACCCAGGGTACCCGCGGGTTTCGCTGGAAGAGCCGGGCTGGACGAACTGGGACGGCGCGTGCGCGGGCAATCGCGCGCCAACAACATTCGTCCTCCGGGTCCGTAGTAACTACGGAACCATTAGCCCAATTGGTGTTTTCGCGTAGGAATCACTGTACAAATCCGTTGCTGATGAGCCAACACCTGGGGACAGGGGGGCCCGGCCTGTTCGACCGGGTTGGGAGAGGGACGGCCGAGGAGGGACTCGAGTTGGTCGCGAACGTGCTGGAGTCGGCGACGGAGTACTCGGTGATCGCGACGGACCCGGACGGCGCGATCGTGCTCTGGAACGAGGGCGCTCACCGGCTGTACGGGTACGCCGCGGACGAGATGCTCGGGAAGCACAAGGCGCTCCTGCACACCGCGCAGGACGCGGAGGCGGGGATGCCACGGCGCATGATGGACGGCGCCCTCGCGGACGGCAAGTGGGTGGGCCCGGTCGAACGCGTGCGCAAGGACGGCACGCAGTTCACGGCGAGTGTCGCGATGACGCCGCGCATGGCGCCGGACGATCGGCACGTGGGCTTCGTCCTCGTCTCCCGCGACATCAGCGAGCAGATGCAGCTGACGCGCGAGCTCGAGCGCGCGCAGAACTACGCGCGCTCGCTCGTCGAATCCGCGCCCGACGCGATGGTGATCGTGAACGCCGACGGCATCATCCGGCTCGCGAACGCGGAGACCGAGCGGCTCTTCGGCTATGACCGCGAGGAGATCATCGGCCGGCCGGTCGAGATCCTGATCCCCGAGCGCTTCAAGCGGCAGCACCCGCGCCATCGGGCGGAGTTCTCCGCCGCTCCGCGGACGCGAGCGATGGGGGTCGGGCTCGAGCTGCGGGGCCGCCGCGAGGACGGGAGCGAGTTCCCGGTCGAGATCAGCCTCAGCCCGCTGGAGTCCGAGGACGAGCTGTTCGTGACCGCGTCGATTCGTGACGTCACGGAGCGCAAGCGCGCGGAGCAGGCGCTCGTCGACGCCAACACCCGGCTCGAGGCGGCGAGCCGCGCGAAGAACCGCTTCCTGGCGAGCATGAGCCACGAGCTGCGCACCCCGCTCAACGCGATCCTCGGGTTCGCGGGAACGCTGCTGATGGGCCTGCCCGGGGAGCTCAACCAGGAGCAGTCCAAGCAGCTGCGGATCGTGCAGTCCAGCGGCCGGCACCTGCTCTCGCTGATCAACGACCTGCTCGACCTCGCGCGGATCGAGGCGGGCAAGCTCGAGCTGCACCTCGTGGAGATCGACCTCGCTGAGCTCCTGGCCGAGGTGGCGGTGACGCTGGGA
>Ga0209023_10008460_pt1 | contig 10325 bp, 3 predicted proteins | sample LakOneMetagenome_FD_187468 | JGI IMG/M metagenome (GOLD analysis project Ga0209023, IMG submission 187468) | Freshwater and sediment microbial communities from Lake Erie, Canada (SPAdes) (version 2) | ecosystem: Environmental > Aquatic > Freshwater > Lentic | place: Lake Erie, Canada | collected...
AGGGTAGCTCTCGATCCTCGCAGAAAGGGTTGAGATTTTCTCTTCCATCAGAGCTGTATGTTCGGCGAGTACGCGGGTCTTTTCCTCGAGAGAAGTCAGCTCAGAACTGTGCTGCACTGTCACAAATAAGAGGATGACGATACTTGCGAAGAAAGCGAGATTGCTCGGAACCTGAACGCCGACGGTCGTCGCGGCCCACTCCAAAGTTGCCGGAAATATGCTGACGATGAGCGATACGATCGCCGCGAGCAGCCACCAGAAGGCGTGCCTCTCTCGGAATCTTTGTCGTCGGAGCATCTCAATAACAGCCAGCAATGCGACGGCAGCTGCACCAATGGCAAACGCGGAGGAAACTGGGTTCATAGCCTAACTACCTAGCTTTTCGTCGTGATGGGCGTTCGCCACAGGGCAATAACAAGCGCCATCGCGGCCCTACCCAGATACACGGCGGACTTGAGAGGATTGTGAGACGGGACGCCGCCTGCTCGAGGACGCATGGCGACGGGTACCTGCACAACTGAACACCCGGCTCGCGACGCCAGAACGAGGGACTCAATCGTGTCCCCAAGATATTCCGCCGGGTAATGTACAGAAAAAAGGCTGACAGCGCGGGGTCCCGCGGCTTTGAAGCCAGAGGTGACATCAGTGAGCGGCGTTCTTGCGATTCTGCTGATGCTTGCGGACAGTGCCTTCATCGCCCATTTTCGTGGACCACGGACTTCATAGTCACCAGCACCGGCAAACCTCGCGCCGATGACGATATCTGCCAGGTCTAGCTTGGCAATCAGGTCAGGAACGCAACTCGGGTCGTGCTGTCCGTCTGAGTCGAGTTGGACGACGTACTGAAATCCGTTCTCGACGGCGTACTTAAAGCCCAACCGCATCGCACCCCCCACGCCCAGGTTGAACGGAAGCGTTAGTACGGTCGCGCCGGCACTCCTGGCAACATGGGCCGTCCCATCCGTCGCTCCATCGCTGACGACGAGGCAGTTGACACCCGGTAACACGGTCAGAACCTCTCTAACCACGTCACCGACGGCTTCTTCCTCGTTGAACGCTGGCATCACAATAAGGATTTCGTGGAGCGCTGGCATGTAAGCAATTCTAGTCAGGACTGGTCGGCACTCCTCGTCACTCTGAAACCGTGTGAGTACAATGCTCAGACACGTGGCCGTGACAGTCCCAGGCAAAGCCCATAGGGCGCGTTACCCTTGGGGTGTCATCAACATTGGGGGTTCGCATTGTCGTCTATCAAACGTCGTTCCACGTGGTTGGCTGCGGTGGGTGTCTGGGTTCTAGCAGTCACCGTTCTGTCCGGCTGTGCCACCGCAGAATCTTCTTCGGTAACCGCCAGCGCTTCCCCACCCGTGACGCCGAAACCGTCCGCGGGTCCCCTTGAGTCTGCTCTAGGGACCCCGGCTCAGGTATTCGGTGCTGATTGTGGGGCAGTTTTCACGCTGTCGGGTTTGAGCGCTGCTCTCGGCACGGCGATGGTGACCGCGGATCCGCGCCCGGTCACGGAGTTCTATGATGTGGCCGTGCGCACGGGGGCCGGGCTGAGCTGCGACTGGGCACCAGGCTCGGGACTCAGCGGTGCATCCCTCTCCGCAGTCGTGTTGCCCGCGGCGCTCATGGCAGCAGGCAGCCTGGAGGAACCGTGGTGCTACGCGGTCGGTGATGGGGACGCCATTTTGCCTGCCTGCAGCTTCGACATCAGCCGGTCCGGTTACTGGCTTTCCGGGATCGCCTACACTGCGGTCGGGACCACGGAGTCCGATGTTCGGACTGCGGTCTCACGCATCACTGAGCAGTTCACGACCAGCGCAGCCGAAACGTCGCAGGTGGGCTCAGGGACACAACCGTTGGATGCGTGGCCCGCCGTACCATGCAGTTCTCTCGCGGCGAGCCAGCCTGTTGCTGCGGTGACCGGCGGATTTGCCGTGAGCGGCGGGAACGGACCTGCGGAGGTGCCAGGGGGTTACATTGCTGCGGCCCAGGCGGCCAGCATGAGCAACTGTATATGGCAGGAGTCCGGTTCAAACCCGGCCGGGTTCACTGTTCAGACCCTTCCGGGAGCCGCATGGGTTCAGGACGAGGTCGCAGCGCTGCCGGGGGCACAGGAACTGGCAGTACCCGGGCTTGAGCGGGCAGTCGTGACGACCACCGGAGATCTGGTCACACTGCACATCTTCGACGGGTCGAATTTGATGACCGTTGACGCGGGAGGGCCGTCAGAGTCTGCTGACGCCACGGTCGTTGGAGAGAAGTACGGACCTGTCGCCGTCGCGCTTGTCACCGCTTTTAATCAGTACCGCGACGAAAAGTGAAGCCCCAAGCCGCGATCTGATTTTCGTCAGTAGAGCTGAGCACCCGATCGGCCGGGTTCAGGGCTGAGAGTAGGCCCTGAAGGCTCGTTCCGGTACAGCCCAACTGGCCTCGTAGTCGGCCGATGTGCCGAGTGCTCTGAAAGTGCCGTTCTGTGCGGCACAGTCAGGGCTTTGCCCCCGGAATTATTGGCACTCGTTCTGGGGTGGTCGATGCGAGCACGAACCTGATTACTGGCTGGTAGCCTCCAATTTGCTGGGGGGAATTTCGAACGCGCATTCGCGCGGGGGGTGTTTTTTGACGCTAGAACTCTCTTCCTCAGTGCTGCACCTTGCCGAGGAGAATCACCGTGCCACGAACGACCCGTATTCACCCGTTGGGCAGCCCGCCCGACTCTGATCGAGTGAAGCTCCCCAAAGCTCTCGTTGCTTTCATGACGATTGCAGCATTGGCCGTCTCAACCATCGTGGGGGTATCGGCTCCGGCCGCCGCCACGGACCAGACGGAATCTGCCGTCGGCCTGCTCCACGGTGTCGTGACGCAGGCCGGAGCGGCCGATGAGACGGCCGTGCAGGGGGCAGCGATCAGCGCGTTCTCCGCTGTGCCACGGATCCCGGGAGCTGATGCCCGGGAGGGTGGCACGCTCGTGTCGACAGTCACGACGGATGCCGCTGGTACTTATGTGTTTCCCAGCCTTGTAGCGGGTGACTACGTGCTTCTCGTTGAACCGCGCTCCGACGACTCGGTGAGCTTCATTCCTCCCGTCTGGTGGGGGAGCGAGACTCCGGTAGCTCTCGACGAGGCACTCGGCGAGCTAACGGATGACGAGCGGACACTTCTCGCCTGGCGAGCCCTTGTCGCGCCGGAGTTTGCCGATACCCCCGCCATTACTGTTTTCGCCGGGGCTACTCAGCAAGATATTGCCCTGGAGACCGCGCTCGTCCCGACAGAGCCTGAGCCTGTACCCGCAGAGTCGATGCCTGTAGCGCCCGAAGCTCAGCGTGCACCGACGTTATCGGCCGCAGCGACCGATACCGGTACCGTGAGCGGGACGGTCAAGGGGGCCGCGAATGTGGCCCTCGCTGGCGTGCAGGTGACCGCCCACACTTTGAACTGGGAAAACGATTACCGAGCCACAACCGACGCAAAGGGTGCTTACGCCCTCACCGGTATGGCCGCGGGTAGTTACACTCTGGAGTTTCAGGGGACCGGCGCCTATGTCGATCAGTTGTGGGAAGACGCCTCCGATTGGAGCACCGCTACCTACTTCGACGTGACGAGCGATACTCCTGTCACGGGTAAGGATGCGGTGTTGGCTTTGGGCGGAAGGATCTCCGGAACCATCAAGGACGCCAGTGGTGTCGGAATCCCCAGCGCTGATATCACCCTCACCGCGAAGGGCTCCGCCAATTCAACCACCACCGGCGCCGACGATAAAGGACAGTACTTGCTGGATCGGATTCCGGCTGGAGAATACGTGCTGTCGACGCGTGGGGGATCTAACTCTGGCTACCTCGAACAATGGTGGAAGGGAGCAGCCAGCGCTCTCTCAGCGACGTCGTTCGTCGTGGCACCCACTACGGACCTGACGGGTAAAGACTTTACGCTTCAGGTTGGCGGAAGTATCTCGGGTACCGTGACGGATGCTGCCGGCAAGGCCGTGGCAAACGCGTATGTGAACGCGTATCTGTCCGGTTCCAACAACGGTGGAAACATGTATACGTCTACGGACTCGACCGGGAAGTACAGCATTCGGGGCTTGGCGGCCGGTAGCTATACCGTGCAGGTGCAGGCTCCTCAGGACAGTGACTTCATGTCGCAGTGGTTTGGTGGGCAGTCGAGTCAGTCGTCCGCGACACTTATTGTCGTTGGGGCTGCTGCAGCCGCTACGGGCAAGGATATGAAGCTGCAGGTTGGCGGAAGTATCTCGGGTACGGTGACGGATGCTGCCGGCAAGGCCGTGGCAAATGTGTATCTGAACGCGTATCTGTCTGGTTCCAACAACGGCGGCACAGAATCCGCGTCTACGGACTCCGCTGGCAAGTACAGCATTCGAGGGTTGGCGGCCGGTAGCTATGCCGTGCAGGTGCAGGCGCCTCAGAACAGCGATCTCATGTCGCAGTGGTTTGGTGGGCAGTCAAGCCAGTCTTCCGCGACGCTCATTGCGGTTGGGGCTGCCGCCGTGGTGGCAGGGAAGGACGTGAAGCTGCAGGTTGGCGGAAGTATCTCGGGTACGGTGACGGATGCTGCCGGCAAGGCCGTGGCAAACGCGTACCTGAACGCGTATCTGTCTGGTTCCAACAACGGTGGCACCGGATACGCGTCTACGGACTCCGCTGGCAAGTACAGCATCCGTGGGCTGGCAGCGGGCAGCTATGCCGTGCAGGTGCAGGCGCCTCAGAACAGCGATCTCATGTCGCAGTGGTTTGGTGGGCAGTCAAGTCAGTCGTCCGCGACGCTTATTGTCGTGACCGCGGGGGCGGCCGCCACAGGTAAAGACATGGCACTCAAGATCGGAGCGAGCATCTCCGGAACAGTCAGGGACGTTGCAGGAAAGCCGATTGCGGACGCCAGTGTGTGGGCGACGCAGAGTACCACCGGGGGCGGATCCTCGGGGTATGCGTCAGCACAAACAGATTCGAGTGGCGACTATACGCTGCGTGGTTTGCCTGCAGGCGACTATGTCGTGCAGTTTGGGGGAGGATATGGGGCCAATTACCTGAGGCAGTGGTGGAACGGCAAGACTTCTCAGCAATCAGCGACGCTGATCACCGTGAGCGCCAGCTCTGCGCTGACCGGAAAGAACGTCACCCTCAAGGCGGGTTCCAGCGTTTCCGGAACGGTCAAGGGCGCCGACGGTAAGGGCATTGGAAACGTCAGCGTGAGTCTCCAGTCGGCTAATGGCGGTGCTTACGCGTACGCGACGACAGATTCTTCCGGTGCTTACACAATTGTGGGCCTGCCAACAGGTAGCTACACGCTGCAGTTTGACCCACAGGCTGACAGCGAATACACCACTCAATGGTGGCTCGGAAAGACAACCTCTGGTTCGGCCACGCAATTTTCAGTGGGAACGGCGCAGGCGGTGACCGGCAAGGATGCGTCGCTCAAGCTCGGCGGGACCGTGTCCGGAACAGTCACCGGTATCGGATCCACGCTGGCCGGAGGCGCCGTCTCCGGCGTCACCGTCGAGGCCTTTTCCAGCAATAGGTATTCCCGGCAGGGAACTGCGACAACGGATTCCAGTGGCGCGTACACACTGCGGGGACTCCCCGCAGGAACTTACACACTGAAATTCACGTCGGAGAAAAGCTCCTATATCGATCAGTGGTTCGGCAATCGCACCGCGTATTCAACCGCCGATTCCTTCACGGTCGCCCTCGGCAAAGCGACAACGAAGAAGGACGCGAGGCTCACATCGGGTGCATCGGTTTCCGGCACCGTCACAGCGATGGCAACCGGTGCTCCGATTGCCGGTGCCTGGGTTGAGATTTACGATGCCACGAGTTTGTTTGCGCAAGACTCGATTCGCGCGGGAGTGAGTACAGACGGTGAAGGAAAATACACGCTATCCGGAATGCCAGCCGGCAAGTACCAGCTTCGGGTGGTGACCGGTTCCTGGCCCCAAAATGAACAGTGGTTGGGCGGAGCGGCGACCAAGATCGGCTCCGAGGTCGTTAGTTTGACATCGACAGGTGCGGTGGTGACGGGCAAGAACTTCTCCATTCGTCCGAAGGGAAGCGCCATCACGGGAATCGTGCGCGGTACGGGCAGCGCTCCGCTTGACGGTGTCGTCGTTGACGCGTTCAGCCCCACTGGTGCACTCATCGGTAGTGACACGACAGACACAGCCGGCGTTTACGCCCTGACCGGGATTGAAGTCGGAGACTACAAACTGAAGTTTAATGCCTCAGGCGAGTACCTCAGTCGATGGTCAGGAAACAAGATCTCCCTGGGCGGCGCGAGCGTCATCACCGTTGGTGCAAACGCGACCTTGAGCGCACAGAATATGACCCTCCTTGCAGGGGGCAGCATCTCCGGCCGGGTCACCAAGCAGGGAAGCGGGGCGATTTTCCCAGGGATCACCGTCATTGCCACATCCAGAACCGTGGCGGGATCTGTGGAAACGACAACCGATGCAAACGGGGCGTACACACTCACCGGGCTTGCGAACGCCAAGTACTTCCTGGAGTTCCAGGGCGACACCGCTATTACCCGGTGGTCGGGAAACGCGGATTCGCGGGTCGCGGCTACCGGTGTGACCATCGCCAACGCCGCGAAGATCTCCGGGCAGAATGCCTCCTTGTTCCTCGGCGGAACCATCAGTGGTACCGTACGCGGAATACTCGACGGTGCTGCGGCGGTACCCACCGCTGCGTTCGTTAGCCTCGTGACGCCCGACGGCGACCCGGTCCGGTTCGTCTCGGCAGGAGAGGATGGCACGTACAGCTTCGGGGGAATCCCCGCAGGCAGCTACAAACTGTTTGTCCAGGGTTGGGGCTCGAACAGATACGTCGATCAATGGTGGGGCAATAAGGAGAGCCGCGAGCTGTCGACGACGATCGTGGTGAAAGAGGGGTCTGCAATGCCCTCTACGGATGTGACCCTCCGGGCTGGTGGTTCGATCAGCGGTGTCGTGACGGCGACGGCATTCCCCAACGGCGGGCTCGACGGCATGGCCGTCTCGGCACAATCCGCGGCAGGGGACACCGTCGCGTACGCGATGACGGATTCATCGGGCGGTTACACGATCTCCGGTCTTTTGCCGGGTGCGTACAAGATTCTCATCTCCTCTGACCGCGACTACTATTCCTCCTCCCTCAACAACTATGTGGCCAAGTGGTTCGGCGGTCAGGGCACCGAATCGACCGCAACCGCCATTTCGGTTGCAGCAAACGGTGCAGTGACGGGTAAGAATGTGACACTCGCCGTGGGCGGCCAGATTCGAGGCCAAGCCGGGGCCGCGAGCGATCCGGCGTTGGCCATCGGTTACGCCATTGTGCGTGCATGGACGATCGAGTCCGAGCCTCGCCTGGTGGCCTCAACCATCACCGATGCGCAGGGGAACTACGTGCTGCGTGGTCTGGCGGGTAGCAACTACAACATCCAGATTTCCCCGGCAGCCTTTTCGTCGGCGTACGCCGAGGAATGGTGGAAGAACTCGGCCAGCCCGGCCACCGGAACACCCGTCTCGGTCACGGCAGGATCAACGACACTCGGGACTAACTTTCAGACCGATGTTGGCGGTGCCATCACCGGCCGCGTGACGAATGCTGTCGGGGAAAACGTCAGTGACGTCGTCGTGACCGCCTGGCAGCTGGAACGGGGCGAGTACACGTCGCTGAACGTCGCAGCGTATTCTGACGGCGCAGGACGGTATTCCTTGGTTGGACTCCCGGCTGGTACCTACACCCTGGGGTTCACCGACCACCCATACGGTGAGGAATTCGGGCTCTACGAAGACGAATACTGGAACAATGCAGCCACCCTGGAAACGGCCAGTACGTTCACTGTCGCGCTCGGAGGGACGGTCGAACGCAACGTCGTCCTCAAGGCGAACGCCGAGACGCTCGAGAAACTGTCGGCCACACCGGTCCCCACGGTCTCCGGAACCCTTCGGGTTGGGAGCACCCTGACTGCGAACGCTGGAACATGGAGCCCCGCACCCGTATCTCTCGGCTACACCTGGCAGCGCGACGGCGTCACGATCGCCGACGCGAACGCGGTGACCTATGCGCTGGTTACCGCCGATGTCGGCACAGTCATCACGGTCACGGTGGCCGGGTCAAAGTCCGGTTATGCCACAGTCGCGAAGACATCGGCCGCAAGTGGGAAGGTCAGCGGGGTCATCACGACGGCACCGGTACCGACCCTGTCGGGCACAGCTCAGGTGGGTAAGACGCTCACCGCTACGGCTGGAACATGGGCGCCGTCACCGGTTGTCCTGTCGTACACCTGGCAGCGAGCCGGTGTCGACATTTCCGGTGCTGTGGCGTCCACCTATTCGCTCGTGGGTAAGGACGCCGGTACCGCAGTGACCGTGACAGTGACCGGCTCGAAGTCCGGTTATGGATCGATAGCCAAGGTGTCGTCGGCCACGGTCAAAATCGCATCCGGTGCCTTCGCGACGCCGCCGGTTCCGACCATCACGGGCGCGCCACGGATAGGGTCCATGCTGATCGCATCTCCCGGAACCTGGAGCCCCGCATCTGCTCTCATAACGTTTGTATGGAAGCGAAGCGGTAGCGCGATATCCGGTGCCACCTCGGCGTTTTACACCCCCGTTCCGGCCGACCTAGGCGCGACTATCACGGTCACCGCAACAGGCAGCCAGCTCGGGTACACGAGCGCCACCACAACAAGCATCGCCACAGCGGCCGTGCAGAAATCTGATGGGGTCGTCGAGTCGCTCGTGTCTCGCTTGGCTGGTGCGGATAGGTTCTCGGCATCGGCTGCCATCTCGGAGAAGAACTTCACTCCTGGTGTGGCGACGGTCTTCGTGGCGAACGGACTGAATTTCCCGGATGCGTTGTCTGGAGCACCAGTTGCGGCGAAGGCGGGCGCGCCTGTTCTTCTCGTCGCTCCCGGCAGCATCCCGGATTCCGTTGCGACCGAATTGGATCGTTTGAATCCGGGGAGAATCGTTGTCCTCGGTGGCGTCAATTCTGTTTCTGAGTCGGTCAAGAGTGCGCTGGGAAAATACACGTCGGGGGGTGTGACGCGCCTATGGGGTGCGGATCGTTTCTCGGCCTCCGCGGCGATTTCCGCAGCGAGTTTCAAGTCGAACGTGGCCACCGCGTACATTGCCAGTGGAATGAATTTCCCGGACGCGTTGTCGGGTGCCCCCGTGGCGGCTAAGGAAGGAGCGCCGGTCCTGCTGGTTGTGCCGGACGGCATCCCGGCATCCATCGAGGCTGAGCTCCAGCGCTTGAAGCCGGGACGGATCGTCGTTCTTGGCGGGCCGAATTCCGTGTCGGAAGCAGTGAAGACGAAGTTGGCCGCTCTCACCACGGGGAAGGTGACGCGCTTGTCGGGGGCCGATCGTTTCTCGGCATCGGCGGACATTTCTGCGAAGAACTTCGCACCGGGGGTTGCCACCGTATTTGTGGCCAACGGTCTGAACTTCCCGGACGCACTGTCGGGGGCGCCCGTGGCGGCCAAGAACGGCTCACCCGTGCTGCTTGTGACACCGGGTGACATTCCGGCATCCGTGGCTTCCGAGCTGACGCGGCTCCGCCCGGGCCGCATCGTCGTGCTCGGTGGCGTGAACTCGGTGTCGGCGAACGTTCGGTCGAAGCTGGGTGGGTTTGTCGGCTAGCCCACAGCTGCTGATGGCTGTGCCACCACAGCCCAGGTAGATGAAGTGCCCCGTGCCTTTTACAGGTGCGGGGCGCTTCATGCGTTTATCGGCCCGGGAGCGAGTGCTTGTGACCACTGGCAGACTGTTCACGTGACTGTTCTTGTTACCGGCGGTGCCGGATATATCGGATCCCATGTTGTCCGGCTGCTCCTCCAAAGAGGCGAGAGCGTCGTCGTCGTCGACGATCTTGTCACGGGTAGCAGGGATCGAATCCCCGGCGTGCCCCTCATCGAAACGGACCTCGCAGTCTCGAGTGCGCCGACGCTGCTCGCGAAAGTAATGCGAGACTACGCGGTCACCGCAGTCATCCACTTCGCCGGCCGCAAGCAGGTTGGGGAATCCGTCTCTCGTCCCGCTTGGTACTTCCAGCAGAACGTCGGTTCTCTGGCGCATGTGCTGCTGGCAATGGAGGCAACGAATGTCACCCGCGTCGTTTTCTCTTCGTCAGCAGCCGTCTACGGCCCGTCCGATGGTTTCGCGCTGCGCGAAGACACACCGACAAGCCCCGTCAATCCCTATGGGCAGACCAAGCTCGTCGGTGAGTGGATGCTTGCAGATGCGGTCACCTCTCTAGGCCTGAGGGCGTCCAGCCTGCGTTATTTCAATGTTGCCGGCGCTGGCTGGCCGGAACTCGGTGATT
>Ga0209023_10008462_pt1 | contig 10321 bp, 6 predicted proteins | sample LakOneMetagenome_FD_187468 | JGI IMG/M metagenome (GOLD analysis project Ga0209023, IMG submission 187468) | Freshwater and sediment microbial communities from Lake Erie, Canada (SPAdes) (version 2) | ecosystem: Environmental > Aquatic > Freshwater > Lentic | place: Lake Erie, Canada | collected...
AAACGGTCGATGATGATTTTGCGATCGCCAGTAAACAGCCGGGCGGTCAGGCCACCACGATCAAAGGTGATCGGCCCTTCGCCGGGGCGCTCTGGCGCGAAGATGCCTTTTTCCGAGAGGCTGCCGGTCAGAGTCCAAGCCTGCCCTTCACTGCCCGGGGCTGAAATGGAGCCCGCCGAGACGAACCGGGTGGTGCCCGCCTTGAATTCGGTATTATCAAACACGAACCGCCGGTTTTCCGGCTCCCAGCGCATCGCGCCACGGATGAAATCGAGGAGAATCGGTTCGTGATCGGGATCATCAAACCGCAGGAAACCCGCACCCGTGCTGAATGTGCCATCCGCCGCGCTGATAATGTTGCTGGCGCCCATGACGACACGCATGTTGAGCGACACGGGCATGTTGAAATCAAAGCCGAAGGAGCGCGAACCCGTCGCCACCGAAATTTCATCGCGCGAAATATCCTTGAACGCGATGGCCAAGGTGCGCTGTTCGCCCGGCGATCCGGCGGCTTTGACATTTACCGACCATCGCCCGGCAGGACCAATGGCGCCGAGCTTGATTTGCGCCGCGCCGTCCTCCTTGTCGAAGGAGAGTTCCAGCCCATCAAAGACCATGGTTTGGTTGGCGACCTGATCTTCCACCACCAGTTTGCCACGGGCAATGCCGATGCGATCAATGGTGGCGATGGGGGAATCGGACGCGGTCATCACATCCATAATGCCACGCAAGGCGGCAGCGGCTTCTTTCAACACGACCGAACGTCCGCGATGCGGCGTCACGGCCGGTGGCGGCACATGGGAATCGGTCGCCGGGCTCGGTGTGGCGGACGGCGTGGTTGCGCCATCCGTTGGTGTTTTCACATCCGGCGTCAGACCCGGTGCATCACCGCCAAAGGCTTTGGAGAGCACAATGGCCTGAGACGGGTTTGTGCCGGCGGATACCGCCATCGCGCCATCAGGCATCACTACCAGCCGCATTTCCAGATCATAAAGCTCCAGACGTCGTGGTGCGATTTTGCCGACGGCCAAAGAGAGCGCATCGACCCAGATTTCTGCGCGCGGGGCCGAGAGAATGGGCGTGCCATTGGCCGATTTGAAATCAATATCTTTAATAGACAGCGTCGGGCCGTGATCGCTCTTTTCAATGGCGGCATAGCCCACATTGGCATCAATGCCCTTGCCAAAGCGCTGTTCCAGCGCCACGGCAATGCGCTCTCCCAGACCATCAAAGGCTATCGGCCCTTGCTCCAGCCGGTAACGGAAATAGCCCAAGGAGGCGAGCAGCAGAATGGCCGCCGCACCAAAGAGCGTGGCAACAAAAACGGCACTGCGACGACGCCATGATTTGCGGGGGCGCGGTTGACGCCCCGAAGGGGCTGGCTTCGCCTGAATCTGGGCAGGTTCAGGCACAGAAACATCCGCTGCATTCTCAAGCCGTGCGGCCTGAATGTCAGCAGAAGTCATCCGACCCAGCGTTTCCTGCGTATGATCGACCAAACCGTCGAAGCCTTTGTGCTTTTAAGGATGAGATCTCATCCCGAATCGGGACAAAATATAAGCCTTTTACGGCAATGTTGCGCGTCCTCGCTCAAGCGAAGCCGTGTATATGATTTGAACATGTAATGAGACGAAAGGAAGGCGATATGAGCACGATTCTGCAGCACGGCGAAATGGCTCCGAACTTTACCCTGCCCCGTGATGGCGGTGGCGAGGTGGCGCTGTCGCAGTTCAAGGGCAAGAGACTCGTTCTGTTTGCCTATCCGAAGGATGACACATCGGGCTGCACGGCTGAGGCTTTGGCCTTCAACGCCCTGAAGGCTGAGTTCACCAAGGCGGGTGCCGAGATCGTCGGCATCTCGCCCGATTCCGTGAAATCTCATGACAAATACAAGGCCAAGCACGCGCTCGACCTGATCCTCGCCTCAGATGAAACGAAGGCGACACTCGAAGCTTATGGCGTGTGGGTGGAAAAGAGCATGTATGGCCGCAAATATATGGGTGTGGAGCGCACGACCTTTCTCATGGATGAAACGGGCAAGATCGCTCACATCTGGCGCAAGGTGAAAGTTCCGGGCCATGCCGAGGCCGTGCTCGCCGCTGTTCAGGGAAAATAGATTTTTCGCTAAACATCCCAAAATTCTAGCCGTTCAGAGCGATTGTGTTCTGAGCGGCTTTTTCATAACGGCACAGGTTGGGCCGAACCGCGTGCAGCGCGTTTGCGAAGACTTAACCATAATCCGCTCTAATCGGGAGAGTTTATACATTTCATTCGCGTGACGCGAAACCGCAACAGGTGGAAGCGTCGGGAGTTTCATATGTCTGTGCGTGATCACTATCCAAAGCCCCGGCTGCGCGATACGCATTTCACGCTCAGTGTGGGGCGCGGCGACAATGTGCGGTGCCTGACGCTCCGCCCCGGCACGCTCTATGCGCTGCTCTCGCTTATCCCCCTGCTCTGCACATGGTATCTTGGCGCGACGCTGTATTTCGTTTTCCGTGATGACATGCTCGCCTCGCTGATGACGCGTCAGGCGGAAATGCAATATGCCTATGAGGACCGCCTCGCCGCGATGCGCTCGCAGCTTGATCGCGTCACCAGCCGTCAGTTGATTGACCAAGACAGTTTTGAAGGCCGCGTCACCGATCTCGTATCGCGTCAGGCGCAGTTGGAATCGCGCGCCGCGATTGTCGCCAGCCTTGCCGATCAGGCTGGTTTGGGAGCGGATTTCACCGCCAGCATTCCGCGCAGTGTCGATATGAAAATGGATACGACGAAGGCGAAAATTGCACCCAACCGCAGCGTCAATCCGTTGATGACCAACAGCCCTCTGCCCTCCTCGTCCTTGCCCGGCAATGCCTCCAGCTTCGCGCCGGTGGGCAATGATGCGCAAAAGCCGTTCCCAACGCCGGTGCCGCGTGACAACAAGCCGCGCCCGGATGGTTTTGAACTGCGCACGACGCGCGATCCTGATGGCAATCTGGCCGCGCCGACGCCAACAGCTTCGTTCATCGTACCGCAGGTCGAAAGTGTCGATAAGGACGCGCCGCTGTCGCACAAGCTCGTGCGCATCGCCAGCGGCCTTGAGCAGATTGACCGCACCCAATTGAAAGCCATTGCCTCGCTCGAAAAACCCGCTATGGCCGCCGCCACGCGCTATCGTTCGGCGCTGATTGATGCGGGCCTTTCGCCCGATCGCTTGAGCGTTCCCGCCAAGCCGAAACCCGCACACGCCAACAAGGCGATGGGTGGCCCCTTTGTGCCGTTGCCGATGAATCCAAATGGCACGCCGTTTGAGCGCGAAGTCTCGCGTTTGCAAACCACTCTGCAAGCGGTGATCAAGCTGCGCTCTTTGGTGAAATATGTGCCGCTGCGTCGTCCGCTGGGTGCAGGCGCTGAAATTACCTCGGGCTTTGGTGGGCGTTCGGACCCGTTCTATGGCCGCGCAGCCATGCATTCCGGCATTGATTTTCGTGAGGATTATGGTTCGCCAATTCGCGCGACGGCGGGCGGACGCGTCATCACTGCCGGTTCAAACGGCGGCTATGGCAATATGGTGGAAATCGACCACGGCAATGGCCTGACCACACGCTATGCGCATATGTCGGCCATTTCGGTGGAGGAAGATCAGTGGGTGGAAGCGGGCGCTGTTGTTGGCAAGCTTGGTTCCACCGGGCGCTCCACCGGCCCGCATCTGCATTACGAAGTGCGGATTGATGGCGAGGCCGTTGACCCCTCCCGCTTTTTGAAAGCGGGCAAGGCCAATCTGGTGCAGTGACGCGCGCGACGCGTTACTTTTTCAGAATAAGATCTTTGGAGCCTTTGGCTTTCAATTCGGCCAGTTCCTGATCGCACAGATTCGGGTTTTTCTTATAGCTGTTGTCGGCGCGCGTTTTCAGCGTGTTGTAATGATATGGCCCGGGATTCGTGAAGGTCTGCTTGGCTTTGGCCAGTCCCGCCGCGTGGGCTTTCGGGTCGGCAATGGCAAAATGTTTCGGACAATGCTGAACCGCGCTCTGGTTGGAAATCGGCTGCATCAAAACCATCATATCGCCAAGCGTCGGAAACGGATTATAGGCGGGTGACTGGGCTGAAGCGCTTGCCATAAGAGCGAAAAAAGCCCCTGCGCCTGCCGACGCGCCGATGAAAATCCTCTTTTTCATAATCAAATGTTCCCGCAATTTTCTGGCGGGGTGTCGCCCGCTTCTGTTTAAAAAACGGGCAAAGTTTAGCGGAGAATAAGCCTATGGCAAGCGGCGCGCAGCTTCGCAATATGGAGGGTCTGGCGCCTCTACAATAGAAAAACCCTCGCTGGTTTTGTGAGCGAGGGTTTTGTTTCTTTGACCAGAAGTGCAGGATTAATCCACATCCTCGACCATATCCGGCCCGCCATTGATGCGGTGGGCCAGGGCCGCTTCCATAAACGGATCAAGGTCGCCGTCCAAGACTTCGTCCGGCGTGCCGGAAACGAGGCCGGTGCGCAGGTCTTTCACCATCTGATAGGGCTGCAAGACATAAGAACGGATCTGGTGGCCCCAGCCGATATCGGTTTTTGACGCCGCTTCGGCATTGGCCTTTTCTTCGCGCTTTTTCAGTTCCAGCTCATAGAGGCGCGCGCGCAGCATGTCCCACGCCATCGCCTTGTTCTGATGCTGCGAACGGCCGTTCTGACAGGCCACCGCGATATTCGTCGGAATATGCGTGATGCGCACGGCCGAGTCGGTGGTGTTGACGTGCTGGCCGCCCGCGCCCGAGGAGCGGAACGTATCAATGCGGCAATCGCTTTCCTTCACATCGATGACGATTTTGTCGTCGATGACCGGGTAAACCCAGGCGGAGGCAAAGCTCGTGTGGCGGCGCGCGTTGGAATCGAACGGCGAAATGCGCACCAGACGATGCACGCCGGATTCGGTTTTCGCCCAGCCGTAAGCGTTGTGGCCCTTGACCAGCAGCGTTGCCGACTTGATGCCCGCTTCGTCGCCTGCCGTTTCTTCGACCAGCTCGACCTTCCACTTCTTGCGTTCGGCCCAGCGGGTGTACATGCGCAGCATGATGCGCGCCCAATCCTGGCTTTCCGTGCCGCCCGCGCCCGAGTGAATTTCGATATAGGCGTCGTTGCCATCGGCTTCACCCGAGAGCAAAGATTCAATCTGGCGACGCTCGGCCTCGGCGAGCAGCGCCTTCATCTGGGTGAGGCCTTCCTTCTCGGTGTCGGCGTCGTTTTCCATCTCGCCGAGTTCGACAAGCGTGATGGCGTCGTCGAGATCGCGATCCAGACGGGCGATGGAGCCAAGACGATCTTCCAGTTCGGTGCGTTCGCGCATGATTTTCTGCGCGGCGTCAGCATCGTTCCAGAGGTTGGGGTCTTCGACTCGCGCGTTCAGTTCGGCAAGGCGGCGGGTTGATTGTTCGACGTCAAAGATGCCTCCTCAGCAATCCCATGGATTGCTTGATGGCTTCGACGAGCGCTTCGGCTTCGGCGCGCATTCGCGTGATCTCTCATTTTAGCGCCGAGGCAAAAGTGCCCGGTGCTGGCGATTTAGGAATTCGTTGGACTCAATCAAAAGCCCGCAAGGTGCTGTACACGCTCGCGGGCTTTAAATGCAAGGTTTTGCTGCTCAGTAAAGGCCGCCCGTGCCCGAACCGACGGCCCGATCCGCATCCGGCGTAACGGACAGGGATTTCGGGCTGTCGCCGATAACGGCATAGGAATCCGGCGGGGCTGTGCCCGGCTTGAAGGCTTCGAGAATCGTGCCCGGACCGCTCGACCGCATGCCGGTTTTTGCGTCAACCGACACGAGCTTCAGGCCCGGCGGCACGCGGAACGGTACGTCCGGCTTGTTCTTCAACGCCAGTTTCATGAAGTCGCGGAAGATTGGCGCGGCATACTGACCTGCGGTCGCGGAATCACCCAGCGAACGCGGGCGATCGTAGCCCATATAGACGCCAACCGCGAGATCGGGCGAGTAACCGACGAACCACACGTCCTTGGATTCGTTGGTCGTACCGGTCTTGCCCGCGAGGTGTTTGCCGACCTCTTTCAGCACCTGCGCGGTGCCGCGCGTGATGACGCCTTCCATGATCGAAGTGATCTGGTAAGCGGTCAGCGGATCAAGAACCTGCTCGCGCTTGTCGATCAGCTTGGGTTCGTTCTGGTTGGCCCATTTGGGAGCCGAGCAGCCCTGACAGACACGTTCGTCGTGACGGAAGATCGTGTGCCCCCAGCGGTCCTGAATGCGATCCACCAGCGTCGGCTTGATGCGCTTGCCGCCGTTCGCCAGCATGGAATAGCCGGTGACCATGCGCATGACCGTGGTTTCACCCGCGCCCAGCGACATCGACAGTACGGGCATCATGTCATCATAGACACCAAAGCGGCGCGCATATTCCGCAACCAGCGGCATGCCGACGTCTTTTGCCAGACGGACGGTCATAAGGTTCTTTGAGTGCTCAATGCCGTAGCGCAGCGTATGGGGGGCGAAATTGGTGGCGCCGCCGTAGTTTTCCGGCCGCCAGACTTCGCCATTGCCCTGATCGATTTCAATCGGGCCGTCTAGCACCACAGAGGATGGCGTATAGCCATTGTCGAGCGCGGTCGCGTAGACGAACGGTTTGAACGACGACCCCGGCTGACGCTGGGCCTGCGTGGCGCGGTTGAATTCCGATTGGTCAAACGAGAAGCCGCCGACCATGGCGAAAACGCGGCCCGTATAGGGGTCCATCGCGACAATCGCGCCGGAAATATCGGGAATCTGGCGCAGACGGTACTGGCCCGGCTTGCCTTCCATCGGTTCGGCGTAAATCACGTCACCCGGCTGGAGCGCGGCGCGGACCGAGCCCTTGCGGGTCCAGCGCACACCATCAGCTGTGACAATGCCGGTTTCGCGCTCGCGGCCCACTTCGCCGGATTTCTCACGCTTGGTCTGCAAGCCGATGCGGGCGGTGGAGTCATTGGATTCCAGAACCACAGCGAGACGCCACGGCTGCACATCGCCAAGAGCGGGAACGTCGGCGAGGGAAATGCCCCAATCCTGCGAAATATCGACCTTGCGCATCGCGCCACGGAAGCCGTGAGCTTCGTCATAACGCACGAGACCATCGACCAGCGCCTTGCGCGCCCAGAGCTGCATCTGCGGATCGAGCGTCGTGCGCACCGACAGGCCGCCTTCGTAAAGCTTCTTTTCGCCGTAACGCTCGCCCAGTTCGCGGCGCACTTCTTCGGCGAAGAAGCCAGCGGCCAGCGAGTTCGGCGACAGCACGCGCGGGTTGACGACGAGCGGCTCGCGCATCGCCTTCTGCCCGTCTTCCGCTTTGATGTGGCCGTCCTTGATCATACGATCAATGACGTAATTGCGGCGGCCGATAGCGGCTTCGCGATAACGGAAGGGGTGGTAGTTGTTCGGGCCTTTGGGCAGAGCCGCGAGATAGCCAACTTCGGCAATCGTCAGTTCATGCACGGATTTGCCGAAATAGTTCAGCGCAGCAGCGGCGACGCCGTAATTGCCAAGGCCGAGATAGATTTCGTTCAGATAGAGTTCGAGGATCTTTTCCTTGGTGTAGGTCGCTTCGATACGGAAGGACAGCAGCGCTTCACGCACTTTACGTTCGAACGAGCGTTCGTTGCCAAGAAGGAAGTTCTTTGCCACCTGCTGGGTGATGGTGGAGGCGCCCTGCACGCGCTTGCCGCCCTGGAACATGATCATCACCGCGCGGCCAATGCCTTCGGGATCAATGCCGCCGTGGGTGTAGAAATTCTTGTCTTCCGCCGAGATGAAGGCGTTCTTCACCAGAGGCGGAATGGCGGTGGCGGGCAGATAGAGGCGGCGTTCGCGCGCATATTCGGCCATCAGCGAGCCGTCGCCCGCATGGACGCGCGTCATCACCGGCGGTTCGTAATTCTTCAGCTGCGTGTAGTCTGGCAAATCCTTCTGATAATGCCAGACGATGCCGCCAACGGCGAGTGCGCCCAGCACAAACACAATGGCGCCGGTCGCGAACAGAAAACCAAAGAAACGGGCTAGCAGCCGCATACGAAACAGGCCTCTCGAATCGAGCGTTGGGTTTGAGACATTCTCGAATGACTATACCGCAAAAGCAGTCATCCGGTTCTGTCCCCCATGCTCATCACATCAATATGCGTCCAAAACGCGGCCCAAACCGGACCTGCGCGTAAGAAACGCCTTCGCATCAACGCGTTTATTGAAAATCAGAGGTCCTCATATAAGAGGAGCCCGCTAATCCCAAGCCGAAAACTTTTAGAACGCCCCATGGGTGCGCAAGATTTGTGTTAAATGTGGGGCGCTTGCCGCTTTTTAAACCTGAAATATCCGATTATTCGGCGTTATGGTGCGCCAAAGGCACATCTTCGCCAAAAAGCTCTTACTGCCCAGTCCTACGGGATAATGGACCGCAGACTGGACGACGCGCCGTTTTCTGAACGCACCGCAATCGTGCCTGTTGAATTGTGATCCACGCCAACTGCGGCCTCCGCCTTGGTGGGGGTGCGCGGCGCAAAGAACGATTCGATGGATTGCGCCACCGCATTGGTTGTTTTGTCGCGCCATTCGCGTGACATCAACGATTCGGCGTCCTGCTTGCTCGACAGATAGCCCAGTTCCAGCAGAATGGACGGCACATCGGGGGCTTTCAGCACGACGAAACCGGCGGAACGCTGCGGATTCTTGTTCAGCTTGCCCGCGACCTTCCAGTAATTCACCAGCGTGCGGGCATAGACATGGCTGTAGGCGCGGGTTTCGCGGCGCGTCAGATCAAACAGAATATCGGTGACATCGCTCTGGTCTTCGGCGACTTCAATGCCGGCATTGGCGTCGGCCTGGTTTTCCTGCTCGGCGACGCGGGCGGCTTCCCGGTCAGAGGCACGGTCGGAAACCGTATAGACGGTGGCACCGGCAACGCCGCCTTCACGTAGAGAGTCGGCGTGAAGCGAGACAAACAGCCCTGCCCCGGAGTCGCGCGCCAGTTTCACACGCCCGCCCAAGGAGACAAAGACATCGCTGGTGCGGGTCAGTTGCACGCGAACCTTGCCGCTGGCTTCGAGCTTCGTGGCCAATTCCTTGGCAAAATCGAGCACAATATGCTTTTCAACCGAGTCAAACGCGCCTGCCGCCCCGGTATCGACGCCGCCATGGCCGGGATCGAGAATAACCAGCGGCTTATCGGATTGGGCTGCCTTGATGCGCGGCGGTTCCGGCTTTTTCGGCACGTCCGGCGTCACGACCCTGGTGGGGCGCGGGGCCTGAGCCGCAGCGGCGGCAAACTGGGCGGCATCGGTCGGCGCCAGTTCAATGATGAGATGGGCGGGATCGCCATCCGTCATTTTCTCGGAAAAAGCTTTGACGATTTTCGCGGGGGCGCCGAGATCAATGACGACACGGGATTTTCCCGGCCCCAGATGGCCAAAGCGGAATGATGAGATGAGTTCGGTGCTTTTGGGCGCATCTTTCGCTTTGCCCTTCGCTCGCTCAGGAGCTGTGGGCTGGCCCGCCATGGCATCAAGCTGGAAATTGACTTCCGGCAAATCGACAATCACCCGGTCTGGCCCGGCCAGAACAAAGGCGGAGACGCCGACTTCACGCGACAAATCGAAAATAAGGCGGGTGTTGTCGCCCACCTGCTGGCGTTTCACCGCCACCGCGACGGGAGCATCGGCCTGTACGGGGCCGGAAAGCGCTGCGAATCGCGTGCCTTGCGTGCCGCGCGGGCGGGCTTCAGCGGTTAAAACGAGGGCGCAGACCCCGGCCAAAGCCAGCCCAAGCGCTGGAAAGAGCACTTTTTTTCGTCCAAGGACATGTGAAATGAGGGCCATACCGGTCAGCGCGTCCTGCCCCTTGGCGATTCACTCATCGCGCGGGATTAGAGGTTTCTTAAGGTATGCAGGGAAAATGGTTAATGCCCGGTAACCATGAGAGGATCAGTTTACCAGCCAACAGTGACGCTTCTGCAACAGGTGTTAGAAAACTTGCCAAAGCTTGATCCTGCCCGTATGTAGATCATAGCAACACGCAGGCTGGTAGAGATTCCAGCATCGTATGGCTCGCCATCAAAGGGTTTATCCGTTCCCCCAACCGCCTCTCTTGGCACCCAAGAGGTTTGCGGCTGGAAACGAGCAAATTCTAGGCCGACGCTTTACGCCATGCTCTTAGCCAGCGCCGTAAAAGGCCCTGTGTGACGCCTGAAAGACCACCAGATTGTGGTCGGACACGAGATAAGGTTACGACGGCATGGGCATCCCTTACGGGGATACGACGACCTCAAAGCGCAGCGGTTCATCCGCGCGCTATGGCTCGTCCGTCATGTTTTC
>Ga0209023_10008463_pt1 | contig 10320 bp, 8 predicted proteins | sample LakOneMetagenome_FD_187468 | JGI IMG/M metagenome (GOLD analysis project Ga0209023, IMG submission 187468) | Freshwater and sediment microbial communities from Lake Erie, Canada (SPAdes) (version 2) | ecosystem: Environmental > Aquatic > Freshwater > Lentic | place: Lake Erie, Canada | collected...
GAGCCGTACGCGATCGGCCTGGTGGAGCTGGCCGAGCAAGAGGGGCTGCGGCTCACCACCAACATCGTGGGCATCCCGGCCGACGACGTGCAGATCGGCCTGGCCGTGCAGGTCGTGTTCGAGCAGCGTGACGACGTGTGGTTCCCACTGTTCGAGCCGGTCGCTCCTGCTGCGCCGGTCGAAGGGGCCGAGGCGTGACCGAGTTCGAACAGCGGTCGGTCATCTCGGGCATCGGCCAGTCGGCGGTCGGGCGACGTCTCGGGCGGACCGGGCTGGACCTCACCATCGACGCCGCGCTCGAGGCCATCGCCGACGCCGGCCTCACGCCGGCCGACATCGACGGGCTGGCCACCTACCCGGGCTCGTTCCCGATGCCGGCCGGGTTCTCGGGGCCCGGCTCGCCCGAGGTGCAGGACGCGCTGCGGCTCGAAATCAACTGGCACTCCGGTGGCATCGAGGGCGCGGCGCAGCTGGCCGCCGTGGTCAACGCGGTGATGGCGGTCGGCGCCGGGCTGGCCCGCCACGTGCTCGTGTACCGGACCGTCACCGAGTCCAGCGCCCAGGGCAGCGGGGGGCGTGAGGGCCTCGGGCTCAGCGGTGGCGGCGGCGCCCCCAAGATGGGCGGCCAGTTCCAGTGGAACATCCCGTTCCGGGCGTACTCGGCGGCCAACTGGCTGGCCATGAACGCCCATCGGCACTTCCACGAGTTCGGCACCACGCCCGAGCAGTTGGCGATGATCGCCATCAACGGCCGCCGCAACGCCGCGCTCAACCCGAAAGCCGTCTACCGAGACCCGATGACGCTCGACGACTACTTCGCGTCGCGCATGATCACCACGCCGTTCCACCTGTTCGACTGCGACGCCCCGGTCGACGGGTCCACGGCGGTGATCGTGTCGGCCGCCGATCATGCCCCGAACGTGGACCACCCGGTCGCACGTGTGGAGGCCGTCGGCACCGCCCTGCGCGGCCGCCCCTCGTGGGACCAGTTCGACGACATGACCACGATGGCAGCCCGAGACGCCGGCGCCGCGCTGTGGGAGCGCACCGATCTCACGCCGGCCGACGTCGACGTGGCCGAGCTCTACGACGGGTTCAGCTTCCTCACCATGGTGTGGCTCGAAGCCCTGGGCTTCTGCGGCCGAGGCGAGTCCGGGCCGTTCATCGAAGGCGGCACCCGCATCGCCCGCGACGGCGAGCTCCCCCTCAACACCCACGGGGGCCAGCTCTCGGCTGGCCGGCTCCACGGGTTCGGGTTCATCCACGAGGCGGTGCTGCAGCTCCGCGGCGAGGCCGGCGATCGCCAGGTGTCGGGATCGGGCGTCCCCGGCAAGCGGGTCGAGGTGGCGGCGGTCGGCAACGGCGGAGGGCCCATCGCCGGGGCGATGCTCCTCACCCGGGAGGGCTGACGATGACCCTGCTCATGCTGCTGGAGATGGTGGCGTCGGGCTTCGGCGACCGCCTGGCCATCGGCACCTCGGCTCGAGGACTGACCTACCAGCAGCTGCTCGACCGAGTCGCCAACGGGTCGGCCGTGCTGAGCGCAAGGGGTTCCCAGGCCGTCGCCTACGTGGGCACGAGCGACCTGGCGTTCCCGATCGCGCTGTTCTCGGCCGCATGGGCAGCCGTCCCGCTCATCCCGCTCAACTACCGGCTGAGCGACGAGCAGCTCGGTTCGCTCCTCGCCAACCACGACGACGTCCTCGTCATCACCGACGATCCCGAGCGCCTCGCCGAGCTTGCCCCGGCCGACACCGACATCGTCTCGCTCGACGACTGGATGGCCCTGACCGCCGATGGGCTCGGCGCCACGGACATGACGCCGAGCGGGGCCGACGGCGACGACGTGGCCGTCCTGCTGTACACGAGCGGCACCACCTCCACGCCGAAGGCCGTCGTCCTGCGCCACCGCCACCTCGCCGCCTACGTGATCACCTCGATCGAGTTCGCCACGGGCGACGAGGACACCGCGGCGCTCATCACCGTGCCGCCGTACCACATCGCCGGCGTCGCCAACCTCGTGACCAGCATCTATTCGACGCGGCGGGTGGTGTACCTGCCGGTGTTCTCGCCGCAGGCGTGGCTCGAGCTCGTGCGGTCCGAGCGCATCACCCAGGCGTTCCTCGTTCCCACCATGCTGGCCCGAGTGGTGGAGCACCTCGACGGCGCGCCCGCCGATTGCCCGTCGCTGAAGTCGCTCGCCTACGGGGGCGCCCGGATGCCGATCACCGTGCTCGAACGAGCGCTGGCGGCGTTCGGCGATGCCGGCTTCGTCAACGCCTACGGCCTCACCGAGACGTCGTCCACCCTCGCCGTGCTGACGCCCGACGATCACCGGGCGGCAGCCACCGGAGACCCGGTGGCCGTCGCCCGCCTCGGCTCCGCCGGACGGCTGGTGCCGGGCGTGGAGGTTGAGATCCGCGACGGGGAGCTGTGGGCCCGGGGAGAGCAGGTGTCGGGCGAGTACCTCGGGCGGGAGTCGGCGACCGACGCCGACGGCTGGTTCCCCACCCGCGACCGCGGGTGGTTCGACGACGACGGCTACCTCTTCATCGAGGGCCGCTCCGACGACACGATCATCCGCGGCGGTGAGAACATCGCCCCCGCGGAGATCGAGGACGTGCTCCTCACCCACCCCGCCGTGCTCGACGTCGCCGTCGTCGGGTTGCCCGACGACGAGTGGGGACAGCGCCTCGCCGCCGCCGTGGTCCTGCGCGACGGGGCCGCAGCCGACGAGGACGAGCTCCAGGCCTTCGCCCGGCAGCACCTGCGCTCGTCGAAGACCCCGGACCTGATCGCGTTCCGCGCCGAGCTGCCCCACACCGACACCGGCAAGCTGCTGCGCCGAGCCGTGCTGGCAGACCTTGGGAGGGAGACGAGCTGATGGCCTTCGACCTGGACGACCTGATCCGGTCGCTGCGAGACGGATCCAACCTCGACATCGGCTACCACCGGGTCTTTGGCGGCCAGATCCTCGCCCAGACCCTGCTGGCCGCAGCCGGGGCATCGCCGGACAAGGCCGTGAAGTCGATGCACACGATGTTCCCCCGCGAGGGCGACGCCGCCCAGCGCCTCCACTACGAGGTCACCCCGCTGCAGTCCGGGCGCACGTTCGGCGCCACCGAGGTGATCGTCAGCCAGAACGACAAGGTCGTGTCCGCCGCACTGGTGTCGATGCACGCCGTCGAGAGTGGGCCCGTCCACACCGAGCCCACGCCCGAGCTCGGTTCGCCCGACGATGCCACCCTCACCGACCTCGGCATGGTCCCCTGGGAGACCCGCATCGTCGGCGGCGTGGACCTGGCCGACCGCGCGGTGGGCCCGCCCGTCCTCGAGTGGTGGATGCGCACCCCACCGCTCGACGAGGACGACCTCGCCCTCCACCAGGCGCTGCTCGCCCACGCCACCGACCTGACCATGATCGGCACCGCCCTGCGCCCGCTGCCTGACGTCTCCCAAGCCGACTCCACCGTGACCATCCAGACCGCGGTGACGTCCCACACCCTGTGGTTCCACCTCCCGTTCCGCATCGACGACTGGCTGCTCGTCGTCCAGCGCGCACCCGTCGTGGCTCGCGGCCGCTGCTGGGGCCACGGCGACGTCTACGCCCGGTCCACCGGCGCCCTGGTCGCGTCCTTCGCCCAAGAAGCCATGGTCCGCCAGATCGAACCCTCTGCCTGACCGACGCCTCCTGCGTCCTGAGCTCGTTCAGTCCGACGAGGGGAGGGGCTTGGCGCCCTTGATCAGGAGGGGGTCTTCCCCGATGGTCAGGGTGCCGATGCCAGGTGCGGTGCAGAGGAGCTCGACGCCGAGCTCCTCGTCGGCGTAGCGCTTGCCCAGCAGGGTGGGCTCGCCTTCCAGCGTGGCGGCATGGCGATCGATCAGGGTGCCGAGCTCGTGCATCGGGAAGCCGCCGCAGCGCACGTCGACCTCGGCGTCGTCCTTCGGGGCCTTCACCACCACGACCTGGGTGTCGCAGGTGGCGCTCTCGAGGCGCAGTCCGGGCTTCAGCAGCATTGGTGTCCTTCTCGTTCAGGTGGTGACCGGGACCGATGATGGCCCGGCCACGTTGCTCATGTGGACGTAGCGGATGTTGTCGAGGTCTACCTGCAGGTCGGGCCAGCGGCGGTACAGCTCGGTGAAGGTGACCGCTCCTTCGAGCCGGGCCAGGTGGGCGCCGATGCAGTAGTGGATGCCGTTGCCGAAGCTGATGGGCACCGGTCCGGTGCGTTCGATGTCGAAGCGGTCGGGCTCGTCGTAGGCGCGGGGGTCTCGGTTGGCCGCGCCCGTCACGATCAGCACCGGGCTGCCTGCCGGGATCGTGCCGCCCTCGAACGTGCGGTCGGCCAGGGCGTAGCGCCCTTGGTACTGCGAGGGTGCCCGCCACCGCAGCACCTCGTCCACCGCCGAGGTGGCCAGCGACGGATCGGCCTGCAAGGCGGCGAGCTGGTCCGGGTGCTCGGCGAAGGTCATGACGCCGTTGCCGATCAGCTTGGTCACGGTCTCGGACCCTGCTGCGGCGAGGAGGGCGGCGAAGCGGCCCACATCGAGGTCGTCGAGCCGCTCGTGGGTGCCGTCGTCCTGCTCCACCTCGGCGGCGATGAGGTCGTCGACCATGGCGTCGCCGGGGTGGAGCCGGCGATCAGCGGCGAACTCGATCATGTAGCCGAACAGGCTGGCGGCCGCCTCGATGCCACGCTCGGGCGGGAACGGGTTGTCCACCTCACGCTCGAGCATGGTGTCGGCCCAGTGCCGCAGCTGCTGGTGATCGGCCTGGGGCACGCCGAGGATCGTGCAGATGACCTGGACGGGGAAGGGCCCGGCCACGTCGGTCACCACGTCGAACGACTCGGCGCCGGCCAGGCCGTCGAGCAGGCCACCCACCACGTTGCGCACGACGGGCTCCCACTCGGCGATGCGACGAGGGGTGAAGGCCCGGCTCACGAGCTTGCGCATCCGCTCGTGCTGGGGTGGGTCCATCATGATGATCGACCCGATCGCCTCGACCACGTCGCCGAACTCCACCGAGCGCAGCTGGTCCAGCGTCACGCCCTTGGTGGAGGTGAAGGTGGCCACGTCGCGGTGGACGTCGACGCAGTCGGCGTACCGGGAGACGGCGTAGAACCCCAGCCGCTCGTGGTGGTACACGGGTGCCTCGTCACGGAGCCAGCGGTAGGTCTCCCACGGGTCCTCGAAGAAGGCCTGGCTGTAGGGGTCGAACTCCATGGCAGCGGAGGCGCCGGGAGGGGCGCTCACGCGTCGGCCCCGAATCGTTCCTCCAAGAGTGCGGCCAGCCGGCGACGGTCGACCTTGCCGGAGTCGAGCCAGGGCAGCTCGGTCTGGTCGGCGAAGACGGCGATGTGGCGGGGCACCTTGTACGACGCGATCTCGTCCTTGACCCGAGCGCGGGCGGTGTCGGCGTCGAGCGACTCGCCGGGGCGGAGGGCGATGGCGGCGACCACATCCTGCCCTCGATCGGGATGGTCGACCCCGGTCACGAACGCCATCACCACCTCGGGCTGCTCCTCGAGCACCACCTCCACCTCGCGCGGGGTGATGTTCATGCCCGCCGACTTGATCAGGTCGCCCATCCGGCCGGTGAAGTAGAAGTGCCCGTCCTCATCGAACCGGCCGGCGTCGCCCGTGCGGTACCAGCCATCAGCGGTGAACGTGTCGACCCGCTCCCGCTTGTGGAGCCCGATCATCAGCGAATAGCCCCGCAACCACACCTCGCCCGTCTGGCCCACCGGCAGGTCCTCGAGGGTGACCGGGTCGACGATCTTGTGCTCCACGCCGGGCACCGAGTGGCCGAAGCTGCCCTCCTGCTCGGCCGTGAGCGGCGTCTTCGGGTCGAAGGTGTGCGGGCCGAGCGTCTCGGTCATGCCCAGCGAGTTGGCCTTGGGCACGTCGGCCTCGCGCTGCTCGTCCTGGGGCAGGAGTGCGGTCACGTTGCCGGCCCGGATGCTCGAGAGGTCCCGCTCCCCGAAGGTCGGGTGGTCGACGAGCGCCTTCGCCATGTGCGGCCAGCCGAGCACCTGTGTCACCCGCTCGCGCTCGATCAGGTCGAGGGTCGCGCCGGGCTCGAACTGCTCCTCGAACACCAGCGCCGCGCCCGCATGCATGGCAGCCACGAGCGTGAAGCTGAACCCCCCCACCCAGAAGAGCGGCATCGGGGTGTAGAGCACGTCGTCGGAGCGTAGGTCTCGCATCTGGCCGAGGTTGTGGGCGTGGCGGACCGTTGCCCCGTGGGTGTGGATCGCACCCTTCGGATCGGCGGTGCTGCCCGACGAGTAGACGATCACCATCGGGTCGGCCGGGGTGACCTCGCGCTCGACCTCGACGAGGAGCTGATCGTCGACGGCCGCTCCCCGTGCGGCGACCTCGCTCACCTCGCCGCACCATCGGCGGGGCGAGCCACCCCACGTCCACACGCTGCGCAGGTAGGGGTGCGACGGGAGCATGATCCGCTCGGCATCCTGATCCGCGATGCCGGGTATGGCCTGCTCCAGCCGATCGAGGTAATCGTGGCCCAGGTGCGAGCCGACCGTCAGCAGCACCTGCAGGTCGGCGTGGCGGATCGTGCGGCTGAGCTCGTTGGCCTTGTTGTAGGTGTTGAGCATCGGGACCACCGCGCCGATGCGCGTGGCCGCGAGCCAGGCCACCACCCACTGCGGGCCGTTGGGCGCCAGCAGGCCGACGAGCGTGCCCTTGCCCACCCCCGAGGCGAGCATGCCCTTGGCCAGCTCGGCGGACCGGACCTCGGCTTCGGCATAGGTGATCCGCTCGTCGCCCAGGATCACGAACGGCGAGTCGCCCCACTGCTCGGCGCACCACCGCGCGAGGGTTCCGCTCGTGGGGGTGAACGCCGGGAACGATGTCGAGCGCGTCATCGGTTCATCATCGGTCCCTGGCGACGTGATCGAACGGTCCGTCGCGTCCTAGGCCACGTTCATCAGGCGGCCGAGGTTGCCGCCCATGACCTTGGCGATGTCGTCGGCGGGGAGACCCTCGAGGTCATCGACGAAGGTGATGGGGTCGGCCATGCCCTCGGGGTGCGGGAAGTCCGAGCCGAACAGCACGTTGTCGGCACCGATGATGTCGACCAGGCCCTTCGGGTCTTCCTCGTGGAAGGGGTGCACGAAGACGTTGCGCTTGAGCACCTCGACCGGGTGCTCCTCGAAGATGTGTGGGTTGAAGGCATACGCCTTCTCCATGTCGTGCACGAGTGGCCGGACCCAGCCGCTGCCGTTCTCGACCGGCACGATCTTGAGCTTGGGGAAGCGGGTGCAGAGCCCGTGGCCGATCGCCGAGGCCACCGTGTCGGTGATCTCGCGGTGCATGCCACCGATGATGGCGGCGAAGCCCGAGCCACCCTTGAACGGGGTGAACTCACCCTCGCGGATGCCCTCCCACTCGTTGATGTGGCGCTGGTAGCCGCTGTCGGAGGCGTGCATGCCGACGACGATGTCGGCCTCCTGCACCAGCTTCCAGAACGGGTCGAACTCGGGCAGCGCGAACGAGCGGCTCCCACGGAAGCCGGGCACTGGAGCCGGTCGGATGAGGATCGCCCTCGCCCCCTTGTCGAGCACGTACTCCAACTCGGCGATCGCCCGTTCCACGATGGGAAGGGTGATGACCGGGATGGCGAAGATGCGGTCTTCGAAGTTGAACGTCCACTGCTCGGCCATCCACTGGTTGAGCGCGTGGACCACGACGTGGGTTGCGTCGGGGTCGTCTCGCAGGCGCTCCTCGAGGAGGCTGGCGAGCGTGGGCCACATCAGCGCCCGGTCGATCCCCTGCTCGTCCATGAGCTGGAGTCGGGCGCCCGGCTCGCGGAAGGCCGGGAGGGCGTCGATCCCGCGGCCCATGATCTCGCGCCGGCTCTTCCCGTCGGGGTTGCCGCTCCGGTAGTACTCCTCCTGCGCTCCGGGGGCCGCGACCCGCTCGAACGTGGGGTTGGGGATGTACTCGCTGATGGTCCCGCGGACGGCGATCTTGGTGCGCCCGTCGACCTGCACGTAGCGGATGAGCCCGGCGTACTCCTCGGGCAGGTACCGGGTGAACGCGTCGGGCGTCTCGTACATGTGGTTGTCGGCGTCGAAGACCGGAAAGTCGAGTTGGCGAGACGGCATCGGGCGCTCCTTCCGAATAAGTGACATCGCTGTTAGATGACCATACACTCCGCTTTCAGGCCGGGGTAGGGGCCGTGATCGGGTCGTTCGTTGGGGGATGTGTGGAGCTGCAGCTGAGCGACGAACAGGTCTCGTTCGTCGAGACCACACGCCGCTTCCTGGCCACCACGTGCGACATCGCTGCGGTCCGCGCCCTCGAGCACGAGCCGGACGGCTTCGACCGGACGGTGTGGACGCGCGGCGCAGAGCTGGGCTGGACCTCGCTGCTCGTGGGCGAGGCCGACGGTGGCGGAGCACTCTCCGAGCATGGTCTCTCCGACCTCGTGCTGGTGGCCGAGGAGACGGGCCGACGGGTGGCACCCGGGCCGCTCGTCCCGGTCAACGTGGTGGCCGAGGCGGTGGGTCGACACGGCTCCGCGGCCCAGCGGGCGTCGATCCTCCCGGGCCTGCTCGCTGGTTCCGCGGTGGCCGCCTGGTGCGGTCCGACTCTGGTCGACGCCATCGACGATGACACCGGCTGGGTGCTGACGGGAACCTGCTCGCCGGTGGAGGCCGGTGCCCAGGCCGACCACCTGCTCGTGGCGTTCCGAACGGGGCACGGCGAGCTCGCCCAGGCCCTGCTCCCGGCCGACACCCCCGGGATGACGGTCACGCCGATGGCCGGCCTCGACCTGGTCCGTCGGTTCGCCCAGGTCCGCTTCGATGGCGTCACCGTCGGTCCCGACGATGTCCTCGGAGACGCGGGTCCGGGGAGCGCCGCGGCGATCGAGCGCCAGGAACAGGTGGCATGCGTGCTCCAGTGCGCCGAGACCGTGGGCGCGCTGGACCACGTGTTCGAGATGACCCTCGAGTACCTGGGCGACCGGTACTCGTTCGGTCGGCCGCTCTCCTCGTACCAGGCGCTCAAGCACCGCATGGCCGACGACAAGATGTGGCTCGAGGCGTGCCACGCCATCGCCTCGGCCGCCGCCCGCGCCATGGCCGCTGAGTCCCCCGACGCCGGTGAGCTGGTGAGCGCGGCCAAGGCCTGGATCGGGCCCCACGCCACCGAGCTGATCCAGGACTTCGTGCAGCTGCACGGGGGCATCGGCGTGACGTGGGAGCACGATCTGCACCTCTACCTGCGGCGCGTGACGGTGAACCGGGCCACCCACGGCACGCCCGAGGAGCACGCCGAGCGCATCGCCACCCAGCTGTTGGGGGCGGCGTCGTGAGCGAGTCGGCCATCGACGCGCCCGACGAGATCGAACCGGTCGAGGACTTCCGTGCCCGGGCCCGCACCTGGTTGGCCGCCAACCTCCCGCCGTTGGGCGATGGCTACACCGATCGCAGCGACGAGCGACGCATCGTCGAGCGCCAGCTGCAGGCGAAGCTCTGGGAAGGCGGGTTTGCGGGCATCTGCTTCCCCGCCGAGTACGGCGGGCTGGGCCTGAGCCGGGAGCACCAGCGGGCGTTCACCTCCGAGTCCGCCGCCTACGACATGCCGTTCTCGCTGAACGTCCCGACGCTCGGGATCCTCGCCGCAAACCTCGTCGAGTTCGGGACCCACGAGCAGAAGCTCCACCACCTTCCGGCGATCCTCAAGGGCGAGGAGCTGTGGGTGCAGTTCCTGTCGGAGCCCAGCGGCGGATCGGACCTGGCCGGCTGCCTCACCCGGGCCGACCGCGACGGCGACGTCTACATCCTCAACGGCTCCAAGATCTGGAGCTCATCGGCGTACGCCAGCGACTACGCGATGTGCCTGGCCCGGACCAACTGGGACGTGCCCAAGCACCGCGGCCTCACCATGTTCATCATGAAGATCCACCAGCCGGGCGTCACGGTGGAGCAGATCCGCCAGGTCGACGGCTCGATGGAGTTCTGCCAGGAGTTCTTCGACGACGTGGCCATCCCGGCAGCCGACGTGGTCGGCGACGTGGACGACGGCTGGACCGTCGCCACTCGGCTGCTCGTCCACGAGCGCATGGCGGTCGGCGGTGGGTCGATCTACACCAGCGGCCGCTCGATCGGCCACGAGGCATCCGGCTCCGACACCACCTACGCCGACGCCGCGATCGCTGCCGGCCTCGCCGGCGATGCCCACGCCCGCCAGCTCGTCGCCGAGGCCCACATCCGCCAGCTCGTCGCCGGTCAGCTCGTCCGCCGCATCACCCAGGGGATGACCACCGGTGCGATGGCTCCGCCGGCC
>Ga0209023_10008465_pt1 | contig 10319 bp, 6 predicted proteins | sample LakOneMetagenome_FD_187468 | JGI IMG/M metagenome (GOLD analysis project Ga0209023, IMG submission 187468) | Freshwater and sediment microbial communities from Lake Erie, Canada (SPAdes) (version 2) | ecosystem: Environmental > Aquatic > Freshwater > Lentic | place: Lake Erie, Canada | collected...
TGCCTACCTGTGGGCAACCCGGATCGGAACCTTCGGATTCATGGCGCCGGTGTTCATGACGGTGGCACACCGCATGATTCCCTTTTTCGCGGGCAGCATCATCGAAAACTATGTGCGGTGGCGCCCCTATTGGATCCTTGCCGCGCTTTGGGGGCTGCTCTTGCTCCACCTAGCCCTGAATCTTGGCGATCTGCAAGATTGGCAATGGATAACGGCGCTTGCGTTGATGGGGCTGACGGGCCTGATGTTATGGCGCTGGTGGCCAAGGGCGCCTGCCCCTGGCTTGCTCCAGGTCCTGATTCTGGGCTTCGCCTGGGCCCCAATCGGCTTTGCCCTGATTGTGGTGAATAACCTGACTGCGGTTGCGGGCCTCAGTGGAGATCTCGGTCGAGCACCCGTTCACGCGCTTTATGTCGGTATGGCTGGCAGCCTGATCATCGCAATGGTCACGCGCGTGACACAGGGACATTCCGGTCGGCCGCTTGAGATGCCCAGGGTCGCCTGGATCGCTTTCTGGGGAATTCAGGCCTCGGCGTTGGCGCGGATCATTGCCGGCATTCGAGGCGAGCATGGCCATTGGCTCTTCCTTGCGGCCCTCATCTGGACTGCGCTGGTTGCGCCTTGGGTGCTCCGCCAATCGCGCATATACTGTGCACCGCGAGTCGACGGGAGGCCGGGTTAGGCGGTCTTGCCGACAATCCGGTTGTGATGACCGCTTCGATGTCTGGCTGGGCGAGGACCCGGGGTTTGATGCGCTTGACATAAATCAATTCTTTGAGCGCGCGGCCGGTTTACCAACGCCCTCCGGGAGCTTTCCTTCCGGCTTGCGCGAAAGGGAAAATGCCGTGCCTTTCAACAACCAGCTTGCCGAAGACATTTGGGCGGCAAAATATCGATATGTTTCGTCCGCCGGCGAGCGGGATCGCGATTATCGCCAAACCGCGGCACGTGTGGCCACTGCTGTTGCCCTGGCGGAGCAGAAAAAGGAGCGGGCGCACTGGCAGAAGAAGTTTTCCGACGCCCTCGACGATTTCAAATTCATTCCGGCGGGCCGCATCCTTGCAGGTGCGGGAACAGGGCGGGCGGTGACGCTGTTCAACTGCTTCGTGATGGGGACGATTCCGGACAGCCTGGATGGTATTTTCACTCATCTGAAGGAAGCCGCCCTGACCATGCAGCAAGGCGGCGGGATCGGTATGGATTTTTCGACCCTCCGCCCGAAAGGCAGCCTGGTCGAAGGGGTGGGGGCGGATGCATCCGGGCCGCTTTCCTTTCTCGATTGCTGGGACGCGATGTGCAAGACCGTGCAATCCGCCGGGCAGCGGCGCGGCGCGATGATGGGATGCATGCGCATCGACCATCCGGATATTGAGGCCTTTATCGATGCCAAGCGCGATCCCGCACGATTGCGCAATTTCAACCTGTCGGTGCTGGTTACCGACGATTTCATGCAGAAGCTTGCAGATGGTGCAGATTGGCCGCTTGTATTCGGCGGCAAGCTGTTCGGGACTGTCAAGGCAAAGGCCTTGTGGAAGCGTTTGATGCTGTCGACATACGACACTGCCGAACCGGGAGTCATCTTCATCGACCGCGTGAACCGGCAGAATAATCTGGGTTATTGCGAGACGTTGAGTGCCAGCAACCCGTGCGGCGAACAAATGCTGCCGCCCTATGGGGCGTGCTTGCTGGGCTCGATCAATCTGGCAAGCCTTGTCACCAGCCCGTTCACCGACGACGCGGCGCTTGATGAGGGCGCGCTCGTCGATCTCACCGGCACTGCTGTCCGGTTTCTTGACGATGTCATCGATGTGTCGCGCTATCCGTTGGAAGAGCAAGAGCGCGAGGCCAAGGCGAAGCGGCGCATCGGCCTTGGCATTACCGGTCTTGCCGACGCCCTGCTGTTCTGCAACGCGGCCTATGGGTCGGGTAGGTCGGTCACCCTGACGCAAAAATGGCTCGGCATATTGAAGCGGGAGGCCTACCGCGCCTCAGTTCTGCTGGCGAAGGAAAAGGGGGTGTTTCCTCTCTATTCCCCGGAAATTCTCGATACGCCCAACCTTGGAAAACTTGACGAGGAGACTCGCGCCCTGATCGCAGCGTACGGGTTGCGCAACGGCTGTCTGACGTCGATCGCTCCGACCGGGACAACCTCATTGCTTGCTGGCAACATTTCGTCCGGAATTGAACCGGTCTTTGCCTATGAATATCATCGCAAAATCAAACAGTCGGATGGTAGCACGCGCGAGGAACGGGTCGAGGATTATGCAATGCGGGTGTGGCGCGAACTGCACGGTGAAGCGCCTCCGCCCGAAGACCTTTTCGTCAGCGCCCAGACTTTGTCGCCGTCCGACCACCTCGTCATCCAGTCCGCATCGCAGGCCTTTATCGATAGCTCGATTTCGAAGACCGTGAACTGCCCGGAAGACATCAGCTTCGATGAATTCGCCGATGTATATGTGGAAGGCTATCATTTGGGGTGCAAGGGGTTAACCACCTACCGGCCCAACACCATCACCGGCTCGATCCTGTCGGCCGAGACGAAGGATGCCAAGGCAGAAGCATCCTCTGCGCCGCAAGTCTCGCCCGACGACTTCGGACCGCTGGCCCCGCGCGCCGAAGCGCTGACCGGATCGACCTACAAGCTCCGCTGGCCCAATTCGGCGCACGCTGTCTATATTACGATCAATGACCTCGTCGAGAACGGCAGGAAAAGACCGTTCGAGATTTTCATCAATTCGAAGAATCTCGAGCACTATGCCTGGACGCTGGGATTGACGCGGATGATTTCCGCCGTCTTTCGGCGGGGCGGTAATGTCGATTTCGTCGCCGAAGAGCTGAAGGCCGTATTCGATCCCCAGGGCGGTGCCTGGGTCAAGGGCCGGTATGTCCCGTCGCTGCTGGCGGCGATAGGCGGCGTGGTCGAGAAGCATCTGGAAATGATGAAATTGGATGAGAAGGGCCAAAAGGACGAAGGTGGAGCGCCTCTGCCCAGCCACGATCCTTGCCCTCCCGCGTCGGCCCAGACGCAAAGCGTCCGCTCGCAAATGGCGGCATGCCCGCAGTGCGGCGCGATGCCATTGGTCAGGAGGGAAGGATGCAATATCTGCCTGGATTGCGGCTATTCAAAATGTGACTGATTGCGGCGCTACTCCGCGCAGGCGTGAAATCACCTTTGACCGTGGTTTCGATGCCCACCCTTATTCAGCCTGGTTGCCGGGGCGGCGGCCGTTGGCCGGCAACATCTGCCGCTTGCGTCAGGCAGCGCGACTCGGCTATGCTGCAGTGCAACATGGTGGGGGCCGGTGCGGATAGCGATTGTCGATGAGAGTCCTGCCCGTGCGGCAGTGATCGAGGAAGGGCTGGTGGCATCCGGCCTGACCGACATCTCGATTCTTACCGACCGTTCCGGATTGGTGGCAAAGCTGGAGGCCCTGTCGCCCGATGTCGTTCTGATCGACCTTTCGAATCCAAGGCGCGATGAGCTTGAGGAGATGTTTGCAATCTCGCGAGCGCTTGCGCGGCCGATCGCCATGTTCGTCGACCAGACCGATGACGCCTCGATCGAGGCGGCAATCGATGCGGGCGTTTCGGCCTATGTCGTGGATGGGCTAAAGGCCGAGCGGATTCGCCCGGTGCTCGACGTGGCCGTCAAGCGCTTCAATGCCTTTTCGCGGTTGCGTGCCGAACTGGACGAAGCGCGCGGCGCCCTTGCCGAACGCAAGACTATCGATGCTGCCAAGGCATTGCTCATGAAAAAGCGTGGGATCGACGAACCTGCCGCCTATGCCGCGCTGCGCAAGGCTGCGATGGATCGCGGCAGGAAGATCGTCGATGTGGCGGATGCGCTGCTGACGGCAGAGAGATTGATGGGGGACTTATGAGCACGACCCGGTTGAGGATCGGCTTCCTGCCGCTGGTCGATGCCGCGCTCCCCATATTGGCGCGCGAGTTTGGCTATGCGGAGGAAGAGGGCCTGTCGCTCGATCTTGTCCGCGACATGAGTTGGGCGACCGTGTGCGACCGGCTCCTTTACGGCCACAGCGATGCCGCGCACCTGATCGCACCACTGGCAATTGCGACGACGCTGGGGTTGGGCCGGCCGGCCGTGCCGCTATCGGTTCCATTCGTGCTGGGATTGAACGGCAATGCCGTGACCCTGCGGCCCGATCTTGCTGCACAAGTGACGAGCGTGGGCAGCCCTGGCAATGCCCGCGAGATCGGCGCAAGGCTGGCGGAGGTTGCGCTTGCGGCCAAGGCGGCAGGCAAGCGCCTGAGGCTCGGCGTGGTGCATCGTTTCTCGAGCCATAATTATATGCTGCGCTATTGGCTGATGGGCAGCGGCCTTGATCCCAATGAGGATGTCGAGATCGTTACTGTCGCGCCGCCTTTTGCCGCAGACGCATTAGCCGGCGGCGAGGTCGACGGGATTTGCGTCGGCGAGCCGTGGAACAGCGTCGCCGTCGATCGCGGGGTTGGCGCCATTGTCGTGGTGACGTCGCAAATCTGGTTGCGCGGTGTCGAAAAGGTCCTGGCCATGCAGACGGCGCGGATGGAGGCAGAGCCGGAAATGGTCCACCGTCTGATTCGCGCGCTCTATCGGGCGGGCCAGGCATTCGTCGATCCCGCGCGGCTCGGCGCGATCGCGGACATCCTTGCGCGGCCGGAATATCTCGACGGCTCGGCGGGGCTGATCAGCCACGCCATCTCAGACCGGATCCTCTTTGCGCGCGGGCACAAGCCGGTGCACTTGCCCGATTTCATGTTCCAGCATCGCGAGGCCGCCAACTTCCCGTGGACCAGCCAGGCGGCGTGGCTATACGCGCAGATGTGCCTTGCCGCACACGCAACGCCGGATGCCGGGGACTATGCCCGGGCGCAGCGTGTCTTCCGGCCAGATGTCTACCGTGCGGCGCTCGCGCGCATTGGCGCGCCGCTTCCGGGGGCAAGCGCCAAGCTCGAAGGCAGCATCGCCGATCCGCTCGGCGTCGGAACGACGCAGGGGCGGTTGATCCTCGGCTCGGACCGCTTCTTCGATGGTCGCAGTTTCGACCCGGAAAACCTCGATTCCTACCTTCGGGAACTGCCCAAGAATTAGGCACCTGCCTATAAATGCTGCACTGCAAAAAAGTGCTTGCGTCGCGTGTGGAAGCGCGACATGATTGGCATGTCGGGCGATGAAGTCCGCTCACGATATGCGGACCGCAACGGCGCGGACCGACTGATCTCCAAACTCCCAACAACCGGCAATGATGCCATCTGGTCAGGTTCGAGCCTGTCCAGTGTGGCTCTTCATTCATGCGAGAAAGGAAGACGCGCCATGACACTTCAGGACATGACGTTGGACCGCCCGGGGTTCGATCCGGACCAGACAGCACAATATGGCGAGAGGATCGCCAAACCGACAAGCTCGTTCTGGAACGTGGGCCATCGCCCGACATTGCTTGCAGCATTTCTCTATTTCGACCTGGCGTTCATGGTCTGGGTAATGCTCGGGCCGCTTGCGCCGATCATTGCCAAGGACCTTGCGCTCGACCCCGCGCAAAAGGGCCTGATGGTCGCGGTACCGACGCTCGCAGGCGCCGTGTTGCGGCTGGTCAACGGCCTGCTGGTCGACCGGATCGGGCCGAAGACGACCGGCGCGATCGGGCAGGTCATCGTGATCGCCGGACTGCTCGCCGCGTGGCTTTTCGGTATTTCGACGTATGAAGGCACGCTGGCTGTCGGGCTGGTACTGGGCTTTGCCGGGGCAAGCTTTGCGGTTGCGTTGCCACTGGCGAGCCGCTGGTATCCGCCCGAACACCAAGGCAAGGCGATGGGAATTGCGGGCATGGGCAATTCGGGCACGGTGCTTGCGGCGCTGTTCGCGCCCGTCCTTGCCAAGCTCTACGGCTGGAATGCTGTCTTCGGCCTTGCCGTCATTCCGCTTACTGTGGTCCTCGCCTTTTACCTTGTTGCCGCGAAGGACAGCACCAACCAGCCAGCGCCAAAGCCGATTTCGGCCTATTTCGAAGTGCTGAAGGAAGCCGACGCCTGGTGGTTCATGCTTTTTTATGGCGTGACGTTCGGCGGTTTCGTCGGGCTGTCCGCCAGCCTTTCGATCTATTTCACCGATCAGTTTGCGCTGACACCGATCGTCGCGGGATATGCGACGGCGGCCTGTGTTTTCATGGGCTCGCTCATGCGGCCGTTCGGCGGAGCGATGGCGGACAGGTTCGGGGGGACGCGCGCTCTCTCCTTTGTGTACATGATCGCCGCTGCGACGCTTGCCCTGATTGCGATCGGGTCGAAAAGCCTGCCGATCACACTTGGCCTGTTCCTGCTGGTGATGGCGACGCTCGGCTTCGGTAACGGCGCTGTCTTCCAGCTTGTTCCACAGCGGTTCCGCAACGAACTTGGCATCATGACCGGGCTTGTCGGCTTTGGCGGCGGAGTCGGTGGTTTCTACCTTGCTTCTTCGCTGGGCTTCGCCAAGCAGGTAACCGGAAGCTCGCAATCTGGCTTCCTGATCTTCGCCGTCCTGGCGCTGGTCGCGCTTCTCGGCCTGACTGTGGTCAAGGGGCGCTGGCGGGCTGGCTGGGGCGGCGATCTCCTGGGGGCACGGATATGATGAAATATGCGATTGTTTTCTCCTTGGCTCTGGTTCCGGTGCCTGCTTTGGCGGCACCGGTTACCTTCAAGCCGCTGGTCGATGCGCGGTTACGTTTTGAAACGGTCGATCAGGGAGGATTCACAAGGGATGCCGATGCGATCACAGCGCGAGTCCGTGTCGGGTTCGAGGCGAAGCAGGGCGATTTCTCCCTGCTCGCCGAGAGCGAGGCCACGCTCGCCGTGCTGGAGCACTACAATAGCGGCTTGAATGGCAAGGCCATCTTCCCGCTTGTCGGTGACCCCGAAAACATCGAGCTCAACCGGCTGCAGCTCCAGTATCGCGGGCTGCCGGGAACGATTGTGACGGTTGGGCGGCAGCGCATCAATCTCGACGATCAGCGCTTTGTCGGCAATGTCGGCTGGCGCCAGAACGAGCAGACATTCGACGCCGCCCGGATCGAATGGTCGGGCATCAAGAATGTGAAGGCCGATATTACCTATGCCTGGTCCGACAGGACAATCTGGGGTGTCGACGGCTTCGGCGCGCGCCAGCAGGCGGTCTCGGGGGACAATATCTTCGCCAATCTGAGCTGGAAGCATAAGTTCGGGACGCTCACCGGCTTTGCCTATCTGGTCGATCAGGACGAGGCCGCGGTCTCTGGCTTCCGACTATCGAGCCAGACGATTGGCGCGCGTTATGCCGGGGTTTATCCGTTATCGAAGGCCGCCAAGCTGACGGTCGCGGCGAGCTATGCCCGGCAAAGCGATTTCCACCGCAATCCCAGCAACTACTCGGCCGACTATTGGCTCGGCGAACTTGGTGTCGAGGGCAGGGGATTCAAACTGCTCGGCGGGTATGAGGTCCTGGGCGCCGATGGCGGCGTTGCGCTGACCAGTTTCCAGACCCCGCTCGCGACGCTCCACAAGTTCAATGGCTGGGCGGACAAGTTTCTGACGACCCCGCCCGATGGTCTGCGTGATGCCTATGGCACGCTTGGGTACACGCGACCCAAGGTCGGGCCGTTCGATTCGATCGGGCTCATTGCCACCTATCATGACTACCGCTCCGATCGGCTCGGCCTGCATTATGGCGACGAGATCAACCTCCAGCTTCTCGCCAAGCTGAAGAAATACAGCTTCACGCTCAAATACGCCGACTACAACGCCCGTAGTTTTGCGACCAATACCCGGAAAATCTGGGCCTCGGTCGAATGGGCCCTTTGAGGATCACTGCATGACTCCCAAGCCGCATCTCGTCGTCATCGGAAACGGCATGGCCGGCTGCCGCGCGGTGGAGGAAATCCTTGCCCGCGATGCAGATCGCTTCCGCATCACGATTTTCGGGGCGGAACCGCGCGTCAATTACAACCGGATCATGCTATCGCCTTTGCTCGCGGGCGAGAAATCCTTCGAGGATATCGTAATCAATGATCACGCCTGGTACGCGGATAACGGCATCGACCTCGTAACGGGCGATCCCGTCGTCGCGTTCGACCGCAAGATCCAGACCGTCACTGCACGTTCGGGCCGGACCGAAAGCTATGACAAGCTCATTCTGGCGACCGGCTCGGATCCGTTCATCATTCCGGTGCCGGGGCACGACTTGCAGGGCGTCGTCACTTTCCGCGATATGGACGATGTCGGCACGATGCTGCGTGCAGCCTCGGGCGGCGGTGAGGCTGTGGTGATCGGCGGCGGGCTGCTCGGGCTGGAAGCGGCGCATGGCCTTTCCCTCCGCGGTATGAAGGTCACGGTCATTCACCTCATGCCGACGCTTATGGAGCGCCAGCTCGACGAGGCGGCGGGTTGGCTCTTGAAGGAAGCACTTGAAGGGCGCGGGCAGACAATCCTCACCGGTGCCGACACGGCCGAGATTTATGGGCAGGGCAAGGTCGAGGGCGTTCGCCTGAAGGATGGGCGCGAGATTCCGGCCAGCATTGTTGTGATGGCGGTGGGCATCCGCCCCAATGTGAAGCTGGCGCGCGATGCGGGGCTGGCGATCGGGCGCGGCATTCATGTCGACGACCATCTCGTCACCTCAGACGCGAACATCCTCGCCGTCGGCGAATGCGTCGAGCATAATGGCGCAGTCTATGGGCTGGTCGCGCCGCTCTGGGAAATGTGCCGCAGCCTTGCCGACGGGCTGGTGGCACAGCCAAATGGCTATACTGGCTCGGTCACCTCGACCAAGCTCAAGGTCTCGGGCATCGATGTCTTCTCGGCAGGCGATTTCACCGGCGGTGAAGGCTGCGAGGATATCGTCATGCGCGATGCCACGCGCGGCGTTTACAAGCGCGTGATTGTGAAGGAGGACCGGCTGATTGGCGCTGTTCTTTACGGCGACACCTCCGACGGGAACTGGTATTTCGACCTGCTCAAGAAGCAGGAGGATGTCGCCCCGATCCGCGACGCGCTGATCTTCGGGCAGGCCTTTGCTAGCGGAGGAGGCACTTCCGCAAACCCTCTTGACGCCGTTGCAGCCCTTTCACAGGACGCAGAAATCTGCGGCTGCAACGGCGTTTCCAAGGGGCAGGTGCTGGCTTGCATCTCGGGTGGGGCCGCGAGCCTCGATGCGGTGCGCAGCGGCTGCAAGGCGAGCGCGAGCTGCGGCTCGTGCACGGGTCTGGTCGAAAACCTGCTCGTGCTGGCGATGGGCGATGATTATGCGGGTGAGCGCGACAACAAGCCGATGTGCAAATGCACCAGCTTCACCCACGAGGATGTCCGCCGCAACATCGTTGAGAAGGGATTGCGCGAAATTCCGCATGTCATGCAGGCGCTCCACTGGACGACGCCAGATGGCTGTGCCTCGTGCCGCCCCGCGCTCAATTACTATCTGCTCTGCGCCTGGCCGGGCGCCTATATCGATGACAACCAATCGCGTTTCGTCAATGAGAGGATGCACGCGAACATTCAGAAGGATGGCACCTATTCGGTCGTCCCGCGCATGTGGGGCGGGGTGACCAATCCCCGCGAACTGCGGGCGATCGCCGATGTCGCGGAGAAATATCAGGCCCGGATGGTCAAGGTGACCGGCGGGCAACGGCTCGATATCTTCGGGATCAGAAAGGAGGATCTGCCCGCCGTCTGGGCGGATCTGGGTGCTGCCGGGATGGTCAGCGGCCATGCCTATGCCAAGGCGCTGCGCACGGTGAAGACCTGTGTGGGCTCCGAATGGTGCCGCTTCGGGACGCAGGATTCGACCGGCCTCGGTATCAAGACCGAACAGATGACGTGGGGTTCGTGGATGCCGCACAAGTTCAAGATCGCGGTCTCGGGCTGCCCGCGCAATTGCGCCGAGGCGACAATCAAGGATTTCGGCGTGATCTGCGTCGACAGCGGCTATGAGCTTCATATCGGCGGCAATGGCGGCATCCATCTGCGCGGGACGGACCTGCTCTGCAAGGTCGAGACCGAGCAGCAAGCGCTCGATTATTGCGCGGCGTTTATCCAGCTCTACCGCGAGGAAGCCCGCTATCTCGACCGCACCGCGCCCTGGGTCGAACGTGTCGGGCTCGACTATATCAAGGCGCGGATCGTGGAAGATGATTCCGGGCGCGAGGCCTTGCGCGCGCGGTTCCTTTATTCGCAGAGCTTCATGCAGGATGACCCCTGGGCCAAGCGCGCCGCAGGCGAGGATTACAAGCTCCACCAGCATCTCGCCGAAATCCGGCCGATGCCAAGTCTTGCCGGGGTGGCAGCATGACACGCGCGGTATCTTCCCCCCTCCC
>Ga0209023_10008467_pt1 | contig 10316 bp, 9 predicted proteins | sample LakOneMetagenome_FD_187468 | JGI IMG/M metagenome (GOLD analysis project Ga0209023, IMG submission 187468) | Freshwater and sediment microbial communities from Lake Erie, Canada (SPAdes) (version 2) | ecosystem: Environmental > Aquatic > Freshwater > Lentic | place: Lake Erie, Canada | collected...
TGGTGGAGGGCCACAGCTGCCTGGTGCTGGTGAAGGGCAACTCGTTCATCCACCCCATCCCCAAGCGCCTGGCCCGACCCGACCTCGTGGCCCGGGTCTGCGATCTGGCCCTGCCCGCCGGCGCCAGCTTCGACCCCAAGCCCCTGGGCTCCACCACCTTCGCCTGACGAGCTGCGGGTACGGTCCGGCGGTGATCGATCGCAAGAAGCTGGCTGCCGGACTCACCATCGAACGGCAGGTGTACGCCGCCAATCGGCCTCGGTCAGAGGCGGCGGCGTCCACGGGGGCGGCCAACCTGATCGCCGCGGTGCCCATGACCTGGATGGCCAAGTGGGCCGGCGGGTTCCCGCTCTACCTCGGCCACGCCAGGGGAAACCGCATCACCGACATCGACGGCCACACCTACGTCGACTTCGCCCTGGGCGACACCGGGGCCATGGCCGGCCACTCCCCGGCGCCGACAGCCGCCGCGGTCCGCCGACAGGTCGAGGACATCGGGGGCATCACCGCCATGCTCCCCACCGACGACGCCGCATGGGTGGCGGCCGAGCTGGCCCGCCGGTTCGGGGTGACGTTCTGGTCGTTCGCGCTGAGCGCCACCGATGCCAACCGCTGGGCGCTGCGCCTGGCCCGTGCCGTCACCGGTCGCCCGATGGTGGCCTCGTTCGCCTACGGCTACCACGGCACGGTCGACGAGACGTTCGTGGTCCGTGCCGACGACGGCTCCACCGTGTCACGTGTGGGCAACGTCGGCCCGGCGGTGCCGCCAGCCCAGACCACCCGGGCCATGGAGTGGAACGACCTGACCTCGGTGGAGGCGGCGTTGGCTCCGGGCGACGTGGCCGTGCTCATCACCGAGCCTGCCCTCACCAACATCGGCATCGTGCTGCCCGAGCCGGGGTTCCTCGACGGCCTGCGGGAGATCTGCGATCGGACCGGCACGCTGCTGCTGATCGACGAGACCCACACCCTCTCGGCCGGCCCCGGCGGATGTACCCAGGCCTGGGGGTTGCGGCCCGACATCGTCACCCTCGGCAAGTCGTTCGCCGGTGGCATCCCGATCGGGGCCTACGGCCTGTCGGACGACGTCGCACGCCGACTGCACGACCTGGTGGTGTCCACCGATGCGGACCTGGTCGACGTGGGCGGCGTCGGAGGCACCCTCGCCGGCAACGCCCTCTCGCTGGCCGCGGCCCGGGCCACGCTCGACCAGGTCCTGACCGCCGACGCCTTCGAGCACATGATCGAGCTGGCCACCCGCTTCACCGTCGGCGTGCAGGCCACCCTCGACCGCCACGACCTGCCGTGGACCGTCGTGCAGCTCGGCGCCCGGACCGAGTATCGATTCGCCAAGCCGGCCCCTCGCACCGGCACCGACTCGGCTGCTGCTGGAGACGACGAGGTCGAGGAGTACCTGCACCTGGCTCTGGCCAACCGTGGGATCTTGCTCACGCCGTTCCACAACATGGCCCTGATGTGCCCCGAGACCAGCGAGGCCGACGTCGACCTCCACACCGAGGTGTTCGCTGCGGTCGTCGCCGCCATCTGCGCCTGAGCGGTTCCGGTCAGCCGACGGGTTCGCGGTAGGCGTCGCAGTCCTCGTTGTCGCACACGAACACCGTCTCGATCTCGTTCGATGTGCCCTCGGGCAGAGTGGTCACGCCGCAGAACGCGCAGATCGGCGCCCGCAGGTCGGCCCCCGGTTCCTCGTCGTCCCAGAGGCTCACGACGACAGCTCGAGCACGTCGGCCAGGTGACGCCAGCGCACCTCGGGGTGGTCCTTGCCCTTCTGGAGCACCTGTACGCACACATGGTCGGCGCCGGCGTCGCGGTGGGCCTGGATGCGGGCCGCCACCTGGTCGTCGGTTCCCCAGGCCACGATCATGTCGACGAGTCGGTCGCTGCCCCGGTCGGCGAAGTCGGCCTCGGTGAGGGTGGGGTCGAGGCGCCGAAGGTTGTTCACGTAGTTGGGCAACGCGGTGTAGGTGCCCGTGTGGGCCCGGGCGATCTCACGGGCGACCGTAGGGTCGGTCTCGAACACCACCGCCTGCTCAACGGCCAGCAGCGGACCCTCGCCCAAGGCCGAGCGAGCGACGACGGTGTGCTCGGGCGGGACGAAGTACGGGAAGGCACCGTCGCTTCGGTCACGGGCCAGCTCGAGCATCTTCGGTCCGAGGGCGGCCAGCACCCGATGGAGCGGCACCTCCGGTTCGGGGGCCATGAAGAAGGTGGCGTCCATGCCATCGAGGTAGGCGGCCATGGCCGAGTAGGGCTTGGTGTAGTCGTGACCACGCACGCCCTCCACCATCGGCCGGTGGCTCACGCCGAGGCCCAGCAGGAACCGGTCAGGGTAGGCCTCGGTGAGCGTGCGCTGGGCCGCGCCGGCACCCATGGCGTCTCGGGCCCAGATCGAGGCGATGCCGGTGGCCACCACGATGTCGGTCCCGCCGCGCAGGAGGAGCGCGGCGTTGGTGAAGGCCTCGCGCCCGGCAGCCTCGGGGATCCAGACCGCACCGAAGCCCAGTTCCTCGATCTCCGACACCAGCTCGGTGGCCTGGGTCGACGGCATCCGATCCAGTTGGAACGTCCAGATGCCATAGGGGCCGATGTCCATGTTCGGAACCTACCGGTAGGTTGGTGCGATGGGTCGTGAGATTCCGCTCGGGCGGATCGCCGGAATCAAGGTCACCATGGACCTGTCCGTCCTGCTCATCGCCGGGCTGTACACGTACATCTTCGCCACCAACCGCTTTCCCATCGAAGCCCCCGGGTTGTCGTCCACCATCTACTGGACGTTCGGCCTCATCGGCGCCGTCCTCTTCTTCGTCTCGCTGCTGATCCACGAGGTCGGGCACGCCCTGGTGGCCAAGGACGAGGGCGTCGGCGTCCGGGGCATCAGCCTCTGGCTGCTGGGCGGTGTGGCCAAGCTCGAGTCGGCTCCCACGTCGGCCCGGTCGGAGTTCCGCATCGCCGTGGTCGGCCCCATCGCCAGCGCAGCGTGCGGCGTGGCGTTCCTGAGCGGGTCCTACGTGTTGCCCTCGGGCGGCATCTCCGGCCTGCTCGGCACGCTGTTCGCCATCCTCGGCACGCTCAACCTCCTGCTGGCCGGGTTCAACATGTTGCCGGCGGCACCGCTCGATGGCGGCACGGTCCTGTCGTCGCTCATCTGGCGCCGAACCGGCAGCCAGGCCACCGGCATGAAGTGGTCGGCGTGGGCCGGCGTGCTGGTCGGCGCCGCCTTGTTGCTCTACGGCGTGCGGCTGGCCCGTGGTGGCGGCCCCGTCATGAACGGCGTGTTCGTGATGCTGGTGGGCGGGTTCGTGCTCTTCGCCGCCACCCGCACGCTCAAGCAGCTCCCGCTCTACGACCTGCTCGACGGGACCACCGTGGCCGACGCCATGCTCCCGGGTCCGCCTGCCGCCCCCGGCTGGGCCTCCGTGGCCGACTTCCTCCGCACCATCCCCACCGGCGCCCAGCACCAGGCCTACCCGGCGCTCGACGAGCACGGCCAGGTGGTCGGGCTGCTCACCGCGTCGGCCATCCGGGCGGTGCCGCCGGCGCAGTGGGAGCACCTCCGCGTCGCCGACCTGGCCTACCCGCTCGATCGCATCACCGTGGTGGGCCTGGCTGAGCCGCTGCTGCCCGCGGTGCAGAAGATCGACGGGGGCGACGTACGAGACGGCCTCGTGGTCGACGCCGACGGCACCGTGGTGGGCACCATCGGCGCCAGCGCGCTGTTCAACGCGCTCGAGGCTCGTCGGCTCGATGCTGCGGGCCGCCGCTAGCTTGTCGGGCCATGACCGACGCAGCGCTTCCCACATACCAACTCGACGATGGCCTGGCCGTCATCACGCTCGACGACGGCAAGGCCAACGCCATCGGCAACGACGTGCTGGAGGTGCTCGAGGGCCTGCTGGACCGCGTGGAGTCCGATGGGGCCCGTGCACTGGTGATCGTCGGCCGCGAGGGCAAGTTCTCCGCCGGGTTCAACCTGGCCGAGATGACCGCGAGCGTGGAGGGCATGCAAGCCCTTGTGGCCCGCGGCGCTCGTTGGTGGCTGCGGCTCTACGGCCTGGGCATCCCCACGGTGGCGGCCTGCACCGGTCACGCCCTCGCCGGTGGGGCGATCACGCTGCTGTCATGTGACGTTCGGGTGGGTGCGGAGGTGCCGGCCAAGATCGGGCTCAATGAGGTGGCCATCGGGCTGCCCCTCCCCAAGTTCGCGGTGGAGCTCGCTCGGGAGCGGCTCCTCAAGTCGCACTTCTCGTCGGCCACCATGGGCGCCCAGGTGTTCGACCCCGCCGGTGCCCTCGCTGCCGGCTACCTCGACCAGGTGGTCCCCGCCGACCAGGTGCTCGCCGTGGCCACCGCCGAGGCCCGTCGCCTGGCCGAGCTCCGCACCGGCGCCTACGCCCGCACCAAGAGCAATGCCCGCGACCTCATGATCGCCTCCACCCTCGAAGGCCTCGACGCCGACATCGCCACCATGGACGGCCCCGCCTGATCAACCCCTTGCGGTCCACCCCTCGAAGTTGTCGCACCTCTTCGCGTCCAGCGCGAACAACTGCGACAACCTCGGGGGGGCTCAGGTGGCGGCCATGGCGACGACGCCGGCGGCGGCCAGGAGCAGGCCGATGAGCTGTGATCGGTGGAGGCGTTCGTTCAGGAACACCCGGGCCAGGATCACGGTGGACGCCGGGTAGAGCGACGACAGCACGGCCACGATGGAGAGCAGCCCTCGCTGGGTGGCGCTGAGGTAGATGGCGTTGGCGGTGACGTCGAGCGCCCCGGCGCCGGCCACCGCAGCCCAGGTTCCGGCCACGGGCACGAGGTTGGGTCGCAGCGGTTGCGGCCGGATCCGCACCCAGATCGCGAAGCCCACCACCGAGAGCCCCACCGCCACCAGGCGGGCGCTGAACAGCGGCCACAGCCCGGCATCGCTCGAGGCCTGGGCCAGCAGCACGAAGACCACGCCGAAGCCCAGTCCCGAGACCAGTGCGGTGACCACCAGGCTGATCGGCGTCCCGTCGTCGTCAGCTGCGTTCTCGGGATGCGCGGGTGCGCTGGAGATCAGCCCCACCGCCACCAGAGCGGCGAAGGCCCCGGCCACGGCCACAGCCGACGGGCGCTCGCCGTGGAGCAGGCCCCACGCGAAGGGCACCACTGCGGCCACCACGGCGGTGATGGGCGCCACCACGCTCATGCGCCCGAGGGCGAGGCCCCGGTAGAGCAGGCCGACGGCGACCGGGCCGATCGCCCCCACGACCACGCCGATCCACAGATCGTGGGCGGTGGCGGGGGGAAGCCCGCCGAGCACCCACCATCCGACGGTGGCCAAGATCAGCAACACCGCGCTGATGCTGAACGCACCGATGACCACCGCGCTCGGCCGAGAGCGCGTGCTGGCGATGCCGCCGCAGAAGTCGCCGCTCCCGTAGGTCAGCGCGACGAGAAGACCCAGGAGGATTGCCATCGGGCGGCGACGGTATCTTCGCCGCCCCCGGTCTCCCTAGTTCGTTGCGCTCAGGTGCCGAACAGCGGGAGCGAGGCGCTGCACGCCACCGGGCGCTGGTCGGTGGGCTCCAGCGAGTTCAGGATGATCTGGTACACGTTGGTGTCGTAGACGATCCCGAGGTGATCGGTGAGGTCGCCGCTGCACACGTTCTGCAACGTGATGTTGTTGACCGTGGCTCCGGGGCCAGCGGTGATGAAGGCCTGGGTGTAGGGCGTGACCACCTCGTCGTACTTGGTGGCGATGTTGGTGTAGGTGATCCCGGCCACGGTCTCACCGTGCCCGTTGAGGTTCTTGTAGAAGGTGGAGTTGGGGTCGCCCTGCTGTTGGAGCGACGGCAGCCCGATCCAGTTGGTGAGAGCGAAGACCGGATCCAGGGCACCGATGAATCGGCCCAGGTTGACCAACCCGTCGAGGGTGGTGGCGTGGTTCGACGGGGCCAGCCCGATGACCTTGTTGACCTTGGCCGACCCACCGATGAGGTCGGCGTAGTACCGAGCGACCGAGCCGCCCTGGGAGTGACCCACCAGGTCGACCTTCGCCGCACCGGTCGCGGCCCGGACACCGTCGACGAACACGCCGATCTGGGCGGCCGACGTCGGGATGTCGCCCGATCCCTTGAACAGCGACCCGGACGGTGCCCCGTAGTTGACCGCGAACACGCAGTAGCCGAACGACTTGAGCACCGGGCCGAGGCCGCTCCAGGAGTCGTAGGCGTTGCCGAAGGTGCCGTGGACCAGGACCACCGGATCGGGGTGCGCTGCAGACGGCTTGCACGAGTAGTCGTTGGTGCCAGCCGGTGAGCGCGAGGGATCCAGCGCCGAGGCGGCCCCGCCCGTGATGAGGTTGGTGGGTGCGCCGAACGCCGGCGACGGGATCACCCGCGCGCCGGGAACCGCCGGCTGGCATGCCGCCAAGAACGTGAAGCTGGCGATGGCGACGGCAGCGAATGCCGACCGAGAAACACGGCGCACGGCAGGTCCCCTCGTGTGCGGCCGGTCCCCGTGACCGGCGTCATGTGACACTAACTCATGTCGAAGTTCGACCGCACACGTCGGCCTCCACCATCACGTGGCGCCGGGCCCTCCGGTGAACCCGAGCGGTGCTGGCGGCGGCTCGTCGTCGGGCTGACCGTCCATTGCTGGGGCGGCCTCCGGCCCGCCTTCGTTCTCGGCAACTCCTGCCGGCGTGGCCAGATCAGCACCCGACCGGTCGGTTCCATCCGCCGGGTGGGCCCGGGATTGACCGCCCTCGCTCACACCCGTTGCGGCGGGCTCCGAGCCCGGTTCGTCCTCGATCGCTCCCTGCGACCGGGCAGCCTTCGTTCCCTTGGCGGGCTTGGCTGCCTTGGCGGGCTTGGGCGTAGCAAGGCGCACGATGCTGGCTAGGCCTGCGGCGATGCTGGGCAATCGCCGGTCGATGTCAGGGTTCATCCGAGCGATCTGCGGTGCGACCTCGCCTTGGGCTATGAACGCGATGAGGGTGCCCTCGGCCACGTTGTCGCGGTTCTGGGCCCGCGTGCGATCCGGGTCGAGCATGAAAAGCCAAGACCCGCTGAGCCCCAGGTCGAGTTCTACGCGGCTGCCGACGCCACCCTTCAGACGCTCGGCGCCACCTTCGGGTGCAGCCATCGCCAGGCTCGCCCCAAACGGGTTTCGGGACGGCCTAGCGCGGAAGATGATGCCGCCGAACGTGAACCTTCGAGCGTCACCGGCCTCGGCGAGCGATTGGAAGTCGGAGTCCTGCAGGAAGAAGCCGGACCAGCGACCCCGGTCGTTGCGCCAAATTCGGTCGCCTTCCAGGCGTATCGGCACTACCGCGCCCTGAACGGCGGTCAGGTCCTGGAACCGGGCGGTGATCGAATTGATCACGATGAGCAAGAGGAGCGGAAGGAGCAAGCCCCCAAGTAGCAGACCGACGGCCAACAGAAGACGACGTGCCTGGTCAATGCCGGCCGCCATGTCCAGCTGATAGCCGATGTCGGTAACGGTCGCCTTGGCGCCATCGGTCTTCTCGTGCACCTCGATCTGGCCTCGCACCGCGCCGGTCGCGCGATGGGCGGGTGAGACCTCGACGGTGACGTAGACAGTCGCCTCGGCGGGCACGCTGATGCAGGATTTCTCGTCGACCGTGTTCTTTCCGTCGTAGCTAACGGTTAGGTCACCTGCCTCCTGGGGCGCGGTGCGGGTCTGCGATGGACCGAACCAGACGCACCCGTCCTTGGTTCCGCCGAACACGATCAGGTCAGCGGGGGTGGCACCGGTGCCCTCCAAGGTCGGCATCACCAACGCGGCCGGCGCGAACTGGATGGCACCATCGGGCCGCTGCACCACGATCGATTGGGGCGAGGAGCGCGCCTCCACTACTGCACCAGTTGTCGTGGCGCCGTGGAGCTCGAGCGTGGCGTCGTAGGAGTTGCTCTGGTAGCTCGCCGGCACCTCGACGGTGCCCGCGAAGGGCCCGTTGGGGGAGCCGACGAGCGGAAACGAGGTCGACTTGGAGTTCAGCCGATCATCCAGGCGAAGCACCACACTGGCTTTTCTGAGCTTGGTGTCGGACCCCTTGGGGATCACCAGCGTGGCAGCGACTGCGGCCTTCTTGCCTCGAGTGAGCACAGGGAGCTTGCCCTTGGCGAACTGGATGCCAACGTCGGTGAACAGGTAGTGAGCGAATGTCACCCGCTGCCCGACCTGGGTGCCGCTGGTGTCGTGGAGCACGACCTTCCAGGTGCCTTGCCAAGCGGCCGAGCCGGCCGGACTGGTAGGCCGGTCGATGTCGATTCCGAAGCCACGGCCCGCGATAGCTCGCGCTCGAACGGGTGCGGCGCCAACCGTGCTGGACCCGGCGGCAGTGATGGTATCGCTGCCTGTGGGCGAGATGATCTCGACCGACATGCCGGGCTTGGGCGCGATGGCGAGAAGTCGGAGTCGACGGACGGAACGATCGATCTGGATCCGGCGGGTCCCCCCCGGGCAGTCGTCGTCGCCGCACAGCACCAAAGGGGCACCCGCGCCCTTGACCACGGTGCCGCCGGCAACGCGAGTGGCGATCTCGTCGAACCGGGCGACCAGGGCGCCCACGTTGTTGGCGGCCACGTACGCACCGGGGGCCCGGTCGGTGGGACGGCCGCACGTAAGGCCATTGGACTGCCCCGTGCTCGCCGCCGTGAGGAAGTCCTGCTCCTTGGCCGTCACGGTGCCGGTCAGGGCAATTGACAAGAGCGTGATGTCGTCGTCCCGCAGCCCGTCGGCCAGGCCGCCCTCCTTGCAGAGCTCGCTCCGACCGGCCAACTCCGCCAGTGCCGCGCCCTTGGAGGTGTTGAGGTCGGCGCCCGGCGCGTACGGCTTGGTGCTACCGAGGCGATCGACGTTGGACGGGTCCCGCACGCCGATGTCGTACTGGCCGTCGGTGAAGAGCACGATGGCCTTGCACGGTTCGGGCTGCCCCGTCGCGGTCACCTCGGCCGAGTGATCGGCCAGCGCCTTGCGAGCGCCGGTGAGGGCGGTGACGAAGTCGGTGTCGGTGCCCTGGTTGCGCTTCTTGAACGCCTCGATGGTCCGCTCCATCGCAGGCTGGGTGCGGGCGTTCACCACGGTCCACGGCCGGACCGGATAGTAGGTGTTGGAGAAGGCGCCGAAGGTGGCATCGACTTGCGCCTGCTCCTCCTTGGTGCCTTGAGTGAGGCTGACCAAGCTGTCGAGCGCCGCCTTGGCGGCGTCCACGCGCGTGTTGTCAGGATCGGACTTGCCGAGCGATCCGGATTGGTCGATCAGGAAGACCACAGCGAGGTGCTTGGAACCCTGGATGCAGTCCGCCAGGTCGCTGATGGCCTCGCCGCCCTTCACCCCCGACGCATCGGGAGCGTTCGGGTCGACGGGGGCGGTGGTCGTCGTGGTGGGGTCGGCCTGGACCCCGCGTGCCGAGGCGGTCAACGGGGCGGCCAGCACCAGCAGGGCGACGCCGATCGCCGTGACGATGGCCCTGACCGGGCCGCTCCGGACCGAGGGCGCGGTGATGGGCCGGAGGCTGGTCACTGAGCCAGCTCGGTGGCGATGGGCCAGATGTGGAGCAGGGACGCGCCCATCGCCATGATCATCAACACCACCAGCGCGGGCTGGAGGAAGGAGCGAGCTTCGTACTTGGCGCTGCGTCGACGGTCCAGATCGATGCGGCGGACCAGGCCCACCACCAAGATGGGCAGGAGCCCGCCGATGAGGTAGCCGACCACGTGGGGTCCGACGCCATCGGCCGAGATCAGCGGAAGGCTGACGAGGACCGCGGCGTAGCCAAGCCCGAGGATCAGGAGTGGCGGACCGGTCTGCGCATGTTCCGCCGCCGCTGGTGAAGCCGCGATGCTGGTACCTCGGGCCAATGCCGTTCCCCCGGTTCGTGCATGGTGTGCCCGGACCTTACGCCAAGGTGGGGTCAGCGGCGGGGGCGCTGGGTGAGGGCTGGTTCGTCTGCGGTCCAGCGATGACCGCATGCCGGACAGGACCGACTGGTCTGCTTGGCGACGAGGTCGATCACCACGACCTCGGCTGCAGCAGCACAGAGCGGGCAGGCAACGGTAGCCACCTGGGTCGTTCGAGCGACGTCGCCGGTCAGCAGACCCGTCCCTGCGGCCAGACCCTCGGCCTCGGCCATGCCGCTGTCGGGCAGGAGCGCTCTGCGCCAAGCCGTGGATTGCCAGAAACGACGTTGGACAGACATGACCCTTTCGAACCTAATTTGGACAGACCGGAAACGGAACGGGCCATCCGACCCAACTGCGGACGAAGTTCTCGCTCTCCGAGAAACCGCCACC
>Ga0209023_10008468_pt1 | contig 10314 bp, 6 predicted proteins | sample LakOneMetagenome_FD_187468 | JGI IMG/M metagenome (GOLD analysis project Ga0209023, IMG submission 187468) | Freshwater and sediment microbial communities from Lake Erie, Canada (SPAdes) (version 2) | ecosystem: Environmental > Aquatic > Freshwater > Lentic | place: Lake Erie, Canada | collected...
CAACCACTATGACCAATCAGATATACCTGCGTATGATGCGAAGCCGTTGCGTACGCTGTCCTGTCTCGGCATGAACAATGCCTTCGTTATCTATTTTATCCACCCGTATCTTTCCGGCAGAATGAATGATCTCATTTGAGTTGAGTAACATGCCCACGTGTATGATCCTCCCCTCTTCATCATCAAAAAAAGCAAGGTCGCCGCAATGTGCCTGCTGAAGAAATGCAACCAGTTCTCCCTGGGTGGCCTGCTGCTGGGAATCCCGGAACAAATGAATGTTGAGCATTTTATAAACAGACTGGGTAAAGCCGCTGCAATCTGCTCCAAAAACCGATTTGCCGCCCCAGAGGTAAGGACTGTTCAGAAATTTAAAAGCCAGTTGTTTGATCGTTTTAGCATCCCGTTTTACTGTTACAGGGTTCCATACTTTCCCGGAGTAATGGATCGTATTCCTGCGCCAGAAAACATTCCCGTTCTTCATAGCCGTTAATGAACTGCCAAACGGAACCCACATCTGGTGCCCATTGTAATCAACCTGGTTCACCCAGTCGGCAGTGAAATCATTTTCTTCCACGTAATATTGTGTATCATCAATTTCCTGGAAATGCGATTGCTGGCACCAGCCGGTATAAGCATCCAGTTTGTTTACGATCTTCACCCATCCGTTCTTTTCAACAATGGTAATGATGCAGCATTCACCGAACAGCAACTGGCTTACCATTTCCGATCGGTGATCGGGTTCCAGTCTTACCGGGGCAACAGGCACACAACAGGCAGCGTAGCTCATGTTCTCATTATTAGGTGATCTAAATTATGGAAATTAAAGTATGTTTACATCTAACAGAAAAACAAATTTGTTACGTTATTGTGAAGGGCAACAGGTATGATACTATAAGTGATGCCGAACTGCTTAAGCGGTTTTATGCCGACGGCAATAATGAATGGCTGGGCATATTGCTGCAGCGCTACACCATGCTGCTGCTGGGTGTAAGCATGAAATACCTGAAAAATGAAGAAGAAGCAAAAGATGCCGTGCAGCAGGTTTTTCTAAAGGCCATCAACGAACTGCATAAATATAAAGTGGAGTATTTCAAGAGCTGGGTATATATGATCGCCAAAAATCACTGCCTGATGCAGCTGAGGAATAAGGGCCGGTTCAGTGGCGAAATAAACGAACGCACCATGGCGGTGGATGATGGGCACGAGGCGAAGAATGATCATATTGAAAAAGACAGGGCACTAACCAGCATGGCGGCAGCCTTGCTGCAACTGAACAAAGAGCAGCAACTATGCGTAACTTTGTTTTACCTGGAGAAAAAGAGTTACCAGGAAATAGCCCAACAAACCAGTTACAGTTTGATGCAGGTGAAAAGCCATATTCAGAATGGCAAACGTAATTTGAAAATAATTATGGAAAGGAATGAAGAGAATTAAAAATTAAAAATGAAGAATTAATAATTATAGATTTTTCAATAGTAAACAAGGGGATGAGCGATGAATTAAAAGACATATTATCCAACCTGAATAAGGATATTGAGCAGGAAAAACTGCTTGATTACCTTAATAAGAAACTGTCTGCCGCCGAAGCACATGAACTGGAGAAGCAGATGGCTGAGGATGAATTTGTGAATGATGCCGTAGAAGGGCTGGAAGAATTTAAAAATAAAAAAGACCTTTCGCTCTATGTTCAGCAACTGAACAACGATCTTAAAAAGCAACTGGACAAAAAGAAAAAGCGGAAAGAAAAACGCAGGATCAAAGAGGAGCCCTGGCTCTACTTCAGTATTGTGCTGTTGCTGGCGCTTATCGTGATCTGTTTTGTGCTGGTGAAAAAATATTTAACCTGATCTTAACCGCAAAGGGCGCTGAGTTTTTCGCAAAGAGCGCCAGGGGTTCTCTTTGTGTACTTTGCGGTTTTTCTTTGCGAACTTTGTGGTTAATCTCACTGCACAACAAACCGCAACAGTTTACTCCGCTCCCCTTCAATGACCAAATAGATAAAGTAAATGCCTGGCGAAAAATTATTCACCTGCACAGGTATTTGATTAAACCCTGCCGTTGTATTCACGGTTTGTTTTTGAAGTACCCGGCCCTGCATATCAGTAATTACTATTTCTGCATCAGATTTTTGTGCAGTACTTATATTAAGTTTAAAACTTCCTGCTGTAACAGGATTTGGTGAAGTGTTTATTAATTCAAACCCTTTTGCTGCATTCAATATGGCAACCATATTACTGTAAGATACCTTGCCGTCTTTTTCCAGCACCTTTATCCGGTAATAATTCAGGCCAGGCAATGGCTGCCTGTGTGTAAAACTGAAATCAGCAGCAGAAAGTTCTGCAAGAGACATATAGCTTCTGCCATCGGCTGAGTGTTCAGGAATAAAGCGATCTGCATTTAAACCATTATATGATGACCAGTTTAAGAACACTTTATCATTTAATTTTTGTGCTGCAAGTTCTACCCTGCTCCCGGCTTCCAGTATGGCAGGTATGTTTCCCAGCACCAGTGGTGATTCGATGTTATTTCCATAACTACCCACCAACGTTGCCGCCTGGTAGGCACCGGCAGGCACAATGCCTGTCTGAACCACATTCCACAAAACAGTATAAAGGCCCAACTCCAGATTAGCCGTGTAATTAAATGCAGCATTCCCGTCGCCGGCATAATAAAAAAAATTGGTGCGAACAGTACCGGGCGTGCCCCCGGATGGCGTTATGAACCATGTTCTGTTCACTGCGGCAACCGGGAACCGGATGGCTGGATTGATGCCAACTTCCACTCTTGCCCCATAACTTAATCCACCTCCATCAGCGAGTGCCATCGGGTTAAACGTTGTGGTGCTGGCGCCTATCGGGTACAATGCAAATGCCGGAAATGCCCCCACACTCGTTATCACCAGCTTACCCGTTCCGTTTGTAACAATATGATTTGATATAGCTGTTGGCGGGCCTGCCTGGTTGATGGTTGGAACAGTTAGATTATTATTACCCAGTATGCTGTTACCCGAAGTGATGGTATAACGATAAGGCAAGGTTACAGACGAAAGCAAGGTAGCTCCTGAATTATTATTAATGATAAAATCAAAATCATTTCCTGCATAAGACCCCGTTCCGGAAACATTCTGATTGGATGTTCCCTGCAGAATAAACTGGTTACCGCTTACCGTACCATTCTCCCGGATGATCCCGTCATTAATTAGATTTCCCTTCACCACGATAATGCCCGGGTTGCCACTTGTGGTGGTATTGCCCGATGTTTCAAGAATGGATGAAGAAGAAACCGTCAGGTTTCCATTAATAGTAAGTGTATAGGTTGTTGCAGCCGTTCCGGTTTTGGCCCTTACAACATCCGATCCGGTGTTTACCAGGTTAACATCATTGAAACTTATATTGGCATTGAAATACATCGGGAAACCAAGCAAGGGTGCATTCACTTCCAGGTTTCCATAACTGGTGCCAAGGAACACCGGGTTAACCGGGTTGGAACCGAGTATCAATACTTGTGATGTGGGGCTCCAGGTAGCCGCAGGTACTGAACCCCCATTCTTATTTATTTCGTAAACCGATCCCGCATTAAAAGATGTATTCAATGCTGTTGCCCCGGTGAAATTACTTGATCCGCTGTTGCTGCGGTATGTGCCGTTAATGGTTAGTATACCGCCGGTGGCATCAATGAGTCCGCCACTTCCGCCGGCTATTGCACCGGCTGTAATATATGTACCATCAACCTGGCCTTTTGAAGAGGAAGCAAAAGCAAGAAAGAAATTTATACTGCTTGTAGCCGTTGTCATTGTCAGGGTTGAACCGGTTTCAACATAAAAAGCGTTGCTTGCTGCACCGCCATTGTTACATGTAAGAATTCTCCCTGTAGCGCCTGCTAAAGACAATGTTACTGTTGCCGATGATTTTATGGTCAGCGAATTTACTGTTATTGTTCCTGCATCATAACTTACCGTGCCGGAAAATCCATTGTCAAATATAGCATCCTGTACACTAGTTGGCGCACCAGCACCACCCGCCCCGCCACTTACCAATGACCAGTTTGCGCCATTCAACCAATTGCTGCCAGGGACTCCTACCCAATACCTTGCCTGTGCAGCAGCAAACTGGCCGCTTGCAATTACCAATACTATGAAGAATAAAGATTTATACCCTTTCATAAATTTTCCGGTTAACATAACAGTACCCGTAACATAACACTCCCTGATAAATTTACAACAGTTTTTTTTTAGCCATATGTATATATGATCAGATTTAATAGAGAAAAAACACCAACCAGAAAAAACAACCCGGCATCATTAAAGATTGATGCTCAATACATATACCGGTATTATATTAGAATCGGCGGGTTTAATAAAATTTAGCGGCTGAATTTGAAATAGTAAGCTGAAAAATACGTTTGTATATAAACCCATGCTCCCCTACAGCAATAAAAGGAGCCAAATGAAACCCTGTATAAACCAAAACCGCAAAACGGGCCTGTTGCCGTGCATCAACCCCTGCCGGCTAAAGCTACTTAACGCTGTGCTTTGCATAGCCATCGCAGCCTGTTCAATAAACGCTCATGCACAATGTATCAGCACCGGTACAAACAATGCAAATACCTTTACCAACGATGCTTATTCCGGCAGCTTTGCTTTTATAAATCCTTCTTTTGCACAGGTATCAGATGCCAACCGCAGCAGTGCCGGCGTTACAATCTCCGACCCTTCCGGAACGAGTAATTATCTTAAAGCAACCGGGTTCAATTTTTCCATACCAACCAGTTCAACCATTTGCGGTGTATATGCCGAGATACAAAAAAGTGCCAGCGGCACAGACCAAAACACATACGTTATTGATGAAGAAGTGAAACTGGTGAAAGGGGGAGTGATCGTAGGTGACAATGCAGCATTGCAGGGTAAGTGGCCATCAACAGATACCTATTTCACTTACGGAACCACCAACGATATGTGGAGTACCACGCTAACACCTGCCGATGTAAATGCTCCGGATTTCGGGATCATCATTTCAGTAAGTATCAAAGGTACTCCGGTGTCGTTGCCAACGGCGCTCGTAAATCATATCCGGGTGTATATTTATTACACCGTTCAGTTATTACCGGTAAAACTGATCTCATTTGATGCCGCAAAAAAGAACAACAATCATCTTCATTTTAAATGGGTGGTCGCCGGCGAAGAAGATGTAACGAAGTATGTGATAGAAGAATCATCCGGCACAACCGGCTGGACAGTTGTTTATGAAACGCCTCCGTTACACAGCAGTAATACCAGTTACGAAGCAGAACTGCCGCTTCCCGATAACAGGCAGCATTACTACAGGCTGCACATTTATTCAAAGGATGGAAGTTCAAAATTTTCTGCCATCAGGAGTATCAATGGCAATATCAGCGGGCAAACATTCAGCCTGTTCACCGACCACAATGCCGGCAATATACGCATCAGCAATATGGATCATGCTGCAGAAGCCATCATTATAAACATGCAGGGCATGAAAGTATCAAGAACAATGCTTTCGCCGGGTATAACAAACCGGGTGGATATAACTGCCCTGCCCCGTGGATTGTATGTACTGCGGATCGAAAACTTCAGTTATAAGTTTGCATGGTAATTCTTTAACCCCCAAAGGATTTATTCAATAAAAAAAGTCTCCCGTTTTACGGGAGACTTTTAATTTATAAACGAAGTCGTGGTCAGTAGTGAGCGAAGGTGTAGTGAGCTAAGTCGGATTACTGTATCACAAAACGCTGTACCCCGGCCCTTCCTTCGGCAGTATAAATAACCACCTGGTACGTTCCTGCTGCAAGACTCCGCACATTAACCGGTACTACATTAAAGCCGGCAGTGAGTGATGCGTTTTGTTGCTGCAATGTTCTGCCCTGCATATCGGTAATTACCAACTGCATGTTTGCCGATTGTGCAGCGCTCACCTGCAGGTTGAATTTACCACCCACGATCGGGTTAGGTGCAATGCTGCGTATATCGAATCCTTTGGTTGCATTTATTAAACTAACAATACTGCTGTACGTTACTTTACCATTTGCATCGGTTAATTTAAGTCGGTAGTAATTAACACCTGCAGCCGGTTGTACATCGGTATGATTGAATGGCTGCTGGCATTGCAATGCCGTAGCGGTAATGCTGTACACAGATGTATAGGTTCTTCCATCGCTGCTGCGCTCAAGTTCCATCGTTGCCGTTGGCGTGTTGGTGCAGCTTACTTTCCAGTTAAGCAAATGATTTCCGTTTTGTTTGGCACCGGTAAAGTAGTTGATGGTGATGGGCAGTGGGTTATTAAATGTAATACTGGCTAATGCAAACGGACTGAATGTTGTTACTGCAGGCCATGTAATATCGCCGGCAGCAGGTACACCAACAGCAGTACCTACGCCGCCAAAAGTACTCCAGTTAACGCCGTCAAAATGTGCGATCGCTAAGTCCCCAAGATTATCAACATAAGTTCCGTTGCAAATATTATTGGCGCTCCAGTTGCAGGTAACATCTACGGTTGGTGTTCCATTATCAAGGTTCAATGTCCAGTAATCGCAACCACTAACATGATTAAGGCCAATTGCTGTAACCGGGCCAAGCAAGCGTGCACTTCCTCTCACATACTCTGCCGTGAAAGCATCCGTAACCGCATTGGTTCCGGCAAAATTGGTTATGCTGATAGGCACGTATCCAAAACCTGCTTTACCAACCGGGAATACAAAGTTCGTATTACCTATCTTCTTCACTTTACCATTTATATATGCGGTATTAGACGGGGTACCTGCAAGTGTGGTACCTGCACTGAGTGTTACTGTTGTTGCAGGTGCAGCAAGGGTTAAAATACCTGATGTTAAGGTTAACGTGGTGGTTGCACCCAATGTAATATCACTGTTCAACGTTACTCCTGCTGCATTGTTAATAGTTAAGCTTTGTAAAGCACCATATGTAAACGTTCCATTGTTGGTTATTGATTGAGCTGCGGTTCCGTTCAGGTTAAGTGTTCCCAGTGATGCAGGCGCAAAGTTCAATGAAGCACCAGGGGCAACAGAAATATTTCCTTTGATCGCATGACCCGGGTTGCCAGTCATATTTATGTTTACAGTTCCTGAAGTGATCACCAGGTTATCTATGGATACTGCTGAGGCACCCGTCATCGTTGAATTACCTGTTCCGGCAAACTCTACGTTTGCATAGGTTCTGCCTGAAAAAGATGGGCCCGGACTGGCACCAGTCATCTTAAATAAATTTCCTGTTTGAAAAACAACCTTAGAGGAAGGAGCGCCTAATCCGAAGGGATTTGAGCCCACAACCTGGAGAAAAGTTGTTCCTGTACCAAACACCATAACATCAGCCGTACCTGTAGTACCAAATACACTACCTGTACAGCCTGTTCCCTGGGTAAAAACAGCCGGGCTCACAAAAGTTACTGCACCAGCAGTACCTGCATTAAACCTATGAGCAGCGCCCGAAAAAGTCATATTACCGGTTATGTTGCCGGTTGCACCAGCAGATAGCTGTATGGTTAATGCCGCCAGTGCACCCGATGAATTTAACTGGGAACCTAATGGTACATCAAGATCAGTACCTGAACCTCCGGCAATGGTCAGTGTATTTGCTGCAGGAGCTTCAAGACTTACCGCAGTACTGTTTGATACCAGTAACCTGCCAATGGTTTGCGTTGGCACATCGGTTACAACTGCCGGCGTACCATCATTAAACTGCAGAATATCTGATGGGTCGGGTGTTGTTCTTGTTGGAGTCCAGTTGGTTGCTGTTGTCCATAAACCATTTCCACCATTCCAGGTATAGGTTGTTACCGCTGTAATATTAAATGGATTACTAACCACATCCCAATCTAACGTACCATTACGTTCTGCATTTAATGTAAGGCCTGCGCCTGTAAGCGTATGTGTGATGGCATTGAAGGTTGCAAGTCCTGCTACCGCAGCAACAGTAATTGGTGAAGCGGCAAGTGTTCCGGTTGATGTAATATCGATGGAGCTGGTAAAATTAAGATCACGGTTACCATTTACATCATTTGCCGATACGGTAACAGCGGTCATTCCTGCACCAACGGCTGTATTGGCAGGTTGAGCAACAAAAGCAAGCGCCGTAGCTGCAACGTCTACTGTGTTATTGCCATCGCCTGAATTTACATCCTGGCCGGTAGCTAACTGGCTGCCTGCAACGGTTACATCAGCTGTTTGAATCCTGAAAACGAAATCCTTCCCGTCAATAACGGTACTTAAAGCACCCTGGTTTGTGTTCAGCCATATCTTTAAAGTATAGGTCTTGTTAGCATCATCTGCTATATAGCCAAGTTGGCCAACCCCATTTAAAATGCCGGTGAAAGTTATTGAAGAAGCACCGATTGTAGCAACCGTTGTACTGTTTGTTCCATCGCTTAACTCAACGCCGGCAATGGCGGTGGCCCAATTGGCAACTGCATTTCCTGTACCTGCATTAAGTACGATCTGTGATATCTGGAATGCCGCAGCATCGGTAGCAGGTGTAGCACCATCGTCTGTAATGATAAAATCAAAATTAAGAACCGATGCACCCTGTGTATTTATTAAAGAAGAAATTGTTGCCGGCTCTGCACCCGGTCCAGCCGTGATCGTGGAAGTTCCCGGTGGGGCAGCAATGATTCTTGAGTTGCCGGTAAAACTTCCGGTATTGGTAGCAGCTGTTGTTGTAAACGTATTTGAACTTACGGTAGTGGTATTGCCGGGCGTGGAAACACCAATACCCGCCACATCGGCCACTACTAAATAATAGGTGGCAACGCTGATGCCTGTTTCGCTGGTAATACCTGCAAAAACCATGGATGCTGCATAAGCCTGTGCAGCGGGGCCGGCAACTGCTGCATCTGCACCATTAATAGCGCCATTGCCATCATTATCCCTGAAGATGCGTACGTTGGTAATATCAGTTGCCGTTGCAGTACCTGCAGATGTAACGGTCATGTCTGTAAAGTTAACAGGCACACCCGGTGTAATAGAAAAGCCTGCCAGCACAACATTAGTGGCACCCTGTAAAATATTGCCGGTTGGTTGGGTAATATTGGCTAAAGTGGCCGTGCTGCCCGATGCCGTTACAGAGCCGCCAATAGCCAAACCATTTTGACCGAGTGCAGGTGAATTAAATCCCCAACCACCCGTAGTGGTTTGTCCGCTTGCATAATACCGCAATGTAACAGTAGTACCGGCAGGAACATTTTGTAATGCACCAATGCCGGCTACATTAATTTGTGTAAGCGTAGCTGGTGTACCTATGGTAACGGAAGGAGATCCTATTAATGTAAATGTTGTTCCATCTAAGCTGTAAGCAAATTGACATGAAACACCGGGAGCAGCTGCATAAGTAGCAGTACCGGCAAACTTTGCATCAATTGTAGAAAGAGAAACCGTATAACCGGTTGCTGCGGTAAGTGTGATTTGAAAATAATCGGTATTAGCAGTTGCAATACCATTATTTGAAAATCCAGTTGTTCTGAATGAATTACCACCAGCAGAAGCTGCGGCACCTGCACCCCTGGTTATATTATTAGCACCAGCTGCAGCAACCAGGTTAGCATTAAATGTTGTAGCAGGAAAAGTAGCCGGAGCAGCTGCGCCTGTAAAATCCCAGGCAGCAATTTGTGCATTCACCTTTAATAATCCAGCACTTAAACATAGAATGGATAGTACGAAGTAAATTTTTTTCATCGTTAATGTATTAACCGGGTTTAAAATTAAAAAATCAGTCAGTAGTTCTGCTGAAGGTGGTTTTTGGAAGGAATATGTTGGATTTTAAGCTCTTTTTTGGGGCATTTATCATGCCATACCAGGTGCAAGATACTTTATTATTTAAAAACGTTGCAACCGGCTGTATTAAAATTGCATGAAGATTTCCACAGGGCAAGGCGGTAAGGGTTAAAGCGGGCAGCGCAGCCAGGCAAAACCTTATTGGTTTATGTGCGAAAAACCGATAAGGTTTGAAAAGGGTGCGCAGCAAAGCAAAACCTTATCGTGTTTGAAGGCGGGGGGTATATTTTAAACACAATAAGGTTAGCAAAAACACAATAAGGTTAACAAAAAACGCAATAAGGTTAGCCAATGCACAAACCTTATTGGTTTTGCAAAACCGATAAGGGTTTAAGCAGGGCTGCGCAGCATAGCAAAACCTTATCGTGTTTGAAGCCCGGGGGGTATATTTTAAACACAATAAGGTTAGCCAAAACGCAATAAGGTTAGCCAACGCACAAGGCCCGTGCACAAACCTTATTGGTTTTGCAAAACCGATAAGGGTTTAAGCAGGGCTGCGCAGCATAGCAAAACCTT
>Ga0209023_10008469_pt1 | contig 10313 bp, 9 predicted proteins | sample LakOneMetagenome_FD_187468 | JGI IMG/M metagenome (GOLD analysis project Ga0209023, IMG submission 187468) | Freshwater and sediment microbial communities from Lake Erie, Canada (SPAdes) (version 2) | ecosystem: Environmental > Aquatic > Freshwater > Lentic | place: Lake Erie, Canada | collected...
TGAGCGCGCCGAGGGTGAGCGAGGCGATGCCGCCGTAGGAGCCGCCCGTCTGGCCGATCCGGTTGGGGTCGGCGACACCCTCGTCGACCAGCAACCCCTCCAGGAACTGGTAGTCGTGGGCCTCGAAGCGGAAGTCCTGAAGCTTGATCTGGCCGTTCGCGCAGGTGCCCCAGGCGGGAACGCTCGAGAGCGCTGCCGGCGTTCCGCAGCTCCCATGCCAGCCGCGCGCGGTCGGCGAGAACACGGCGTATCCGTTCTGGAGCCAGCGCTGGGCGGAGCCCTGACCCTGCTTCTGGCCGCCCCAGCCGTGGTAGAGGCCGATCAGCGGAAAGCCGCCGTCGGGGCCGGAGGCGGGCGCGGGCGGAAGGAAGACGTTGACGTCGATCGGCGTGCCGTCGAAGGACTCGACCAGCGAGGGGTTGCCGGTGCACCAGCGCTGCCCGTCGGTGTTGCCGCCGCTCTGCACGGTGCAGGAGATCGGCGGGCTGTCGATCGTGCCGGCCGGGCTGCCGGCCCCGGTGAAGACCTGGGTGATGGCGGCGTCGGCGGTGGTGGGGACGATCAGCGCACCGATCGCGGCGACGGCGATCGCGAGCCTGCGGGTCAGCGTGGTCATCTCTCTCCCTGCACGGTGTGTCGGTTCTCCTCGTCCCCCGACAACCGTGAAAAACCCTATTACGGAAAAAGTTGCGCCGCAAACTCTTGCCGCACCCGGATACCGTCCCGCCCGTGCCGCGCTTCAGCCGACAGCCGACAGCCGACGGGCACACCCGCGCCTCGACGCTCGAGCTCTTCTACGACCTCGTGTTCGTCTTCGCGATCACGCAGATCTCGCACTTCCTGCTGAGCGTCGAGCCCGAGCACCTGAACTGGACGGGGGCGGGGCAGGCGGCCGTCATCCTCGCCGCGGTCTGGTGGTCGTGGAACTACACGACCTGGGCGACGAACGAACTGGACACGAGCGCCCCCGTGGTCCGTGGACTGGTCGTCGCGATCATGCTCGGCAGCCTGCTGATGTCGATCGCGATCCCGGAGGCATGGGGAGAGCGGGCGTTGCTGTTCGCCGGCGCCTACGTCGCGATCCAGGTCGGGAGAGCGGCGTTCCTGACGTTCGTCTCGGGCACGAAGGGGTCGAACGAACGCAACCGGGCCGGTCACATCCTCGCCTGGTTCTGCTTCTCGGGGGTCTTCTGGCTCGCCGGCGGCCTCGTCGACGGCGGTCCCGCGCGAACGATCCTCTGGCTGGCGGCTCTCCTCATCGACTACAGCGCCCCGCTGTTCGTCTATCGCGTGCCCGGCATGGAGCGGATCGGCGCTTCCTCCTGGGACGTCGCGAGCGAGCACTTCGCCGAGCGCTTCCAGCTGTTCGTGATCATCGCCCTCGGCGAGTCGATCGTGATCACCGGGGCGACGACGTCTGAGCTCGACCTGACCAACGAGCGGGTAGCCGCCTTCATCGTCGCGTTCATCGGCAGCGCGGCCCTCTGGTGGCTCTACTTCAACCGTGCCGCCGACCGGATGGCCGGCCACCTCGAAGACGCGCTGAACCGGACCGAGCTTGCTCGCGACATCTACACCTACCTGCACGTATTGGTGATCGCGGGAATCATCGTCGTCGCAGTCGGCGACGAGCTCGTGATCGCGCACCCGAGCGAGTCCCTGGAGACCAACGAGCTCATGGCCCTCGTCGCGGGACCGGTCATCTACCTGCTGGCGCTGTCGGCCACCCGTTATCGGGCCATCGGTTCGATCAGCCCGAAACGCACCGCGGCCGCCGTCGCCTGCGTGCTGATCGGCTTCGCATTCTCCGGTTCGCCGGCGCTGCTGGTCTCCGCATTGCTCGTCGCCGTGCTCGTCGCATTGATCATCGCCGAGGAGATGGGCCCGCCCCTTCAGCCGGTCGGGAGCGAGGCCGAGCCGGCCGATGACTCTTGACACGCCTTTGCGGTTGTTAGGGTCGGGAGGGTGAGCGCAGGGAGCGATCGCAGCGACCTCGAACGCGCCGTCTCGGCCGTGGTCAACGACTGCCTGGGCGTCCAGGCCGGCGAGGACGTGCTCGTGATCGCCAACCCGGCGACGCTCGGGCTCGGGACGCGCCTGCGCGGCGAGGCCGGCCGGATCGGCGCCGACGCGGTGCTGGCGCTGATGACCGAGCGCGAGACCCACGCCGCCGAGCCGCCGCCGACGATCGCCGCCGCGATGAGGGAGGCCGACGTCGTGCTCGCGCCGACGGTCCAGTCGCTCTCCCACACCGCCTCCCGCAAGGCGGCCTCGGAGGCCGGCGCGCGCATCGCGACGCTGCCAGGCGTCACCGAGGAGATGCTCGCCCGCGTGATGAGCGCCGACATGGACGAGTTGCGCCGCCGCGGACACGCGATCGCCGACATCCTCAACGCGGGCTCCGAGGCCCGGATCACCTGCGCGAACGGCAGCGACCTGAGGCTCGGCCTCGAGGGGCGCACCGCCATCCCCGACGCCGGCGAGCTGACCGCGCGCTCCGCCTTCGGCAACCTGCCCTGCGGCGAGGGCTTCATCTCCCCCGACGACCCTAACTGCGACGGGACGCTCGTCATCGACGGCACCATCGCCGGGGTCGGCATCCCGGCCTCGCCCGTGACGCTGAAGGTCGAGGGCGGTCGCCTCACCGACGCGAGCGGGGAGGAGGGCGCCGCGCTGGTCGAGTTGCTCACCGCCGACAGCGAGGACGGGCGGACGATCGCCGAGCTCGGCGTGGGGACGAACGAGAAGGCCCAGCTGACGGGCAACGTCCTGGAGGACGAGAAGCTGCTGGGCACCGTCCACGTCGCCTTCGGCGCATCCGAGGCCATCGGCGGCCGGATCCAGGTCCCCGTCCATCTCGACTGCGTGGTGATGCGCCCGACGCTGACCGTGGACGGTGCCGATGTGGTCCGCGACGGCGAGCTGCTGGTCTGACGAGGGACTTGCTCCCCGTCGCCGACAAGCCCCTGCTCGCCGTTCCCAACGTCTCTGACGGCTCCGAGCAGGGGGTGATGGAGCACCTCCGCGAGAGCTTCGTCACCGACCCGGTCGCGCTCCTCGACGAGCATTCCGACGCGGTCCACAACCGCACCGTCTACACGCTGGCCGGCGACGACGCCCCGCTGCTCCGCGCCCTCAAGGAGCTCGCCTGGCTGGCGATCGAACGGATCGACATCAGCCGCCAGCAGGGCGCCCATCCCCGGATCGGCTCGCTCGACGTTTGCCCGATCGTCTGGCCCGATCCGTCCCTCCGCGACCGGGCCCGCGAGCTGGCGATGGCGGTCGCCGAGCAGCTCGGCTCCATGGGGCTGCCGGTATTCCTCTACGGCGAGCTCGCCAGCACCCCGGAGCGCGCCGAGCGCGCCTACTTCCGTCGTGGTGGTCACATCGAACTCGCCAGGCGGATGAAGGACGAGGGTCTCGAGCCGGACTACGGCCCGGGCTGGCCGCATCCGACGGCCGGCGGCGTGCTCGTCACCGCTCGGGCGCCCCTCGCCGCCTTCAACATGGTGCTGGAGCAGGGAACCGACATCGCCGTCGGGCATGCCATCGCGGCCGGCCTGCGCGAATCCGGCGGCGGCCTGGCGGGCGTCCGCGCGATCGCGATCGAGCTCGCGCCGGGTCGGATTCAGATCTCCACCAATGTCCACGATCCTGTTGCCGTGCCGCTCGCCGAGGTCGTGGCGGCAACCAAGCGCCTCGGCTCCGCGCAGGGGGCGGCGCCGGTCGAGGCGGAGCTCGTCGGCCTCGTCCCGGAGGCGGCGCTGGCCGGCTACCCCGACGACGTGCCGATCGCCGGCGCGGATCCGCGGACCCGCACGATCGAGTCCCGGCTCGCCACCGTCGCGAACGCCTAGCCATTTACACTCCGGCGACCGATGCCGGGCAGCTCGAAACCACGTCGCCGCAAGCACCGCGGAACCCAGACCGGAAGCGTCAGCCGTCGCGCCCAGGGTCGCCCGCGCAACCGCCAGGAGGCGATGGCGCAGGCCAAGAACCGCCGCAACTCCGGCGGCAACCGGCGCAGCGGCGGCGGCAAGGGACGCGTCGACCGGCGCGACCTGCCGCCGACGTGGAAGGGCGCTGCCACCCGCGGCATCCTCTTCGCCGCCTTCCTGCTGCCGGTCTCGCTCCTCTTCGGCCAGCCGATCGGCGGCGCGATCGTGCTGACGATCATCGCGGCGATGCTCTACATCCCGCTCGGCTTCTACACGGAGCAGTTCTTCTACAACCGCCGCAAGGCGCGCATGCAGCGCGAGCGCGAGGCACAGCGGGCCCAGAAGGGGCGCTGACCGGGGGTGGACGTCCGCAGCTTCACCGTCGGACCGTTCGCCGAGAACACCTACATCCTCCGCCGCGACGGCTCCGAGAAGGCCATCGTGGTCGACCCAGGCGACGAGGCTCCGCGCCTGCTCGCCGCGATCGACGAGCTCGGGCTCGACGTCGAGGCGATCCTGCTGACCCACACGCACGTCGATCACGTCGGCGCCGTCACCCCGGTGGCCGAGGCGACGGGCGCGACCGTCTACTGCCCGGAGCTCGAGGTGCCGATGCTCGCCGACATCATGGCCTGGACACCGATCCCCGGCATCGGTCCCTACGAGGGCTACGACGCCGATGAGACGCTGGCCGGCGGCGAGCACCTCGAGATCGCCGGCTTCGACATCGACGTGCTCTTCACCCCCGGCCACAGCATCGGCCACCTGACCTACTCGATCCCCGACGAGGCGGCCCTGGTCAGCGGCGACGTCCTCTTCCAGGGCTCGGTCGGCCGCGTCGATCTGCCGGGAGGCGACTGGCCGACGCTGGCCAAGAGCCTGCAGCTGCTCGTCGACTCCCACCCGGGCGAGACGGTGGTCTACCCGGGTCACATGGGTCTGACGACGCTCGAGCGCGAGGTCGCCTCGAATCCGTTCCTCGCCGAGCTGCCGGCGCGGTAACCGGCGCACCGGGCTCCGTCCCGGGCACCCGCCCAGTTGCTCGCCATAGTCCTCGCTCTCGGGTCCTCCGCCTGTTACGGGGTCTCGAACTTCGTCGGCCCCCAGCTCGCCAAGCGCCACGCGCTCGTCGCCGTGCTGGTGACCTCGCAGGTCGCCGCACTGATCGCCTGCCTCGCCTACGTGCTCGTCGATCGCTCCTCGCCGCTCAGCGCTCACGACACGTGGATCGCCTTCGTCGCCGGAGCGGGCAACGCGGGAGGGCTGATCGGCTTCTACAAGGCCGCCGAGCTCGGCCCGCTCAGCGTCGTCGCCCCGATCGGCGCCCTCGGGGCGATCGTGCCGGTCCTCTACGGACTGCTCAGCGGCGAGGCGCTGACGGCGATCGAGGCCGCCGGGCTCTTGCTCGCGCTGGGCGGCGGAGCCCTCGCCGCGCGCGTCACCAGGTCGGAGGAGGTCGTCTACGAGGACCCGCGGGGCAGCGTGCTCTGGGCGGCGGGATCGGCCTTCGCGTTCGGCGTCTTCCTGACGGCGCTCCCACAGGTCTCCGACCACGGCCGAGCCTGGTCGCTGCTCGACGCGAGGTTCGCCCTCGTCGCGATCCTGCTCGTCTGGGCGGGCCGCCGGGTGCTCGACATCAGGCCGGGCCGGGAGAGCATCGCCCTGTCGGTGCCGGGACTGCTGCTGGTCGCCGGCACGGTCTTCTACACGGTGGCCGCCGACCACGGTCAGCTTTCGATCGTGTCCGTGCTCGGCGCGCTGTTCCCGGTCTTCACGGTCAGCCTCGCGGCGATCGTCCTCGCCGAGCGCCTCTCGCGCAGCCAGGCGGTCGGTGTGGCCGCCGCGCTCGCCGGAATCGTCCTCATCGCGGTCTGAGCCCGGTCCCGTCTAAGGTCGGAGGCGAGATGGCCGGCAAGCACCAGGCACCCAAAGGCACGTTCGACGTCCTGCCCGCCGACGAGGCGGCGCGCTCGGCCATGACCCACGCGACCGCGGCCCGCCTCGGCGCCGCGGGCTTCGGCCGGATCGATACGCCGATCTTCGAGGACACGGGGCTGTTCGAGCGCGGGGTGGGGGAGTCCACCGACATCGTCCGCAAGGAGATGTTCACCTTCGAGGACCAGGGCGGGCGCTCGATCACCCTGCGGCCCGAGGGCACCGCGCCGATCTGTCGCTCCTACATCGAGCACGGCATGCACAAGCTCCCGCAGCCGGTGAAGCTCTGGTACCAGGGCCCGTACTTCCGCTACGAGCGCCCGCAGGAGGGGCGGTTCCGCCAGTTCAACCAGATCGGCGCCGAGACGATCGGCTCCGCCTCGGCGCTGGTCGATGCCGAGCTGATCATCCTGCTCGACGGCCTGCTCGGCGACCTCGGGATCCCCGACCTCGAGCTGAAGCTGTCGTCGCTGGGCTCCAGCGCCTCACGGGCCGCCTACCGCGACGAGCTGCGCGAGTACCTGCGAAGCCACGAGGCCGACCTCTCCGACGAGGTCCGGGCCCGGATCGACTCCAACCCGATGCGCGCCTTCGACTCCGACGACGAGGGCACCCGTGTCGTGATGGCCGGGGCGCCGCAGATGCTCGATCGCCTGGAGGGGGAGGACGCGGAGCACTTCGCCGAGGTCCGTGAGCTCCTCGACGGCGCCGGGGTCGCCTACACGCTCGACGGCTCGCTCGTGCGCGGCCTCGATTACTACAACCGGACCGTCTTCGAGTTCGCCTGCAACCGGCTCGGCGCCCAGTCGGGCGTCGGCGGGGGCGGCCGCTACGACGGCCTCGTCGAGCTGCTGGGCGGCCCGGCGACGCCAGCCGTCGGCTGGGCGGCCGGAATCGAGCGGATCATCCTCGCGATGGAAGCACCGCCCGAGCCCGGCGGGATCGACGTCTTCGTGGTCGCGGCCGAGGACCGGACGAGCGCGTTCGCCCTCGTCGGCGAGCTCCGTGACGCCGGCTTGAGCGCCGATCTCGACCTCGCAGGACGCAGCTTCAAGGGCCAGATGAAGCAGGCTGACCGCTCCGGCGCGAAGCACGCGGTGATCGTGGAAGAGGGCGGGAGCGCTCGGATTCGCGACATGGCCGGGGGCGACGAGCGGGGGGTCGACCTCGGCTCGGTCGCAGCCGAGCTGACCGCCTCGGCGGACTGACTGCCACACTCCGCGACCGTGAGCAGCACCCCAGAGACACCAGCGATTCCCGAGTTCCCGAAACTGTCGTCCACGAGCGGCAGCACCTTCCGCGATACCTGGTGCGGCCAGGTCCTCTCCGATCGCGTCGGCGGGGACGTCAGGGTCGCCGGCTGGGTCAACCGCCGCCGCGACCACGGAGGTCTCGTCTTCATCGACCTCCGCGACAGGACCGGCATCGTCCAGCTCGTCTTCGACCCCGACGAGGCCGGCGAAGCGTTCCAGCTCGGCCACAAGCTGCGCTCCGAGGACGTCATCACCGTCCGCGGTCCGGTCGTCGAGCGCTCACCCGAGACGGTCAACGCCGAGATCCCGACCGGCGCCGTCGAGATCAAGGTCGCCGAGGCCGAGATCCTCTCGGACGCCGAAACGCCGCCCTTCGAGATCGAGGGCAAGGGCAACTCGTCGGCGGGCGAGGAGTCGCGCCTCCGCTACCGCTATCTCGACCTCCGCCGCGAGTCGATGCGGGAGATGATCCAGCTCCGCGCCAAGCTGATCCGGGCGATGCGCGAGCAGCTCGACGGCGAGGGATTCATCGAGATCGAGACGCCGGTCCTGACCCGCTCCACGCCCGAGGGCGCGCGCGACTTCCTCGTTCCCAGCCGCCTTCAGCAGGGCTCCTTCTACGCCTTGCCGCAATCCCCGCAGCTGTTCAAGCAGCTGCTCATGGTCTCCGGCTTCGAGCGCTACTACCAGGTGGCCCGCTGCTTCCGCGACGAGGACCTGCGCGCCGACCGCCAGCCCGACTTCACCCAGCTCGACATCGAGATGTCGTTCGTCGACGCCGACGACGTGATCGAGGCCAACGAGCGGCTGCTCGCCCACGTGCTCGCCGCCGCCGGCGTCGAGGTCGAGCTCCCGATCCCGCGGATCACCTACGCCGATGCGATGTCGAAGTACGGCACCGACAAGCCCGACCTGCGCTTCGGGATGGAGCTCGTCGAGCTCTCCGACGCCCTGCGCGAGACAGAGTTCCGCGTCTTCCGCGGCACGATCGACGGCGGCGGGGTCGTCAAGGGCCTCAACGTCGGCAAGCGCGAGGTGCCGCGCTCCGAGCTCGACGGGCTGATCTCCCAGGCGCAGGAGCTGGGGGCCAAGGGGCTCGTCTGGGCCTTCCGCGAGGGGGACGGCTGGCGTTCGCCGACGGCGAAGTTCCTGACCGACGAAGAGCTCGCGAAGCTCAACTCCGAGCTCGGCGCCGAGGAGGGCGACCTGCTTCTGATCGTCGCCGACAAGCCGGCCGTCGCAAATCAGGTGCTCGGGACGATGCGCCGGCAGCTCGCCGAGCGCTGGGGCGAGATCCCCGAGGACTCGCATGCCTTCTGCTGGGTGGTCGACTGGCCGCTGCTCGAGTGGAGTGAGGACGAGGGCCGCTGGACGCCGCTCCATCACCCGTTCACCTCCTTCAAGGGCGACCTCGAGGGCGCCGAGCCGGGCGAGATCGTCGCCCAGGCCTACGACGTCGTCTGGAACGGCGTCGAGATCGGCGGCGGCTCGATCCGCATCAGCGACGCCGCCGAGCAGGAGCGCGTGCTCGGCCTGCTCGGCATCGACAAGGAGGAGGCCGAGGCTCGGTTCGGCTTCCTGCTCGAGGCGCTCCGCTTCGGCGCCCCGCCACACGGAGGCATCGCCTACGGCGTCGACCGGATCTGCGCTCTCGCCGCCGGAACCGACTCGATCCGCGACGTGATCGCCTTCCCGAAGACCGCCTCCGGCACCGATCCGCTGACCGGCGCCCCCGCACCCGTGGACGAACGCCAGCTCCGCGAGCTCGGTGTGACGGTTCCGGCCCCCAAGCCTCCGGGGCAGTGACCGGCGCCGATCGCGGCGAGCTCGCCACGGCGGTGATCGCCGCCGTCAACGACCGCAACTCCGAGCGGCTTGCGCCGCTTCTGCATCCGGACGCCGAGGTGCGCACCGGTCGCAGCGTCAAGTCCGGGGCCGCCGAGGTCCTGGTCTGGGCGGACAAGGCCTACGACCATCTCGACCGCCGCTACGCGGTCGCCGTCGCGCGCGCGAAGGGCGACAAGATCCTGATGATCGGCGAGGTCGAGTACGTCTGGCGGGAGGAGGGGCACGTCGGAGACAGCACGCCGATCGCGCTGGAATTGACGTTCGAGGGTGACCTGCTCAGGGCGCTGCGGGTCGAGGACGATCAGGCAGCCGCGCTGGCCGAATTCGAATCCTGATTGCAGTTCCGCGCCCGAGCGTGATCCGCGCTCAAGGTTTTCGCCCGATCCGCCGAAGCTGCGTGGTAGCTTGCCCATGGGTTCGAGTTCGTACGACAGCCGTCCTAAGTGTGAACCAACACGATTGGCTCGGGAGTCGTTGTCCGGTAGGCCCGTGGGCGTGCCGGCAGATTCCCCCCTGTATTTCAGGGTTCATCAGCCGGGCGGCACCGGCGAATTGGAGCCCATGATCAATGCCATGCGCTGGGCAGGCCGTGCTGTCACACCGCCCAAGCGCCCGGGGGCCTCCTCATGAGGAAGGCCATCAACGAGAACCCGATGGTTCAGATCGGTGTCCTGGCGGGCGCCGCGGTGATCTTCGCGTTCATCCTCTTCACGTCGGTCCTCAAGAAGGATCCGGCTCCGCCCGCGGACCCCGCCGCGGCGACGGCCGACGCGGTGGCACCCGCCGATTCGACCGCAGCGCCGACGACGGCCGATCCGGCCGCGGCCACAGGCACAGCCGTGCCACCGGCTGACACGGCCGCAGCGGCCACTGCGACTCCGGCACCCACGCCGGCTCCGGCCGCGGGCGGCTCCGTCAGCGACGGCCTGCTCCCCTCGAAGGGGTTGCCCAAGGACGTCCTCGTCGCTTTCGCCAAGAACCAGGCGATCGCCCTGCTCGTAATCGACCCGAACGGGACCTCTGACAAGCAGCTCAAGGCCTACACGGAGGCGCTCAAGAAGCGCAACGACGTCGAGGTGTTCATCGTCGACGTCAAGGACATCGCCAAGTACTCCCGCATCACGGCTGGCGTCTCGGTCAGCCGCGTTCCCGCCCTCGTGGTGGTCAGGCCGCGCAAGCTGACCAACTCGGTCCCGACCGCCTCGGTCTCCTACGGCTTCCGCGGTGCCCGCAGCGTCAACCAGGCGATCGACGACGCTCTCTACAAGGGGAAGCAGATCCCCTCGTACCCGACGGGCCCGAACCGCGGCGAGAACGACAAGAACGGCAAGAACAACAA
>Ga0209023_10008470_pt1 | contig 10313 bp, 9 predicted proteins | sample LakOneMetagenome_FD_187468 | JGI IMG/M metagenome (GOLD analysis project Ga0209023, IMG submission 187468) | Freshwater and sediment microbial communities from Lake Erie, Canada (SPAdes) (version 2) | ecosystem: Environmental > Aquatic > Freshwater > Lentic | place: Lake Erie, Canada | collected...
GGGATGGAATAAAAAGGCTTGTTTTGTAAAATAATATTCATCTTTGTGAACCAAAAATCAAAAAATGAAGAGAGAATTATCAAGCTGGTACAGCCCGGCCCTGCAGCAGGAAATGCCCATCGTAACCTATGGCGATTATGGCTTCGCCTTATTGTTTGTACCCACAGCGGCAGCCGACTACCTTGAATACGAACGCTTCCAGATGATGGAAACCCTTGCTCCCTATATCAACAGCGGTAAGGTGAAAGTTTTCTCGATCAACAGCATCAACAACGACAGCTGGCTCAACAATGATATGTTTGGCGCACACAAGGCCATCCGCCAGAACCAGTTCAATGAATATGTATTCAATGAAGTGATCCCCTTTATCAGGAACAGCACATCTGCAGACACGCCCATCATTACCTGCGGTGCGTCTTTCGGAGCCCTGCACAGTATGAACCTCTTTTTAAAAAGGCCCGATATCATCAACGGTGTAATTGCAATGAGCGGCGTATATGACCTTACAGAATATACCAAGGGTTACTATGATGACCAGGTTTATTTCAATTCGCCCATGCATTATATCCCCAACCAGGACGATCACGGCTTCCTGGAACAGATCCGCAAAAGCAAAAATATCCATATCCTCACCGGAAGCGGCGCTTACGAAGACCCCAACGCTTCAAAAGCCTTTGCATCAGTACTCTATAACAAAGGCATCAACTATGAACTGGACGTTTGGGGCGAGGATTGGAAGCACGACTGGCCAACCTGGAGGGCCATGTTGCCCATTTACCTGGAAACAAGGTTCTGACCGGCCCGCTCGTACACAATAAATTAGCGTTTTTTCAGTTATATACAGGAAACCCAAATCCTGTCCGGCAATGAAAAAACCTTTACTCCTGTTTGCAGTAAAATCTGCCGTCATACTGTACTTCGCAGCATGTACCAGCATACAAGATTACACCGTAGCCAGTTCGGCTACCCCGGTGGTTACAAAAAACGCATGGAAAGTGAACCTGTTCATGGATGCCAACAATGACCATACCAATGATTTTGAAGGTTATACATTCGCTTTCAATATCTCGGGCGACCTGAAAGTCAGCCGCAATGGAGTTGATGTGAATGGCAACTGGGCCGAAGACAATATCTCCAAACGCATTACCATCGACCTGGGCAATACAGACCAGACCCTGGTAAAGCTGAACGATTACTGGCGCATCTCTTCCCTAAAAAATGAAGCAGTAGATATGGAGAGCAGCAACAAGCCGGTTACGGGTCGCTTGCTGATCACGGCATTATAAAAGCAGTTAGTTTTAGTTGAGTTTATATGATCAAAGAAGGTCGCCGCAGGGTGGCCTTCTTTGATTTATATCAATCTTGATTGTGAGGAGAGATTGTTTTACTTTTAGGGCATGCAAAAAAAATTATTCTTACTTGACGCATTTGCACTGGTTTTTCGTGCTTATTATGCCCTCATCCGCAATCCCCGCATCACCAGTAAGGGAAGAAATACCAATGCGCAGTTTGGATTTACCAATACCCTCATTGAGCTGATCAAAAACCAGAATCCCACGCATATGGCCGTGTGCTTCGATACACATGCCCCCACTGAAAGACATACTGATTTTGCAGACTATAAAGCCAACCGGCAGGAAACACCCGAAGACATTTTATCTGCCGTACCCGATATCAAAAGGATCATCGAAGGCATGAATATACCCGTGATCGGCATCGACGGGTATGAAGCCGATGATGTGATCGGGGCCCTGGCAAAACAGGCTGAGAAAGAAGGCTACCAGGTTTTCATGGTAACCCCTGATAAGGATTATGGCCAGTTGGTTTCTGAGAACATAAAAATTTATAAACCCCCTTACCAGGGCGGAAATTTTGAAATACTGGGGCCTGCAGAGGTATGCGAAAAATGGGGGATCAGGGAAGTGAGCCAGGTGATCGATATCCTTGGACTGATGGGAGATGCGGTAGACAATATCCCCGGCATAAAAGGTGTTGGAGAAAAAACGGCGGCCAAACTTCTTGCAGAATACGGTACACTTGAAAATGTACTCAACAATGCCGGCAATATAAAAGGCGCACTCGGTGAAAAAGTAAGGGCAGGAAAAGATATGGCATTGATGAGCAAAAAACTGGCCACCATCATCACCAATGTGCCTACCGAATTTCATGAAGAGAATTTCAGGATCAAGGAGATCAATAAAGAAGCACTGAAAGAGATATTTGCAGAGCTTGAATTTAAAACGCTTGCGAAAAGGATCCTGGGCGAAGAGATTGAAATACAGGAAGCCACGGGCAACGGGCAACAGGCAAAAACCAAAGCACAAAAAGAAAATGTGCAGATGGACCTTTTCGGAAATATCATTGAACAGCCACAGCAAACCCTGTCGGCGCTTGATCACGGGCAAAGTCAAAGTGGTCCCGACAGTGGTACTGAAACATATTCATCAGCATCCAAAAACATCAACAATACAACACATGATTATGAGTTGATCGATTCAACAGAAAAGATCATTGCAATGATCGCCGTTCTTGAATCGGCAACTGAAATATGTTTTGATACCGAAACCACCGGCATTGATGCCAACGCTGCGGAGCTGGTAGGCTTAAGTTTTTCTACCAGGCCCGGAGAAGGCTATTATGTTCCCTGCCCCGCTGACCAGAAAGAAACATTAAAGCGCCTGAAGCTTTTTGAAAAATTATTCAGTGATGAAACCAAGACCTGGATCGGCCAGAATCTTAAGTACGATATGCTGATGCTGAAATGGCAGGGCCTTGAACTAAAGGGGAATATTTTTGATACCATGCTGGCGCATTATGTGATAGAGCCGGAAGGGAAAAGAGGTATGGATGACCTGAGTGTAAAGTACCTGGGATATGAACCCGTACATATTGAAGAGCTGATCGGTAAAAAAGGAAAGGGACAGGGTAACATGAGAGATGTGGAACCCGAAAAAATAAAAGATTATGCTGCTGAAGATGCCGATATCACTTTGCAGTTAAAAAATGTTTTTCTTCCGCAACTGAAACAAAAAGAAGTAGAAAAAGTATTTTATGAAGTAGAGAACCCCCTTGTAAAAGTACTAACAGCGATGGAGTTTGAAGGGATCAGGATCGATGAGGGGTTTTTGAATGACTACAGTAAAGAACTTGAAAAAGAAGCCAAACTCGCCGAAGAAAGCGTGTACAAACAGGCTGGTGTTCGATTTAACCTCGCCAGCCCGAAACAATTGGGCGAAGTGCTCTTTGATAAAATGCAGATCGATCCCAAGGCTAAAAAAACAAAGACCGGGCAATATGCAACCGGAGAGGATGTATTGCTGAAACTTGCCGCGCAGAATAAGATCGTGGATGATATTCTTTCTTTCAGGGAATACACCAAACTGAAATCAACCTATGTAGATGCGTTGCCGCTGATGATCAATAAAAAAACCGGCCGGGTACATACCAGTTATGCACAGGCCGTAGCCGTTACAGGCAGATTGAGCAGTAATAATCCCAACCTGCAAAACATTCCTGTACGCACAGAAAGGGGACGGGAAATAAGAAAAGCATTCATCCCCCGGGATAAAGACCATCTGTTGGTATCGGCCGATTATTCCCAGATCGAATTACGTATTGTGGCTGCCATCAGCGGCGATGCCAATATGTGTGAAGCCTTTCGTACAGGAAAAGACATTCATACAGCTACGGCTGCGAAAGTTTTCAACGTAGAAGAAACTGCAGTAACCAAGGAAATGCGTTACAAGGCAAAGAGCGTGAACTTTGGTATTATATACGGACAGGGCGCTTTCGGACTTGCAGAAAATTTAGGCATCCCAAGAGCAGAGGCAAAAGAGATCATAGACAATTACAAAAAGCAATTTCCGAACATCCAGAAATATATGGACGACACCATCAATTTTGCGAAAGAAAGCGGTTATGTAGAAACGCTGATGGGCAGGAAGCGCTGGCTGAAAGATATCAATTCGGCTAATTTTACAGTTCGCGGATTTGCTGAACGCAATGCCATCAATTCTCCCATACAGGGTTCTGCGGCCGATATGATCAAACTGGCCATGATCAAGATCCACCACGAATTCATCAAACACGGTTTCAGGTCCAAGATGCTGCTGCAGGTACATGATGAATTGGTGTTTGATGCGCACAAAGATGAGATCGAAATCATTAAACCCATTATCCTGAATTGTATGCAAACTGCGCTGGCCTTGCCCAACGATGTACCTACCGATGCAGAAATAGGTTCGGGCGAGAATTGGCTGCTGGCTCATTAATATTTTTCCAGGGGGTCACCCCTTAAAGGGGGCTCACCAAATAAACAAAACCATGAAACCATCCGTTTTTTACTGTTACGATGCTTACTGCGGCTGGTGCTATGGCTTCAGTCCCGTAATGAAAAGGATCGCTGAAGAATATAAAGAAGATTTTAATTTCGAAGTACTGAGCGGCGGTATGATCATCGGAGACCAGGTGCAGCCCATTGAAAAAATTGCAGGTTATATAAAAGGTGCTTATAAAAATGTGGAGGAGCTGACCGGGATAAAATTCGGGGAAGATTTTTTATGGCATATCAATAACCCCGATGCAAGCGATTGGCATATGAATTCAGAAAAACCCGCCATCGCATTATGCATTTTCAAGGAGTACCATCCTGGCAAACAGGTTGAGTTTGCCGCCGACCTTCAATATGCGTTGAACTACGAGGGTCGCGACCTCGATGATGATGAAGCCTACCGTCACCTGCTCGAAAAATACAGCATCGTACCCGAGGCCTTCTACTCAAAACTGAAAAGTGAGGAATACAAAGAACAGGCTTATTATGAATTTGCACTGTGCAAGCAATTGCAGGTAACCGGTTTTCCACAGGTATTGATCCAGTTGGAGGAATCAAAGTTTTACCTGGTTGCAAAAGGCTATACGACTTATGAAGACCTGAAGGAAAGGATCGAAAAAGTACTGGCCGATACTGCTGACAATAGCCTTTGATCTGCCGGACAGTATGGTTAGGTCAACCAATACATACCGCAAGGGAAAACACCGATCTATAGGGATACTATAGGGACATTATAGGGATATTATAGGGGCATAGTAGAGACCCTCCTCTCAGGCACTTCTGGGGTTCCTCTATAGTTCCTCTTAGGTTCCCCTTACTCAAGGCCTGCAACTGTATAGAAATCGGCATCTCTAATTCTCATTTTATAAGTATTCTTAACTACAGACCATTCATCCATTTTTCTTGCAAAAACAAAAACTAAATTCTATTTTGTTGCACTAAAAAATAAAAAATGAAAAAAATTACCTTAACCTTCTGTGCAGCAACCATGCTGCTCCTTGCCTGCAATAACGGAGGCGGCGATGATAAAGCAAAAACAGACTCAACCGGAACAACCGTATCTGAAGTGAAAAAAGATGCACCCCCGGCTACACCACCCGATTCTGCTACCATGATGAAGAACTGGCAGAGTTATATGACGCCCGGCGAAATGCAGACCATGATGGCTTCCTGGAACGGAACCTGGGATGCAGATATAACGATGTGGGAGCCAGGTAAACCCGAGCAAAAAAGCAAGGGTACCACAGTTAACAAAATGGTAATGGGAGGTCGTTACCAGGAAAGCATTCATACCAGCACAATGATGGGGATGCCTTTTGAAGGTCACGGTACTTTAGGCTACGACAATGCAAAAAAGGTTTTTGAAAGTGTATGGATCGACAATATGGGAAGCGGTGTTACAAAAATGACCGGCCCATGGGATGCTGCTACAAAATCTGTTACACTTCTCGGCAAGATGATTGATCCCTCTACTTTAAAAGAGATAGATCACAAGGAAACATTTAAAGTGATCGACGATAACACACAACAAATTGCCATGTATGGCCCGGGCCCCGATGGCAAGGAATTCAAAATGATGGAGATCAAATTTACACGAAAGAAATAATTGAACACTTAAATAAAAAACCCGGAACTGAGTTCCGGGTTTTTTATTGGCCAATGCTCAAAGCATTATTGATGCTTTATTTTTTCGATTTGCTTTTTTGCATTATCGGCTGTTGCCCCATCCTTATCTTTCTCAATAGCCATTTGGTAATACTTTAACGCCTCTTCCTTCTTCCCCATATTCATAAAGGATTCTGCATAACTGTCATATGCATTTGCCGAGGCCGGGAATAATTTTACATTGATCTCAAACAATGTATTGGCGGTTGCTATATCATTGCTTTGCATTTTATTATATCCTTCCTGGTTAATATCAGTTTCCAACCTGTCGATCACATAGCGGCGGGCGGGATCATTTTTATAATCGAAAGCAAATTTAAAAGCACCGTCTTTATTTCCGGAGATGATAAGATCGGTTAAAGTCTGTTGAAATGGTTTTTCATTTTCACTCCTGAATATTGCATTCATTACCGGATCTTCATTATTGAAATAATCCATAAAACTCATATCCGCAGCTATTTGAGGCGATGTGGCTTTCCGCTTGTCCCGGGGATCAAGGTTTTGCCACCAAAGCCAGCTCAGATTTGCCTGTAGTTTGCTGTTGGTTAAAGTCTCAGTTCTTGTATCACCATAAAAATTAACATTCTCACTGGTTGGTTCTCCTGCAAAAGTTACTTCAGTATACTTCTCCAGTTCGTTCACTAAGTTTTGAGCTGCTGAAAAAGTACGCCGCCCGATGATGCAAAAGAATTTGCCTTTCTGGTTTATTTTTGCTGAACGGATAATACTTGTAATAATAGGTTTATTAAGATAGTTATTGCCGCCTCCATTAGTTCTTATATCCAATATTAATTTCTGTACATCATTTTTCTCTATAAAATCGGCCATATTGTTAAAAAAACCGGCAATGGTTTTATTCCCGTCATCTAAAGTTACACTATGCCGCACGTATAATGTTTTAGTTCCGGGCAGGTATTCCATATAACGAAATGAGGACGGTTCTTTTTGCCAAAGCGGAACATCCCCGGATGATCGTTTTGCAACAGACCATCCTGGCGAAGTTTCAAGCCCGGTCATACTAAATCCGCCCGGATTGTTGTTTGACTTAAATACAATCGTTTCTTCCTTCCCGTTCTTTGAATAAGTGATTGCCACTTCTTCATTGGCTGTGCTGATGCCCTGCGTTTTTAAAAATTCCGGGGTGGCCAGGTAGAACATACTGTTTCCGCGAAAACCCTGCTCATTTTCATAAGACACCAACGGCCTGATGGCTTCCAGTGCTTCTTCAGTTTTAAGCATTCCGATTTTTATGACCTTACCACCAACAGCCCTCTCGTATTCTTTTTCGGCACTTAAAATATATACCCCGTCATTAAACCAGTAGAGTTGGTACGGAAGCCGGTGTAAACTGATGGAAGAAGCCTGTTGATGAAATCCAAATAAATTGAGTTGGGTATGGCCCACATGAAAAAGCGCTACCAGTTTCATAAAACCGGTGAGCACCTGTTGATTTTCAAGCCGGGGTATGTCCTGGTATAATTTTTCAACGGCTGCATCCCAGTTTGCTGCAGAGATGTTGTAAAAAAGGTTGCTGTACTTTGTATGAACGGTTTGCTGCAACTGGCGCAGATCGGTTTGCCATTCCGTTGCAGACTGGCAATAACTGCCGGTAAAACACAAGAGGGCAATTAAATTAATGAAGATTGTTTTTTTCATGGCTTACTTTTTTATTAAAAGTACAATCCAAAATAGCGGATGTTGCACCGTTTTTATAAAAATGAGATAAGCGGCAAATATTTGCGACATACGGAAACCCTCCCCGGGAAAATCTATTATACCTTTAAACAAATCTTCCCTTTGTTCCGTAAAAAATATACATACCACTACCTCTTATGGACTGTTATCGCCATTTCATTGGCCATTGATTCTTCGTGGATGCTTGATAAGCAGCCCATGATATATGCGGTTTATGTTCCCTGCAAACTATTGATACAGGCAATAATCGTTTATGTTAACCTCAATTTTTTGATCCCTAAATTTTATTACCCACTTACCCGGCGCTGGTTGTACTGGTCATTGGTCATATTGTTGCTCGCGTTAACCGGCATGCTGAATTTTTTCCAGGAACTTTTAGCCTGGAAGCATTTCAATACAACCGGCCCAACCGATCTTTTTAAAATGTACCTGTTGAACTGCCAGCTCCCTCTGCGTTTTCTCGTTTTTTCGGCATTGCTCAATGCTACTGTTGATTTCTATAAACAAAAAGAATACCTGAAAAAAGTGGAGTTTGAAAAAGCCACAGCAGAATTGAATTTTTTAAAGGCCCAGGTTAATCCTCACTTTCTTTTCAACACACTCAATAATCTCTATGCATTGATACTTGAAAAATCTGATAAGAGTGCAGAAAGTGTTTTAATGCTGGCAGATATCATGAAATACCTCCTCGCTGAGGGCAAAGAAGATAAAGTGATACTGCAAAAAGAGATACAGCTACTACATAACTACACTGCGCTGGAACGGTTAAGAAAGCCTGGGGCTGAAATAAGTTTTTCAGTTTCCGGTAATACAGAAAAATACTTTATCACCCCTTTACTGCTCCTGCCATTGGTAGAAAATGCATTTAAATACGGGTTGAACACAGTCGCTAAAAATGGATTCATCAGGATCGGTATCATTTGCGGGGAAAATGACCTGAATGTAAATGTAGAGAACAATGTTCCCCCGGTCAGCAACAGTGAAGCAATGCACTCATTGGGTATAGGAATTGAAAACGTAAAGAGAAGACTTGAGCTTTTATATCCTGGAAAGTATAATTTACAGATCAGGAATGAAACTGCATCTTTTATCGTGAACCTGCAATTAAAACTTATATGAAGTACACCTGTATGATAGTGGATGATGAACCCCTGGCACATAAAGTTCTGCTGGAATATATAAGCCGTACCGGTATGCTTCAAATCGTAAAACAATCTTTTTCTGCTGCAGATGCAAGGGTGTATTTGACCAACCGCAGTCCTGATATCTTATTCCTCGATATTGAAATGCCCGAAGAGTCAGGAATTACTTTGCTGAAGACTTTGCCAAACAAACCGGTAACGATCTTTACAACTGCCTTTATCAATTATTCACTCGATGGTTTTGATCTGGGTGTAATGGATTACCTGGTCAAACCCATCAGGTATGAGCGCTTTCAACTTGCCGTAAACCGGGCAGCAGATTTTATTGCACTCCATAAACTCAGATCTCAAATAGAGGAAAGCTATGGCAACGACAACCTCCTGATCAAAACAGGCATACGACGGAAAACGATCAGCAGAAGTGGTATTACGCATGTTCAGGCCATGAAAGATTATGCGATCATTTATTGTGGCGAAGACAAATTTGTGGTGAGAGGTACAATGAAAGAGATTGAACAATTGCTGGGAGTAGCCGCTTTTGTAAGGGTACACAAATCATTTATCATTTCGAAGCAAAAAGTAAAATTTTATTCAGCCGGGAAGGTTGAATTCAATAGTTTTGAGATCCCTGTGGGGAGAAAATATAAAAAAGCAATTGAATTATTATTGCATTCAGCCTAATCTGCCTGGTCGTATGCCTTTTTAATCCAGCCAACCAGGTCCTTACCAATCATTTTTGCTTCAGTCACTTTAATGCGGTGTGTACACATGGCATTCCATTTGCTTCCGTCTTCCACCATACCCGATAGTGCAGCTCCTTTTATGTTCAAACCCACATCCAAACGATCTTTGGTAGAAGGCTGAATTATGGCAAATTGTTTTTTTCTTCTCAGGCTCACGTATGCCTTTTTGGGAGAGATGTCGATATCCTTTCCGAATTTTTTCACTTCCGCCATGATCTTATCATACCAGGCCCTGAGTTCATCCTTGCCTTTGTATTGCTCTGCAATCCAGTCTGTATCATTTCCTTCTGCCGCCGCATGGCTTTTTTTAGCATGATGCACCAGCATATTGGCATTCCCATGTGTAAAGCCATGTTTCTGCTTCAGGAAATTCACAAGTTCACCATGTTTTACAAAGCCACACTTATCAAGAATGGCTGCCCATTCCTTTACTTTCTTGCCGCTCGATTTTTCAATATTGGCGATCTGTGTGGCATAAGCCTTATCTAACGATTCGGTTCCCATAATTTGTTTTATTTTTTGCAGGTTAAATAAAATAACTCAAAAATCAAGTACCCTGAAAAACTGCGGCCAAGGACCCATCTCTTCTCTATATTGTTTGGCCATCACCCGGGTGATCTGTGCAATATGCGTAAGATCGTGAACCACCCAGGTGGCCAGTAAATTGCGCAGGGTTACGGCTTCAAGTACCGGGTGCATTCCCTTTCGGTGCAGATCTGTTTCCGACAGGTTCAATGA
>Ga0209023_10008471_pt1 | contig 10310 bp, 9 predicted proteins | sample LakOneMetagenome_FD_187468 | JGI IMG/M metagenome (GOLD analysis project Ga0209023, IMG submission 187468) | Freshwater and sediment microbial communities from Lake Erie, Canada (SPAdes) (version 2) | ecosystem: Environmental > Aquatic > Freshwater > Lentic | place: Lake Erie, Canada | collected...
AGTACGGTGTGGCCGCCGACGTGTGGAGCGCGACGAGCTACAACGAGCTCTACCGCGATGCCAACACGGCGTCGCGGTGGAACATGCTGCACCCCGGCGAAAAAGCCAAGGTGCCGTACGTGACGCAGTGCCTCGCGAAGACCGACGGTCCGGTGATCGCCGGTGGGCACTCCTACGGCGGCCGGATGACCTCGCTGGTCGCCGCCGACGGTGCCGACCTCGACGTGCTGGCGCTGACGTCCTATCCCCTGCACCCGCCGGGCAAGCCGCAGCGGCTGCGCACCGAGCACCTGCCCGCCATCGCGGTGCCGACGGTGTTCACCCAGGGATCGTCGGACCCGTTCGGCAGCATCGAGGAACTGCGCGCCGCGGCCGCCCTGGTGGATGCACCGACGCGGATCGTCGAAATCGCCGGGGCGCGCCACGACCTGGTGCCCAAGCGCCCCCGTTCCGGCCCGCGCGACGCCCCCCTGCCGGACGTGCCGGTGCTGGCCGTCGACGCCGCTCTGGGGCTGCTCAGTCGGCCCTGACCGGCCAGGTCGTCCGCGCGTGGTCGAAGGCGGCGAGCAGCAGGTCGGTGTTCAGTTCGACGAGTTCGTCTCGGGTCATCCGCAGCTGGCCGGCGATCCACGAGGTGGTGGTCTCCATCAGCGCACCGAAGAAGTGGACGCCGAGGAACTGCATGCGCTCGCCCAGCTCGGGCGCTCCGATGTTCTCGGCGTGTGCCCGCATCAACGCGATGAACATGTCCCGGATATGACGACGGCGGCCCCCCTCGTCGTGCGCGGGCGCCTCAATGAACACCACCCGGGCCTTTCGCTGGTCGGCGGTCAGCGTCTCGATGCAGGCGGCCAGTGTCGCGCGGACGACAGAGCGCAGGTCCTCGCCGTCCGCGGCGGCCACCGCGGCGGTCATGGCCGCCATGGTCTGGCCGGCGAGTTCGTCGATCAGCGCGTCGAATATGTCGTCGCAGGTCCGAAAGTGCTCGTAGAAGTAGCGATCGTTGAGCCCGGTCGATCGGCGCAATGCGGCCACCGTCAGGGCGCGGTAACCGCGATCGCCGACCAACTCCAGAGTGGCTTGCAGCAGCCGGGCGCGACGGTCGGCGCTTCGCTGCGCCGCCGTCACGCCGTCGTACCCGCGCCTGGCCACCGAACGATTATCACCCGCCTCCATTATGGATGTATCAACATCCAGATAGACCTCCAACGCCGAGCGCCCCCGAATCCGTATCAATGCCGGTCTGGTCCGCGCTTTGAGGCGGCCAGAAATCTCCCTCTTGTCAATCTGCCGTTTTTGGTGGACTGTACATCCAGAATTGATTTCAGGATGGAGTTGATCGACGTGGCCAAACGCGCGCTCCCCGATACCGCCGCCGGACACCCCTACAACTACTACTGGCGCGCGGACACGCCGCTGCGGCCGCCGCCACCGCGTCTCGTCGAGGCGTCGATCTGGGACTACAACCGGGACCGGCTCTACCGTCCGCGGCTGGCACATCTGGAGAATCCACACGAGCTGCCGATCGTTCGGCTGCTCGCCGATCACGAGTGGCAGGGCGACGAACTCATGGACGCCTGGGTGGCCGAGGCCCGAACCATCGGCAACGGCCCGGCCCGGTTGATGTTCACCCAGGCGCTCGACCACGGCATCGATACCGTCGAGAATCCGCCCGCGGCGCTGACCCGGCTGTTCGCCGAGGGACTGGACGCCCGGCCCGCCTGGTTCGACCCGAAGGCCTTCGAGCGGGGACGCCAACTGTGGTGCGACTGCAGCTACCTGAGCAGGTCCGGGATGGCGGTGCTGGACCTGATGGGAACGTTCGTGGGCGCCGAGGTCTCCACCGCGGTGGGCGAAACGGGTCGCCTGGTCCGCGACCCGTACCGCCGGAACCTGGAGACCTTCGAGTTCTTCCTGGAAGTGTCCAAGCCGGGCGGAATGCGGCGGTTCGGCAAAGGTTTCACCACCACCACCCGGGTGCGGCTGATGCACGCCCAGGTCCGTGCCCGGCTGAGCCGGTCGTGGAGCCGGGACCGCTACGCCGAGCACGGCAACCCCATCTCGACCGCGCTGACCGCGACAGCGGGCATCACCATCGGGTTGCTGCCGATGCTCCTCGACGACCACTACGGCCGCCGCAAGACGGACCGGCAGATGACCGATGTCCTGCACTACTGGACCTACATCAACTACGTGCTCGGGGTGGCCCCGGAGTTGTTGACGCTGGATCTGACCGAAGCACTGGCGATGTCGGACTACTCAACCGGACACGCGGGCGGCCCCACAGCATGGACCGAGCAGATGGCGCGGGCCGCGGCGGACAACATCGCCGGCGCCCGCGGAAAGCGCGGGACGCTGGTCCGCGCCGTCACCGTGCCGACGCTCGGCGCGGTGGCCACGTTCAGCGGCGATGTCCTGGTGCGGGAGCTGACCCGCAACACCAGCTACGCGGACGTCCGACTACAGCCATGGAAGTCGCTCTTCGAGGTCGCGCTGCGCGCCAACGTGCGGACCCGGGCCGCGACCGACCGGTTGCCCGGCAAGTCGGTGCGCAGGCGAGCCGTCTGCAGGCTCGGCGACACCACATCACTGGCGGCGGTGCAGTTGGGCCGGCACTTGGCGAAGGAGAACAGGGTGCCGATGACCAACTACAGCGGACATGATTCCGAGGAACCGCAGCGCTGCCCGATGGCCTGACCGGCATCGTCGGGTTGCCACGGCGGTACCGGATTCACCTCGGCTCCGCCGGCTCAGCCGCCCTCTCCACCGAGTCTCGCCGCCTCACCCCAGTACCCAATACCTGCGGTACCGTTTGGGTATGCAGAACTCACCCGAGGCCGTCATCATCGGAGCGGGATTCGGTGGCATCGGCGCCGCCATCGCGCTCAAGCGGATCGGCATCAACGACCTGGTCATCCTGGAGCGCGAGGACGACCTGGGCGGCACCTGGCACGTCAACCACTACCCCGGTCTGGCCGTCGACATCCCCAGCACCACCTACAGCTACTCCTTCGAACCCAATCCGGACTGGTCGCGGCTGTTCGCCCCGGGCGCCGAGCTCAAGCGCTACGCCGAACACGTCGCCGACACCTACGAGATCCGCGGATACATGCGGTTCGGGGTCAGCGTGGAGAGCGCCCAGTGGGACGAGGAGCTGCAGCGCTGGCGGGTCAGCACCGCCGACGGGCAGACGCTCACCCCGCGCTACCTGATCGCCGCGACCGGCTTCCTGTCCCAGCCGCACACCCCCGACATCCCCGGCATCACCGAGTTCGCCGGCACCATCGTGCACACCACCGCGTGGGACGACGACCTCGATTTCACCGGCCGCAAGGTGGCGATCATCGGCACCGGAGCCACCGCGGTGCAGCTCATCCCCGAACTCGCGAAATCCGTCGCCGAGCTGACCGTGTTCCAGCGCACCCCCATCTGGGTGGTGCCGAAGATCGACTTCGCCATCCCCGCACCGGTGCGCCGGCTGTTCGGCCGGATCCCGCTGGCCCAGCGGGCAGTCCGCGGCGTCACCGACGCCATCTACGAGGTCATCATGATCGCCGGGGTGCTGCACTTCCGTCAGCTAAACCCGCTCAACCGCGGGGTGGCCACCCTGGCGAACCTGTTCCGCAGCACCAGCGTCCGCGATCGGCGCACCCGCGCCGCGCTGGCGCCGGACTACGACTTCGGTTGTAAGCGCCCGACCTACTCCAACGAGTACTACCGCACCTTCAACAAGCCGAATGTGTCGCTGCAGGCCGCCGGCATCGAACAGATCACCGCCGACGGCATCGACACCGTCGACGGTGCGCACGTCGAGATCGACACCCTGGTGCTGGCCACCGGATTCGATCTGTGGGATGCCAACTTCCCGGCCATCGAGATCATCGGGCGCGAGGGACGCAACCTCGGAAAGTGGTGGCGCGACAACCGGTTCCAGGCCTACCAGGGGATCTCGGTGCCGATGTTCCCGAACCTGTTCAACCTGGCCGGCCCGTACTCCTACAGTGGCCTGTCCTACTTCACCACCATCGAGTGCGAAATGATCCACATGCAGCGGGTGCTCGGCGAAGCCCAGCGCCGCGGTGCGACGACGGTCGAAGTGTCCGAACGGGCCAACGACGAATTCCTCGATACGATGACCCGGAAATTACAGGACACGGTGTTCAACGCCGGCGATTGCTCCACCTCGCGGTCCTACTATTTCAACCACGCGGGCGAGGCGACCCTGTTGCGCCCGACATCGACGGCCAACGCTTTCCACGACGCGAAGACGTTCCCGCTGACCGATTACCAGTACACCGGATAGGAAAACTGTGTCAGAGAAAACCCGCTCGCTGCTCGGCTACGCCGGTGTCGCCCTGGCCGCGGCGGGAGTGTCGCATTTCGTCAAACCCGGGATCTACCAGCCGGTGACGACCGCGGCGTTCCCGGAGAACACCCGCCGGCACGTGTACACCAACGGCGGCATCGAGACCGCGCTGGGACTGGCGCTGATCGCCCCGCGCACCCGCAAGGTCGGCCTGGCCGGCGTCGTCGCCTACCTGGCCTACCTGGGCGGGAACGTCATTCGGCGCCGTGGATAGCGCCGCGCCGTTAGCATGACGCCAAAGCGGTGAGGAGGCGGTCGTGGACATCGTGCGCAAACTGCTGCGCTATGAATTCACCATCGCCGAACTGATCGGGCTGGCTGCACTGCTGGCGACCCCGTACCTGTTCATCGGGGTGGTCTGGGTGCTCACCCACACCGACCGGCTGGCCGACCTGCACGGTGGGCGGCTGATGCTGTCGGTCATCGCGAGCGTGCTGGCCTGGCCGGTGCTGTTGCTGGGCAACGCGTGTCCGGTATGAACACCCCGCTCACCGATACGCAGACGCGGATCAGCATCCGGCGGCGCACCGCGCGGTGGGACAACCACCCGGCCGTCCTCGGCGACGGGCTGGACTTCTGGTCATCGGGCGCGGCGGCGGCGAACGTCGTCATGCAGCTGGCCCGTCCCGGCGTCGGCTACGGGGTACTGGAGAGCCCGGTCGAGTCCGGCCAGTTGATGCGCCACCCATGGAAGCGGGCCCGCACCACCGCCACCTATATCGCCGTCGCACTGCTGGGATCCGATGCGGACCGCGCGGCCTACCGGGCCGCGGTCAACGTCGCCCACCGCGACGTTCACTCCGGGCCGGACAGTCCGGTGTCCTACAACGCGTTCGACCGTGACCTCCAATTATGGGTGGCGGCCTGCATTTTCGTCGGCCTGGAGGACTGCTACCAGCTGCTGCGCGGCGAGCTGGCACCGGAGCAGGTCGAGGGTTTCTACCGTTCGGCGTTCCCGCTCGGCACCACCCTGCAGGTCAGGCAGGACCAGTGGCCGGCCACCCGGGCGGAGTTCGACGACTACTGGAACGCCGCCTGCGCGCGGGTCCGCATCGACCCGCCGGTGCGCGATTACCTGCTGGACATGATCGGGCTGAAGATGATCACCCCGCTGCTGCGGCCCGGTTGGTCCACCCTGCTGCGGTTTTTGACCACCGGGTTTCTGGCCCCGGTGTTCCGCGAGCAGCTGGGCCTGCGCTGGTCACCGGGACGTCAATGGTGTTTCGAGCACCTGTTCCTGACCGTGGCGTTCGCCAATCGCTTTATCCCTCAGTTCATCCGGCAGGCCGGGAGCTACCTGTACCTGTTCGAGGTGCGCCGACGGGCCAAGCGCGGGATCCCGTTGCTCTGACCGCTCAGCTCACGCCGAATACCGCGCGGTGCCGTTTGTCGCGGCCCGGGACCCCGTTGACGCCGTCGATGGAGTCGGCGTAGGTGGCGACGGCGAACGCGACGCCCGGGCCGGCGACGGCCAGCGCGTCGGCATTGATCGCGGCCAGGGTGTCGCGGGCGGTGTGGTAGTTCGGGTCGAAGGCGACGCCGGCCTTACCGCCCCACAACCGGGCCTGGGTGTTGGTCTTGATGTCGGCGGCGCCGGTGGTGATGCCGCCCACCGGCACCCCGGCCGTCATGAACCCGCGGAAGTCCGACCGTTGCGTCAAACCCAGGTCGGCGGGCCGCTTTCCGGCCAGGTTGAGATAGCCGGCCAAGGTGCGTTCCCCCCCCGCCGACCCGATCGGCACCTCGTCGGGATCGGGATTGGCGGCCGCGGGTCCGGACAGGTCGCCGTCGAGGGTGAAGAACCCGGCGTTCGGCGAGGCCAGCATGTCGAAATTCAAGTACAGCGCAATGGCGTTGAGCTGATCGCGGTCGAGGGCGAACAGGTAATCCAGTGATCCGTTGAGACCCTGCTCCTCCCCACCCCAGAAGGCAAACCGGACGGCGTTGTGCACCGACGGATCCGGGCCCAGCGCCAGCGCGGTCTCCAGCACCGCGGCCACGCCGGATCCGTTGTCGTTGATCCCCGGGCCCGCCGACACGCTGTCCAGGTGGGCGCCCGCCATGACGATGTTGCCTGGTGAGCCGGTTGTGGTCTGCGCCAGGATGTTTCGGGATGTGATCTTGACGGCCTTGGAGTCCAGACGGACCCGGACCGGACCGGTGCTGCGGCGCATCGCGGCGCCGCCGTCGCTGCCGATCACCCCCACCGGGATCGGCAGATCGTTGTAGTAGCCACGGCTGAACAGTCCGGCGGGGCTGCCGTTGCGTCCGCCGTCGCTGACCACCAGCAGCGCGGCGGCCCCGCTGTCGGCGGCGGCCCGGGCCTTGACGCCGACCGCGCAACCGGTGTCGTCGGTGACCGCAACGCGGCCCTTCGGTCCGGGGCGGTAGTCGGCGGCCGCGCAGCCGGCGGGTTTGACCGGTTGCACGACGGCGGCGTTGACGTCCCCGGCGGGGGTGGGCAGCAGTTGCGAAGCCTGGTCGACCTGGAAGACCCGGCCGGCCACCGTCACCGCGGGCTGGCCGGGGTCGAGGATGTTCAACCGGCTGACTTCCGGTGTGTCGACGGTGAATCCGCGGTCCCGCAGGGTTTTCACCACATAGTCCACGCTGGCGGTGAAGCCGGGCGTGCCGTCGGCGCGGTTGCCCTTGTTGGCGGTGGCGATGTCGGCCAGCGCCTGCAGGTGCCTCTTCATCCCGTCGATGGTGACCTTGGCGGCCAGGCCGGCCGGGGTCGGCGGCGCCGGTGCCTCCGCGACCGGGGGTTGCGCGTCGCCGGAGCAGCCGGCGAGTCCGCCGAGCAGGACCGCACAGCACAGTGCGGCGGCGCCGCGACGGGGTTTCACCGGATCAGGGTATGCGACGCGGGGCCCCGTGGACGCTCAACGCGACACGGGATGCGACCCGAACCAGTCGATCAGCAGATCGGCGATGGTGTCCGGGCATTCGTCGGGAAGCCAGTGGGAGCCGGGCATCCGCTCGTAGCGGTACGGCCCGTCGACGTAGCGGCCGCAGAGCCGGGCGCCTTTCTCCTTCAGCGCCACGTCGTCCTCGCTCCAGATGTAGAGGGTCGGCGCGGTGATCGGGCTGCGGGCCGCCCGCGGGTCGGTCAGCGGAAGCGCCCGGTAGTAGTTCAGCGCGGCCGTCAACCGACCGGGTTCGGTCATCGAGGCCGCGTCGCGTTCGGCGGCGGCGCGGCTCTGGCCGGCGGACACCAGGGCAGCGGCCAGCGGCGCCCCGTCCCGGTTCTTGCCGAGCAGGTAGCGCTCGGGCAACACCGGTAGCTGGAACACCCCCATGTAGGTCGAGGCCAGGGCCTGGCGGCTGGTCAGCACCGCCGACAGGAAGGCCGCCGGGTGCGGCACCGAGACGGCCGTCAGGCTGGCCAGCCGCTGCGGTGCTTCGGCGCCGACCGCCCAGGCGACCAATGCGCCCCAGTCGTGGCCGACCAGGTGCACGGTGTCCACACCGAGGGCGTCGATGAGCGCGACCACGTCGCCGGCCAGCAGCGAGGCCCGGTAGTGGCGGCGGCCCTTGGGCCGTGCGCCCGGGGAGTAGCCGCGCAGATTCGGTGCCACGCACCGGTATCCGGCGGCGACCAGCCGGTCCATCACCGGCGCCCAGGACGCGTTGGTCTGCGGGAAGCCGTGCAGAAGGATCACCACCGGCCCGTCGGCCGGGCCGCGGTCGATGACGTCGAAGACCAATTCGCCGTTGCGGTACTGCTCCACCGTTTGCCTCGTCTCAGCCGGGTTGCACCACGTGGCGGGTGCGGTCGTCGCGCACCGGGACGCCGTCGCGTCCGCCGAGGGACTGCGCGTAGCGGCCGATGGCGAAGCCCACCCCCGGGCCCTGGATGCCCAGCGCGGTGCGGTCGATGTGCTCCAGGGTGTCGGTCTTCTGATGGTAGTTCGGGTCGAACGGCTGGTCGGCCTGTCCACCCCACGCCTTGGCTTGTTCGGCCGTCATCTTCTCCTCGGCGCCGGCGAACAGGCCACCGGCCGGGATGCCGGCGAGGGTGAAGCCGTCGTAGTCGGAGCGGCCGTCGAAGGAGGTGTCCTCGGCGCGCTTTCCAGCGCCGTCGAGGTAACCCACCAGCAGCCGCTCGATGCCGGCTGAGCCCTCGGGTACCCGCGGCACCGCCCCACCGCGGGCCACCGCGGTGGACTGGTCGCCGTCGTAGGTGAAGTAGCCCGGGTTGGGTGAGGCCAGCATGTCGAAGTTCAGGTACAGCGCGATATCGCGCAGTTGGTTCTCGTCGAGGCTCTGGACGTAACGCTGGCTGCCGACCAGGCCGACCTCCTCGGCGCCCCAGAATGCGAACCGCACGGCGTTGGTGACCTGCGGCGCGGGCCCGAGTTGCAGCGCGGTCTCCAGCACCGCGGCCACCCCGGAGCCGTTGTCGTTGATGCCGGGTCCCTCGGGCACCGAGTCCAGGTGCGCGCCGGCCATCACCACGTCGGTGGTGGACCCGGTGGACGTCTGCGCGATGACATTGCGCACCTTGAGGGTGTCCACCCGGGCGTCGACCTTGACGGTGACCTGGCCCGGGTGCGCGCGCAGCGCGGCGCCGTCGGCTTTGCTCACCGAGACGACGGGAACGGTGATCGTGGTGGACTCCCCGAGGGTTCCGGTCATCTCGGGCTCGTCGACGTTGTCGGCGACGATGACCGCGACGGCGCCGTGCTTGACGGCGGTGGCGGCCTTCTCGGCGAACGGGCACTGGCCGCGTTCGACCAGCAGCGCCGCGCCGGTGACCGGCAGGCCGTCGAGGTCGGAGTCGGCGCAGACCCGGGCCGCGTCGCCGGTGCGGGCGGCGACCAGCGGGACGGTCAGCCCGCCGGCCGGGGCCCCGGTGCTGTACTTGAGGGCCCGCGCGGTGAAGTCGGCGTCCCCGGCGTGCACGGTCCCGGGCTCGGAGTGGCTGAGGCGGACCTCGAATTCCGGGGTGTCGACGGTGAAGCCCTTGTCGCGCAGGGTGGTTGCGACATAGTCGACGCTGGCCTCGTAGCCGGGGGTGCCGATGGCGCGGGTGCCGTGATTGGCGTCGGCGATGTCCTGCAGTTTCTGCAGGTGAGCGAACATGGCGTCGACGTCGATCTTTTTCTGCAGTTCCCGGCCGAAGTTCTCCGCGGCTTCGATCCCCGGATCCTTCGGGCAGGCCGGTGCGTCGTGGCCACACCCGGCGGTCAATCCGACCAGCACGCTCGCGAAAACCGCAATGCCGGCTTTCCCGGCCCGGCGGCCGCGCAATCCCCATCCCATTGAAACCACGTTATCGGTTCGCCGGACCGCCTCGGTACGCAAACTGGGCTCACGCGTCCCGGCGGGTCACCGTGAGCATGCCGGCGGCCAGCAGCGCCGCCGCCACGACGGCGAAATAGCCGAGCCCGCCCAGGGAGCCGAATGCCGACCGGAACGAATACAGCGTGGTGATGCCGGCGAACTCCCAGGCACCGGCGAACGGAAGGTAGGGCCCGACCCTGGCTCCGACGCCCGGCAGTATCCCGAGCGCGGTCTCGGCGACCAGCGGCCATAGCAGCACGACGGCGACCGCTCCGGAGCCGGCCCGGATCAGCGCGCCGGCACCCACCCCGAGCGCGGCCGCCAGCGCGGCGACCACCGCGATCGCGGCGACGGTGCGCACGGTGTCGGCGCCGGTCGGGTCGAGTCCGGCGGCCACCTTCGGTCGCGCCACCGCCCGGGCGGCCAGCACCGAGGCGTAGCCGGCCACCGCGGCGACGACGGCGGAATAGGCCGCCGCCACCACCGCCTTGGCGGCCAGCACCAGGGCGCGGTTGGGGACGGCCAGGAAGCTGGTGCGGATCATCCCGGAGCGGTATTCGTCGGTGATCGACAGCGCGGCGGGCACCATCAGGATCGGCACGCCCAGCAGCGCGGCGCCGCTGGCGGCCTTGCCTGGTGACATGGGTTCGCCGATGTA
>Ga0209023_10008472_pt1 | contig 10308 bp, 7 predicted proteins | sample LakOneMetagenome_FD_187468 | JGI IMG/M metagenome (GOLD analysis project Ga0209023, IMG submission 187468) | Freshwater and sediment microbial communities from Lake Erie, Canada (SPAdes) (version 2) | ecosystem: Environmental > Aquatic > Freshwater > Lentic | place: Lake Erie, Canada | collected...
CCGGTGGAGGCGCCCGACGGCACGGCGGCGCGCCCGGCGGCGCCGGTGGTGAGCACGACCTCGACCTCGACGGTCGGGTTGCCGCGCGAGTCGATGATCTGGCGACCGTGGATGTGTTCGATGATGCTCATGTCAGGGCTGCTCCGGGGTTCTGACGACGATAGTGCGGGGGCCATCGCACCACAGTGACCCCCCGGCGGCCAATTCGGCCGAACTCGGGGGGATCCGGGTGGACTGTTCTCACGATTCCCCCAAGGTTCGGCGGCCGGCTGACAAGCTGGGGCAATGGAAGCGAGCCACGAGCCCAGGCCGTCCGGCGACGTCGGCGATGCCCAGGGCTTCGACATGACGTGGGCCGGCCAGCTCTCGTTCGCGCGCCTTCCGGCAACGCGTGATCTCGACGGCGTCGACATCGCCGTCGTCGGGGTGCCGTTCGACAACGCCGTGACGAACCGTCCGGGGGCCCGCTTCGGCCCTCGGGCCATCCGCGAGCAGACCACGCTCAGCGCCGAGTTCCCCGAGGGCCTGTGGCCCTGGGATCACAACGTGTTCGATCGGCATCGCGTCATCGACTACTTCGACATCGGGTACCGCCCCGGCTTCCCCGACGAGATGGTCACCAACGTCGTCGACCACGTCGGTCGTCTCCTCGACGCCGGCGCCTCGGTGCTCGCCCTTGGCGGCGACCACTTCGTGGCCTACCCGCTGCTGACGGCGACCGCGGCGCGGCACGGGCAGCTGTCGTTGATCCACTTCGATGCCCACTCCGACACGTGGGACGCCGGCGACGAGCTCAACCACGGCACGATGTTCCTGCGCGCCGCCCGGGACGGCATCATCGACCCGGCCACCTCGGTGCAGACCGGCATGCGCACCCCCAACGTCACCCACGGCTTCAACGTCATCCACGCCGACCGCATGTTCGACATCGGCATCGCCGCGACCATCGCCGAGATCCGTGCCGTCGTCGGCGACCGGCCGGCGTACCTCACGTTCGACATCGACTTCCTCGATCCCGCGTACGCGCCCGGCACCGGCACGCCGGTGATCGGCGGGCCGACGACGTGGCAGGCGCGACAGCTGCTGTTCGGGCTCGCCGGGATGAACATCGTGGGCGCCGACCTGGTCGAGGTCGCGCCGGCGTACGACCCGAGCGGCCAGATCACCGCGCTGGCCGGCGCCACCATCGCGCACGACGAGCTCTACCTGTTGGGCCTCGCCCGCGAGGCCCGGGCAGCGAGGGGCTAGCGGTCCTCGAACCTCGCGACGAACCGACGCGAGGCGAGGCGCAGCTGGTCCTCGGGATCGATGCCGGCGGCGCGGGCCAGCCCGACCACGCCGAAGAGCAGATCGCCGACCGCGGCGGCGTCGAACCCGGAGGCGTCGAGCGCGGCGACCGCGGCCGGCACTGCCTCGGTGTACTCCGACGCCGCTGCCTTCTTCTGGACCTTGAGCGCGTAGAGGAGCGCGGGCAGCTCCGCCGGGATGCCGTCCATCACCGAGTCGCGCGACTTCTCCAGCCGCTTCTGCGCCTCCCAGTTGGCGGCGAGCTCGTCGGCGCTCTCGAACGTCGCTCCCCCGAACACGTGCGGGTGGCGGTCGTACAGCTTGTCGTGCACCGTCCGCGCCACGTCGGCCAGCGTGAACCATCCCGACTCCGCCGCGATCGTCGAGTGGAAGAACACCTGGAACAGGACGTCGCCCAGCTCCTCGCACAGGTCGTCGGCACCGTCGCCGGACTCCGGATCGAACCCGTCGATCGCCTCGAGCAGCTCGTAGCACTCCTCGAGGAGGTACCGCTTGAGCGAGTCGTGGGTCTGGGTGCGGTCCCACGGGCACCCGGCGCGCAGCGCATGGACCAGCTCGTCGAACTGCACGAGCTCCGAGGCCACCGGCTGGTCGAGCGTCGGGATGTACAACGACGTGAGGTGGTCGGCCTCGACGGTGCGATCGAGGTCACCCCACGACACGTCGAAGATGCGTTCGTCGGGAAGACCGAGTCGCTGGATGACCGTCACCGGCTCGTCGGGCCAGTCCTCGATCGAGAGCTTGACGTCGCTGAGCACCAACGCCGAGTCGCACTGGCAGACGAGCAGCGGTCCCCGCTGCCCGGCGGCGTCGATGCCGAACCGGTGGCCGTCGACGACCCGCACCCCCGCGGCGATCGGGTCGACGCCCAGGCGGACCCACGCCAGATCGAGGAACGAGAGCGCGGGAACGATGTCGACCGCCACGTCGGGATGGTCGAGCAGGAGTTGGACGGTGCGCTCCGCAACGAGCGGCGAACCGGGCACGGCGTAGGTGACGGTCCGGTGCTCGGCGGCCGCCGCGGCCAGGCGCGCCACGATGGTCGTGTACACCTCGTCCATCGTGTCGGCGACGTCGTAGACGTCGTCGAAGTACACCGTGTCGGCCGGAAGCGCGGTCGCCGCAGGATGGCGCCGGGTGCGGGCGAACACTTTCGGCGCCGACCCGATCGCGTCGAGAGTGCCGGCGGTGAGCATGTCGTCACCGCCCGGCCCGAGACCGACGATGACGACCGTGGCCGTCACTGGCCGGTGAAGGCCGGCGTGGTGGTCGTCGTCGCCGTGGCCGACGCCTTGGGCGTGGCCGGCGCGACCACCAACGTGTCCGACTTCGGGTCCCACGTACCGAACTGCGAGTTGAGGTCGACGTCGGCCGCGCCGAAGATCGCGCCGGCTTCCGACGACACCTTCTCCTGTGAGGCCTGGGTGGCGGCGTCCTGGAGCGCCTTGGTGATCTGCGCCGACACGTCGGGATCGTCGGCGGTCAGTTGGTCCCGGCTGTTGGAGCGGACGAACACCACGTAGGAGCTGCCGCCGGTCTGGGCGGCGACGGTGGACGTCGACCAGGAGCCGATCGGACCGCTGACGATGGCCTTGGCGAGGTCGGGGTTGGTCACCTGGCTCGACAGCACACACGTCTCCGAACCGTCCTGCGACAGCGGCTGGGCTCCCAACGCCGCGTCGGCCAGGATCGTCGGCACGGCGTCGCCGCGGTCGACCGCGGCCTGCGCCGCCGCCTCGTTGCCCGGCGCCACGGCGAAGCCGTCGAGACAGATCTTCACGAACTCGTCGCGGTGCTCGTCGAAGTAGGCGGCGACCTTGTCGGGCGTCGCCGCCGACTCGATGTCGGCGCTGCCCAGCAGGCGACCGAGGGCTTCCTGCGCGGCGATGTACCGCGAGAAGAAGTCACGCACGACCGGCTCGAACTTCGTGCCGTTGTCGGTCTCGGCCTTGGTGAGCTGCTCCTCCGCCGAATCGCGGTCGGCCGCGGAGATCGAGCCCTTGCGCTTCGAGATCCCGTCCTCGTAGATCTGGACCTGGACGAGGAGCGACAGCGCGAAGCGCTGGGTGGCCGCACCGGTCGTTCCCTTGGGGCTCGACACGAGCCCGGTGCCGGCCGAGTCGGCCCGCTGGGCGGCGAACGTGGTCTTCGCCAGCTTCGACACCTCGGCCATGGAGATGCGATGACCGTTGACGGTGGCGGCGGTGTCGTCCTTGGCCACGCCACAGGAGGTGACGAGCGCGGCGAGGACGACGGCGGCGATGGCGATGACAGGAAGGCGCTTCACAGAACCTCAGATCGTACTGGTCGGACGTGGACGGACACAGCTCGGCGCCTCATTCGTCGGCGGGGACGAGCTGGGCGAACGCCTCGAGCAGCGTCGGCACCATCGCCCGGCCGGCGCGGACCGGGAGGAGCACCTGACGGGCGTCGGGCTTGTAGAGCGCACCCTTGTAGAGGCGCTCCAGGCGCATCTGCTTGGACTGCGGGAGCGTCAGCGGCGCGAGGCGCGCCACCAGGGGCGGACCGCCGAACCCGGTCGAGCGCGCGACGGTGATCTCGGTGACGCCCACCCGCACGCACTCCGCCCGGATCCGCGCCACGTCGAGCAGCGCCCCGGCCACCTCCGGCACCGGCCCGTACCGATCGACCCACTCCGCGGCGATGTCGTCGACGTCGGAGAACGACGTGACCTCGGCGAGTCGACGATAGGCATCGAGCCGGAGATCTTCCCGTTCCACGTAGTCGGCCGGAAGGTTGGCGTCGATCGGGAGCTCGATCTTGATCTCCTTCTCCACCGGCTTGGTGTCGCCGTTGAGCTCGGAGATCGCTTCGTTGACCATCGAGCAGTACAGGTCGTAGCCGACCGCCGCGATGTGGCCGGTCTGGCCGGTGCCGAGCAGGTTGCCGGCGCCGCGGATCTCGAGGTCGCGCATGGCGATGCGGAAACCCGAACCCAGCTCGGTCGCCTCGCCGATCGTGCGCAGCCGTTCGTAGGCCTCCTCGGACAGCTCACGCTCGGGCGGGAAGAACAGGTACGCGTACGCCCGCATCCCGGCACGCCCGACCCGGCCCCGCAACTGGTGCAGCTGACCGAGGCCCAACAGGTCGGCGCGCTCGACGACGAGCGTGTTCACGGTCGGCATGTCGATCCCCGACTCGATGATCGTCGTGCACACGAGGACGTCGTAGCGGCCCTCCCAGAAGTCGACGACGATCTGCTCGAGCGACCCCTCGTCCATCTGGCCGTGCGCCACCGCGATGCGCGCTTCGGGCACGAGGTCGCGGAGGTCGGCCGCCTTCTCCTCGATGTCGGCCACGCGGTTGTGCACGAAGAACACCTGCCCCTCACGCAGCAGCTCCCGCCGGATCGACTCGGCGACGGCGCGGTCGTCGTACTCGCCCACGTAGGTGAGGATCGGTTGCCGCTCCGCGGGTGCCGTCTGCAGCAACGACAGGTCGCGGATGCCGGTGAGCGACATCTCCATCGTCCGCGGGATCGGGGTCGCGGTGAGCGTGAGCACGTCGACGTCGGCCTTGAACTGCTTGATGGCCTCCTTGTGGGAGACGCCGAAGCGCTGTTCCTCGTCGATCACGAGCAGGCCGAGCTTCTTGAACTCGACGTCGCCGCTCAGCAGGCGGTGGGTGCCGACGACCACGTCGACCTCGCCCGACCTGAGCCCTTCGGCGACCTTGCGTCCCTGCGCCGGGGTGAGGAACCGGGACATGACCTCGACGCGCACGGGATAGGGGGCGAACCGGTCGCTGAACGTGGCGTAGTGCTGCTGGGCCAGGAGCGTCGTCGGGACCAGCACCGCCACCTGATAGCCGTCCTGCACCGCCTTGAACGCGGCGCGGATGGCGACCTCGGTCTTGCCGAACCCGACGTCGCCGATGACGAGGCGGTCCATGGGGCGCTCGGCCTCCATGTCCTCCTTCACGTCGTTGATGGCCTGCATCTGGTCGGGGGTCTCGGCGAAGGGGAAGGCGTCCTCCATCTCCCGTTGCCACGGCGTGTCCTCACCGAACGCGTGGCCCTTGGCGTGCACCCGCTTCTGGTACAGCACCACCAGCTCCTGTGCGATGGTCGCGACGTCGGACGCCACCTTGGCCTTCGTCCGGGCGAAGTCGGCGCCGCCCATCTTCGAGAGGCTCGGCGAGTCACCGCCGGTGTAGTGCCGGACCGACTCGATCTGGTCGGACGGCACGTAGAGCTTGTCGTCGCCCCGGTACTCGAGGAGCAGGTAGTCGCGGTCGGCGCCCCCGATCGTGCGCTTGACCATGCCGCCGAAGCGGGCGACGCCGTGGTGCTGGTGCACGACGTAGCTGCCGACCTTGAGGTCGTCGAAGAAGCCTTGCGCCTGGCGCTTGCGCTGCCGGGCGACCCGGTGCGTCCGGCGGCGGCCGGTGAGGTCGCTCTCGCTGAGCACCGCGAGCTTCACCGACGGGAGGATGAACCCGCGGTTGAGCGGGGCCACCGTGATGTGCCCGCCCGGCTCGGCCAGGATCGCGCCACCCTCGGGCCGGAGCCGGTACGACACCCCCTGCTCGTTGAGGAGGCGATCGACGCGCTCGGCCGAGCCCGCTCCCTCGGCAGCGACGACGATGCGGTAGCCCGACGACGACAGATCGCGCAGCTGGCTGACGAGGCGGGCTCCGTCACCGCTCGCCTGGAACCATGCCGCGGCGGCGACGGTCTCGACCCCCGGCCCTTCGGGAGCGGTCGTCATCGTCCACGTCGGCGCCGACGTTCGGGTCAGGAGCCGATCGAAGTCGAGGTGCAGACGCGGCAGGATGCCGTCGTTGCTCGCGCCCCACGTGCCCGAGAGCGTCCTCGCCAGGTCGACCTCTTCACCGATGATGTCGGCGGCGCGATCCCGCATCCGCCGCGGGTCGACCAGCACCACCTGCGCGTCGGGGCCGACGAGGTCGAACAGGAGGTGCGCGGAACCCTCGCCGGCCGCCTCGTCGGCAGTCAGCCACGGGAGCCAGGACTCCATCCCGTCGAACGTCTCGCCGTCGGCCAGGCGCTCCCACTGGTCGCGGCCCCAGGGCTCGGTCTCGATCAGCGCCTCGGCGCGCTCGCGCACCTCCGCCGTGGGCATCAGCTCGCGGCAGGGGAAGATCTCGACGCGCTCGACGTCCTCGTCGGAGCGCTGGTCGTTGACGGAGAACCGCGTGAGCCGCTCGACCTCGTCGCCCCACAGGTCGATGCGAACGGGGCCGTCGTCGGTGGAGGGGAACACGTCGACGATGGATCCGCGGACGGCGATCTCACCACGATGCTCGACCTGGTACTCGCGGCGGTACCCGGCCTCGACCAGGCGTTCGACGAGGTCGACCTGGTCGACGACGGCGCCCGGCGACACCACGATCGGCTCGACGTCCTCGACGTGGGGACCCAGCCGCTGCACGAGCGCCCGGGCCGGCGCCACCACGACGGCCGGGGCGCGCTCGGGATCGCGCAGGTGCCACATCGTGCGCATGCGTCGACCCATCGTCTCGACCGACGGGCTGACCCGCTCGAACGGCAGCGTCTCCCAGCCGGGGAAGACGTCGACCTCGTCGGCGCCGAGGAAGCACGCGAGGTCAGCGGCGAGGCGGTCGGCGTCGGCGCTGGTGGGGACGGCCACGATCACCGGGGATCGCTTCGAGAGCCGGGCGATGGCGGCGATGGTGATGGCCCGCGCCGGTTCGGGGACGGCCAGCGTGGCGCTGGACCGGCCCAGCGTGCCGAGGAGCGCCGGCTCCTCGCGGAGCAACGACGGCAAGGCCGACAGCGTGGCGGTGGAGGTCGAGTCGGTCATCGCTGGTTGTAGCGGGCCATGGTGGCGTCGATGCCGTCCGTGAGCATCATCTCGACGGCGTCGGCGGCCTCGACGACGCACACGGCGATCAGCTCGCGGTCGCGCTTGCTCGGGGGTGCCAGCACGTGGTCGACCCCGCGGTCCTTGCCGCCGGGGGGCTTTCCGACGCCGATGCGGATGCGGGCGAACTCGTCGGAGTGCAGGTGCGCCTTGATCGAACGGAGGCCGTTGTGGCCCGCCAGCCCGCCGCCGAGCTTGACCTTCAGGCGACCGGGCTCGAGGTCGAGCTCGTCGTGGACGACGACCAGCTTCGACAGGTCGTCGATGCCGTAGCGCTTCACCAGCGGGCCGACCGAGCGACCCGACTCGTTCATGTAGGTCTGCGGGAACGCCAGGGCCACCCGAGCGGTACCGATGCGCAGCTCGGCGACCAGGGCCTGCTCCTTGGCGGTGCGGAACCGCTCGCGGTGGCGCTCGGCGAGGAGATCGAGGACCTCGACGCCGACGTTGTGGAGGGTGCCGCGGTAGCGGGGCCCGGGGTTGCCGAGCCCGATCACCAGGAGGTCCCAGGGGGTGTTCGTGTGTTCCTTGGCGCGTGCCGCGCCCTTCGACGTTGCGCCGCGGCGCATCACCGCCCGCGCCGGACTAGGAGGCGGTGGGCGCTGCAGCGGCCTCTTCGGCCTTGGCTGCAGCGCGGGCCGCAACGATGGCGGCACGGGTGAGCGCAGCGGTCACGATCGGCGTGGTCGGATCGAGGTCGGTGGTGACGCCGTCGGGCAACGTGAGGTCGGCGACGGTGAGCACGTCTTCCACGTCCATGTTCGAGATCACGGCCGTGAGCTGCGTCGGGATCGCGTCGGGGCGGACCGTGACCCGGAGCGTGGAGAGCTTCTGGTCGACGAAGCCACCGCCACCGCTGACCTTCTTGGCCTCACCGGTGAGCACGATCGGCACGTCGAGCACCATCGCCGTCTCCGGGTCGATACGCAGGAGATCGAGGTGCGTGACCTCACGGCGCACCGTGTGGCGCTGGATCTCCTTCACGAGGGTGTACTCGGTGGCGGCACCGTCGACCTCGAGCTTGATGAGGGCGTTGACCCCGGCGTCGGTGGTCATGGCCTTGCGCAGGTCGGAACGGGTGATGGTCACCGACACGGCGTCCTTGCCCATCCCGTACACCGTGGCGGGGATCTTGCCCTCGGCGCGCAGGCGGCGCGAGGCGCTCGAGCCCGTGGGACGACCGGTGGTGGCGGTCAGCGTGACCTCAGCCATAGCAAACAACTCCTCGAAAACGAACATCGCGGCGGCGCGGGGACGCGCAAGGGCCGACGGGAAAGGATACTCGCGGGCGGCAACCGTGACCAGCCGACGGGTGAGCGCTGACGTCGGCTGCGGGGCACGCCGCCGAAGGAGCCGCCGGATCGCCTCGGGTGACCGGACGACACCCGTCACCGATGCAAGGTCTACCGACCGAGGTTCCGGAGCGTTGAGGAGGCCCGACGAAGGAGGGCCGAACCTAGCGAAGGAGGCCTCGGTCCATCAATGTTGGTTCTGTCCGTCGAAGATCTCCGAGACGGAGGTGTCCTCGAAGACGGCGTCGATGGCGTCGGCGATGATGCCGGCGGCCGACAGCACCTCGATCTTGTCGATCTGCTTCTCGGGCGGGAGCGGCAGCGTGTTGGTGATCACGACCTTCTCCAGGACCGAGTTCTTGATGCGGTCGATGGCCGGACCGCTGAACACACCGTGCGTCGCCGCGGCGTACACCGACGAGGCCCCGCGCTCGGCCAGCTGCTCGGCCGCCGCGACCAGGGTGCCACCGGTGTCGATCATGTCGTCGATGAGCACACACGTCTTGCCCTCGACCTCACCCACGACGTCCTTCGCCTCGACGGCGTTCTTCACGCCGCGCACCCGACGCTTGTGCACGATGGCGATGTTGGCGTGCAGGAGGTTGGCGTACCGCTCGGCGACCTTCACCCGGCCGGCGTCGGGCGAGACGACGACGAGCTCGCCCTCGAGGTTCTTGGCCATCCAGTCGACCAGCACCGGCATGGCGGTGAGGTGGTCGACGGGGCCGTCGAAGAAGCCTTGGATCTGCCCGGAGTGCAGGTCGACCGACACGAGGCGCTTGGCGCCGGCGGCGGAGAACATGTTGGCGATGAGCTTGGCGGTGATGGGCTCGCGGCCCTCGGCCTTGCGGTCCTGACGGCCGTACCCGTAGAAGGGCGCCACCACGGTGATGCGCTTGGCCGACGCACGCCGGGCGGCGTCGACCATGATCAGCTGCTCCATGAGCGCGTCGTTGATCGACATCTCCGCCGTGGAGCAGTGCCCCTGGAAGATGAACACGTCGGCGCCGCGGATCGACTCGCCGTACTTGCAGTGCAGCTCGCCGTTGGCGAACTCGGAGAGGCTCACGTGACCGAGGTCGACCTTCAGCTGCGCCGCGACCTCCTCGGCGAGGGCCCGGTTGTTGCGGCCGGCCACGAGGTGCAGACGCTTCTTGGTGATGAGCTCCATGAGCTGACTTCCCCTTCAGGCCGATTGCGCAGCCGAATTGTAGAACGGTCCGGTGTCCTGGCCGACGGCCACTTCGCTCCCGGGGGCGAGGTGGGCGTACGGGCCGACGTGAGCCTCGTCGCCGATCACGGCGCGCCGCGCCGATGTCTCCTGCACGACCGCGTTGGATCCGACGCGGCAGTCGACGAGTCGCGTGTTGGGGCCCAGTTCGGTGCCGTCGCCGACGACGGTGGAGCCCTGCAGCATCACACCGGGGAAGAGCGTGACGTCACGGCCGACGCGGACCGTCGTGTCGACGAACGTGCTGGCGGGGTCGACCATCGTGACGCCGGACCGCAGCAGGGCTTCGTTGGTGCGGCGCCGCATCTCGGCCTCGGCGACGGCGAGCTGCAGCCGGTCGTTGACGCCCGACGCCTCGACCGCGGACGGGGCGACCACCGTGTCGACGGCGTGACCGGCCTCGGCCAGGACCGACACGACGTCGGTCAGGTAGTACTCGCCCTGCGCGTTGTCGGGGTTGAGCCGTCGGAGCGCCGGGGCCAACAACGACCGCTTGAAGCAGTAGATGGACGTGTTGATCTCGTTGATGGCGAGCTGCTCGTCGGTCGCGTCGCCGTGCTCGACGATGCCGGTCACGCGGTCGTTCTTGCCACGCACGATCCGGCCGTAG
>Ga0209023_10008473_pt1 | contig 10308 bp, 12 predicted proteins | sample LakOneMetagenome_FD_187468 | JGI IMG/M metagenome (GOLD analysis project Ga0209023, IMG submission 187468) | Freshwater and sediment microbial communities from Lake Erie, Canada (SPAdes) (version 2) | ecosystem: Environmental > Aquatic > Freshwater > Lentic | place: Lake Erie, Canada...
TCTTCGTATTACTGCGCTCGACGACACCAAGCTTTCGGACGGACAAGTACTGCTCCTCCAGCGCGCGTTTCACGATTGCGACTGGATTACGCTGACGTCAATAAAGGGCGGCTTCTCCGGCGCGCTCACGCTTCTGATCTACGCAAAGCTTTCTACCTCATTCGCGGGGTCCAAACCGCTACCGTTTTTTGCAAAGCTCGACACTTTTGTCAAGGCTAAGCAAGAGATACAGAAATTTGCTCAGTACGCGGAGCATCACATTCGCTGGTACCTCCGTCCAAATTTCATTGCCGAAAGGTGCATATTCGGTGTACGTGAAGGAATTCTCGTAGGTTCCTTCGTCGATGCTTCCAAGTCCTTGTGGGAGACCGTTTGCGCCGGCGAAGGCCCGCGGCACGTACGTTCCCTGTTCAAGGAAACCCTGCATGGGCTGCGCCACGATTCTCACAGCCGACATATGACGTCTGTCGTGGAGCCGCTGGCATCATTCTGCGATCACACGCAAATCCCCCCAGAGCGTGTGGAAGCGGCCAAAGCGCTCGGCGGACTCGTTTATGAAGCGCGGTCTCTCTGGCGCAAGCTCATCAGCCTACCGGCCGAGCAATGGCGAGCATGTGGAATTCACGGCGACATGCATGGAGAAAACGCACGCGTACGAAAAGACGACGTGATCGTCATCGATTTCACGCACGCCGCTACCGGTCCGATGTGTGCTGACCTCGCGAGCCTCGATGTATGGCTCGCCTTCAAGATGGTCCCAGATTCGAAAGCAGGACCCAATGCGTGGCGGGATTGGGTTGACGCGTTGTATCGGCCAGAGACGATTGAGCTCAACATGACGGGCCGCGCCCTTGACGGAACCGAAGACGTGGTTGCTCCGTGCCTGCTCGAGATCCGTCAGCTCGCGAAAGAATGCACTGCTTCGGCGCTCGAGTATCAACGGGTACTTGCTCTGTATCTTCTTCGGTGCGCGACCTTCCCTCCAGATGCATCCTCCGGGGTGGACGACGAGTCCAGACGCACTTGCGCGTATTGGCTCGCCAACCGTCTGATTTTGGCGCTTACCGATGAGTCGCAAACGCAACCGGTGTCTGCATGAAGCGACACGCCGATAGAGTTCTCTTTCAAGGAGAGGTCCCGCATCGCAATGATGCAAACGCTCTCCTGAAGGAACCCGGAGCCGCCGCGCTCGTATACCGCGGTGTTGCCCGTTCCATTGCAATGGCTTGCCCCGACGGCTGCGGAGACACGCTTACGATTAACCTGGACGATCGCGCTGGTCCCGCTTGGCGACTGTATCGTGGCTCAGCGGGCATATCGCTCTTCCCATCAGTGTGGCGAGAAACAGGCTGCAAGGCCCATTTCATCGTTTGGCGTTCGAGAATCTACTGGTGCAACCGAGACGCGTTCGAGTCTCCGAGTGCTGACATCTTGGAGGGGACGCTTGCGCAATTGGACGATGAATTGGTCCCCTTCTCGATACTGGCTGATCGGATGGGCCTGATTCCCTGGGAGGTGTTGGCGGCGTGCGACCACCTTGTCTCTCGCGGGCTCGCGGAACGTGGACGGGGCGAACGAAGCCAGTCGTTTCGCCGCAAGGCGCGTCCACGAGCGTAGATGCGGCACACAGCAACGACGCGGCAAGTCATATCGTCGCGCTAATGCTCGGTGCGCTCCTGGGATTTGTCGCCGTTAAGTTCCTGGCGGCCATGTATCGCTGGCGTAGTAGCGGTCGACGCTCACAACCTCTGTCATCCTGACAGGAACGTTGGTGATCCCCGGCGCGCCTGCCTACTATGCTCGGGGATCAGTTCGAGAGTTGATCGGTCGACCGCAGGCCAAACGTCTCGTCTCAGGCGTTGCTCTGATAGCGCTCATCGGCGTACTCCAAGTCTGGTAGCACAGGCCCGCCCGGTGGATAAACTGCGCCGCTGTACTCGGTACGAGCCTACTCCAAAGGTTCGGAGGAGTATTGATGGTGCATGAGTCAGCTGAGTTTCAGCGCGACTTCGATGTCGAGGCTCTCAATGCCTCGATAGCAGTCGGGCGATATCTTGTTAGCAACGGCTTGTCCGGCAGTCGGCCGATCGGCGAGGTGCTGGAAAAAGTACCGCCGCTTCGAGAAGTCATCGAATTCCTCTCCTGCGACGACACACCGAAGCTCGCCGTTACGAACCAACGAACCAAGCATGCACTGCTGGGGACGGTGCTCGGGCAAGGGAGCCTTTGGATTACGTATGCGCCGGAGCTTGGACCGGACGAGCTGGAGAGCTTGGTCGACTCCACCCAGCTAGTCGTCGGTAACTGCCACTGGCCCTCGCTTTGGGAGCGGCATGTTGAGACAGACTTTGGCGTCCCTGGAAGCATGTTCTCCGTATTGGGACCAGCACCGATAGCTGCCCCGCTGCTGGTGATTGGTTACTTTGGCCGTACACACTGCGGCTTCCATGTAGCTCCTCTCGATGACATGGCGCTAACCGACTACCAGGTGAACTGCAGTGTCAGCGGACGTAACCATCGTCCGCTTCGAATGTTCAGCGAAGCAGTGCTCGAGGCATCGGTCAAATCGGAGGGCGACCTTCGCCCCCCCAACGCATTGATAGAGGGTGCGAAGGTGCTTACCCCTTTTTGGCAGCACGGCGCCAATGACCCCGCAGCCTAACGCCGTCTGACACCGATGCATGCCATGTCGCGATGACGGCGTCCAGTTGAGCGCGATGCGGTCATCCCGACGAACGGCCGTTCGGTGCTCGCATCGGCGTGCTAACGTGCACTAGTCAGCGCTATTGGGGCATCCTCGAATGTCCCGCCGTTCCAACTGGCTCGAATGCTGGTAAGGCAAAGGTTGCGAAGCGAGCTGACAATAAAGCGGGCGCCAGCCCGACCCCATACCCCGGGGTGAAGGCATCCCGGCAATGGAACCCCGGGTGCGAAGTTCGTAACTGAGGTGCGATGGGCGTTTCGCTCATTGCGTCGAATCGTTCGAATATGCGCGCCTGGGATACCTGCGGGTGATTGACAGCAAAGGCAGACGAGTAGGACGGTACCGCTCGCACGCGACGGGCAGCTTGGATGTCGATCGCCCTCCGAATCCCAACCTCGGTCGGATGGTACTGGCGACACGTTTGGCTTGCGCAACTCGTCCTAGCCGTGGCCAGTGGCGTATCGGCGTGGGCCAACTGCAGGCACGCTCTGTGTTCGCTCGGCTGTCGCCCCGGTCGCCAGCCTTAGGAAGGTGCCCTCGTTAATGCCGATTGCTGAACCCAATTCGGGACTGATTAGTGCCGCGCATCGCTACGTGAGGGATGCCGCGAATACGCAACTATCGCCGCACGGCCGCTACGGTGCGGCAATGAACGCGCTACGCGTGTTATGCCTGGCGGGCGTCGGCGACGAACATGACCAGATACTAGTCGACCTTTGGGAAGCCTCCCGCTATGACGTCGACGCGTGGCCCAGTCGTTATCAGGTTGCAGTTGTCATGATGCATATCGCCAAACTGATGCACTCAAGCTCCGTGGCCACCTTCCGCCGTTCACTATGACTGAGACGACGATTCTCTACTGCGACCTGGATGGCGTACTGCACGCACTTGGTACGCCAGCCATGGATGAATTCGGTACCGCTCATCCCGAATCGCCCGGGGTCTTCCGCTGGCAGCCACTTCTTGAGCGTGCCCTACGACCCTATCCGGACATGCAAATAGTGGTATCGAGCAGTTGGCGATTCTTCCACAGCGACGCCGAACTATGCTCGTTTCTAGGGCCACTGGGTAGTCCGTTCGCTGGCACGACGACCAACGAACATGAAGACTGGTCTCGCTCAGAGGAAATCCTCAGACATGCGGAGGAACACAAGATTCAGCACTTCCTTGCGCTCGACGACCACGAGTCCGTGAGAGCTCGCGAGTCCAACGAAGGTGATCAGCGCTTCATGTGGTGTTCACCAGATACCGGGATCAGCCCCCAGCGGTTTCTCGTACGACTGCATGAGCGCTTGCTCAAGCTGCACGCAAGCATCGGCCAAGGACGCTGAAGTATCGAATCATGGAACAGAGAACCCGGCGCAATCCCTTCGTGCTCGCTACCCTAGGGACGACTTTATGACGCGCGCTGAGAAGTTGGCACGAGCGACCGAAGCCTTGAACCTGCTCGTCAGCCGACTGACCGGCTCCCTCCCTGTCAGCGTTTTCCGCTACGACATGTTGATGCAAAGCATCGTGCTGCTCGCCACGAGTATGCGAGATGCCACGCTGGCTGAAACGCCGCGTGAGCGTGCCAATGCTCTTGCCGACGCACATGAAAGGGCTACGCTCATTCTGCGGAGCAAGAACCTGCTATCGGCTGCTCGCGAAACCTTGACAAGGACTAGGACAACGCAGTCCCGCCCACGACCACAACACGGCAATCGAGCGCTGGCCGAAAACCTTGGGAGTGTGCAGCGACAACTTCATCGAGAGGGCGACATCGCCCCGCGGTCTGGAGACGAGCGAATGCTGTCCATCGCTCAGACGGCGCGCGCTCTCGGCTGCAGCAGACCACATGTGTCCATGTTGGTTGATGAAGGTCGCCTCAAGGGCACGAAGATCACCATGGCGGGGCAGCTTCGAATACCGCGCTCCTCTGTTCGTGCGTACGCACAGACGCTACCCGCGAAGTCGGACGCTGATTACAAGAAAGCTGCCCAAGAAGCTGGGATGTATGACATTCCCGATAGCGCATACGTCAAGTCACTTCGTGTCAAGGCGACAAAAAGGTCGCCCAAGAGAGGCGGACGAAGAAAGTGAATGTTGCGCAGGTGCGTTCGCCGCCCTCAAGACCGCGAGACTCCGCCCGGCCCCGCACGACTCCACCATGGGCAGAGGCGCCCGTTCCCGACAAATTAGCATTGCCAGAAGTCGAACACTGCAGCTGCACGGACAAGTGCCTTAAGCGCGCCAGGCGGGGAAGCGAGCGGCTCCCACCCAGTGGAAAGAGAAGAATAAAACATCGCCCTATAGGAGAGACCAGGATAGAGATGTACCTATGAGCCCGTTGAAGCGTACGACGATTGTCTTGAAGGCCGCCAAGTCGAGCGAGCCATTACGACTGGTCAAACAAGCCATCGAACAGCAAGCTGACCTTCTTTGCTTGGACGCAACGCTGTCACGTGCCGGCCTGCCAGTGTGTACGTCGGCCGCTACGTTTCTGCCGACTTTATGTCAAACGTTTAAACAGTGCGGGTGGCAAGATCGCGCGTTGCCGCATATCGCCGTCATCCTCGACTGGGAATCGGTTGACCGCTGTACGCCCACTGCCCTACGCGAGTTGTTGGAAGTCGCGATAGACGCAGGATACATCCTCGAGTGGCGGTTTATCCCGTCGGGCTCCGAGTCCGACAGGCCTATGTTGGTCGTGCACGGTATTCACGGCACGCATGGGCCGTCATGGATGGAACTGACTGGCTGCATCATGTCGAATCCACAGCTGCGACCCGTCGAATGGATAAACAGCCGCAGCGTTCTCTCGCAAGCGCTCCCCTTGCCTGAGCCTGTCTCCACGCTCGAACCCCACTGCTCGCTTTGTCTCGAGTCGGAATGGGACGACGCTGGCAAACGTCAGCATCGCGCCGGCCTCGTGTGGGGAGAGGACTCCTGGGAGTCCGTCATAACGGGGTCCGAAAGGCCTCTTGGTATAGCGGAAGTGCTTCGTCGCATTGAGCAAAGCGTCTCCGCACGCATGCGCCGAAGTGAGGAGGAGTGGATGAACCGCTGTAGCGCTCTATTTTCTATGGCAGGTTAGCGCCCTTAGCCGTTCGTCAGGAAGATCCAACGCCCTGCACCGGGGCGGTCAGCCTCCGATCGCCGCACTCACGAGCGTGTGAGTGCAATGCGACGACCACGGCTCGCTCATGGCTCATCCTTCGCTGCGTGCACCAAGTAGCGGCGGTCGCCGGAAAGTTCACTTCTAGGGTCGGAAGGTTCGTCCACCTCTGCGGCAGAACGGTGTCCAGTGTCGATAATGACATCCTCCCCCACTAAACGACCGCATTGCAGTCGCTTAGTGGGGGTTCCTAACGTCGCCGTCGGGAGTTCCTGCTTCGCAGCCTGCAGCGTACCGGTCAATGCTGCTTGACCGGCACGTCTTACGCCTGGCTCCACAGGCACATCGTGGCTGCCCACCCCTGACTTAACCTTGCGTCGAAACGCAACACGCTTCTTGGCCTTCGACGGTTTCTCCAACTCGCCGCTGCGTAGCAGCGCCAAACCGCGCTTGGCGATGACTCTCGCGGCGTTGACGTCGGCATGCAGCGTAAGGCCACAGCGTTGACAGGCAAACCGGCTCTCGTGCCGGTTGCCTGGGTGAGTGTGCCCGCAACGGGAACACTCCTGGGAAGAATACTGCGCCGGCACGCTCGCAACGAGAATGTTGCGGCGCGCCGCCTTGTAGGTGATGAAGTCCTTGAGCTTGCCCCAGACACTTTGCAGGATGGCGCTGTTGAGCGCCGCCTTGGCGGCGCGGCCGTTGCGTAGCCACTTGCCGGTCTTGGGATCGCGCTTAGCCTTGGGGCGCCGCGTCATGGCGACGACCGCCAAGGCCTCGAACACGATGAAGAGCGGGTCGCCGCGCACGGCGCGGTGGCTCGCCTGGTGGGCGAAGTCGTGCGTCGCGTTGCGACGATACTCGTGCTTGCGCGCCATGCGCACCGCGAGTTTGCGCCGGTTGGTGGAGCCCTTCTTGCTGCGCGCGAAGCGGCGTTGGTACCACTTGAGGCCCTTCTTCGCGCGCTCGATGCACGCCACGACCTTGGGCGACAGGCTGTGCATCACGCCGTCGTTGCGGCACAGCGCGTTGTCGCGCACGTTACGGTCGAGACCGCGAATGCGATCGCGGAGCTCCTCGTCGTTGAGCTGGTTGAGCTCGTAGGCGAGCTCGTGCGGCTCGCGCAACACGCGTTCAACCTCATGGTCGAAGGAGAAGCCTAGCTCGAACCGTCCCGCGCATTGGCGGAGGGTGATTTGCTTCGGCACCTTGTACGGCCCGGTGGGCCGGAAGCGGATACGCCCGATGGGCTTCGCTTTCGTGCCGAGCTCAATCTGATGGGCGGCGAAGCCCGGCTCGGGCTTGGAGTCCGGCACGAAACGGAAGAGCTCGCTCGTAATGAGCACCGAGTTGAAGTCGCTACGCCGGCGCAGCCGCGGCGCCTTGGCCAGTCCCTTGAACTGGCGCTGTTTGGCGGTCATCCAGCGCACGGCGCCGTTGCGCAGCACCTGCGCCGCACCTCCGATAGCCAAGGCGTCAGCTCATCGTCCTTGTACTGGGCATACGTCTGGTCAAGCGGCACCGGCTCGCCGGTGAGCGCCAGCGCCTTGCGAGCAAACGTCTTGTAGTAGCGGTCCTCGACCACCTTGCCGTTGTAGATGACGCGCTGGCAACCTATCCAGCGCGGAACCGCTTCCGCGCAAGGCGCGTCCATATGCGCGCGCGTGCGCATACCGGACTGCAGAGTGGTGGTCGAAACTTCCATCCAAGGAGCACGAGACGTAACTCCTTGTGTAGCGCCCAGTTTTAGGCAACCGTAGCGCCGCTAACCCACCACCTGGCCTACTGACGCAATTCTAGGTGGGGGAATGCGCGGCGCGTTTGTTCACGCATAGGAAGGCGGTAGCCTAATCCGACGGATGTTCCATGACCTTCTAACATCCCGCCTAGTCCACATTCCACTCAGAGAATGGCTCGATCAGCGGCGCGTTCATCGCGCCGCGGGAATACTTGCGCGCATCGCCGACAGTATGGTTGGAAGTTCCGATGCCCATACATGCTTTCCCAAATGTCTTGTGCAGCAATCTTGTGGCCGCGCATCCAGCAAACGAACCGAAATAGCCTGCGCAGAATGAGCACGTTTGGTCATCGCTTGCAGCGGTCAGAAACGATACCACGCGTGCGAGTACACATGCTGTACCGTCAGTCGTTCTCTCCCCAAAGCGCCTTTCCGGGAAGCGCGCTGCTGATGCTGAAGCTCTCGGTCGCGATCGCCGCAAGCATAAGCGTGGACCATGCGTGCCCGAGGATGGCGCTCGCGATAGCTGCGACTCCACATGCAAGCGCCCAGGCGGTAAGCCACCGCTTCGAGGCGGTCAGCCTGCGTGGCAAGCCGCAGGCAAGCTCCCCGCTATCTAGTAGACGGACACCGGTCACTAGATGAGTGGGCTGATGAGACAGGATGTGCGCTGCGACGGAGTTCGGGCCGATGGTTATCAGGTGGATTTCCCTTTCGCCTCCCCGCTGCAGCAGCTGCATCGTCGCAGGCGCGACGTAGGTGGAGAAGTACTTTTGTGAAAGACCAGTTTGGGAGTGAGACAAGAACAAATGAAATACGTTTGCGCTTTGGGGCAAACGTCTCACTTCAACGACGTCAACGCGATCGACAAATTCTATGAATGGAACCATTACACCGTGTAGAAACTGGCGTTAGGCCCCCCGGCACGTCGAGTTGTGCGAAGTCCAGCTTCCGAGAAAGGCGGTTGTCTTCTGGCGCGCCTTACGCCTGCCTCCATAGGCAACCCGGGGGAGACGCGGTCATCTTCTCTCCTCGCCCGCAGCGCTCCGCCTTCGAGGCCCTTGAGGGGCTTCTTCACCGCGCCTCGCAGCACTGTGCGCGAACATAAACGAGTGCCTATACGAGGGAGGGTCACTTCCCTCCACTAGGACACAACGATGAAGCCAAGGGTAATTACGGCAGTCGCCGTCGACGAGTACCACATTCGCGGCGGTTATATCAAGAGCGCAACTGACTTTCCGAATGCCAAGTCGCTTAGCGAAGGCGAGCGACGCATTCCCATCCTCACCGCCTCAATCGAGCGCAAGTATTGGAAATTCGACAGCGCCCAATCGACTTCCTTCGGAACCGGCACGATTGACGTGGGCGACATTCGCCTCCTGACTCTTCGATATCAGTTCGGCGCCAATCAGGTCTACTGGATAGCCGACCCGCATTCACCTGGGGTCTGGGCTATGCTGGACAAGTGGTCCGAAGCACGTCTAGGCCTCATATCTCTCGAACCTACAGATGGGAGTCCGCTCGCTTTGCTGCGTCTTTCGCAGGATGGAAATCCGTTTCGAGTGAAGCAATCGGCGACTTGCGGTAAGCCGGCTAACTGCATGGAACTCGTCGATGCCGCGTGTCAGCTGATTCGGTCTAACCGCCTGGCAGCCTCCGCCACAAGTGACATTGCGGACGTGCCGAGGATAAGGCGGTGCGAAGTGATGCTGCTAGCGTCGCCGAGCATCGACCAAGGGTTCGCGGAGCTAAATGATGCAGACGAGCGTAAGCTGAGAGCACTTCGAGCGGCCACGGCTTACCCGGTTGGTCATGTGATGCACTGAGGTATCGTCGGTCGCGCTAGGCATACGTTCTACTAAGCTTCACCGCACGGGAGACCTCTCCCGTGCGGTTTTTGTATCCAGGCCAAGTCTTCTCAGCATCGTGGCAGCCGGCGCGACGCCTTGGCTGCTGACGATCTGATCCTGTTTGATGCCAAGCCCCTGTGGAGCAGCCGCCTCAGGCGAAGAGCCCTTGACGGCTGCGGAATCGTGCCGGTACTAGTGGCCTCTATGCGCAGCGGAACTACGGCTATGGGCGGCCCGCCGTCTGAACTCACGCGCGATTTCACTAAGGTCCATCTGAGTGCTTCCATGCATCCTTCCATCACGCACAGGAACGCACCCAAAGCCCCAAATCTGAAGCTCGCCGTCTCCGCTCGGATTGTCGGGCCAACCACGAGCGGGTACCGCCGCGTCACACCGTTGACCGGTTGGGTGGACGTACACCATTCCGTCCCTTAGTGACATTGCGGCCCGGACCTTACTTCTACGCCCAAACGCATCTACGAAGACAAGCTGTCCACCGACGTGGCCTCTCAGCGTCGACCGCGCGACTTGTTGCGGCACCGGCTGGGGCCAACAAGGCAAGGCGACTAGCCGGATGCAATGACTCATTGGCCCGTATCGGAATTCACAGTTGAAGCGTGACATCCGTGTTCCTCTCTTAAAGTTTTCCTGGAAATAGACTTCGCTGCTTCGGCCGCATGCGGCTTCGCAATAGGTGTATGTCACGCTGAAATGAGGGTGTAACGATCGCAACCTTCCGCCCGCGGTGCGTCAGTTGACCAGTGCGTTAACCTGACAATGAGGGGGACGGCCCAGAACAGCGGCCGTCCCCACTCGGAAGCAAATGCGATTTCCTATTTGATACGGGCGCAGATCCGTAGCCCTAGAGACACATACACATAAGGGTTCTCGTCTGCGTTCTTGCCTAACAACGTGCGTG
>Ga0209023_10008474_pt1 | contig 10308 bp, 8 predicted proteins | sample LakOneMetagenome_FD_187468 | JGI IMG/M metagenome (GOLD analysis project Ga0209023, IMG submission 187468) | Freshwater and sediment microbial communities from Lake Erie, Canada (SPAdes) (version 2) | ecosystem: Environmental > Aquatic > Freshwater > Lentic | place: Lake Erie, Canada | collected...
GCAGCGAACAGCAGCTTGCCCGACGAATGGGTCTTGCCCTTGTCGTGATCGAAGAACACGCCCGGCGAACGGTGCATCTGGGAGACGATGACGCGCTCGGTGCCGTTGACGACGAAGGTGCCGTTCATGGTCATGAGCGGAATGTCGCCCATGTAGACGTCCTGCTCCTTGATGTCCTTGACGGACTTCGCGCCGGTTTCTTCGTCGATATCGAACACGATCAGGCGCAGCGTCACCTTGAGGGGTGCCGCGAAGGTCATGCCGCGCTGGCGGCACTCGTCGACGTCATACTTCGGCTGTTCGAATTCGTAGCGCACGAATTCGAGCTGCGAGGTGCCCGAGAAATCATTGATCGGGAACACCGAGCGGAACACCGCCTGCAGGCCTTCATCCAGGCGGCCGCCGGCAGGTTCGTCGACCATCAGGAACTGGTCATAGGACGCCTTCTGAACCTCGATGAGGTTCGGCATCTCGGCGACTTCCTTGATGTGTCCGAAAAACTTACGAACGCGTTTGCGACCAGTGAAAGTTTGCTGCGACTGCGCCATCGTGGCCTCTCATTTTCGCCGCCCAAGCCTTCCCAACATGGGTCCGCTGGCGGCATCTTCCGGAGTGCGACGGGCATCGCCCCCGGGTTGAATTTCAAATCGCCCAACCAATCCGCTAACGGCAGATCGCCGGGTCTCACCGCATCCGAGCCTCAGGCCGCAGGGAAAATCCCGCTCCGAATCTCAAGACGCAAAATGACGCGCGGGGCGCTGGTGGCGCCCTGCCCGTCAGAACAAACTCTACGGCCTGTTAAAGCCCGAAATATTCCGTCTCCCGACGTCCCGCCTTGAACTCGTTCCGGGTTTCAAAGGGCGATCCGTCCTTTCGTGCCTCCGCCTATATAGGCGGCAATCGCGGCGATTCGAGGGGGTCAATCGACGAACCGACACATATTAGAGTGTCTGGCCGGCCCCGAGGGACCGGCCAGACGTATCGACTTACTTGAGTTCGACCTTGGCGCCAGCCTTCTCGAGCTGAGCCTTGATCTTCTCGGCTTCGTCCTTGGCAACGCCATCCTTGAGGGGCTTCGGAGCGCCTTCGACGAGGTCCTTGGCTTCCTTGAGGCCCAGGCCGGTGATGGCGCGGACTTCCTTGATGACTTCGATCTTCTTGTCGCCGGCTGCGGCGAGAACGACGGTGAAGTCGGTCTTTTCTTCAGCAGCAGCGGCAGCACCGCCGCCAGCGCCCGGAGCAGCAGCAACCGCAACAGCGGCAGCAGCGGAAACACCCCACTTCTCTTCGAGAAGCTTCGCCAGTTCAGCAGCCTCGAGAACCGTGAGGCTCGAGAGGTCGTCCACGATCTTTTGCAAATCAGCCATTTTAACTTTCCTTCAGCGTATCAGTTCGAACCAGTTGAGATGGAGAATGGCGTCACGCCGCTTCACCCTTTGAGGCATAAGCCTGAACCACGCGGGCCAGCTTCGCAGCAGGCGCGGTGGAGAGCTGAGCGATCTTGGTTGCCGGAGCCACAAGGAGGCCGACAATCTTGCCGCGCAGTTCATCAAGCGACGGCAGCGAGGCAAGCGCCTTCACAGCGTCGGGATTCAGGACAGTGGTTCCCATCGCGCCGCCAAGGATGACGAACTTGTCGTTCGTCTTGGCGAATTCGATGGCAACCTTCGGTGCTGCTACCGGATCGTTAGAAGTCGCGATCACGGTCGGTCCCTTCAGGAGGGAGCCGATGGAAACAACATCCGTGCCTTCAAGAGCAATTTTGGCGAGACGGTTCTTCGAGACCTTCACCGAGGCGCCAGCGGCCTTCATCTGCGTACGCAGAGTCGACATCTGGGCAACGGTCAGGCCGGAATAATGAGCAACGACCGCGACGCCCGTGGTCTTGAAGACCCCGTTTAGCGACTCGACCGCCTCTTTTTTTGCCGCTCGTTCCACAGCAAGCTCTTTCCGGTTGGCGGTCCGCTTGAGACAGAACCGCCGGGTTGCACCGATCGTCCTGCCCGCTAGCCTCGAGACATTCATCTCTCAACACGTCGGGCACGACGACATTTCGGAAGCCTGCCCTCTCGCCCTGGCTTGCCTTGCGGCTCGCCGGAACGAGGTGTCGAGGTTCGAACCAAATCCGCAGCCACCGCCGAATCGGGGTGGGTCACGAAATCCGGTTTTCACCCGTCTGTGCAGGAGATTAAGCGAAGCCATTCATAAAGAACGGCAAGGCACCTGCAGTCTTGGACAGGATGGAGCATCTTTGGCTTTTGGCCTCGGAGTGCTCCGGCTCATTTCGTCAAACAAAACAAAGGTTTCCGCTCCTCTGAACAATCCATGCGGAATGAGCGACGAGGAAAGGTCTCCTATTGGTTCGATTTTCGGAAAGCGAGCACGGACGCGCCAGCAACAGCCAGCACGCCCGGAAAGGAATGTTTAACGGGTCAGACTGGCGTTGCCAAGGGGATTCTGAGTTCCATAAGCATTTTTCGGGCCAGAAGCCGCCCACCTGCCTACGCCTGAGGCACCCTCAGAGCATAGCGGCAGGCGGACTGAATATCAACCTCTTGTATTCCCTACTATTTTCGGACATGTGCCGCCCGCAGCGGCCCACGCCTTGATCAGGTCGCCGAACTCTTTCTGCGTTCCGGGTGCCGGGGTCCGGTTGCCGCCCGGCGACCAGGCCCAACCGACCAGCGTGTCTTCGGCCATGTGCTTCACAAGCGCGTCCATGTCCTTGCCGTCATTGCGCTTCGGGTCCTTAATCTGCTCGCAGATCTGGCCGAGTGATTTGCCCTGCCACGCCATCTCAAGCGGCGCGAGATGCCACTGCGGATGGCCCGGCACATTGGCGGGATCGAAATTTTTCTCATGGTGACAGGTGTTGCAGGCCAGACCGCCCGCCGCGCCCATGCCGCCTTCGCCGCGCACCACCAGCGGCTCATGCGGTCTCATTTTATCTGTCTGCGTCGGACGCTCCGTTGCCGGATGACAGTTCAGACAGCGCGGCGACATGATCACCTTGCCGGCCTCCTCGAACAGCGCGACGGCACGCTCGTTCGGGTTCTTGATGTCGGCAAAAGCCGTGACCGGCTTCAGCTTGACCGGATTGACCGGCGGCTCCATCGCCGCATCCGCCTCCCCGCGAAATGCCGGACCTGCGAATGCGAGCAACGCCGCAGCGAAGGCACCTGCACCGAGCGCCATCACTCCCTGTCTGAGCATCTTCATGCCGATGCTCCCGGCACAATCGGCAACTGCCGGGGACGGGTCTGACCGAGTTTCGCCATGGCATTGGCAACGGCGGGCCCAATCGGCGGCACGCCCGGCTCGCCGACCCCGGTCGGCTTCTCGTTCGACTTGACGATGGTGACTTCAATCGCCGGCATCTCGTTGATGCGCAGCGAACGATAGGCATCGAAGTTGCCGGGCACCACGCGGCCGCCCTCCATCGGCACATCCGCATAGAGAATGTGGCCAAGGCCGAAACCGATGCCGCCCTCCATCTGCGCGCGGATGATGTCCGGATTGACCGCGATCCCGCAGTCCACCGCGCACCAGACTTTGTGCACCTTCGGTCCTTCGTCGCCCATCGACAGTTCGACGATTTGCGCAACGAAGGTGTTGAAGCTTTCGACCACCGCAACACCGCGCGCACGGCCCGGCTCAAGCTTTGCGTTCTTCCAGTCGGCAAGCTCCGCGACCGCGCGCAACACACCGGCATGGCGCGGCTTCTTGCTCATCAGTTCAAGACGCCCCTCAACGGGGTCCTTGCCTGCGGCCTCAAGCAACTCATCAACAAACGCTTCGACGGCGTAGCCTGTATGGGTATGTCCGACTGATCTCCACCACAGCACCGGCACGCCGACATCGACCTGATGCAGGTCGCATTTGAAATTCGCCACATCGTAAGGAATTTCGTTGGAACCTTCATAGGCGGTGGCATCGAGGCCGTCCTTGAAAGTCATCGCCTCGAACGGCGATCCCTTCATGATCGATTGACCCACAATGGTGTCGCTCCACGCCTGGATCTTCCCGTCACGCACCACACCGCGCATGCGATGAATGCTGAAGGGACGATAATATCCGCCGCGCATGTCGTCTTCGCGGGTCCAGACCAGCTTGATCGGCTTGCCGGGGCCGATGGCCTTCGCGACTTCCGCAAGTTCAGCGGCGACATGCACCGTCTGCTGCGCCCGCCGTCCGAAGCTGCCGCCTGCGAGAATGGTCTTGAGCGAGACCTTCTCCATCGGCACGCCGAGAATCTTTGCAATCGTCGCGTGATCAGGCGTCGGAAACTGGCTGCCATAACGCGAGGTAACCGTATCGCCCTTCCAGTGGATGAATGCGTTCAGCGGCTCCATCGCCGCGTGGGCCAGATAAGGAAATGCGAACTCCGCCTCGATCAATCGACTGCCCGGCTTTGACACCTCAGCTTCGAAATCGCCTTCGGCCTTCACCGTCTTGCCCGGTGTCTTCGAGAGGCCGCGAAATTCCGTCAGCAGCTCCTGCGTGCCGCGCTTCTCGGCCTTGCTGTCGTCCCATGTGATCTTGAGAAGATCGCGCGCGGTCTTTGCAGGCCAAAAGCCTTTTGCATAGACAGCGACACCCGTCGGCACCTGTTTCACATCGACAACGCCCGGAACAGCCTTCGCCGCCGACGCGTCGAACGAAGCGACTGTCGCACCGAACTGCGGAGCACGCGCGATCACCACCGTCAGCATGTCGGGCTCGTTGATGTCGAGCGTGTACTCGGCGGTGCCGTTCGATTTCTCGGCGCTGTCGAGACGTTTGACTGCGCCTTCCTTGCCGATGAACTTGAACTGCGACGGATCCTTCAGCTTCGGATTGGCAGGCACGGGCATCAGGTTTGCCTTTTCGGCGAACTCACCGAAGCGGCCCTGCTTGCCCGACGCATGTTTGATCACACCATTATCCACAGTGATCTCGGCGGCAGGCACATTCCATTCCTTCGCCGCAGCAGCCACCAGCATCTCGCGCGCAGCCGCACCGACCTGGCGCATCTGAATGTAGGAATTGGCGATTGCGGTCGATCCGCCGGTGCCCTGCACGCCGAAGAACAGATTCTTGTAAAGCACTGGATTGGACGGCGCGTGATCGGCGCGCATCTGCGACCAGTCGGCATCGAGTTCCTCGGCGACCAATGTGGCCATGCCGGTAAACGGTCCTTGCCCGAACTCGATGTGCTTGCAGAGCACCGTCACGGTGTCATCGGGCTTGATGATGAGAAATGTGTTCGGCGCGATGTTTGGCGGTGTCGCAGCGGGTGCCTGCGCAAAGGCCTTGCCGCCTCGCGCGACATAAACACCGATGGCGAGTCCTGCTCCTGCCTTGAGCAGCGAGCGGCGCGAAAGAGTTGATGCTTTTTTGATGTCGTCCTTGACATGAACATTCATGGCTCAGCCCTCCAGCGACTTGGCCGCATCGTGAATCGCGGCGCGAATGCGGACATAGGTTGCGCAACGGCAGATGTTGCCGTTCATCGCAAGATCGATGTCTTCATCGGTCGGTTTCGGATTGAGCGAGAGCAGCGACGCCGCACTCATGATCTGGCCGGACTGGCAGTAACCGCATTGCGGCACGTCGAGTGCCACCCATGCCTTCTGTACGGCCTGAGCCTCGCGGCCCTTGATGCCTTCGATGGTGGTAATCTCGCTGGCGCCGACGGCCGAGACCGGCAGTGAACACGATCGCATCGGCTGGCCATCGACATGGACGGTGCATGCGCCGCATTGCGCGACACCGCATCCATACTTTGTGCCCATCAATCCCGCGCCGTCGCGGATCGCCCAGAGGAGAGGAGTTTGCGGGTCGACATCCACATGATGTTCGCCGCCGTTGATCTTCAGCGTAAAGGCCGCCATGGCCGCATTCCTTCTGATTACGTCAGAAGGTCGGGAGACTACATTCGACTCGTTCTAAGGAGCAATCAAACTAATGTGCACCGCAGCGCTAAATATTTTTTCTCTTTGCGCGGAACGAAGTCTCGCAACTCGCGTTGCGCGCGCTTACATATGTCAGCATTCCCGACGCGAATGATGACAGTTTTATTGTCCGGTGATTATCCCACCGGATAGCGAAGCGATTTGCCTGCAAAAAAGGCATCGAGATTCGCCAATACGCAGTCCTGCATGGCGACATGCGACTCGATGGTGTGGCCGCCGATATGTGGCGTCAGCACGACATTCGGGAATTTCGTGAGCGCATCCGGCGCATGCGGCTCCTTCTCATAAACATCGAGGCCCGCACCCGCGATGGTATTGCTTTCAAGGGCGGCCACCAGCGCCTTCTGATCGATCACCGATCCGCGCGAGATGTTGACGATGGTCCCCTGCGGACCGAGCCTCTTCAGAATATTCGCATTGACGATGTGCTGCGTGTCCGCGCCTGCGCGCACCGCCACCATGAGAATGTCAGACCACTCGGCCAGCGCATCAAGCGATGAATAATAGGCATAAGGCACATCGTGCTTGCTGCGGCTGTGGTATGCGACTTCGGTTTCGAACGCCGCACAGCGCGCCGCGATCTTGCGCCCGATCTCGCCCATTCCGTACACGCCGATCCTGCGCCCGGTCATGCCCGGCCCCGGACGCATCGACGGCGACGGCTGCGCACCGGACCATCCGCCGCTGCGGACATACTCATCCGCCGGAATGAGACGCCGCGTCGTCGCCAGCATCAGCGTCATCGCGAGATCAGCCACCGAAGCCGCATTCGCCGCCGGTGAATGGCCGACAGCAATGTTGCGCTTCTTCGTCTCGACAAAATCCACCCCGTCGTAGCCCGTGCCGTAACAGATGATCGCTCCTAACGACGGCAGCGAGTCCAGCACCGCCGGCGGGATCGCCTGCCCGCCTGCCGTAATCATCGCGCGGACCGGCCTGAGCTGTTCGGCGCTGAAGGTTTCGAGTGGCGGCCTACCCTTGCCATCGAGCAGATCATAGCGCTCGCCGATGCGAACCAACTGCGCCTTGGGAAACCGTGAGTAGATCAGGACTTGATGGGACATTGCGGGCCGACTCGCTTGTTAAAACTCCGGCGGGACGCCTGCCCGCCTTGACCTCTGCAGGTACATCGCCCTGTGACGTGTTGTCACGCGAAAGAATGACTTTCGAAGCCTGCATGACAAAGGAAATGAATTTTCCGGCGCGCGAGCCGCGCCGAGAATTCCATTTTTGCGCGTCAAACTGCCAATTGACCGGCCTTTGTATCGCTGCGCTGCTTCCATTCATGCGTGCGTCATGCATCGCAAACTGTTTCGACAGCATCATGGAAGGAAAGAATATGGGGCTTAAATCCATCGCGGCATCGGCGTTGGTCGCGCTCGGTGTCACGGCTTTTGCCGCGAATGCCATCGCGCAGGACGGCAAGTCGGGACCGCTGGTTACCGGTGAATGGCTCGAGAAAAATCTCAACGACCCGAAACTGCGCGTTGTCGAGGTCAGTGTCGAGCCGGGTCTCTATGAGCGCGGGCATATTCCCGGCGCGCAGAACATCGTCTGGACCACCGACCTTGTCGACAAGCTGGAGCGCGATATCGCCAAGCCTGCGAGTTTTCAGGCGCTGGTGAACAAGCTTGGCATCAACGATGACACCACCGTCGTTCTCTACGGCGACAACAACAACTGGTTCGCCGCATGGGGCGCATGGGTGTTCGACGTCTACGGCGTCAAGAACGTCAAGCTGCTCGATGGCGGCCGCAAAAAATGGGAAGCCGACAAGCGTCCGTTCGACACCAAAGCTGTATCAGTTCAGCCCGGAAACCTGAAAATCGCTGCCGCCAACACCAAGCTGCGTGCCCGCCTCGCCGATGTCGTCGATGCGTCCAAGTCGAAGAATGCTGTGATCGTCGATATCCGCTCGCCGGATGAATACAGCGGCAAGATCTTCGCGCCTCCCGGTTCGCAGGAGCTGAGCGTGCGCGCGGGCCATGTGCCGGGCGCGATCAATGTGCCGTGGGGCAAGGCCGTGGCGGAAGATGGCACATTCAAGTCGAAGGAAGACTTGAAGAAGCTTTATGCCGAAGCCGGCATTGATGGCTCCAAGCCGATCATCACCTATTGCCGGATCGGCGAGCGCTCCAGCCACACCTGGTTCCTGCTCACCAAGATCCTCGGCTACGACGTGAAGAATTATGACGGCTCGTGGACCGAATACGGCAACACCGTCGGCGTCCCCGTCGTTAACACCGCAGGGACGGTCTGGGGCGTGAAGTGACGCAGCATGCCGTCATCCCGGAGGCACGCTTGCAGCCTCCGGAACATCCCTTAAAGACGCCGGACAACAGTCCGGCGTCTTTGCCGTTTCAATGGAAGCGTCCGAGCATAGTTCTCGCTGTCCTTATTCTCGTGGTGCTCGGTGCGAGCGCGTTCGTGCTTCAAGGTCAGGGACATGCCGCTCCAGCACTGTCACTGGTCTTCGGCGCGGGTTTCGGCGTGGTGCTGCAGCGCTCACGCTTCTGTTTCTTCTGCATGTTCCGCGAATGGTATGATGAGGGCGATCCGCGTGGTCTCCTTGGCCTGCTGGCCGCGCTGGCGACCGGCATCATCGGCACTACGCTGATCTTCGGCGCGTGGCTGCCGGACGCCACAACAGGACGGCTGCCGCCCGACGCCTTCATTGGTCCGGTGAGTATCGCGCTCGTTGTTGCCGGTCTTGCGTTCGGCGCAGGCATGGCGATCTCCGGCTCGTGCGTGAGCGCTCACCTCTATCGGCTCGGTGAAGGATCCCCCACTGCACCGTTCGCGCTGCTTGGAACCGTCATCGGCTTCATGCTCGGCTTCGCGACATGGAATCATATCTATCTGTCCGTGATCGCGGATGCGCCGGTGCTATGGCTACCGCAAAAGCTTGGCTATGCCGGTGCCCTGCTCGTTGCGTTGGCTTTGCTGGCGCTCGCTGCGTGGGGTTTGACGAAAACGTCGCGGCCCGTCGCACTCCCATCTCCGCCGCAAGATTTATCGGAAGCGCTACTGGGGCGGCGCTGGCCAGCGTGGGTTGGCGGCGCAATCATCGGCGTGCTCGGTACCTTCGCCTATTTCCGCGTCGCGCCGCTCGGCGTCACCGCCGAGATCGGCAGCCGTGCGCGGCAGGCCGCCGCGAGCCTCGGTGTCGTGCCTTCGCGGCTTGAGGGCCTCGACACATTGCGCGGATGCATCAGCGTGGCCACCGACGCACTGCTGTCGCGTAACGGCGCCTTCGTTCTGGCGCTTGTGGCCGCGTCGTTTGCCGCCGCCCTCGCAGCAGGACAGTTCAAACCAGTGTGGCCTCGTGCGGGTCACATCGTGCGCGGGCTTATTGGCGGCGTCTTGCTCGGCTGGGGCGCCATGACGGGTCTGGGCTGCACCGTGGGCACGCTTCTGTCGGGCATCATGGCCGGAGCACTGTCGGGCTGGGTGTTCGCGGCGGCAGTCTTTACCGGAATCGCAATCACGCTGTCGGCCGGACGGCGGGCGGGTCTGCTCGCACCGCCGTCATGAAAGAAAAAGGCGGAGCGACTTTCATCGCTCCGCCTTTCAAACTTTCAGATCAGATGACGATCAGGAGGTCAGGCTACCCGGCTCGACCTTGACGCCTGGACCCATGGTCGAGGAGACCGCAACGCGCTGGACGTAGGTGCCCTTGGAGCCAGCGGGCTTCGCCTTCACAACAGCGTCGGCGAGCGCCTTGACGTTCTGGATCAGCTTCTCTTCCGAGAACGAGGCCTTGCCGATGCCAGCCTGCACGATGCCGGCCTTCTCGACGCGGAACTCGACCGAGCCGCCCTTGGCGCCCTTGACCGCATTGGCGACGTCCATGGTGACGGTGCCGATCTTCGGGTTCGGCATCATGCCACGCGGGCCGAGCACCTTACCGAGACGACCGACCAGCGGCATCATGTCCGGGGTTGCGATACAACGATCGAAATCGATCGTACCGCCCTGCACCTTCTCAACGAGGTCTTCAGCGCCGACAACGTCAGCGCCCGCAGCCTTGGCTTCCTCAGCCTTGGCGCCGCGTGCAAACACGCCGACGCGCAGCGTGCGGCCGGTGCCGTTCGGCAGCGTGACAACGCCGCGCACCATCTGGTCGGCGTGACGCGGATCGACGCCGAGGTTGATGGCGATCTCGATGGTTTCGTCGAACTTCGCCGAAGCGCGCGACTTCACCATCTTGATGGCTTCGTCGATCGAATAGAGATGTTCGCGGTCGATACCCTCACGGGCCTTCGCAAGCTTCTTGCCAATTGCCATGATCGTTACCCCGCCACCTGAAGGCCCATCGAACGGGCAGAGCCCTCGACCATCTTCATGGCCGCTT
>Ga0209023_10008475_pt1 | contig 10308 bp, 10 predicted proteins | sample LakOneMetagenome_FD_187468 | JGI IMG/M metagenome (GOLD analysis project Ga0209023, IMG submission 187468) | Freshwater and sediment microbial communities from Lake Erie, Canada (SPAdes) (version 2) | ecosystem: Environmental > Aquatic > Freshwater > Lentic | place: Lake Erie, Canada...
GGGGGTCGGTCGTCAGCGGGCGCGGTGGAAGTCAGCGGCGTTCCTCGCGCTGCTTGCAGGCCAGACACAGGGTGGCGCGCGGGAACGCCATCACGCGCAGCTTGCCGATGGGCTCCCCACAGGACTCGCAGACGCCATAGGTGCCGTCGTCGATCCGCGCGAGCGCGCGGTCGATCTGGGCGAGCATGTCGCGCTCGTTGTTGACGACGGTCAGCTCCTGGTCGCGCTCGAAGGTCGTGCTGCCCATGTCGGCCTGATCGTGGCCGGCGCCGTCACCGGCGTCGCGCATGAGCCCCGCGAGCTCGGTCTCCTGGTCCGCGAGCAACCGTGAGATGCGGTCGCGGTGGTCGTGAAGCTCGGCCAGCACCTCGCTCAGCTCGGCCTTGGTCCACTTGGACTCACCTGGCTTAACGGCCAGGGCCACCGCGCGAGCGGCGACCTTCTCCCCGGAGGACGAAGCGGCTGAGGTGGTCACAGGTGCCTTTCTGGCGGAGGTGGATGCGGTGGTCTTGGCGGGTGCTGCCTTCTTCGCGGGTGCTGCCTTCTTGGCCGGTGCTGCCTTCTTGGCCGGTGCTGCCTTCTTGGCCGGTGCTGCCTTCTTGGCCGGTGCTGCCTTCTTGGCCGGTGCTGCCTTCTTGGCCGGTGTCGCCTTCTTGGCGGGTTCTGCCTGTGCTGTGGAGCCGGTGGTGGTGGACCGGCGGCCGATGACGCGCTTGGCCACGGCCGCGGCGGAGCTCGCCAGCGACTTGGGGTTGCTGCGGGTCATCCGAGGCGCCTCCTCCAGGCGAGTGCGCCGCGATGTGTGCACCACCGCGGCGCGTGAAGGTTAACGAATGCCGGAGAGCGACTCAAACCGCCGCGCCACAAAGCCGAACGGCCGGCCCCTTCGGGAACCGGCCGTTGACGGCTGTCATGCACGCGGTGAGGGTCAGCCCTCGTCCTCGCCCAGGATGGAGCGCAGCCGCTTGGGGGCGGCCGGCGGCTCGGTGTTGGGCACGCTCTGGCTGGCCTCAACGGTGTTGTTGAGGGCCTCCAGCTGCTGGGAGAAGTAGGACTTGAGGCGGGACCGGTACTCGCGCTCGAAGGAGCGGAGGTTCTCCACCTCGGAGCTGAGCTTGTCGCGCTCGCGCTCCAGCTCCCCGAACAGCTGCTTGCGGCGATCGGCAGTCTCGCTGTCCAGCATCTGGGAGCGGGTGCGAGCGTCCGCCTCGAGGCGGTCGGCCTTGCCCTTGGCCTCGTTCTCCAGCCGCTCAGCCTTGGTGCGGGCCTCTCCGACGATCCGGTCGGCTTCGTTCTTGGCGCTCTCCACGAGCTCGTCCGCGTTGCGGGTCGCGATCTCGAGGAGCCGCGCGGCCGCGTTGGACGCGTCGGGGACCGTCTCGACCCGCAGGGTCTCGACCGGGGCAGCAACGGGCGCCGGCGGCGGCGGGGCCATCACGGGCTCCGGCGCGGGAGGCTCGGCCATGATCGGCGCCGGGGGCTCCACAGGAGCCGGCATTCCGGACGGAGCGGCGGACTGGGCCGCGACGAGCTTGGCACGCAGCTCTTCGTTCTCCTTGTTGAGCCGCGCCAGCTCGGCCTCGACCTCGTCGAGGAACTGGTCCACCTCGCCCATGTCGTAGCCCTCGCGCAGGCGGACGGGAGTGAACCGCTTGTTGCTCACGTCCTCAGGAGTCAACGGCATGACGTCACCCATTCGTTGTGTCGGGAAGAACTTCTCTGCGAAACAATAGCGCTTGGTCGCCGCTCGGACGCACTCGGCCAGAAGATTGACCCAGCCTCACCGCGAGTCACACCGGCCACACGCGTCTCGTGGCCTCAGCCCGGTCGGTGGAGCCCCGGCGGACGAACCGAACCCGAGCGCCGTCAGCTCTGGTTGAAGAAGCCGCTGTCGGCGATCCGGCGCTTGTCCTCCGCCGCCACGGTCACATTGGGCGGAGAGAGCAGGAAGACCTTGTTGGTGATCCGCTCGATGGTGCCGCGCGTGGCGAACACGAGGCCGGCTGCGAAGTCGACGAGCCGCTTGGCGTCGGAGTCGTCCATGTCAGACAGGTTCATGATCACGGGCGTGCCGTCGCGGTACTGCTCGCCGATGGTGCGGGCCTCGTTGTAGGTGCGCGGGTGGACGGTCGTGATCCGCGAGAGCTCGGCGACCACACCGGCGACCGGCTTGGCGCGCCGCTCGTTGAGATCGGACACCGAGGCCTCGCGGCGACGGGCAGGGGCGCGCTCGGCGACCTCGGCCTCCTCGGCGGTCTCGAAGTCCTCGTCGTAGTCGTCGTAACGGCCGGTGTCCTCGAGCAGGCCGAGGTATTCGCCGATCTTGCGCATCGCGCTCATGCCTGTCGTCCTCCGGAGGTCGGCGGGCCCACGACGGGACCCTGCTGTGTTGTGGACATTACTGGATCGAGGGCCTCGGACCGAGGACCGCGCTGCCGACACGCACGTGTGTCGCACCGGCCGCGATCCCGTGTTCGAGATCCCCGCTCATGCCTGCCGAAAGCCAGGTCGCGCCGGGGTGTTCGAGCAGGAACTCGGAGCGGAGAGCGGCCAGCCGTGCGAACGCCTCGGCCGGGTCCGCGCCCAGCGGCGCGACCGCCATCAGGCCACGAAGGCCGAGCATGTCGGCCGCCTCGACGGACGTGGCCAGCGCGGCCAGCTCGGTGGGGTCGGCCCCGCTGCGACCAGACGTGTCGGGCGGGTCGAGGCTGACCTGGAGCAGCACGTCGACCCGATGGCCACGCGCGTCGGCGCCGCGGGCGAGGCCCGCGACCAGCTTGACCCGGTCGACCGACTCGACGACGTCGGCATAGGCGGCCACGGCGGCCGCCTTGTTGCTCTGGAGCCCCCCGATGAAGTGCCAGGTGAGACCGAGGTCTGCGCAGTCGGCAGCCTTGGCCTCGGCTTCCTGATGGCGGTTCTCGCCGACATCGCGCACGCCGAGGCCGGCCAGGATGCGTACGTCGGAGGCGGGGAAGAACTTGGTGACCACGACGAGCGTCACGTCGTCCCGGGGACGAGCCGCGTCGTCGCAGGCCCGCACGATGCGCTCCTCGACCCGCGCCAGCCCGGCGGCGATGTCGTCGGCACGGCTCATGAGGACCTCCAGATGACACCCGCGAACCGACCGGCTGCGAGGCCGTCGCGGCGGTAGGACGGCAGCTCGGGATCCTCCCGCGTGCACCGGTCGACCGAGACGACCTCGGCACCCGACGCCTCGAGCTGGGCCCTGACCCCGGCACCCAGGTCGAGCGCCGGGGTGCCCCAACTGGTGGTCGACCAGGTCCGCGGCACCAGGGCGGCGACCTCGTCACGCAACGCGAAGGGAACCTCGTAGCACGCTCCGCACACGTGCGGCCCCACCCACGCCGTCAGGTCGCCTGCACCGAGGTCGCGCATGACGGCAACGGTCGCGAGGACGACGCCGGCAGCGACTCCCGGCCGTCCGGCGTGGACCGCGGCGACCACACCTGCGTCAGCGTCGGCCAGGAGGACCGGCACGCAGTCGGCGGCCCGGGTCAGCAGCGCCAGCCCGGCCCGGTCGCTGACGAGGGCATCCGCCTCGGGCGGCGGCTCGGTCGCCGACGCATCGCCGAGCACGTGGACGGTGGCGCCATGCACCTGACGCATCAGTCGCGGCGACGCCTCCGTCTCCTCGGCGATGACCCGCAGCCCGGCCTCGCGGACCACCGCGTCCGCACGGTCGCCCAGGTCGAAGCGGCGATCGGTGAAGCCGACCTCGACCGTCACCGGTCCCGCCGCCCGCTGGTCGCGGAAGGCGAAGACCGGCGCAGGTGCGGAGTCAGCGGTCACTTGAGGAAGTCGGGGACATCCAGGTCGTCGTCCCCGAAGTCGGTCGTGACCCGGGTCTTGGTGGCCACGGTCCCGGCGTCGGCGTCGGCGGCCTCCGCGGAGGACCCGACCGGCACGGGGGCACTGGGCTTGGGCACCTCGCCGAAGGCCGAGGCCCCTGCGGGCTCCTTGTCGGCGAGCGCCTGGGCAGCAGCCCTGGTCTCGGCCTGGCTCTGCTGAGGGGCCGGGTTGCGGCGCAGTACGGACCCGGTGCCCTGGCGCTTGGGCATCCCGCCGTCGAAGCCGGCGGCGATCACGGTCACCCGGACCTCGTCGCCCAGGGCGTCGTCGATCGTGGCGCCGAAGATGATGTTGGCGTCCTCGTGGGCGGCCTGCGAGACCAGCGCGGCGGCCTCGTTGATCTCGAAGAGCCCGAGGTCGGAGCCGCCGGCGATGGAGAGCAGCACGCCGTGGGCACCGTCGATCGAGGCCTCGAGGAGCGGGCTGGAGACCGCCATCTCGGCCGCCGCCACCGCCCTGTCCTCACCTCGCGCCGAGCCGATGCCCATGAGCGCCGAGCCGGCGTTGGCCATGACGGACTTGACGTCGGCGAAGTCGAGGTTGATCAGGCCGGGCGTGGTGATCAGGTCGGTGATGCCCGAGACACCTTGCAGCAGCACCTGGTCGGCCTGCTTGAAGGCGTCGAGCACGGAGACGCTGCGGTCGCTGATCGAGAGCAGCCGGTCGTTGGGAATGACGATGAGGGTGTCGACCTCTTCGCGCAGCGCGGCGATGCCTTCCTCGGCGGAGTTGGCGCGCCGCTTGCCCTCGAACGCGAAGGGCCGCGTGACGACACCGATCGTCAGGGCTCCGAGGGAGCGCGCGATCCGCGCGACGACCGGCGCACCGCCGGTGCCGGTGCCGCCGCCCTCACCCGCGGTCACGAACACCATGTCGGCGCCCTTGATGACCTCTTCGATCTCATCGGAGTGGTCCTCGGCCGCCTGGGTCCCCACGTCGGGGTTGGCGCCGGCGCCAAGGCCGCGCGTGAGCTCGCGGCCGATGTCGAGCTTGACGTCGGCGTCGCTCATGAGGAGCGCCTGGGCGTCGGTGTTGATCGCGATGAACTCGACGCCCTTCAGGCCGACTTCGATCATCCGGTTGACGGCGTTGACGCCACCGCCGCCGATGCCGACGACCTTGATGATGGCCAGGTAGTTCTGGGCTGCTGCCATGTCAGGTGCCCTTCCTCGGACGTTCGTTGCTGGGATGGCCCGGTCTGGATTGGTGGTCTGGTGTCGTGGTCTTGGGGCGGTGCCGCGGGCGGCGCCGTCGATCAGGAGGTCGGTCCCGGGCCAGAGTGGGGCGTGTCGCGAGCCCTAACCCTGAGCCTGAGGGTTATAGTTATGTCAACCTCGTGATGGTGACGACCCTAGGCACCCAGGTGCCCCAGAACGTGGCGACACGCGGAGGCCGACGGCGATTCCGGCGACGGATCAACCGCTGGTCGTCGGGCGACCGGGGACGCTGACGTCGTACTGCTGCGCGTCGAAGCCCAGCAGTGCCTGGAGGACCTTGGCCTTCTCGGCGGACTGGTCGGCACTCCCCCACACCACGGTCCGCCCGTCGCGCAGGACCAACGAGATCTGGTCGACCGAGCGTGCCTCGAGGTGGTCGACCCGTCGGGCCAGGTCGCTCGGCATCGCGGCGAGGACCCCGGCGACCTCGCGCCGGATCGTCGACGAGGCATCGCTGGCGAGCTGGACGTCGGGCAGGTCACGAGGGCGACCGGGATAGGTGCGGAAGAGAACGCCGTCCGCGTCCATGCCGTGCAGGGTGCCGTCGACGTCGACGACGGCCACCGCGGCCCGCTCGGTCACGTCGATCCGCAGCCGGTCGGGCCACACCCGGGTCACCTCGACCGACGCGACCGGGGTCAGCGCCTCCACGCGCTTCCCGATGGCGTCGAGGTCCACACGAGCCAGCGGCTCCCCCATCGGCAGGTCCGCCGCCCGCTCCACCTCCGCGGAGCTGAGGTAGCCCGTGCCGTCGATGGTGACGCCCTTCAGGGCCAGGACCGAGCTGAAGAAGACCAGCCACACCCCGGTCGAGACCAGGGCGACGAACAGCACTCCGGCGACCACCCAGCGCCAGACCCCCCAGCGTCGCCGCCACTGGCGACGTGCGAAACGCCGCCGGGTCCGTTCCTCGGCCGTGAGCCGCTCACGCGCCACGCGTCGGCTCCGCCCCCAGCAGAGCCAGCACCTGCGGACCGACCCTGGTGATGGTGCCGGCTCCCAGGGTCAGCACGAGATCGCCGTGCCGCGCGGCCGCGACCAGCGCGGCGGCCACGTCGTCGAGGTCGGGCACGTAGTGGACCCGGGAGGGCTCCAACGGGACGGCGTCGGCGACCAGCACCCCGGTCACGGCAGGGTCGGCGTCCTCGCGGGCCAGATAGACGTCGGCCACCACGACCTCGTCGGCCGCACCGAGCGCGCGGCCCATCTCGGCACCGAAGATGCGGGTGCGCGAGACCAGGTGGGGCTGGAAGGCGACGACCAGACGGCCGGTCCCGGCAACGGCACGAGCCGCCTGGAGATCGCCGGCGATCTCCTGGGGGTGGTGGGCATAGCTGTCATAGACCCGGATCCCGGCGGCCTCGCCCTTGGCCTCCATCCGTCGCGCGGTCCCGGCGTACGACGCCAGGCCGGCCAGCAGCGGCTCGAGCCCGTGTCCCAGCCCCAGGCCGACGGCCAGTGCGGCCGCGGCATCGAGGAGATAGTGGCGGCCCGGGATCTGGAGGACGAGCCGACCGAGGTCCTCGGGCCCGAGCGACGGGTCGCGACACAGCAGCGCGGCAGACGAGCTGCGCCCCTCGAACCGCAGGTCGACCAGACGCAGGTCCGCGACCTCGGACTCCCCCACGCCGATCACCTTGAGCCCCCGCGCACGCGCCTGCAGGGCCAGGTCGGCAGCGCCGGGGTCGTCCACGCAGCAGACCAGGAAGCCGGTCGGGTCGATGCGGTCGAGGAAGGCCGAGAACGCGGCGCGATAGGCCTGCTCGCTCCCGAAGTGGTCGAGATGGTCGGCCTCCACATTGGTCACCACGGCGGCGAAGGGGGCATAGACGAGGAACGCCCCGTCGCTCTCGTCGGCCTCCGCCACGAACAGGTCACCGGCACCGTCGGCCGCGTTGGCGCCGGTCTGGGCGAGGTCGCCGCCGACCGCGTAGGTCGGATCGGCGCCGGCTGCCTGCAGCGCCATCGTGAGCAGCGCGGTCGTGGTGGTCTTGCCGTGGGTGCCCGCGACGGCCAGGACGCGCTTGCCCAGCATCACCGAGGCCAGTCCGGCCGACCGCGGCAGGACGCGCAGTCCTCGGCGCTGCGCCTCGACGACCTCGGGGTTGTCCTCCCGGACCGCGGTCGAGACGACCAGGGTGTCGGCGTCGCCCACGTGCTCGGCGGCGTGACCGACATGGACGACCGCTCCCCTCGCGCGCAGCGCGTGCAGCGTCGGCGAGTCGTTGCCGTCGCTCCCGCTGACCGGGATGCCGCGAGCCAGCATGATGCGGGCGATGGCCGACAGCCCGGCGCCACCGATGCCGACGAAGTGGACCCGGCCCAACCGGTCGGCCGGCAGCAGCTCCTCGGGGACGGGGAGCCTCATCCGGCGGCCTCCACAACGATCCGGGCCAGCTTGTCGTCCGCGTCGCGCGGGATCAGGCGAGCGGCGGCGGCGCCCATCGCGGCCAGCCTGTCGACGTCGGTGACCAGCCCGGGCACCGTCGCCGACACCCACTCCGAGGTCAGGGCCGCGTCGGCGACCAGCAGGCCTCCCCCGGCGTCCACGATCGGGCGGGCGTTGCGTGCCTGCTCCCCGTTGCCGATCGGCAGGGGCACGAAGACACCGGGCAGGCCTACGGCGGCCGCCTCGGTCACCGAGCTCGCCCCGCCGCGGCAGACGACCAGGTCGGCCGCGGCATAGGCGAGGTCCATCCGGTCGACGAAGTTGACCACGACATAGGGGACTTCGGACGTGGTCGGCGACGCCTCGCCCTGGGGGCCGACGACGTGCAGTACCTGCACGCCCGCCTGCGCCAGGGCTGCGGCGGCGCCGGAGACGGCATTGTTCAGGTTGCGTGCGCCCTGGGATCCCCCGGTCACCAACAGCGTCGGCCGATCGAGGTCGAGACCGAAGAACGCGCGGGCCTCGTCGCGCAGGGCGGCGCGGTCGAGGGTGGAGATCATCCGCCGGATCGGCAGGCCGACGTACTCGGCGCGCGGAAGCGGGGTGTCGGGGAAGCTCACCGCGACCCGCGTCGCCACGCGCGCACCGACGCGGTTGGCCAGGCCGGGCAGGGCGTTCTGCTCGTGGACGACCACGGGCAGACGGCGTCGGCGGGCCGCGACATAGGCGGGCATCGAGACATAGCCGCCGTAGCCCACGAGCACGTCGGGGCGCACCCGGTCGAGCACGGCGCCGGCTTCCTTGATCGCGGCGCGGAGCCGCCCGGGGACGCGCAGGAGCTCGCCGGACAGGGTGCGCGGCAGCGGCACCGGCGAGATGTGCTCCAACGGATAGCCGGCCGCCGGGACCACCTGGTTCTCCAGGCCGCGTGGCGTGCCGAGGCAGGTGATCTCGACCTCGGGGTCCCCGCGACGCAGGGCGTCGGCGGTGGCCAGGAGGGGCGAGGTGTGGCCGGCGGTTCCTCCGCCGGCGAGCAGGATGCGCATCGCGGTCAGCCTAGTGTCGTGCCCGGAGCGGTCCCGGTCACAGGCCCTCGGAGCCCAGCGTGCCGGCCGAGAGCCCTGCCGAGCGACCCTTCTTGCGGGCCGCCAGGGCGCGTGCCGCCTCGGGCTCGCGCCGGGCGAACCCGACGAGCAGACCCAGGGCGACCATGGTCGGGACCAGTGACGAGCCGCCATAGGACACCAGGGGCAGCGGGATTCCGATGACCGGAAGCAGGGTGAGGACCATGCCGACGTTGATGATCATCTGGCCGAGCAGCCAGACGACGATGCCGAAGCTGGCATAGCGGGTGAACGCGTCGGCGGTGTGCAGCGCGACCCGCAGCGCGGCGAAGGCGATGGTGAGGAACAGCGCGACGACGAGCAGCGTCCCGACGAGCCCGAGCTCCTCCCCGAGCACGGCGAAGATGAAGTCGGTGTGAGCGCCCGGGAAGTCGGCCCACTTCTGGCGACTGGCACCGATGCCCTCACCGAACAGACCGCCGCTGGACAGGGCATAGAGCCCGTGGGCGGGCTGCCAGCCGGTGCCGTAGTAGTCGCGGAAGGGGTCGGAGAAGGTCGTGATGCGGTCGAGGCGTTCCTTGTTGGTCGCCGCCAGGAACATCACCAGCACGCCGATGACCGAGATGCCGACGAAGAAGACCCGACCGGGAACGCCGACGACCCAGAGCATGGCGAGCAGGATCGCGAAGAGGACCAGGGCGGTGCCGAGGTCGTGGCCCACCACGACCAGCCCGGTCGCCAACAGCAGTCCGGGCACCACCGGCAGGATCACCTCGTGGAGGCTGCCGAGTCGGCGGTCCTTGAGGGCATAGATGTGAGCGGCCCACAGCACCAGCGCGAGCTTGGCGATCTCGGACGGCTGGATGGCGATCGGGCCGAGCTCGAGCCAGTTCTTGTTGCCGTTGACGTCGCGCCCGCTGACGGCGGTCATGGTGAGCAGGCCGATGGTCAACAGGTAGCCGAACCAGACCAGGCGACGGATCCAGCGGTGCGGCATCCGCATCGCGAGCCAGGCGGCCGGCAGACCGATGGCCACCCACATCAGCTGCTTGCGCACGATGGCGTAGGAGTCGCCGGTCACCTTGAAGGCGTAGACGCTCGACGAGCTCAGCACCATGATCAGGCCGATCGTGAGCAGCAGCGCCGATGCCCCCAGCAGGAGGTAGTAGGACGCCAGGGGCCGCTCGAGCGACGCGCGCGCCGCGGCGAACCAGCCGCGCGAGCGCACCGTGGCAGCTGCCGAGGGCGACTCGGGACGGACCGTGGTCAATGCCCTTCCCCCCTCGCTGGCCGACACGTCCTGTGCCGACCAGTCTCTCCGGCCCGGTGCCGGGTCCCCGGCAGATCGGGCGCGTGTCGCCGAAGAAGGGCGATCACGACCGACGGTCGGGAGATCGGTGGATCGGCGCTCAGGCGTCGGGCAGTCGGCGTACGGCGTCGGCGAAGGCGTCACCGCGGGCGGCGTAGTTGACGAACATGTCCATCGAGGCGCAGCCGGGGGCGAGCAGCACCGTGTCGCCGGTGCGGGAGAGCCCCGAGGCGGCCTGGACGGCGCGGCCCATTGGGTCGTCCTCGGCACGGCCGCCGATGTCGATCACCGGGACGTCCGGCGCGTGGCGGGCCAGTGCCTCGGCGATCACCCGCCGGTCACGGCCGAGGAGCACCACACCACGGAGGCGATCGGCGGCCGCCCTCACCAGGTCGTCGAAGCGGGCGCCCTTGGCAAGACCGCCGGCCACCCAGACCACCGAGTCATAGGCCAGCA
>Ga0209023_10008478_pt1 | contig 10304 bp, 11 predicted proteins | sample LakOneMetagenome_FD_187468 | JGI IMG/M metagenome (GOLD analysis project Ga0209023, IMG submission 187468) | Freshwater and sediment microbial communities from Lake Erie, Canada (SPAdes) (version 2) | ecosystem: Environmental > Aquatic > Freshwater > Lentic | place: Lake Erie, Canada...
GCAGCGAAGCGAGAGCAACATGCGTTTCATCGATCGCGACGAAGTCGCCCGCCGCCTCACTTACGAGCGCTGCACACCCGCTGTGCGCGCCGCCATGATCGCGTTCTCGAGCGGCGAAACCAAACAACTGCTCCGCCAGATTATCCCGCTGGCGGACGGGCGTTTGTTCGGTGTCATGCCCGGCGCCATGGGCGATCGCGCCGTCTTCGGCGCCAAGTTGATCAGCGTTTTCCCCGAAAACTTCGCCAGGGGGGTCCAATCACACCAAGGCATTGTCGTGCTCTTCGATCCCGATAGCGGCGCGCCCATCTGCATCGCCCACGCCGGCGAGATCACCGCCATACGCACCGGCTGCGCCAGCGCCGTCGCCACCGACGCACTTGCGCGCGAAGACGCCAGCCGCCTTGCACTCCTCGGCTACGGCGAACAAGCGCTCACGCATGCGCGCGCCATTTCGCGCGTGCGCAAGCTCACCGCAATCACCGTCTGGGGCCGAGACGCGCAACGCGCGCAAACATTTGCGTCCAAGCTTCAAGCCGAACTCAGCATTCCGACAACGCCCGCACAGACCTCGCGCATCGCCGTCGTCGATGCGGATATCATCTGCTGCGTGAGCGCCGCCAAAGAGCCCATTCTCGAAGGCCAATGGGTGAGGCCCGGCGCGCACGTGAACATTGTCGGCTCAAGCTACGCGGGGCCGAGCGAAGTTGACCACGATCTTGTCGTGCGCTCGCGCTTCATCGCCGACAGCCGCGAAGGCGTGCTTGCGCAAGGCGCCGAGTTCCTTCGCGCCAAACAAGCCGGTCTCATCGGTGACGACCACGTCGTCGGCGAAATCGGCCAAGCGCTTGCCGGCACGCTTGAAGGCCGCCAATCTCGCGATCAAATCACCGCGTACAAATCGCTCGGCCATATCGTTCAGGACTTGGCGAGCGCGTGGCTGCTGTATTCCAGCGGCGAATGACACACAGGTTGCGACGAAGCGACACGTTCTGAGCCTTACGATTGTCGCGCCACTGGCCTAGGGTCGCCCCGCATTTTCACGCTCGGAGCGTCTCCATGGCCCATCTCACTCGCCGCCTGTTCATCACCTCCAGTCTGGTCAGCGTTGCTGTTGCCTGCAGCCGAGCGCCGGCCGCGAGCGCCCCGCACAGCGGCATCGATTTGGCGGGCATGGATCGCACCGTGAAGCCGGGCGCGGATTTCTGGAACTACGCCAATGGCACGTGGCTGCGTACCACGGAAATTCCGGCCGATCGCTCCGCTACGGGCGGCGGACTCGAAGCGCAGGAACAAACAGACCGCAACATGCAGGAGCTGATCGACGGCATTCTGCACGGCCATCCCGCGCCAAACTCCGACGAGGCGCGCATCGCCAATTTCTACAACGCCTTCCTCGACACACAAGCCATCGACGCCGCGGGCATGGCGCCGGCGCAAGCCGATCTCGCGCGCTTCGCCGCTATTCAAAGCCGCAGCGATCTTTCGCGCGTGCTCGGCGAACAGGTCCGCGCTGACACGGATCCGATCAACGCCACGAACTTTTCCACCGAGAACCTGTTCGGGATTTTCGTAACCCAAGGCTTGGCCACGCCGGGCGAAGTGCTGCCCTACATCATGCAGGGCGGTCTCGGCCTGCCGGAGCGCGACTATTATCTCTCCAGCGCCGCCGACATGGCGACGATCCGCGGGCAATATCGCGCCTACGTCCAGCAACTCCTGACGCTCGCTAACTACCCCGACCCACAAGGCTCGACGCAGCGCATCCTCGCGCTGGAAATGCTCATCGCCCGCGCCCACGACACGCGCGAACAGAGTGATGATTGGGCGCATGACGCCGGCGTCTGGAGCCGCGCGCAACTCGAGCACAACGCACCCGGCATCGATTGGGCCGCGTTCCTCAACGCCGCACAGCTCGGTAGCCAACAGCGTTTCGCTGTCTATCACGCCGCTGCGATTCCAAAGCTTGCCGCGCTCGTGGCGTCGCAACCGATCCAGTCATGGAAGGATTGGCTCGCCTTCCATCAAATAAACTCTCACGCCAGCGTGCTCCCGTCGGCGATCGATCATGCGTCGTTCGCCTTCAACGGCACGACGCTGTACGGCATTCCGCAACAGCGCCCGCGCGCCAAGCGCGCGCTGAACGCGACGAGCGCCTATCTCGGCGATGCCGTCGGCAAGGCGTATAGCGAGCGCTACTTCCCCGCTGCCGCACGCGACAAAATCCGCGGCATGGTCAACAACATCAAAGCGGCGTTCGCGGCGCGGCTGCAAACGCTCGATTGGATGGCGCCCGCCACGCGCGAAGAAGCGTTGCGCAAGGTGCAGAACATCGAGGTTGGCGTCGGCTATCCCGATAGCTGGCGCAGCTACGCCACGCTCACCGTCACCGCCGACAACGCCTACGCCAACGCGGTTGCCGCTGAGAAACACGAGTACGCTTACCAGCTCTCAAAAATCGGCCATCCACTCGACCGCAAGGAATGGTGGATGACGGCGCAAACGGTGAACGCGGTGAACCTGCCAGTTCAGAACGCGCTCAACTTCCCGGCCGGCATTTTGCAGCGTCCCTACTTCGATCAAACCGCCGACGATGCGTTCAACTACGGCGCCACCGGCGCAACGATTGGCCACGAAATCAGCCACAGCTTCGATAACAATGGGGCGATGTTCGATTCCACCGGTGCACTGCGCAATTGGTGGACGCCGCACGACCTCGCTGCGTTCCAAGCGCAAGGCCAAGCTTTGGCGCGGCAGTACGACGCTTATGAGCCGTTGCCCGGGCTTCACATCAAAGGCGCGCTGACCCTCGGCGAAAACATCGCCGACCTCGCCGGCCTCCGCGCCGCGCACGAAGCCTATCGTGCATCACTCAACGGCGCCGAAGCGCCCGTGATCGACGGCCTGACAGGCGACCAACGCTTCTTCATCGCCTTCGCTCAAAGCTGGAAGGCGAAAACACGCGATGCCGCGTTGCGCCAGCAAATCGCCACCGATGGCCACGCACCCGACCAATATCGCGCGCTCACGGTGCGGAACTTGGACGCCTGGTACGAGGCATTCAACGTGCAGGCCGGCGACGCGCTTTACTTGGCGCCGGATCAGCGAGTGAAGGTCTGGTAGCGGCTAGGCGCTGGCACGATCTAGCGCGGCGACATCGTCCGCGCTCAACGTCACATTCAGCGCGCCCATCAGCTCGCTGAGCTGAGTCACGCTGGTCGCCGAAGCGATCGGCGCCGCCATCGCGGGCTTTGCCATCAACCACGCAAGCGCCACTTGTGCCGGCATCGCTTTATGTCGCGCGCCCACGGAATCGAGTGCAGCCAACACCGCGGGGCCCTTGCCTTCCATGTACTTGTCCATGCGTCCGCCGCGAATAGACTTCGATTTGTCTTCCGCTGTCCGGTACTTGCCGGTGAGGTAGCCGTTCGCCAGCCCGTAATAGGGAATGAGTGACACGCTTTCGCGCACACACAGCGGCTGCAGGTCCGCTTCGATCTCGCGGCTCAGCAGATTGTATTCCGGCTGCAGCGTGGCAAAGCGCGGCAAGCCCTGCTCCTTCGACGTGCGTAACGCATCTTCAAGCCGGCCCGCCTTGAAGTTTGACGCGCCGATCGCGCGCACTTTGCCGGCTTTCTGCAATTCACCGAGCGCGCTCAGGTATTCTTCCGCCGGCGTCGCTTCGTCATCGCGATGCAGTTGATAGAGGTCGATCGTCTCCACGCCCAAGCGCTGCAGCGACTCATCGCAGGCCGCCAAAATGTTTTCGCGCTTGATGCCCAACCGCTTCGGCCACATGCCGACCTTGGTGGCGATCACAACCTTGTTGCGCTTGCCGCTTTGCTTCAGCCAATTGCCGATGACGGTTTCGCTTTCGCCGCCTGTGTGACCCGGGACCCAGGCCGAATATACATCCGCCGTGTCGATGGCGTTGCCGCCCAAATCCACGAACGCATCCAGCACCGCGAAGGAGGTTGCCTCGTCGGCGTTCCAGCCCATGACGTTGGTGCCGAGCATAAGCGGCGTGATGGCGATGCCGGATTGGCCGAGTTCACGTTGCTGCATCGCCTGTCTCCGCTGGTTTCGCTACGCCACATATAAAGTCGCACGCGACGGCGGCAATGAAGCCCGCTAAAGTTTCGCGATGCGCATCCTCAACGCTCTCGCCGCGTTAAGCGGCCTTTCCGCCCTGGTCCTGCTAGTGCTGTCTTCGCACCACATGCAGGGCGCCGCGCCTGAAGCGATCGAAAATCTTCGTCTGGCTGCCTTCACGCAGCTCGGCAGCGCCGTTGCGGGCCTAGCAATCGCCAGCCGCAACGGGCGGCTCAATCTGATCGGCGGCGCTTTGATCCTCGTCGGCGCCGCCTGCTTCACCGCTGCCGTCGCCGCACATTCGCTGGCGCAGAATACAATGCTGCTGCCCCTCGCGCCCGCCGGTGGCATCGCCATGATGATCGGCTGGCTGGTGTTGGCGTTCGCCGCGCCTACCAAACGCCCGGAATGAAGCGCTTCACCCGCTGCGCGTAATCGCCGTAGCTTGCGAACGACTCCCGCAACAGACGCTCTTCGATGTTTGTGCGCATCAGCGTGCCGATGACATAAAGCGGAATCGCGACAACGAGATTGATGGTGTGACCCGTCGCCAATGCCGTGGCCACCATCATGAAGAAGATCGCCACGTAGATCGGATGGCGCACCAGCGCGAACGGTCCGCTCTGCACCACTTCGCCATCGCTGCGCGTACGCGCCACTAAGCTCCAGTTTCGCCCCATCGTCGCGCGCGCCCAATAAAACAGCGCCGTTCCGCAGAGCGCGAGCGCAGCTTCGAGCAGGCCCTCGGTCCAGAGCGGTATCGTGTCGGGCACGATCAACTGCATCGGCCCGAACCACGCAGCGCCAATGCCCAGACCCTGCACCGCAATGCCGAAGATCGACGTGCTGTCGCGCAGCCGTTGCGGTTCGGGACCGCTTTGGCGTCCGATGCGCGCGCCCCACAAACTCAAGAACGCCAGCACCACACCGACAACGCCGGCCAAGTTTCCATCGGGATAGTGCAGAAGCATGGACCTAGGTCGCTGCCGGGGGCACTTGCCCGTTTGGCGTCAAATGATCGACCGCTTGCGGCAGAAACTGCGCCAACTTTTGCGACAGCTCATCCGGTGACATCCCGACACGCTGCGCGATCTCTGCAATCGTGCCCGAGCCAAACACGTGATGCAGATGCTCTGCGCTGATCGGCGCGTTCGGTCCAGTCGAAACCCACGACTTCACCGTATCGCCGAGCCCATGTTGCTGCAGCTGCGTGACCACGCCCTGCACGCCACCATGGTCCTCGATCAGCTTCGCCGCAGCTAGCGTCACACCCGCGCCCAGCGCACCGCCGATCAAACTGTCGAGCAAACCCATGTCAGCCTCCCTGATCCGGCGGATCGATAATGCCAGCCTTGCGCTTCAGCGCATCTACGTCGCGCTGCAATTGGCCGATGCGGTCAAGCAGCGTCCACACGCCGACGCCCAGCGCCACTACCAAAACAATGATCGTGTAATCCGCGGGCGAGCCCATGCGCGCTGTCTCCTGCCGCTCTCAATGCGACAAGCAGCGCGCGCCCGCAACCGGACTAAGCTGCGGCGGATCGGCTATTCGGCTGCCCGCTGCGCAATACGGGCCAGACCCTCCAGCGTTTTCACATACTGCGCGAAGGCCTTCCGCCCCGCCCGCGTGAGCGACAGCCACGTGCGCTGGCGCCCACCAGAAGCCGCCTTGCGCGCCGCGACATAGCCCGCGTCTTGGAGCTGCGTCAGGTGTTTGGAAAGCACCGAGTCGCTCACCTCGGCTGCATCGCGCAGCACCGCGAACTCCGCATCATCGACGCCCGCCAGGAACGCCACGATCTGCAAACGCGCCGGCGCATGGATCACTGGATCAAGCTCGCGGACACTCACGCGCCCCGCTCCAGTTCGCGACGATAAACGCGCTCCCAAAGTTTGCTGAGGAGGAGCGCACAAACAAAGGCCACGCCGCCCAGCGCGAAAGAGAGCCACGGCATATTCAGCTCAAGGTTCGCCCACAGCGCAGCAAACATCGCCGCGATGCTCACTACCAGCGACAGCACCGTCACCCAGCGCGTACGCCCGGCCCGCCATCCGCTAACCCAGACACCCCGCTTGGCGCGGTCCGCGGAAACGATCACGGCGATCGCACACACACAAACCGCGACACATACGGTGGACAAAGGCGGTGCAAAGCCCTGTGCCGCGACCATGCCTCCGGCCACGCCCGCATAGGCGGCGTGCCGGCTCCACGGCCAGTGTGCTTGCTCTGCGAGCTTTGCGTTGGCGGCGCCCAACGCTGCCCTGGCTTCCTCTTCGTTCATTGTTTCAGCGGCCATCGCAGGCACTCCTTCACTTTCCAACACGGAAAGTATCATCACTTTCCATATCGTCAAGTGATAACTTTCCGCCCTGGCAAGTGATCGGACGATGCGCCTCATACGCGCACCTTTGCCGCATGCTTCCCCCGTCGCGAGGCTTGCTTTCACCAATGGAGTCGCGAGGTAGAACCCGACCGCGATTTCGCAGTTATTCGAGCAGCCCATGACTCAAGCCCAAGCTTTTCGCAATCTCCTCACGCTAGACCCCGCGCAAGCAGCGCTTCGCGGCGGCCTGACATTTCTGATTTTGATCGGTGCTGTTTTGATCATCTGGGGCGTGCGCCTCATCCTCAAAACGCTAAGCGAACGGCTCATCTCCGCCGAAGCGCGCAACACGGCGAGACATAAGCAAGTTGGCCGCTGGAGCATGCGCATCGCTTGGCTCGCCGTGATCGCCACCAGCATTGCCCTGATCCTGCGCGTCTGGGGAGTCAGCTTGGGCTTCTTCACACAAGGTCCAATCGCCGACGTGGGCGTCGTTGTCCTGCGTGTCTCTGTGATCTTGGCCATCGCCTTCGCGGCGATCGAGTTTTCGGAACTCGCCGTTGTCGGCTTGTTCAATCGGGTCTCAAGCCGCGCGCCGGCAACGCGCCGCACCGCACAACTGCGCACGCTCGCGCCAGTCCTTGCCGGTGTCATCAACACCACAGTGGTGATCATCGCCGCGATGATGGCGCTGTCCGAGGTCGGCATTGAGATTGGCCCGCTTCTCGCCGGCGCCGGCATCGTCGGCCTCGCCATCGGCTTCGGCGCTCAAACGATCGTCAAAGATTTTCTCACCGGCATTTTCCTCATCGTCGAAGACGCGCTTTCCGTTGGCGACAGCGTCAAGATCGGCGAGGTTTCCGGCACCGTGGAATACATGTCGCTGCGCACGATCAAGCTGCGCGACTTCGACGGCACATTGCACGTATTTCCGTACAGTGAAGCGCAGGTCATCCATAATAGCAGCCGCGGCTTCGGCTATGCGGCGTTTGAAATTCAGCTCGCCTTCTGGTCCGACATCGAGAAGGCGCTTGAGGTTCTGCACGCAACCGCCGATGGCCTCACCCAAGACCCTGCGTTTCAATCTGCTATCTTGGCGCCTGCAGACATCGTCGGCGTCGATGCACTGACCGATAACGGCGTGACACTCAAAGGCCGCATCAAAACTCAACCGGGCGCCCAATGGCGCGTCCGACGCGAATTCTATCGCCGCATCAAACCGGCCTTCGACCAAGCCGGCCTGCTGATCGCACAGCGCCAGTTGCCGCTGCCGCCGTTCGACGAGATCGCCGATCGCGCCAAGACGTAGAGCAACGGCGCCATTATACCGTGCCATGCGTTTAGTCTTTGGAGACAGCGATGACCGATTACGATCCCGCCCAACGCACCCGCGCCACAGCTCGCATTGTCGGGCCGTATCTTGTCGTCATGGGCGGCGTGCTCGCCGTGCGCGCGCCGCAGATGGCGCTGATGTTGCCAGCGTTCATGCAGGACGGACCGCTCGTGCTCACCGCCGGCGCGTTCACGTTACTGGCCGGCCTGGCACTCTTGGCCTTCCATCACCACTTCCGCTCACCCGCGGCCGCCGTGATCACGGTGATCGGCATCGTTGCAGCGCTCAAGGGCGCTTGGCTGATGGTCGCGCCGCAAATGGGCGCGCCGCTGACTGCCGCACTCGTGCGCGCCTCGCCGCTCCTGATTATCGTAGCGCTGCTGATGATGCTCGTCGGCGCTTGGCTCAGCGTCGTCGGCTGGCTCGGTCGTGACCGCGCCGCTTGAAGCGCCGTCGCGCGAAGCGTAGATCAACCGCATTCCCGGGGGGCCGCCAGTTCATCTCTGAATTTGGGCGGCTGAGATTGGACACTGTGTCCTGACCCGTCGAACCTGAACCGGTTAGCACCGGCGGAGGGAGGAGCGCACATGAACAAGCCCCAGTCGCAATCCGTTTTCACACCGAGTGTCACCACCGGTCCGCTCGTTGGCTCACGCAAAGTGTACGCGTCGGGCTGCGCGCATCCAGATTTGCGCGTGCCGTTCCGCGAAGTCGCCGTGCATCCAACCGCGAACGAACCGCCAGTGACGATCTATGACCCATCCGGCCCATACACAGATCCCGACGCGACGATCGATATCGATAGCGGCCTCGCGCGCCCACGCGCCGAGTGGGTGAAAGCGCGCGGCGATGTTGAAGAGATCGACGGCCGCGCCGTGAAGGATGAAGACAACGGCAACGTCTCTGCCGAAAAACTCACGCCGCCCTTCCCGAAGCAGCCACGCATTCTCCGCGCCAAGGCCGGCGCGACAGTCACGCAGCTTGAGTACGCCCGCCGCGGCATCATCACGCCGGAGATGGAATACGTCGCTATCCGCGAGAACATGCGCCGCGACCCAGGCAGTGCGTTCATCCGCGACGGCGAAGATTTCGGCGCCAGCATCCCCGACTTCGTCACGCCGGAATTTGTGCGCTCAGAGATCGCGCGCGGTCGCGCCATCATCCCCGCCAACATCAATCACGCCGAAGTCGAGCCGATGATCATCGGTCGCAACTTCCTCGTGAAGATCAACGCCAATATCGGCAACAGCGCCGTCACCTCCTCGATGGCGGAAGAAGTCGACAAGCTGGTCTGGGCCATCCGCCACGGCGCCGACACGGTGATGGACCTCTCCACCGGCCGCAACATCCACAACATCCGCGACTGGATCATCCGCAACAGCCCTGTCCCCATCGGCACCGTGCCGATCTATCAGGCGCTCGAAAAAGTCGGCGGCGTCGCCGAGGATCTCACCTGGGAAGTCTATCGCGACACGCTGATCGAACAGGCCGAGCAAGGCGTCGACTATTTCACCGTGCACGCCGGCGTGCGCTTGCCCTTCATCCATCTCACCGCCAAGCGCGTCACCGGCATCGTCAGCCGCGGCGGCTCGATCATGGCCAAGTGGTGCCTGAGCCACCACAAAGAGAGCTTCCTCTACACGCACTTCGCCGAGATCTGCGAAATCATGCGCGCCTACGACGTGAGCTTCTCACTCGGCGACGGCCTGCGCCCCGGCTCCATCGCCGACGCCAACGACGCCGCGCAATTCGCCGAACTCGAAACCCTGGGCGAACTCACCAAGATCGCCTGGGCGCACGGCGTGCAGACCATGATCGAAGGCCCCGGCCACGTCGCCATGCACAAGATCAAAGCCAACATGGACAAGCAGCTCGCCGCCTGCGGCGAGGCGCCCTTCTACACGCTCGGGCCGCTGACCACCGACATCGCCCCCGGCTACGACCACATCACCTCAGCCATCGGCGCCGCGATGATCGGCTGGTTCGGCACCGCGATGCTTTGCTACGTCACGCCGAAAGAGCATCTTGGTTTGCCCGACCGGGATGACGTCAAAACCGGCGTCATCACCTACAAGCTCGCCGCCCACGCCGCCGATCTCGCCAAGGGCCATCCCTATGCCCGCACCCGCGACGACGCACTCTCCCGCGCACGCTTCGAATTCCGCTGGGAAGACCAATTCAATCTTGGCCTAGATCCCGACACCGCCCGCGCCTACCACGACGAAACGCTCCCGAAAGACGCACACAAAACCGCGCACTTCTGCAGCATGTGTGGGCCCAAGTTCTGCTCCATGAAAATCACGCAGGACGTGCGCGACTACGCCAAAGCCAAAGAAGCGCAAGAAGCCGGCATGGCGGAGATGAGCGAGAAATTCCGTGAAGGCGGCGGAGAGATCGACGTTAAACTCTGAGCCGCCATGCGCGTTCTCTTCGTTCACAGCAATTTCCCGGGTCAGTTTCTCCGTCTCGCGCAAGCGCTGAAGGCGCGCGGCGATGAGGTGCGCGCGCTGGCGGCTGCAGGCGGCCGGCCCGAGGCCGACATTCCCATCACCCGC
>Ga0209023_10008479_pt1 | contig 10304 bp, 7 predicted proteins | sample LakOneMetagenome_FD_187468 | JGI IMG/M metagenome (GOLD analysis project Ga0209023, IMG submission 187468) | Freshwater and sediment microbial communities from Lake Erie, Canada (SPAdes) (version 2) | ecosystem: Environmental > Aquatic > Freshwater > Lentic | place: Lake Erie, Canada | collected...
GTCGTGGTGGACGACGGCCACCTGGTGGCGTCGGGCACCGAGGACATCCTCCGCCGACACGAGGCCGTGGCCCGCAGCTGGCAGGAGTAGCGAGCGGGGTGTGGGGGACGGCAGGTCGCATTTGGCGGTGGCGTTGATGTAGGCGATCGCGGCCGGGGTGGCGTGGGGCTGCTTGGGCAGGAGCTGCTGATAGAGGCAGATGTCGGTGAACACCGACGACGGACAGCGTGGGGACGGTCACGTGGGCGAGGTCCGTGGGCGTGAGGAGGTTCGGGGTGGCGTCCATGGTGACGATGGCCTTGAACCGGGTGTCGCGCGCCGGAGACCGTTGATCGGCGTGCGCCGCGCCTGATCCAGCTCACTCCGTCTCGTCGAGCACCTCTCGAAGGGTGCGGAGGATCAGCTGGACCGGTACCGGCTTGATGAGCCTTCGGGTCACGGCGACATCGGCCACGTCGTGCCCCGACATGATCACGATCTTGATGGAGGGGCGAAGGTCCATCAGGCGACGGGCCAGTTCGTCGCCCCGCATGACCGGCATGGCCAGATCGGTCAGCACCAGGTCGACCAGGCCGCACTCTCGGTCGTAGACCGCGAGTGCATCGAGCCCATCGGTGGCCTCGATGACGTCGTACCCCGCGCGGCGCAGCACGCGGACCGTGCTGGTCCGCAGGGCCACCTCGTCCTCCACCAGCAAGATCCGTTCGCCGCCCGGCTGGACAGGCAGGGGCAGGGGGGAGGCCACCTCGGGAACGCCCGAGCTGGCCGGCAACAAGACGCAGAGCTCGGTCCCGGATCCCGGGGCGGACGAGATCGAGATCGTTCCGCCGCTTCGCGTCACGATCCCGTGCACCGTCGCCAACCCGAGACCGGTGCCCTGGCCCAGCGCCTTGGTGGTGAAGAACGGTTCGAAGGCCCTGGCCCGGACCTCGGGCGTCATGCCCACGCCCGTGTCGGAGACCCGGAGCTCCACCCTGGGAGGGGCGCCCCCGGAGCGATGGTCTCCCGTGGTGATCTCCAGCGTGCCGCCCTCCGGCATCGCATCCCGGGCGTTCAGGGCCAGGTTCAACACCACCTGCTCGAGCTGGTTGCGGTCGGCCAGCACGACCAGGAGTCCGGGGGACACCTCGAAGCGGAAGGTGATCCGGTCGCCGATGGTTCGCTCCAACATCGAGGCGACCCCACGCACCACGTCGTTCAGGTCGATGACCTCGACCCGCATCACGTCGCTCCGGGCGAAGGTCAGGAGCTGCCGGGTGAGGCTGGCCGCCCGTTCCGCCGCGGCACGGATCTCGGCCAGGTCGGCACCCATGGCCGGATCCTCGATCCCGTCGGCGAGCAGCGACGTGTAGTTCAAGATCACCGCGAGCAGGTTGTTGAAGTCGTGGGCGATGCCGCCCGCCATCTGGCCCAAGCTCTCCAAGCGCTGGGATCGATCGCTGTCGGCCGCCACCCGGTCCAGCTCGGCCTGGGCCAGCCGGTGGGCGGTCACGTCGTCGACCTCGATCATGCAGGTCGCCCGGTGTTCGGCATCGAGCGGCAGGCTGGCTCGCCGGACGACCAGGTGGAGGGCCGGGCCGCCGGGCAACCGCACCGTCCGCTCCACCGGATCCGTCGATGCCTCGGCCAGGATGAAGAGCAGCTCGGGCGGGGCCGGACCCTCGGCCCAGCCGAACATCGCCGACAACGACGAGTTGGTGAACAGCGCGCCGTCGAGATCGTGGGTGTGGGCACCGTCGGTCTCGGTGCAGTGGGCCAGGGCGAGTCCGGCTGTGGTCGCCTCGATGGTGTGGGCAAGTCGGGCCTGGGCCACCGCAGCCCGCTCGTGTTCGAGCGCACGACGGTCGGCCAGCACCGCGCACAGTGCGGTCACCCCGGCCAGCGCCACCAGGTACAGCAATTGGTGAACCGTCCACCACAGCTGGTCTGGCCAGGAGAGGAGCAGGGATGTCGCCAGGACGAAGCCGCCCACCACCAGGACGTCGCGCCGGTTGCCCCAGATCGCGGCCAGACACGGCCCGACCGTGAGCAGCCCGAGGAGCACGACCTGTGGGCCGGCGGCCGCGTCGTAGGCGGCGAGCACCACGACGGCGAGTATCGGGACGGCCACCGGCGAGGGCGATCGGTTCGACCCGAAGCCCGTCGTCGATGGCGCAGCCATGCTGGTTGGCACTCTCAGTCGTCCCGCATGCCCGCACCCTACGCACGCTCATCGTGTCGCACCGGATGGATCAGTGTGGCCCGCCGATAGCGTCACGCGAACGGGGACCAGCTTGAGCCAGACGAACGGGAAGGATCGAGATGGGCCCTGCAGCAGTGGTCGAGTACGAGATCGATGCTGACGATCACCTCCGCTGGGTCGGGTCCCACTGGGCGCCGTTCGCTTCGGCCAACGATGCGCCGGAGCTGGCCGTGCCGTCGGCGCCGGGGGCGATCTGGATCTACTTCGTCGAGGATGAGGTGCGCCATCTCTGGCAGCTCATCGTGTCCCGGGTCCGCGAGGAGGTGCCGTTCGTCCAGGTGCCGTTCCGCTGCGACGCGCCCGCCGTTCGCCGCTGGTTCGCCATGACCGTGATCGCTGGTAAGGGGGGCGTCGTCGCCTTCCGGTCCGAGCTTCTCCGCGAGGAGCGTCGGGACACGGTGGCCGTCCTCCAACGAGGTGCCCGGCGAGATGGGGCGCTGCCGGCGGTCCGGGTGTGTAGCTGGTGCAACCGTGCTCACGACGGCGACCGCTGGACGGCGATCGAGGAGGTGGTGAGGAGCAGGGACCTCCTGGGACTCGAGCTCAGCCCCGGCATCACCCACGGGATCTGCGAGTCCTGCGCCGGATCTGTCCTGGGAACGACCGACGGCTAGTGGGTGGCCGGCGGCGGCCTGCCTGCTAGCCCTGCAGGTAGGTCACGATGCCGAGACTGACGGCGGTGGCCACCGCCTCGAGCTTCGAGTGGGCGCCGAGCTTGGTGAGGATGGCCTGGACGTGGTTCCGGATGGTGTTGACGCTGAGGTGGAGCGCGGTGGCGATCTCCTTGTTGGCGGCACCGCTGACCAGGAGCTGGAGCACCTCGAGCTCACGTCGGGTGAGGTCGGAGCCGACCGCTCGGTGCGACCGGTGCAGCTGGGGGAGGAGGCGAGCCAGGAGCGCAGGCTGCATGACGACCTCGCCGGCGGCCGCGGCCCGAACGGCATCAGCCACCTCGGACGGTCGACGGTCCTTGGTCAAGAACCCCGAGCACCCGGCGTCGATCGCCGCCACGAGCACGCGGTCCTCGGCCGTGCCGGTGAGCATCACCACGGCGATGTCGGGCCGGAGGGTCTTGACGGCGCGTGCGATCTCGATCCCATCGCCCCCGGGAAGGTGGTGATCGAGCAGGACGACGTGCGGATCCACTCGCGCCACGGTGTCGAGGACGCCGCAGGCCTCCTCGACCACGGCGACGACGTCGATGTCGGACTCGTCGCCCAGCAGGCGGGCCAGCCCGTCGGCGAAGAGGCGGTGGTCATCTACCAGCACCACCCTGATCACCGATCGACCCACCTCGTCACCGGCTGACATCGAGCACCCCCCGGACGGAGCGCAGCAGGGCTGCTTGGGTGAAGGGCTTCCGCAGGAGGGGCAACTCGCCCACATCGCGCTCGTCGAGCGACGTGCCGGAGATGAGCAGCACCCGCCGACGGTCGGTCAAGCCTCGCCGCTCGAGGTCGTCGACCAGTTCGGGACCCGACCGCCCGGGCATGACCACGTCGGAGACGAGCAGGTCGATCGCCAGGCCGGCGGCCAGCAGGGATTCGGCCCCGTCGGCATCGGGAGCGACCTCGACGTGGTACCCGCCCCCGGTCAACATGCGGGCGAGGACGGTTCGCAGCGTCTCTTCGTCCTCGACGACCAGGATGCGTTCGTCGCCGCCCGCAGGATCGGTGCCTGCGCGCCATAGCGCTCGGGTCGCGGGCTCGCGGGCCTCGGGGACGACTCTTCGCAGGTGCACGGTGAGGTTTGCGGCTCGTTCGGCCGCGGCGCGGATCTGGCCCAGGTCCTCGAGGAGGCCCGGGTCGGAGACCTGCCGTTCGGCGAGGGCCGTGTAGTTGAGGATCACGCCCAGCAGGTTGTTGAACTCGTGCTCGAGGCCATTCGGGGCAGCCACAAGCAGGCCTCGCAGCGCTGCATCGGTCTGTTCCATGGTTCTCGCCTCACCGACAAGGGTAGGTCCCGGACCGGGCGAATAGTCCGTTTCGGATCCTCAGCCGGAGGTGCGACGCCCTGACGTGGGCATTCTTCCAGACTCAGGCCGCCGCACCGTCGGGTACCGACCGGAGCACCGCCGGGCGGACGGCGTTCGGGGCTCCCTGCGGGAGCCGGAGGACGAACGTCGAGCCGCCTCCTCCACGGCGTCGGAACACCACGTCGCCGCCGTGGGCACGAGCGATGGATCGGGCGATGAAGAGGCCCAGTCCAGCGCCGGGGGTGCTGTGCTCCACCCGCCCGTACTTGCGGAAGATCAGCTCCAGTTGGTCGCCCGAGACACCGATGCCGGCGTCGGAGACCGACACCTCCAGGGAGTCTCCGGCTCGGTCGATGCGGACCTCGACCAGCCCACCCGGCGGGGAGAACTTCACCGCGTTGGAGAGCAGGTTCACGATCACCTGTTCCAGACGGGCCCGGTCCGCCGGCACGAGGGGGATCGACGCACCGCGGCGAACGACGATCGGGACCGGGGACCGCTGGCGCTGGTCGTCCACCAGGCGGTCCACCACGCTGACCAGGTCGAGCGGATGTCGGTCGAGCACCAGGCGCCCGTCGTCCGCGGCGCGGACGACGTCGAGTTCGCTGATCAGCCGTGTCATCCGCTCCGCAGCAGCGACGATCCGGCGGCCCGCCTCGACTGGATCCGCGTCGGACGTGCTGAGCATGGACGCTTGGAGGAGGACGACGGTCAGCGGTGTGCGCAGCTCGTGGGCCAGGGACTGGAGGGCGAGGTCCACCGCCGCCATGGTGGGAGGAACCGAGGGTCGGGGGTCGACCTCGGAACCGATCAGCTCGCGCGCGGTCGAACCAGCAGAGCGGGTGGCGTGGTCGAGGGTGGCGAGGGCGAAGAGCTCGGGACCGGGGATGGCGCGGCTCCAGAGGTAGCCCTGGCCGAACCCACAGCCCAGCCGGGTGAGCTCGTCGAGCTGCCGCTCGGTCTCCACTCCCTCGGCCACCACTCGCAGGCCCAGCGCCCGAGCGATGCCCATGATGGCCGACACCACCGCCACGTCCTCGGCGTCGTCGGGCAGCCCGGCAACGAAGGAGAGATCGGCCTTCACCGAGTCGAGCGGGAACCGCTTCAGGTAGGCCAGCGAGCTGTACCCGGTGCCGAAGTCGTCGGCGGAGAGGGTGACGCCACTCGCCTTGAGTCGGACGAGCTGGCGGATCGATCGGTCGGTGTCGGCCATGAGGGCGGTCTCGGTCATCTCCAGGCAGAGGCGAGCTGGGTTGAGGCCGGTGGCGTCCAGGATCCGAGCGACCTCGTCGGGTAGCCGTTCGTCGTCGAGCTGGCGGGCCGACACGTTCACCGACACCGTGAGGTGCTGCTCGGGGAGGGCCTGCTGCCATCCGGCGGCCTCACGGCATGCCGTCTCGAGGATCAGCGTGCCGAGCTCGACCATGAGGCCGCTGGCCTCGGCCACCTCGATCACCTCGGCGGCTGACAGCGGGCGGCCATCGATCTCGGTCATGCGGAGGAGGGCCTCGGCCCCGACGATCATCTGCTCGTCGAGCATCACGACCGGCTGGTACGCGAGGGTGACCTCGCGCCGGTCGATGGCGTCGGTGATGAGGCCCTCGAGCTCGAGGCGACGGTGAACCCGGTGACGCATGCTGTCGTCGTAGGTGCAGGTCTGGTTGCCGCCGAGGTCCTTGGCCCGGGAGAGGGCGATGTCGCCACTGTGCAGCAGCTCGTGGGGGAGCTCGGTGCAGCCGGTGCTGCGAGCGGTGCCGACCGAGACACGGGCGTGGATCCCGCGGGTGGCCGCCTCGGCCGCCGCCCCGACGGCGATGCGGATCCGAGCGGCGTACTGCTGCTCGAGATCGTCGTCGAGGTCGTGGCCGCAGCAGATGCCGAACGACGAGGGGGTCAGGCGTCCGATCACGTCGCCAGGGTGGGCGATGGCGGCGAGGGTGCGGGCGATGGCTCGGATGGTGTCGACGGCGGCGTCGTAGCCGAAGGAGTCGTTCACCCGACGGAAGTCGTCGAGAGCCACCAGGACGGCGGTGACCTGACCAATGGGGCCAGCGGAATCCATCGCCTCGGCGAAGGCCCCGAGCAGAGCCGAGCGGGTGACCAGGCCGGTCTGGTGGTCTTCGCTGGTCGTGTGGTGCATCTCGCTCGTCCGTGTCGTTTCCATGACCGCTCCCCTGTTGTCCTCCACCCAACCAGCTGTGCCGCCCGGCCGACAGAGCCCATCGCCCCTTCTGCTGGGGTGCAGATGCACCAGGTCAGGGTGGTCCACCGGTGGATCTGCAGGCCGCATGGATAGGGTGCAGGCGGGGCCATCGCCGCGTAGCTGCTTCCGATCGGCGTGGCCCGATCGGGGTGGTGGCCGTGGAGCCAGCGGGGACCGACGAGGACACCGAGCGCCTGCGCGCCTTGTTCGAGGCGTCCAACGTCGCGATGGTCTTCGTGTCGCCCACCAGCGAGGTGATCGCGGTGAACCCCGCCGGCTGTGCCCTGTGCGGTCGGCTGGAGGCCGATGTGGTGGGCCAGCCTGTGATCGGTCTGATGCACCCCGACGATCAGGCGGCCTCACGTGCCGCCATGGCAGCGTTCGTCTCCGGGGGCGAAGACACCCAACGGGTCGAACGCCGGTTCCTGCGCCCCGACGGCACCGTCACCTGGGGCGACTCCTCCACCCAGGCGGTGCGAGGCCCCGATGGGGAGGTCCGGTACCTGCAGTCGGTGATCGTCGACATCACCCAACGCCGGGAGGACGAGGTCGCGCTGGCTCGGCTCGCGGCCATCGTCGCATCATCGCCCGATGCCATGGTCGGCTTCACCCTCGATGGCGAGGTGACGAGCTGGAACGCGGCCGCCGAACGCCTCTACGGGTACTCCGCAGGCGAGATCCTGAACCGCTCCGACGTCTCCCTGCTCCCGCCAGAGGGGTACGGGGAGGCCTCGGCGATGCGGGTGCGGATCCTGGCTGGGGACGTGGTGGACACGTTCGAGACCACCCGGGTCCACAAGGATGGGCACCTCATCCGAGTGTCGCTGGTCGTCTCGCCCATTCGGGATGCGGGCGGCGAGGTGGTGGGGTTCGCGTCGGTCGCCCGGGACCTGACCGAGCGGGAACGGGCCGAAGCGCTCTTCCGGGCCTTGCTCGACGCCGGGCCAGACGCCGTCCTCGGGATCGACGGGGCCGAGCGGGTGGTCCTGGTCAACCGGGCGGCCGAGGTGCTCTTCGACTATCCGCCGAGCACCCTGATCGGTGCCGCCATCGGCGAGCTGCTGACCCCGCGCGGCGAGGGCTCGCCGGTGAGGACCCGCGATCTCGAAGGGCTGGTTGCGGTGGGGGACCACCTGAACCTCGAGGTCGAGGGCCACCGACGAGATCGGTCGGTCTTCCTGGCCGAGGTGACCCTGGCGACCATCGATGTCGAGGGCAGACCCATGGTCCTGGCCGGGGTGCGCGACGGCACCGAGCGCCAACAAGCGGCCATCGTGGCCTCGTCGCCTGAGGCCATCTTCGGCCGGACGTTCGACGACATCGTGACCAGCTGGAACGCCGGCGCCGCGCAGATCTACGGGTACACCGCGGCGGAGATGGTCGGTCGCACCATGCGGGTGTTGGTCCCCGAGGATCGCAGTGCGGAGCTCGACGCCCTCACCGGCCGGGTCGCTGCGGGGGAGTCGATCCGAGATCTGGAGACGCGTCGGATCCACAAGGACGGACGCCTCCTCGACGTGTGCATCTCCATGTCGCCGATCCTCGACGCCAGCGGGGCGATCGTCGGAGCGAGTGCGGTGGCCCGCGACGTCACCGCGGCCAAGGCGGTGCAGGATGCCCTCCGGGCAAGTCATGCCCTCAACGCCGCCATCCTCGCCGCATCCCTCGACTGCATCGTCGTCATCGACGAATCCGGTCTGGTGGTGGAGTTCAGCGCTGCGGCGGAGACGGTCTTCGGGTTCGACCGAGCCGAGGTCATCGGACGGCCCATGGCCGAGCTGATCATCCCGCCCCGCCTGCGCGCCGCCCACTCGGCGGGCGTGGCGCACTACCTCGCCACCGGCGAGGGCCCGATCCTCGGCAGGCGGGTGGAGCAGGTGGCGGTGCGCAGCGACGGCGTGGAGTTCCCGGTGGAGCTGGCGGTCAACCGCGTCGACCTGCCCGGTCCGGCCCGCTTCACGGCCTACGTGCGCGACCTCACCATCCAACATCGGCTGGAGGTCGAGCGACGCGACCTGGAGCATCGGCTGCAGCAGTCGCAGCGGCTCGAGGGCCTCGGCCAGCTGGCCGGGGGCGTGGCCCATGACTTCAACAACCTGCTCGGCATCATCATGAACTACACGAGCCTGTTGGTCACCCAGAGTCGCGACGAGGAGATGAGCCAGGACCTCGCCGCCATCCAGACCGCGGCGGAGAAGGGGGCCACACTGGCTCGGCAGCTGCTCATCTTTGGCCGTCGCGAGCCCGTGGAGCTGGAGGTGATCGACCTCGATGCGGTCCTCGTCGGGATGCAGGTCCTCCTGGCGCGGAGCATCGGCGAGCACATCTCGCTGGTCATCGAGCGGTCAGACGCCGGGGCATGCATCAACGCCGATCGGGGCCAGGTCGAGCAGGTGATCCTCAACCTGGTGGTGAACGCGCGCGACGCCATGCCGGATGGGGGACGGCTCACCATGGGCACCCGGGTCTTCGAGGTGACCGAGGAGTACTCCCGACTCCATCCCGCGGTGGACCCGGGCCGGTTCGTGGAGCTGGCGGTGAGCGACACCGGCTCGGGCATGACCGCCGAGGTGGCCAGCCGCATCTTCGAGCCCTTCTTCACCACCAAGCCCACGGGCAAGGGCACCGGCCTGGGACTGGCCACGGCGTACGGCATCGCGGCAGGCGCGGGCGGCACCATCTCGGCCTACTCCGAGCCCGACATCGGCACCGTGTTCCGCGTCCTGTTCCCGGCCATCGAAGAGACGGCCACGGCGCTGGCGGTCGCGGCGGCGTCCCCGCCTCCTCTCGGCGATGGCGAGCGGATCCTGCTGGTGGAGGACGATCCCGCCCTCATGCGGAGCACGGCCCGAATCCTTCGGGGCTACGGGTACACCGTCGTGGAAGCCTCCTTGGGCGCCGAAGCCCTCACCGCCGCCGCCTCGTCCACGTTCGACCTGTTGCTGACCGATCTGGCCATGCCGCAGATGTCCGGCGAGGAGGTGGCACGGCGGGTCCACGTGCTCCAGCCCCATCTCGGGGTGCTGTTCATGTCGGGCTTCAGCCACGAGATGGTCGGCTCCCCGAGGCTCGACGCCGCCACCACATCGGTGGTGCAGAAGCCCTTCAGCGAACGCACCCTGCTCGGACGGGTGCACGAGTCCTTGCACCGGTGACGCCCCGGTCGACCCGTTGTCGGCGCATGTGCTGCGACGATGTCGAGAACCCGGGGCCGGCTCCGTCCCAGGGGTGCGACCGGCCACGAGGCCGGCATCACACGAGGAGAACACCATGGCCAAGTACCTGTTGCTCAAGCACTACCGAGGCGCTCCGGCACCGCTCAACAACATCTCGATGGACAAGTGGACCCCCGACGAGGTCGACGCCCACGTGACGTTCATGACCGACTTCGCCGCGCACCTCGAGACCACCGGCGAGTTCGTCGACGCCCAGGCCCTGTCGCCCGACGGCACGTGGGTGCGCTCGGACGGAGCAGGCCGGCCGCCGGTCACCGACGGCCCGTTCGCCGAGACGAAGGACCTGATCGCCGGGTGGATGGTGATCGACGTGGACAGCCACGACCGGGCGATCGAGCTGGCCGGCGAGCTGTCGGCCGCGCCGGGGGCCAACGGCGAACCGATCCACGAGTGGCTCGAGGTCCGGCCGTTCCTCACCGAGATGCCCAACGTCCGCGACTGATCGTGGACGACGTCGAGCTGCGCCAGCTCGTCCCGCGGGTGTTGAGCGTCCTCGTCGGTCGCGGTGCGGACTTCGCGACCGCCGAGGACGCGGTGCAGGAGGCGCTCATCCGGGCGCTGACGGCGTGGGAGCCCGTGGTGCCGGCGGACCCCACCGGGTGGCTGATCACCGTGGCGTGGCGGGCGTTCCTGGATATGGCCCGGTCC
>Ga0209023_10008480_pt1 | contig 10304 bp, 16 predicted proteins | sample LakOneMetagenome_FD_187468 | JGI IMG/M metagenome (GOLD analysis project Ga0209023, IMG submission 187468) | Freshwater and sediment microbial communities from Lake Erie, Canada (SPAdes) (version 2) | ecosystem: Environmental > Aquatic > Freshwater > Lentic | place: Lake Erie, Canada...
GTTCAGCGGACCGTCTATTTCGTCGGCCAGCAGCCTCGCGAGGCTGATGATGGACCCGAGCGGCGTCCGGAACTCATGGCTCATGTACGAGAGGAACCGACTCTTGAGATCGGACGCATCCTTCAGGCGAATCGCGTTGTCATCGAGTTCCGCGTAGAGGGCGAGCACACCCTGATTGGTGTCAGCGAGCTCGGTGGTCAACGCACACAGCTCAGCGCAGCGTGCGGCGAGCGCCGTCTCCAGCTCGAGGACGCGTGCCTCGAGAGGCTCGCGCGACATGGTGCCTGCCTGATTCGTGTCGGTCACGCGGCAGCGCTCCGATCGTTGCGGCGCACAGCGACAACCGTTACATCGTCTCGTCCGCGTGAGAAGTCGCGCGCCAGCACAGCCGCAATGATCGCGGGATGCTTGAGGACGAGGCCCGGATACGGGCTCAGCGACCAGCGGCTGAGCAACCCGTCAGAGTGCATCAGCAGCAGACCATGCGACGGCCATTCATAGGCAGGCATCGTGTTCACGCGAGGTGACGCTGCACCCACGATGCCGTTCTGACTCGGCAAGCCCCGACTCTGTTCCAGGCCGATGAGACAGCCAGCGATGTTGCCGACGCCGGAGTACGAAACCTGACCCGAGCGGACGATTGCCCTCGCGAGTGCCGCGCCTCTGGTACCGAGCAGTTTGACGTGCAAGCGTTGATAGAACGCCGCGTCCACCGCAAAGGGGTCGTCGTTGAAGACCGCGGTCGCACAATCCGCAGCCTCAGCCGCCGCGACGCCGTGGCCCAGGCCGTCCACGACCATCACAGCCACATCGTCACCGCTCGTGGCCACGCGCCATGAGTCACCGCAGGCCTCCTCGTGCGCGACGGGTTGGCTGATGGCACCCACAACGAAGGGGGACGGCGGCTGCAGTGCGTTGGTCTTGAACCGTGAGAGCACGACTGTGCCTTTGGCCTCGGTAGAGAAGACATCGAATTCATCGGAGAACCGCCGAATGGCACCGAGACCATTGCCTGGGGTGCCGGCGGTCGAGTAGCCGTCCTGCAGGCAACGCTGCAGGTTGTTGATGCCAGGGCCGCTGTCTACCGCCAGCAGTTCGAGCCAGTCCGCACCGCCTGAACGAAGGTGCTGCACGAACACCGCGCCGCGTACGGCGTGCCGAGCCAGATTGGTTGCCAGCTCTGTCACGGCAATCGCAATCTCGCCGAGGCGAACCTCGGTGAATCCGGCTGCGTTGGCAATACGCAGCGTGGTTCGGCGCACATCTCCGACCTGGCTGGCGTCGGTCACCGGAATGCAGGCCTGCAACACCAGTTATTTCCATCGCGTGATGGTGATGCGCGTGCCGCGTCCGGGTTCCGACTTGATGTCGAACTCGTTGACGAGACGTTTCGCGCCTGAGAGTCCAAGGCCGAGGCCTGAACCCGACGTCCACCCATCGGTCAGGGCGAGTTCGATGTTTGGAATACCAGGGCCGCTGTCGACGAAGTGCAGACGAAGGCCGTCCCTGGAACCTTGATTGACGATCTCGCAGTCCATGCTGCCGCCCAGACCGTAGACGACGGCGTTGCGCGCCAGCTCACTGGTGGCCGTCACCATCTTGGTCTGGTCCACGAGGCTGAAGTTGAGCGTCTGACACATCCTGCGGACCGCCTGACGCGCCAGCACGATGTCCTGTTCGTTCCGCAGTGGAAGCGTCTCAGTACTGGCGTTGGCCATCGACAGGCTCTTTGGCAATCGGTTCCGAGCGCAGCAGACGCATGCCGCGTTCCACGTCGAGCGCCGTGTCCACACCCTCGAGATTCATGCCGAGTTCGACCAGGGTGATCGCCACGGCAGGTCGCATCCCGACGACGACCGTCCGCGCATCGAGGACGTGCGACATGCGCGAGAGGTTGCCGATCATGCGGCCAATGAAGGAGTCCACCATGTCGAGCGACGAGATGTCGATCAGCACACCCTTCGCGCCGTGCTTGTGCACCTGCGTCGTCAGGTCGTCCTGCAGGGCCAGCGCGAGCCGGTCGTGCATGTCGACTTGTATGGTGACCAACAGCAGGTCGCCCATCCGGAGGATCGGAATGCGTTCCACGTCAGACCTTCGCGAGCGTTTTCGGTATCACCATGAGGCCCGAACGGTCGAGTGCGACCGCGAGTGCATCGGCAAGCGTGGCCTTCGTGATGACTCCGCGCAGTTCGATCCCAAGGTGCACGATGGTCTGCGCGATCTGTGGTCGGATGCCGCTGATGATGCAGTCGGCGCCCATCAGCCTGATGGCCGTGACGGTCTTGAGGAGATGCTGCGCCACCAGGGTGTCGACGGTCGGCACACCTGTGATGTCGATGATGGCGACCTCCGAACCAGTCTCGACGATGCGCTGAAGCAGGGCTTCCATCACGACCTGTGTCCGCGAGCTATCAAGGGTGCCAATCATGGGCAACGCAAGCACGCCGTCCCACAGCTTCACGACAGGTGTGGAGAGTTCGAGCAGGTCCTCCTGCTGCCGTACGATCACGGCCTCGCGGCTCTTCTGAAAGGCTTGAATGGTCACCATGCCGAGCGCATCGACCAACTCGGTCACGGTCCACGTCGCGTCCGCAACCGCGGCGGCATCATCCTTCCACACCTTGCGGATCTGCTCGAAGACGGGTTTCTTCAGGGAGATGACGAAGGTGGCGGTCTCGCTCGAGCTGAACCCCTGCAGCGCCCTGGTCGTGGAGAGGTGCTCCAGCATCTTGCGAACCGGCAGCCAGGCATCGGTAGAGATGTCTGTGCTGCTCGCCATGGCCTGCGACATCAGCGTGAGCAACTCCGTGGCTTGCGCGCTGACTTCACTGTCGGCAATCCGAGTGTCGCCAAGGGCGCTTCGCAGGTCGGCTAGCCAGCTGTGGAGAATCTCCTGACGATTGCTCGCGATGACATCCGAAATGGTCCGCGGCGTGGCCATTCGATTCGCTCCTGTGGGTGGCGGTTCAGCGAGTGGACAGACGACGACAGTGTTCGCGAGGGTGCGGCGCGTGGCTATGCACGCGGCGGGCCATTGGGCAGCGCGCGGGACTCTGTCGCCAGCTACCCAGACTGGTAATTTCCGGACACAGAGTTGGGCGCGCGCGACACAGCGAGGCGACCCGCAAGGCGCGGGTCGCGGCTGGCGATGTTGTGACTTGTGTGGAGAGTGAGAGGACGTGCGACTGACTTAGCGCCAGTCGTCGCGGCGGTTGCCCGTGAACCGAAGGAGCATCAGGAACAGGTTCACGAAGTCGAGGTAGAGGGCCAAGGCGCCGACGATGGTGTAGGAACCCATCTGACCGGCCGACGTCGAGAGGGCCATCGTCTTGAGGCGCTGTGCGTCGTACGCGGTGAGACCTGTGAAGACGATCACGCCGATGAACGAGATGACGAACTGCAGTGCGTCGCTATGCCAGAAGATGCCGACGAGTGACGCGATGACCACACCGATGAGTCCCATGAACAGGAACTGACCGAAGCCTGCAAGACTGCGTGAGGTGGTCGTGCCGTAGGCGGCCATGGCGCCGAACATCCCAGCGGTGACGATGAAGGTGGTGGCTACCGACTCGCCTGTGTAGGCGAAGAGCACGAACGAGATCGTGATGCCGGTCAAGGCGGCGTAGACGACGAAGAGCAGCGACGCGGTGGACGCCGCCATTTTCTCAACACGTGCGGACAGCGCGACCACAATGCCGAGCTGCGCGAGCATCATGCCCCAGAGCAAGACGCGATTGGTCGCCACCAGTTGGATAGCTGCTGGAGAACTCGAGATGAGCCACGCGGTGCCGGCGGTCACGGCAAGACCGCATCCCATCCATGTGTACACGCCGCGCAGAAAGGCTGTGACACGTTCGTCAGCTGACCACGCTCCACTCACTGACGGTACTGCGAAATCCTCGCGCGCCATGTCTGCCTCCTGATAGGAACTGCGGCTATCGTACCCAATGCGACGTCGTGTGCGGCGCAAATCGCTGTTGTTGAGACGCGCGCGATGGTGCGAACGTTCGTGCGACGCGTTTGAAAAGTGCTTCGTACCCCCGAGGGAACTGTTCGCGCGAGTTCGAAGTGTGAGGCGTCGCGCCGTGATCGAGGCACAATGGCTGAGCACCAATGTCGTTCGATCCCACCTGGTTGTTTGTCTCTCTGCTGCCGAGCGCTGCTGGCTTCGTGCTGCTGACCTACGGCAAGAAGCAGGGGCGATGGCCGCACGCTGTAGCCGGTCTGTTGTTCATGGTCTATCCGTACTTCACAGACAGCCTGAGCCTGCTTGTCGGCGTCGGCGTCGCAATCGGCGCGTGCCTCTGGTACGCAGTACGTCTGGGCTGGTAGTCCGCGCCCATCCATGCGAGGAACGGCCTCGCTGGAAGCCCGCGGCATGCCGCTTGCGATTTGAGGGCGGATGAGCCGATCACTTTCGTCTCCGCGAACAACGACGCAACACTCAAAAGATGCGGAACCAGGAGGTTCAACGTCGCGGACGCTGGCCCGCCTTGGCCTCGGCGCGATGCTGCTGCTCACAGGCACGGGGCATCTGTCGTTCTGGCGCCGGGAGTTTACCGCCCAGGTCCCGGAGTCGCTGCCGTTCAACAAGGACTTCGTCGTGGTCTCATCGGGCTTTGTGGAACTCGCATTGGCGACAGCGCTGCTGGCTGCGCCAGCGCGGCGTCGAGTGCCGATGGGGCTCGTGCTGGCGGCGTTCTTCGTCGCGGTCTTCCCGGGCAACATCTCGCAGTATCAAACGCGTCGCTCGAGTTTTGGGCTGGACACCGACAACAAGCGTTTCGCGCGGCTCTTCTTTCAGCCGGTGTTCGTGGCGTGGGCGTTGTGGAGTACGGGCGCGGACCGTGCGAAGCGGCGTCGAGACGGACGCACGAGTGAGGTCACGCACGCGACGTGGCGCGAGCGCGCCGGATGGCAGGGGCGTTCGGAGAAAAGGACGAAACCATGAGGTCAATGACGTGTCGCGAGCTCGGCGGACCGTGTGATCAGGTGCTGTCCGCCAACACGTGGAACGAGATGGTCAAGGCGATGACCAGCCACGTGATGGACAAACATCCGGAGACGGCGAAGTCGATGGAAGCGATGCACAACGAGGATCCCAAGCGGTGGGGGAGTGAGATGAAACCGAAGTGGGACGCCAAGACCGAAAAATAGGACGCGCGCTGGACGGCGTGTGACTATCGCGCCGCGCCGCGCACCGCCCAGGCGCGCGCTCGAAGGCCTCAGCGAGGTGCGCTTGCGCGTAGTCGACAAACGGCGCTTGGTAGGCGTCACCAGCAAGCCATCGGTCGTCTGAGGTGTTCGTCACAGAAAGGCCCCCGTCCGTTACACGAGTTCGTCCGACGCGTCCTGACACCGCTGCGCGGGGCTAGGCGATCCAGTAGCGTCGGACTGCTCGTCCGCTTTCACGACTCACCACCACGTTCTCGAGACTGCCGCCGTTTCTCTCGATGACTGTGATCGAGCCGACGTTCTGGTCGTCGCACGTGACCAGCAGCTTACGGGCGCCGCTCTTCTCTCTGGCGATCGGGATTGCCTGACGAAGGATCTCGGTGGCGAAACCTCGACGCCTGAACTCCGGGAGCACGGCGTATCCGATGTGTCCGCCTTCGTGTTCAAGGCCCGGTGTGAGCCGATGACGAATCGCCACGCGACCGACGATGCGAGCAGCGACGAAGGCGAAGAGGAACGTTGCCGGCACCTGCGAGTCGGGAAGGTCGATGTCGCGTTCCCGCTCGGCCAGCACGCTCAGGTACTTCTGCAGCGACATGCCTTCGCGATAGCCGTGCAGGAACGTCGGAGTGTCGACAGTCGCTGCCGCGCGGGCATGCAGGAACTCGGCTTCTTCGTTGATGAACGGTAGTCTGAGCGTCAGGTCGACAGGCGATGCCTTCACGTCCATGGCGATTCGAATGCTCCTGCTGTGAAGCGCTACGGACACGCGCGCGCGACGATCGCCTCAACATGGAGCCCGGCGGCATCGACCAACGGGACCGTGCTCTGGCCGTCACCGTACACCAGCGCGAGGTCGGTTCCCCCAAGCAGGATCGCGTCAACGCCGGACTCGTCCACCAGATGCCGGACTGCGCCATCGAACACGGCACGCTGAGCAGTCGTGACCTGGCCCGCAGCCGCCATGCTGACGTACGCGTCATGCACCGCCTCCAGCATCGTCGCCGGCGGCGGAATGAGCTGCGCTGCGCTGACCTGACCGTACAGACGCGACTCCATGACGACGCGGGTGCCAAGAACGCCGACGCGCTTCCGGCCTCGCGACCGGATCGCGGCGTCGACCACCGGCAGCAGATTGATCACCGGCAGGGGAGAGACAGCCTCGAATTCGCTGATGCAGAAGTGGCCCGCGACTGACGTCACCACCACGCATTCAGCACCAGCGGCTTGCAGGCGCGCCGTGAGCCGCGTGTAGATTGCGACCTGCGCGTCCTTGTCATCGGCAACCAGGTTCGCGAGCAGGGTTGGTGTATCCGCGTGCACGATGGTCAATTCGAGCGGCGTCTTGCGCCTCGCGAATGCGGCGATCAAGCGACGATAGTAGAAATCCGTCGCCGCCGGACCAATGCCGCCGATGAGGCCGATGTGTAGGGGAGCCATTCTGCGCTGCTCGACGGCCGACGAGTGAGTCGATGCATGAGTCCTCGCACCATCGCCCGCACTCTCGCGACCGGCTGCCACCACGTTGGTGTGCCCGCTTCCTGTCGGCGACGTCGGTGGTTGCGCCTCGAGGCGCTGGCGGCAGGACACGAATGCAGCACGCCCGCTCCGGAGCGTCATGCCGTGCTGTCGCAAAAGCGTCGACGCGGCACTGCCATGGTCTCGAAGGATACCGAGCAGCAGGTGGCCGGGATCAATCTGCTGGTGCTCGAGTTGATCGGCCTCGGACGCTGCGCAGATGAGGGCCCGCTTGATGTCCGCACTGAAAGGAATTTCGACCGCGGTCGGAATGGGCTCGCCACGTGGAACTGACCGTGTGGCTTCCTCGCAGAGCGCGCCCGGGTCGACCTTCAGATCGTCACACAGGGCGAGGACGATGGCGTCGCGCACGGTCAGTATACCGAGCACCAGATGTTCGGACTCGATCAAGGAGCCCCCCAGCCGACCCGCCTCGTAGCGAGTCGCGAAAAGCACCCGCCGCGCTGGCTGGTTATACCGTTCGAACATGAGATGCCTCTGCTTCACGCTGAGAAGGCCGCAAGGAACTCGAATGATGCCACGACGCCACTGGCGTCAGTGGGATCGGGTGTAGGGCTCGTCAGGTGTGACCGCGCGACATACGAACCATGACCGTCACGTCGAGCCCATGCTCACGATACTGACGGCAACGCTCGGCGAGAAAGTCAGGGGCTTCATCGATGGCAGCGAGCCTGAAGCCGATCTGTCCGTAGAAGGTCGTGAGCCATCCGTACGGGATGCACCAGCACGTCATATCTCCAACGGCATCGTCGAGGCGACCGAGCAACCGGGTGCCAATGCCGCGCCTCTGAACGTCGGCGCGCACGCGCATGCCCCGCAACACGAGCACGCCACTCTCCACTGCGAGACGTACGGCTCCGACCACTTCCGTGCCTGCGAGCGCAACGAAGATGTGATCGCCCGGTTGAATGGACTGCGAAATGCCGTAGGTCGCCAGAAATGCGACCGCCCGGTCGCGGTCTGCGCCGAGGACAGGTCCGGTTATCAGCGTGTCCATCGTCACCACATGCGTGTTGTCGCACCTCCAGGCGCGCAAGGCGCGGGCGTGTCACGCTGCTACGCCTCGTTGAAGGCACGCTCGAGGGCCGCGACGTCGAGCTTCACCATTGTCATCATCGCGTCCATCACGGCCTTCACCTTCGCAGGGTTGCTGTCGCGAATCAGCTCCATGAATCGCCGTGGGACGATCTGCCACGTGATGCCGAACGGATCCTTGATCCAGCCGCACGCGGACGGCGTCGCGCCGGCCTTGACGAGTTTGTCCCAATAGTCGTCGACTTCCGTCTGGTCCGCGCAGTCGACATAGAGGGAGAAGCCCTCGGAGAAGGTGAAGTACGAGCCCCCGTTGTAGCCCATGAATGTCTGGCCCCCGACGACGAACTCGGCGGAGGCGACCGGACCGTCCTTACCAGTGCGCGCGACGTTGCGGACGTGGGAGTCCGGAAACGTGGCGGTGTAGAACTCCATGGCCGCCTCGAGTTGATCGTTGAACATCAGAAAGGGGGTCACCTTGGTCATCAGAGAGGCTCACTTGTAGGGGGCGTTGAGAACCGAAGATAGCGTGCCTATTCCGAGGCACGCGTGAGTAGTGTCTGTCCGATGTTCCGCTTCAGCCGCGGCGGCACACGCGTGTTGACGTATCCGTCACGCACAGCGGGCGATCACTTCAAACAGGTGCCAGTGCTTCGGTCCACTGACCGCTCGACCATCCTGTTCAATCTCCACGAACGATTCAAGGCGGCAGCCCGAGAGCATCTGCTTCGCCTGGCCGGCTGTGTGGCTGGTGATCTGCGGATTCAAGGCCCACGAGTCGCGCTCGCCGAGGAGGTGACCGGCGAACAACCCACCCGGATGCAACGCTGATGTGACCTGGGCCCAGACCGCTGGGAAGACCGAGGGGTCGCAAAAGAACAGGCTCAGACCGGCGTATACGAAGTCGGAGCGTGGCAGGGTGGCGTGCTCGAAGTCCGCGACCTGGGTCTGCAGCCTGTTCGACCATTCGCCAGACGCTCGCGACGTCACCAGGTCTATCGCGTGCGGCTCTCGGTCAATGGCGCACACCTGCCAACCCAGCGTAAGCAGGGCGACGGTCTCCGTGCCATCACCGCATCCGAGGTCTATCGCGACCCCTGGTCTTCCCTCAGGCAGGCGAGCCAGTTGTTCCGCTCGAGTGAACAGGTCTCGAGGTGGTCGTCCTGAAGTCGCTTTGTAGTAGTCAGTCCAGGTTGTCATGACAGCCGATTGCGGTCTGGCCAACGCGCCAATGCGCTTTGCGCGTCGAGGCGCGGGAGCGTCGCAATTGGGTCTGTTTCGGGAGCCACAAGAGATCGGAAATCGACGCGTCGGATCGCGCGAGAAGCGATCGTCCACAACCACTGCTCAGCACGACCAGGCACAGCGCGAGGCTGGTTAAGCGCCGTGCGGGTTTAGCGAGTGCGGCCACGTGGGTACGGGCTCTGCGCCACGCGTGGTTCGATCGTCGTCTCGAGAGCATCGCGTCTCTGGCTACCGTGCCGCTTCAGCCGCAGCGGCTCATCATCGCGCCAGCCGCTGACGGCTGCAGCGGCTTGTTAGACGGCGCCCGCGGCTGTACATTGAAGGCATGAACGTAGCCTTCGAACTGCCGGACGCGCAAGCCGAAAAGCTCCGACGTGAGGCCGCACGGCTAGGCGTGTCGCCGACTGACCTGGCACGAGCCGCGCTGGCAGACCTCCTCGCCGATCCGGACGAGGCGTTCCACGCCGCCAGCGACCGGGTGCTGCGCAAGAACGATGAGTTGTACCGTCGCCTCGCCTGATGCGCTACCTCACGCTGGGTGAAGTGGTCACGCTGCACCAGCGGGTGCTGACCCAGTCCGGTGGCGCAACCGGTGTCCGTGACCTCGGGCTGCTCGAGTCTGCGCTGGCCCAGCCAAAGGCAACCTTCGACGGCATCGACTTGCATACCACGGTCCTTGAGAAAGCTGCCGCGTTGGGATTTGCCCTCGTGGCGAATCACGCATTCGTCGATGGCAACAAGCGCATTGGCCATGCCGCGATGGAAGTCTTTCTGATCCTGAACGGCTTGGAGATCGACGCGAGCACCGACGAGCAGGAACGGTTGATGCTCGACATCGCTGCGGGTCGGCGGCGTCGCGACGAATTGGCTGACTGGCTACGTCTGCATTCGCGACCGATCCGATAATCGGTTCCGCCGTCTAACCCGTATCGAGTAGACCGCCGCCCCGCCACTCGCAGCGCGCTGCCACGCTGCAACTCAGGACCGGGCCAACCTTCAGAAAGCGCGGATGTTAACACGCCAGCTGAGCCACATGGTGTCGGTTGTTGACCGACTCGTGGCGAATAGCCGCGACCGCTCGCAGTCATACGCGGCAGGGACCGACGGTGACGCATGGGAATTCGCAGCGCGGTGCCGAATGGCAGTGAAGACATCATAGCCAACGCGGGTCCCTGCGACGCGGCCGCACAAGTTCGGGGGATGCTTGAACGTATGGCTGCGAACTGCTTGCAGCCATACACAGAGGGGGGGCGCCGAGTCGAAGCGCGACGCCAGAAGAGCGAGCCTTGCGGCGGTGCGAGCGCTAGCTC
>Ga0209023_10008482_pt1 | contig 10302 bp, 6 predicted proteins | sample LakOneMetagenome_FD_187468 | JGI IMG/M metagenome (GOLD analysis project Ga0209023, IMG submission 187468) | Freshwater and sediment microbial communities from Lake Erie, Canada (SPAdes) (version 2) | ecosystem: Environmental > Aquatic > Freshwater > Lentic | place: Lake Erie, Canada | collected...
GTTGCCCGACACCGCGTCCGTACTCGTCGACGTCACCGTCGCGGTGTTCGTCACAACCGTCTGCGTCGTGATCTTCGCCGTGATCTGCAGGGATGTTGACGCACCATTCGCGAGGCCGCCAATCGTCCACACACCAGTGGAGCTGACATACGCGCCCGAACCATTGTCCGACACGTAGGTCGCACCCGACGGCAGCAGGTCGTTGACGACGACACCCGTCGCAGCGTCCGGACCGTTGTTCGTCACGGTCACCGTGTAGATGACGTTGCCGTTCACATCCGGCGTCGCATTGTTCACCGTCTTCGCGACCGCGAGATCCGCAGCACGCGCATCAACCGCCACGCTGCTCGTATTGTTCGAACTCGTCGGGTCGTACTGCGACGACCCGGTGATCGTCGCGGTGTTCGTGACGGGGCTCGTCGTGGTCACCGTGGCGGTGATCTGCAGGGTTTTCGTCTGGCCGTTGGTGAGGGACCCGACCGTCCACACACCCGTGCTCGACACATACGCGCCGGACCCGTTGTCGCTCACGTAGCTCAGGCCGGCCGGCAGCAGGTCGGTGACCGTCACCCCGGTCGCCGTGTCCGCGCCGTTGTTGTGCACAGAGACGGTGTAGGTGACATTGCCGTTCAGGTTCGGGCTGGCGTCACTGACCGTCTTGGTGACATCCAGGTCCGCATCGGTCGCATTAACCGCCGCCGAAGCTGAGTCATTGGTGGGGTTGGAGTCGGCGACAAGCGGCGAGCTGATGGTCGCCGTGTTCGTCACCGAGGTGTAGGTGGTGGCCGTTGCCGTGATTGTGAGGGTCGCCGTTCCGGCATTCGCCAGACTCCCGATCGTCCATACGCCGGTGCTCGAGTTGTAGGTGCCGACAGACGGCGATGCCGACACGAATGTCAGACCGGCGGGCAACAGATCATTCACGACCACACCGTTCGCCGACTGCGGGCCGCTGTTGGTCGCAGTCACGGTGAACGTCACATTGCCGTTGACGGCCGGGGTGGCCGTGTCAACCGTTTTTGTGACACCGAGGTCGGAGGTGTTCAGGACACCGGTGGCAACGGTCGACGAGTTGTTGGTCGAATCAGGATCAGTGCTCGCGGACGTGACGCTCGCAGTGTTGGTGATCGTGCCTGCGGTCGCCGGCGCGGCGATCGTGATGGTGCGCGTGGTCGAGGCCCCGGCCGCCAGTGTGCCGACGGCGCACGTGACGGTGCCCGCGGTGTTGGTGCAGCCGGCGGACGCCGAGGTGAAGGTACTGCCGGCCGGCAAGGGGTCGGTCACGGTGACGCTTGCTGCATCCGAGAGGCCGAGATTCTCAATCAGCAAGGTGTACGTGAGTGCACCACCGGTGGTGACGGTTGGAGCGCTCGCCGTCTTGGTGATCCGGAGGTCGGAGCTCGCCTGCACCGTCAGCGCGCGGACTGCGGTGTCGGCGACGATCGTGCCCACGAGGTCGGTCGTGCCGGTCATCGACGGACGATCCTGAACGCTCGCCGTATTTGTGTAGGTGGTTGGAGCGGTCGATGCCGGGATCGCCTGCGTGTACACGATGGTGATCGATTCACCGGGGTCCAGGCCGCGTACGCCACCGCTCGGTGAACCGGGCGTACCCGCCACGGCCGAGTACGCACGCGAACAGTCTGTGGAGGCCGGCATGGCCGAACCGACGGTCACGCCTGCACACGTGATGGGGCCTCGCGTCAGGTTCGTGTTGCTGCCGCCCGACGTCGTCACCGACACCACCTGCGTACCCGGGCCCGGCAGCGTGTCACCGATCGTGACGGTATCGCCGGCAGTCATCGGATCGGGACCGTTGTTGGTGACCGTGATCGTCCACGTTGCCGTCTGCCCGGCGATCACGGGGTTGGGAGACACCGTCTTGGTCGTGGTCAGGTCGTACAGACACGGCACCCAGTCCAGACTTGCCTGACCGTTTGCACCTGCACGTCCGGCGGCCGCGCTCGTACCATTCGAGCCGCTGATGGCCGTCGGCGTCGTCGCAGCAATGGTCGGCGACGTCAGCGCCACGTAGCTCGATCCACCGCCACCACCGCCACCAGTCACAGAGAACGACGAGGATGCCGAAGTCGCCGCACCGCCGCCACCACCGGTGTAGCCGGCGCCGCCACCGCCGCCGCCGTCCCAACCATTGTCGGGTCCGGCATTCCCGCCGGTTCCGCTTCCGATGCCACCACCCGCAGACCCGTTCAGGGCCGCATTTGCGGAATTGATTCCACCTGCCCCACCGGTGGCCAGCTGACCGCCCTGGCCGCCGCCGACCGTAACGGTGGTCGGATTGTCTTGACCGTTGACGCCGTTCGTTCCGGCGCCCGCACCCGGTCCGGACACGATTCCCGCGTTTCCGCCATTGCCGATTGGGCTGCTCTGGTGGTTTGCACCGCCACCGCCACCGCCACCGGCGATGACGAGCTGCTGTCCGGCCACGGACACAATCGTCCGCCCACCGCCACCGCCGCCTTGGTGCCCGGACACTGCAGTCGAACCGCCACCACCGTTGACCCCACCGGTGGTGTTCGTTGCACCGCCGCCGCCCACGCTTGTCGCCCACGACTGCAGTGGCAGAACGTCAAATGTGGCATTGATCGTCGCGTTGGCACCACCGCGGCCGCCGGAGGCGCCATAGCCCGGTGATCCACCGCCGCCGCCGGTCCCGGAGATGCGCGCACGGCATGTGCCGCTCGGAACCGTGCCACTCATGTTGCCCGTTGCGGCCGTGGAAAAAAGTCCAGGACCACCCGAGGGGTTTGCCTGAAGGACGACGGGAACCGCGAGTGCGCCCAGAATCGTCAACACGCCGGCCATACGGCCGGCCATCCGAAGACGCATACGCACCCTGCGCTTGGGCGTGCGCGACTGCTCGGGAGGGGAAGCAGTTCCAGCGTTGTTCAGCGGCTGCCTGATGGCGGCGAAACCTTCTCGGTGTGATGGATTCGCAGGTGGTCAGGTGACGGAGAACGACGGGTCGACCGGACATCACCAAAATCTCCTGCGTGTAGTGCATCGGGCGGGAGGCGGGAGACCTTGAGGATCCTGATGTATGAAACTCGTAATGCCCGGAAGCCGAGACACAACACTGAGGAAACCTGCAGGTATTCCTGAGCAGCGGGCGGTTCACGAGAGGCCTCACGAGTTGCGCACCACGGGTGTCCGCAGGGTCCTCGCGTGGTGATCGACAGCAGCCGCGAAGGGCGTGCGTCAGCTTTGGGTCGACTCCGTGGCCCGGGCTCGTTTTGCGAGCTGCCACGCGGTGAACACCATCAGGCAAGCAAAGCCGATCCGAAGCCACCGCGCCGAGACGGCATCCGTGATCTGCGCGCCGATCCACGCGGTCACCGTGGATGCAGCCCCCATGATCAGCGCGGCCGACCAACTGACCGTTCCGGCGCGATGTTGCCGCCACGATCCCACCAGCGACACCGGGACGATTGCGAGCAACGATGTCCCAATCGCAAGCTTTTGGGACATTCCGAGAATCAGGGCCAGCGCCGGAACGAAGATGATTCCCCCGCCGACACCGAACAGCCCCGCAAGCACACCTGCGACAACGCCAAGCACCGCAATGACCGTGGCTGTCATGGCGGTCAGCGCAGGTTTGCCGCCCACTGCGGACTGTTCGATCAGCATCCACACGGCCACACCAACCATGAGCACCGCAAACCAGATTGTGAGGGTCCGAACGCTCATGCGCGCTTTCATCCACAGACCCAGGAACAACCCGGCGATGGCCGGAAGGCCGATCAGCAAGGCGTACCGCCAGTCCACATGCCCGAGCTGCGCATGGGAGATGACCCCCACCGTCGCCGTCACGATGATCGCCGCGAGCGATGTCGCCGTCGCTACCTTGGTGTCATAGGCGAGCAACAGCACCAACAGTGGCACCATTACGGTGCCGCCGCCGACGCCGAAGAGGGTCGAGAAGATCCCGGCAACCAGTCCGACCGCGATCAGGGGCCAGATGCGGAGTGCGGCCCGCGGGTTGGTCGGCGTATCACTCATGCGCTGACAGTCTGGCTGGTCGCACGTGACTTTGCCCAAGTGCAGTGTGGGTTTGCCTGCTCGCCCCGGTCATCCGGTGCCGACCAAACGCGTCTGAACCCGTCGATTCCGATCTGATGGCAGTCCACCACCAGACTTGCTTGCTACTCGACAAGGCCAAGGGAAAGCCTGGTCGGCAAGTCGCCGCCTACTGGTTGATCGTGCCGATCAAGCCTTGCGCCGCCTCGTTGCACAGCGTGAGCAACGCCTCGCCGAAAAGGGCCGCGACGACGACTGCCGCAGCGGACACGACCGCCACGATCGTCACCGACCGCGGGGTCCGATAGGTCGTGTCATGCGCCGGAGGGCCAGACTGCCACGCCACTGCGACGACCTTCAAGTAGTACCCCAAGCTGATCATGCTGCCGATTGCGCCAACAACGGCGAGCCAGGTCAGCTTCGCGTCGACCGCCGCTCCGAAGAGCATGAACTTCCCAATGAACCCGGAGAGCGGCGGGAATCCCGCAAGAGACAACATTGCGACGGTCAAGACCACGCCCATCATCGGTCGGGAACGTCCAATGCCGCGAAGTGCGGACATCTCGTCGCCATTCTGCACCTCGCGCTCGCGCATGACCACGACCGCGAACGCGGCAATCGTCATGGCGGTGTAGGCGACCAGGTAGTAGAGCACGGCTTTGATTCCGGCCACACTGCCCGCAGCAATCCCGATGAGCATGTACCCGGCCTGGGCGATGCCCGAGTAGGCGAGCATCCGCTTCATCCCCGGCTGCAACAGCGCGGCGATGTTGCCGACGATGATGGTGACCGCGGCAAGGATCGCAACGGGCATCCGCCAGTCGTCGAACATGCCGATCAGTGAGTCACTGAAGATCCGAATGAACCCGGCAAATGCCGCGACCTTGGTACCGGTGGCCATGAACGCGGTGATAGGCGTCGGTGCGCCGTCGTAGACGTCGGGCGTCCACATGTGCAGTGGCACCGCCGAGGCCTTGAAGCCGAGCCCGATGACGATCATCGCAAGAGCGGCAATGGAAAGCGGATCGCGCAGCATGTGGCCGTCGATCAACGCGTGCTGCATGTTTGCGAGCACCGTGGTGCCGGTCGCGCCATAGAGCAACGCAAGGCCGTAGACCAGGATGGATGAACCGACCGCTCCGACGATCAGATACTTCAGTCCGGCTTCCAGTGAGCGTGAGCGCCAGGTCTCCATCGCACAGAGCACATACAGGGACACCGAGAACAGTTCGATCCCGAGGAACAGCACAATTGTGGTTCCCGCAGCGGCCACGAGCATCATCCCGGCGAGCGACAACATGATCAGGCCCGCGTATTCACCACGTTTGTCCGTGGCAGACGACTCACGCCACGAGAGCAACAGGATCGCGATGCCGATGACGGCGAAGATGGAGTCGAGCAGCAGCGTGAAGTGGTCGCCCAGATAGTTCTCGGCGAGCGCCGTTTCATCCGCTCCACCCCACTGGACGCGGGAGACGATCAGTGCGGCCACGAGCGCAAGGATGCCCGTGGCAGTGGGAAGCATGCGTGCGGCACGGCGTGCAGGCAGCACGCCGAGAAGCAGCGCCAGGACGCCGGCGCCCGACACGATCAGAAACGGTGTCATTGCGGAGGTGTTCACCGGCAGCCCAGCAGTTCGGTCGTAATCGGTTCAGTTCGTGGAGGTTGCCCCGGGGACGACACGACGCCGATGGAGCCGGCCGCGGTCGTCGCGCATTCCACGGGCGCCTTCGTGGTTCGCGTGACGGCGGCCGGCCAGAACCCGACCACCACCATGGCAGCCACCAGTGGCGCCAGGTAGAGCACGTCCATGCCGCGAAGTTCGGACTTTTTGGGATCGCCCTCAAGCGGTCCGTTCATCGTGACCTGGTAGAGCCGCAGCATGTAGACCGCCGCGTACGCGGTGCCGAAGCATGCAAGCACCGCAAGCACCGGATGCGCTTGGAACGTCCCGATCAGGATGAAGAACTCACCGGCGAACGCGTTGGAACCGGGGATGGCAAGGGCGGCCATCGTGATCACGAGGAACATGCCGGCAAGCCAGGGCGCGCCCTTGGCAAGACCGGTGATCTCATCCATCTCCTCCGTACCGTGTTTCGCGCGGGCGATGATGCCGACGACCGCAAACGCTGCAGCCGTCACGACGCCGTGGTTGACCATCTGCAAGACGGCGCCTTCAGCACCGATCGAGGTGAACGACATGATGCCGAGCACGATGAAGCCAAGATGGGCGAGACTCGAGTACGCAACCAGCATCCGCATCGTTTGTGCCCGCCATGCCATCAGCGAGCCGTAGACGATGCTGCAGACCGCAAGGATTCCGACGGCCAGCGCGAGCCGCTCGGCGCCGACCGGGAACAGGGGCACCGCGATACGCAGCAGTCCGTATGCACCGGCCTTGCTCATGACCGCGGAAAGAAGCGCGGTCACCACGAGCGGCGCGGAGGTGTAGGCGCCCGCCATCCACCCGTGGAACGGGAACATGGGCAGCTTGATCAGGAAGGCCAGGGCGAACGCGGCGAAGAGCCACGTGCTCTGCGAGCGCGTCCACTCGTGGTTGGCGAGATCGGCAATTGCGAACGACAACGTCCCATTGGGCCCCTTGGCGATGAAGGCGGCCGACAGGATGGCGACGAGCATCAACAAGCTGCCGACCATCGTGTAGATGACGAAGGCGGCTGCGGCGCGACCCCGATCCCGGTCGCCCCACATCCAGATCAAGAGGGCGAATGGAATGAGCATCGCCTCCCAGAAGATGTAGAAGAGCACCAGATCGCCGGCGGCGAACACACCGAGCAGCCCGCACTCGGCGAGCAGCAGCAACCCGATGAGCGCGCGGGGGTGTGAATCGGGCATGCGCGCCCCAACCGCGATGAACGCAAGCAGGAACAGGCCGGTGGTGAGCAACATCATCCAGATGGACACGCCGGTCGCACCGACATTCCACTCCACGGCGATGTCACGAATCCATGCAACGCGGTCACCGAGCTGCGAGGCGCCGCTTGAGCGGTCGATCTTGGCCAGGGCCACGATGTTGAACGCAACGGCGGCCAGGGCGATCAGGACGCCGATTGATCGTGCGCCGACGCGATTGCCGACTGGGACGAGCATGGTCAGCAGGGAGCCGGCAAGCGGCAGCAGGACGATGATGGTGATCAGCGACATCAGCGGCTCACCAGGATGAAGACGACGGCGATACCGGCGAGGCCGGCCATGAGGGCCACGGCATAGGTGCGAACCAGTCCGGTTTGAATGTGATGCATGAATCTGGCCATATCCCCGAACAGACTCTGGGTGCCACGGCCCGCCCCGATGACGACGTTCGGCTCGACGTGGTCGCGCAGACCGTCGCCGGCGGCGCGACCGGCCAGCACGACCGTCTCGTCGTACACCTGGTCAAAGCGCCAGGCATCTTCGAGCAGCCCGCGGATGTAGCGATGGCGACCACCGATCCGCAACCGACGTTCGGACCCGTTGGCGAAGATGTACCAGGCCAGCACGATGCCAAGCAACGCCACCGCCAACGACACGAGGATGGTGATGACTTCCAGGTGATGACTCGGTTCCGCCGCAAGGTGCCCCACTGCGGTGAGCGTGCCGTCGGCGTTCACTTTCTGCGGAATGCCACCGACGACCGGCTCAAGCCAGTCCGTGACCTTGGCCCACCGAAATGGCACCTGGATCCAGCCACCGACGATTGAGAGCACGGCCAAGATCGCGACCGGGATCGTCATCGCGGGGCCGGACATGTGGAACTCGCCGTGGTAGCCGCCCTCGGGCTCGGTGCCGTGGAACACCCGCAACAGCAGTCGGAACATGTAGAACGCCGTCAGAAACGCGCCGGTCGTCGCGATCCCGAACAGCACCCAGCCGTATGTGCCCTGGGCCGCGGCCATGCCGATGATTTCATCCTTGCTGAAGAAGCCGGAGAAACCGGGCACACCGGCGATCGCCAGGCATCCGACCGCGAATGCGAAGTACGCAAAGCGCAACGGTTTGCGAAGGGCGCCCATCTTGTCGAGGCTTTGCTCGCCATGGAGCGCATGGATGATCACGCCGGCCGTCAGGAACAGCAGTGCCTTGAAGAAGGCGTGCGTCAGGAGATGGAACATGCCGGAGGAGTACGCGCCCAGACCGACCGCCATGATCATGTAGCCGATCTGGCTCACGGTGCTCCAGGCCAGCACCCGCTTGATGTCCACCTGGGCGATGGCGACCGTGGCGGCCATCAGCAGGGTGAACGCGCCGATGCCCGCCACGATGTTCATCGCGAGGGGCGAGAGTTCGAACAGCACGTGGGTGCGCACCACCAGATACACGCCGGCGGTCACCATCGTGGCGGCGTGGATGAGTGCGCTGACCGGTGTCGGCCCCTCCATGGCGTCGGGCAGCCAGGTGTGCAGCGGCGCCTGCGCGCTTTTTGCCATGGCGCCGACGAACAGCAAGAGCGCAATCGAGAGTGCCACGCCACCGCCGGCGGGAATGAACTGCGGGGCGGTCGCGAACACCTGGTCGTAATCGAGGGTGCCGAGCTCACGGACGAGCAGGAAACACGCGATCACCATGCCGATGTCGCCGAGCACGTTGATCACGAACGCCTTCTTGGCCGCGGCGACCGCGACCGGCTTGTCGTAGTAGAAGCCGATCAGCAGATAGCTCGCCAGACCAACGAACGCCCATCCGATGATCAGGAACACGAAGTTCGCGGCTTCCACGAGCAGCAACATGGAGAACACGAAGAAGTTCATCTCGGCGAAGAAGCGGCGGTACCCCTCCTCGTGCGCCATGTACTCGGTGGAGTACCAGTGAATCAAGAACCCCACGCCGGTGATGATCAACATCATCATGATCGACAGCTGGTCGATCCGAATCGCAAAGTCCACCTTCAGACCCTGGCCGATGTCGATCCACTCCCAAAGACGCGAGACGTGCGTGCGCTTGTCGGCGTGCTCGGCGACCATCTGGAAGAACGTGATCACTGAGACCACGAACGCCAGACCGATCGATCCGCAGCCGACGATCTGCGTCAGTCGCTTCGGGGGTTCTTTGGCGCCGAACGCCATCAAGATCAGGCTGCCGAGGAGCGGCAGCCCCAGGATGATCCATCCGTGAACGCCGATCATCCGCGAAGCTCCGTCATCTCATCGACATCGAGCGCGCGGCGTTGGCGGAATACCGCGACGACGAGACCAAGGCCGATGACGACCTCGGCAGCCGCCACCACCATCACGACCAGCGCAAAGATCTGACCATCCGAGTTGTTCCAGTACCGGCTGAAGCCGATAAGCGCGACGTTGGCCGCGTTCAACAGCAATTCCACCGACAGGAGCAGCATCAGCGGGTTTCGCCGCCGTGCGACGCCGAACAGTCCGATTGCAAACAGCAGGACCGACAGGCCGATGTAGCTGCTGTGGGGTACGCCCGTGGCGGCCGTGGCGGTGCTGGCGAGCGTGTTCATCGTCCGCCCTCCGCCAAAACCGCCCGCTTGGCGAGCACCACGGCGCCAACGGCGCCAACGAGCAGCACCAACGACGTGGCCTCGAACGGGAGCAGGTGGTGGCGCAGGAACGCGAACCCAAGCGCCGTCGGGCTGCCGATGTCATCGGTCGTCTCGGGCACCGTGTGAAACTTGGGGAGTGCGGTGGTGAACATGACGATGGCGCCCATCGCGGTGATCGCCAGGATCGTGATCCACGAGAACGCCTCGAAGCGCTCCAAGCGGTCCGGTTCGGTGAGTGCCCGCTCGCCCATGTAGGCGAGGACGAACAGGAAGAGCGTCACGATCGCGCCGGCGTAGACGATGACTTGCACGAACGCCACGAACGGCGCGTGCTCGAGCACGAACAGCACCGCCACCGACACCAACGTGCCGATCAACGCGACTGCGGCCTGGAAAGCGTTTTTCAACAGCACCACCATCAGGGCGCATCCCACGACGCCTGCGGCGGTGAGGCCGAATGCGATTTGCTCACCCATTGACGCCCTCCGGTGTGCGGGTGGGAACCGACTTCGGATGAGGCATGAGCAACTGCGACTTTGTGTAGATCAGATCGCGCGGACGGTTGTACTCGCTGAGTTCGTACTCGTTCTCGAGCGTGATGGCGTCGAACGGGCATGCCAGCTCGCAGTATCCGCAGAAGATGCACCGGGACATGTTGATCTCGTAGATGCGCGCGAAGCGCTCGCCCGCGGAGACGCGATCCTCCGGGTGGTTTTCTTCGGCGACCACACGAATGCAGTCCGACGGGCAGGCGGAGATCGGAA
>Ga0209023_10008483_pt1 | contig 10300 bp, 10 predicted proteins | sample LakOneMetagenome_FD_187468 | JGI IMG/M metagenome (GOLD analysis project Ga0209023, IMG submission 187468) | Freshwater and sediment microbial communities from Lake Erie, Canada (SPAdes) (version 2) | ecosystem: Environmental > Aquatic > Freshwater > Lentic | place: Lake Erie, Canada...
TCCAGCGAGGATGCGGTTGCCGCAGCTCTGGAGCAACTCGGGCAGTAGGGGGCGTGCCCGGCGGGTTCTCCACCCCTTCGGGATTGCCCCCAGATGGCGCCCGGCGTCTGCCTCCGCGTGACGAAAACGCTTTGGAGCGGGTTCCGCCGGGTTCCACCCCTTCGGGATTGCCCCCAGATGGCGCCCGGCGTCTGCTTTCGCTTGACGAAAACGCCTTGGAGCGGGTTCCGCCGGGTTCCACCCCTTCGGGATTGCCCCCAGATGGCGCCCGGCGTCTGCTTTCGCTTGACGAAAACGCCTTGGAGCGGGTTCCGCCGGGTTCCACCCCTTCGGGGCGCCATGGGCGATCCAGGACTCGAACCTGGGACCTCATCCTTATCAGGGATGCGCTCTAACCACCTGAGCTAATCGCCCGCGGCGCGGGACCATAGCACCAGAGCGGCGGATGGAAGCGGGCTAGCATCCACCCCATGCAGGAACTTGTGATCTACGGCGTGAGCTTCGACATGGTGGGAAAGCAGCCCATCGTGCTGCTGAAGACCGTCGAGGGCAACCGCTTCCTGCCCATCTGGATCGGCCACGCCGAGGCGTCGGCGATTCTGATGAAGCTGCAGGGCACCGAATCGCCCCGGCCGATGACCCACGACCTGATGAGCGACCTCATCGGCGAACTCGGGGCCGAGGTTGCCCGCATCACCGTCACCGAGATGCGTGACAACACTTTCCACGCGCTGCTGCGCCTGAGCACTCCTGGTCAGGACGTCGAGGTGGACTGCCGCCCCAGCGACGCAATCGCGGTGGCAGTGCGCACCGGCGCCCCGATCTTCGCGATGGACGATGTGCTCGAGGAGAACGCGATCGAGTTCGAGCACGAACCCGATGACGCCGAGGACATGGTGGAGCAGTTCAAGGCGTTCCTCGACGAGGTCGCCCCGGAGGACTTCGCCGACGGGTCCTAGGCGGTCTCGCGCTTGGTGAGCTCGAGGATGTGCCCGTAGATCTCGGAGAGCCCCTCCGCTGAGAGTGGCCCGGCGTTGGCACCCTGCAGGTAGCGGTGCATCCACTCCTCGCGCGAGGGGTCAACGAACTCCAGGCCGCGCTGCTCCTTGTACGCGCGGAGTCGCTTCACAAGCCCGAGCCGGGCATTGATGGCCTGGATGATCTTCATGTCGTTGTCCATCACCTGATCGCGCATCTGGCGGATGAGGTGGTCTTCGGTGGTCACAGCGGGGTCATTTGGCATGGGCCTGACGGTATCCCACAGACCTCTCCGGGGGGCCACCGAGCGGCATGGGGGCTAGCCTTGAAGCCATGTTTGATCTGTCGCCGATTCAGCTCATCATCGTGCTGGTCATCGCCGTGCTCGTACTCGGCCCGTCGCGCCTGCCGCAGTTCAGCCGTGCGGTGGGCAAGGGACTCCGTGATTTCAAGGGCGCACTCGCCGGCGAGCACTTCGACGACGACACGCCGGCGCCGGCCGATGCCGCTGTTGCCACCGCAACCGCCGTCGCCGCTCAGCCCGTGACCACGGCAACCGCCGGGCCCGCTGAGCCAGCCGGATCATCCGCTGACGTGCTCGAGGGCATCGTGGTGAGCGGCGACGCGCCGCCACCGGCGCCACCGGCCGCCGCCAACTAGGCCACCGGTCGATGGGGACGGGCAGGCGCGGCGTGCGGCGTGTGTCGCCAGAGGAGCGCCTGTCCATCTTCGAGCATCTCCACGAGCTCCGTACGCGGCTGTTCATCTGCGTGGCGGTGTTGATGCTGGCGTTCGTTGCGCTGTACGCCTTCAACGGGTGGCTTCTCAGCCTGCTGCTCGACCCGCTGTCGCCGGACTACCGGAAGCTGCTGGCGCTGTCGCCCACCGAGCCGTTCATGGTCATCCTGAAGGTGGTGTTCGGCGCCGCGGTGCTGGTGACGCTGCCGGTGCTGCTGTACCAGCTGTATGCGTTCGTGGTGCCGGCGGTGCAGGTGCAGACCCGACGCACGATGCTCGCGATCGTGGGTGGGGTATCGGCCCTCTTCCTCGGCGGCGTGGTGTTCGCGTACTACCTGGTGCTGCCCGTGGCCCTGCAGTGGCTGCTGGGCTTTGGGGAGGGCGATTTCCAGATCGCCCTGCGCGCCGATGAATACTTCTCGTTTGCGCTCACAATGATGCTGGCCGGCGGCATCGTCTTCGAGCTGCCCATCGCGATGCTGGTACTTGCCCGCATGGGCCTTGTGAGCGCGCAGCAGTTCCGCACCCACTGGCGCATCGCGCTCGTGGTCATTGCATTTGTGGCAGCCGTGCTGCCGGGTGGCGACCCCGCGAGCATGATCCTGCTCATGATCCCGCAGATCGTCCTGTACGGCCTGGGCGTCTGGCTCGCATCGATGTTCGGCCGGCCTGCTCCGTGGGCACGCTTTGCATCGGAGCCCGAGGAGCCCGCGGCGTCGGCCTAGCGCCCCCCGGCTGCCCCGTCATCGCGGAGCGCGTGCCCCGTGGCCGAGATGAAGAGATCTTCGAGCGTCGCAAGCCGCGGGGCGATATTCAGATCGTCCACGCCCGCGCGCCGCGCAGCCGCCACGAGGTCGCCCGCGTCGGTTCCGAACACAACGAGTGACTCGTCGGTGATCACATGGCGCCCCCCCATTGCCGCTGCCACCCGCACCGCCTCGCTGCCGCCAATGCGCAGCTCAACTGCGGCGTGGCCCACCTCGGCCTCCACGAGCGCGCGCGGTGACCCCTGGCGGATGACCCGGCCGTGGTCGATGACCACAAGGCGGTCGCACAGGCGCTCGGCTTCGTCCATGTAGTGGGTGGTGATGATCACTGATGCGCCGGCGGCGCGAAGGGCCCGAAGGCGGTCCCACACCAGGTGCCGCGCCTGCGGATCAAGGCCCGTGGTGGGTTCGTCGAGCAGGATCATGTCCGGATCGTTCACGAGTGCCCGGGCGATCTGGAGCCGCCGCTGCATGCCACCCGAGAGCCGATCGACGGTGTCTGTGGCACGCTCATCCAGGCCGACGAACGTCAGCAACTCACGTGCACGCGGGATGGCGTCTGCACGCCGGATGCCGAAGTATCGCGCGTACACCAGCATGTTCTCGAGCACCGTGAGCTCGAGATCGAGGTTGATCTCCTGCGGCACCACGCCCAGGCGCGCCTTGAGCGCCCGCGCGTCGCGATCGGGGTCGAGCCCCAGCACCGAGAGGTCACCGCCATCGCGCGAGGAGAGGCACGACAGCATGCGCATGGTGGTTGTCTTGCCGGCCCCGTTCGGGCCGAGGAACCCAAAGCACTCGCCCTGGCCCACCACCAGATCAATGCCGTCGACCGCCACGCGATCGCCATAGGCCTTGCGGAGGCCGTTGGCGACGACGGCCTGTCCGCTCGTCACGCTGCGACGGGTCCGGTCAGGCGCGCGAGTGCGCGCGCGAGCCACCACCGGCCTGCAGGGTCTTTGCGAGCCCGTCTGCAAGGCCAATGGTGGGCTCCCAGCCCAGAATCGCCCTCGCGCGCGTGATGTCGGGCTGCCGCACCGTCGGATCGTCCTGTGGCAGCGCCTCGTAGACGATCTCGGAGGGCGACCCCATGGCCTCGAGCACCGCCTCGGCCAGCTGGAGGATGGTGTACTCCTCGGGGTTGCCGATGTTGACCGGCGAATGCTCGTCGCTGCGGATGAGGCGCACGAGGCCCTCGATCAGGTCGCTCACGTAGCAGAACGACCGGGTCTGGCTGCCCTCGCCGAACACCGTGAGCGGCGACCCCTCCGCTGCCTGGCGGATGAATGTGGGGATGGCGCGACCGTCTCTGGGGCGCATGCGGGGTCCGTACGTATTGAAGATGCGCACGATGTGCGTGTCGACGCCCTGCTGCCGGTGGTACGCCATGGTGAGCGCCTCTGCGTACCGCTTGGCCTCGTCGTAGACGCCCCGGGGGCCGATGGGGTTGACATGACCCCAGTAGTCCTCGCGCTGGGGGTGTTCCTTCGGGTCGCCGTACACCTCGCTGGTGGACGCGAGCAGGAACCGGGCGCGGTGCTTCTTGGCCAGGCCCAGCGCATTGTGGGTGCCCTGGGACCCGACCTTCAGCGTCTGCAGCGGCAGCCGAAGGTAGTCGATGGGGCTGGCGGGGGATGCGAGGTGAAAGACCTCGTCAACGGGCTCGTCAATCGAAATGTGCTCGGTCACGTCGTGCTGCACGAAGACGAAGTCACCCGACCGGATGTGCTCGATGTTCTCGAGCGTGCCCGTGTCGAGGTTGTCGACGCAGATCACCCGATGACCATCGGCCAGAAGGCGGTCGCAGAGGTGGGAGCCCAGGAATCCGGCTCCGCCTGTCACAAGTGAGGTCGGCATGGCCCGCAGGCTAGCGCAGGCCCCTGAAACCGCTATTGCACGGACTGGATGGCGTCGATGACCGCCGCTGCGCTCTTCGGCCGCTGCACGACACGCATTCCGTTGGGCCCGTCCACGACGAACGCGGGTGTGACGGTCACGCCTGCCCGCTTGGCCTCGGTGCGGATTCTGTTGAGCTGCGAGTAGTTGGCAACGCCCCGGGCATCACTCAGGAAGAGGGGCACCTTGAGGCCCCGGATGTGGGATCCGATGCGGCGCAGCACGCCCATGTTGACCCAGTCCCCGCCCGCAGCCTGTGCCCGGAAGAGTGCGGCGGCGACATCCCAGGCCTTGTTCTGGCGACTGGCCGACAGCACGGCGCACCCTGCCTCGGTGCTGTTGAGGTCGGTGCTGGTGATGAGCGGTCGGAACAGCACTGATCCGAGCCCGTACGCCGCGACCTGGTAGAGCAGCTGACGCACGATCCGCTGGTGCGCCTGCCCGCTTGCCGGGCTGGACATATCGACGTACTCACGGATTTCCACGGCGCCCGATCCCGCCTTGAGTCCGCTCACCGACACGCCCCCGGGCATGGTGGTGCTCTCCAGCGGGCGCGTGATTGCCGTGTCCTGCTTCGGCGGGGGATCGGGGGCGTTGGGGCTTGCGCCACCACCGGGCGTTGCCGGCACGGTTCCGCCGCCGTCCCCTGGAGTCGGTTCCACCGCATGGTCGCCGGAGTGGTCTCGCGGCTGGGTGGTCCCGGTGTGGTGGGAGGCGCCCCTCTGGTGTGCGGGCGCCGCCATCGCCGCCGGCGCGACGATGAGGCTGCCGATGACGAGGATCGTCGCAGCATGCTTGGTTCGGGGACTCCGCTTCACGGTTTGCACAATGGCGCATGCGCAGACCGGGTGCCTGCCAAACAGCGCAGGTCACACAATTTCCTTACAGGGCGCCGGAACCCGCTGGTGCCGCTTCCGGGGCCGGGGGCAGGGGGTCGGTGCCTCCCCGCCCGCGCCGCGCCTGGCCCAGCACGGCCCAGGAAATACGCAGGAAATGGGCACCGCCTGCGAGCCCGGCGTGCATCGAGCGCCCGGTGGGCGGCAACATATGTACCGGCACCTCCCGGATGCCCACGCCGGCGCGGTGCAGATCGATGAGCAGGCTTGTCTCCGTGAGGCCCGCCGGGAACCCGTTTTCAGCGAGCCCCGCCGCCACGCCCGGGGTGAGCGCGCGGAATCCGGACGTCGGGTCGCTGAGATGCAGCCCGCCCACCGATCTCGCCATCCACCGGCACGCGGCCATGCCCACGCGCCTGCCGTGGGGGATGGCATACCCCGGACTTCCCGTGAGGAACCGTGAGCCCAGCACCAGGTCCGCAGCGTCGAGGCCGCCGACGAGGGCCGGGATGTCGGCGGGGCGGTGCTGGCCATCGCCGTCCATCTGCACCAGCACATCCGGGCTGTCGGCCAGCGCCGCGCGGTACCCGGCGCGAAGCGCACCCGCATAGCCCGCATGGCTGGGCAGGCGCACTACCTCGGCCCCTGCCCGGTCGGCCATCACGGCGGTGCCGTCACGGGAGGCGTCGTCCACCACGATCACCCGGGCAGTGGCAAGGTGCTGCCAGATGCCGGTGATGACATCACCGATGGCGTGCGCCTCGTCGCGTGCGGGGATGACGACGGTGATTGCCTGGGCGCGTGCGGTCACGGGATCACGATACGGGACGGTTCCCCCGCCACGCGTCATCTGTTCCATCGCCACACCGTCGCACCCCCGATGTGTGCGATGGGCTCGAGCCGTGCCCACGGCACCTCCTTCTCCACCCGCCGTGCGAAGGCCTTCCAGTTGGTGGGCCAGCCGCCCGTGGGGGTGACAGGGCCGGTCACTACGTAGCCCCCCCTGAAGGCCGCGATTTCCGGCAGGGGTTGCAGTTCGCGCGCTGCCGCACGGCCGGCATCGGTGAGGTATGCGGGGTCGATCACGCGATCAACCGGCACGGTGCCGTTTGGGAGAAACGCATTGAGCTTGGCCCACCACGTGTAGTCGGCGGCCAGGATCGGCGCGCGTGGAAGCGGGCGCATGATGTCGGCAACCTGGCTCACAAGGCGCACATCTGAATCGGTGGCGGCCTGCTCCATGCGTGGCTGCATGGCGAGCACGGTGACCACGGCGATTGCAGGGATGAGCACCGGTGAAAGACGGCCATCGAGCGCAATGGCGATGAGCAGTGCAGCAGGGATCGTGAGCAGCGTCAGAAACCGGGCAGGCGCATCGACGCTGATGATGGCCCCGGCCTCGAGCACGGCGAAGCCGAGCGCAAGCCAGAGGCCCGGGAAGATCAGCGCCTGCATCCGGCGAAGCGCTCCCACGACGATTGCGATGCCCACAAGCGGCAGCATGAGCAGCACCAGCGACCCCGGGTGCACGACCTCCCCGACGAGAAGCCCCGTGAAGGTGGACCCATCTTCAATTCCTGCCGCTGGCGAGCGGAAGCTGCTGGCCCCGATGGTTGCGGTAATGGGAAACAGCGGTCTGCCCGCGAAGGCGAAGACGATCATCTCAACGATGGGCACCGCGACGAGCCCGGCCACCAGCGCCGCCACATGGCGCCATGTGGCGCGCAGGGCCGGCCACGCGGCGATGATGACCATCGGAACCATGAGGACTGCCGTTTCGCGCGACGACCAGCCAGCCCCGATGCACACGCCCGACGTGACGAGCCAGGCGCGCGTACGTGTGCTGGTGCGCGTGCGGAACGCGGCCCAGATGGCCAGGGCAACGAATGCCGGCATCACGGCATCGGGGCGCAGGCGGGTGGCCATGAGCACCTCGATGGGCGCCACCGCGACGATGCCTGCCGCCACCACGGCCTGCCTGCGCCCCGTGATCTCTCGGGCCACGAGATATGCCGCGACGATTGAGACCAGCGAGACGATGAAGGGCCACGCGATGGCCGAGTAATCGGTGGCGCCGACGAGCCGGAAGATGAGGGCCACCGGCCACAGGAATACGGCTCGTGCACCGAACCACTGGGCGTCGCCGTCGGGCAGGGTGCCCTGCGCGAGGTTCTGCGCGACCGCGATGTATCGCGATTCATCGCTGCCCAGCGCAAATGATGTGCCGCCAAACGCCCAGATGCGCAGGAGCGCACCGGCCACCACGAGGATGGCGAGCGCCAGCATCGCCAGCCCGCGCTCCCCGGTGATGGTGCGCACCCAGCGATCCATGGCCCCGCCCTTGGGCCAGATGCGATTCCAGGCCCGTGGCACGAGCGGCTCACGCCGGGCCAGTGGGTCGCGTCGGCGGTGCGTGCTCATCCGGACGCCCGGCGCCCTCGCAGGTTGCGCAGCGACAGGCGCGCATCGGCAAGCTCAGCGGGTGCGAGCAGGCGGCACAGCGCGACGAAGGCTGCGCCGCCCACCGTGCCAACCACCGCCAGCCAGACCGCGGCCCTCCAGAAGGTGTTGCCCTCGGGCATGAGGAAGAATGGGATCAGCGCCACCAGCAGGGCGCCGGCTCCCGCGATGAGCACGCGGCCCTGCTGGTTCACAAGTGCACGCAGCGACATCTCGGGTGTGGCGCGCCGGAGGAACCACAGGGTGATTGCCGTGTTCACATAGACGGCGATGGCGCTGGCAAGTGCGAGGCCCGCCTGCTCAAGGGGCCCGAGAAACACCAGATCAAGCGCGATGGTGAGCACCACGCTGATGACGGTGGCGATCATGATCTCGCGTGCCTGGTTGGCCGCCGAAAGGCTGCGGTTGAGCAGGTATCCGATGAAATTGCCCCAGATGGCCACGCCGTAGAACGCGAGCGGTGAGGCGATTTCGGAGACACATGCGGTGTCGCACTTGCCACGCCCGAAGGCGATCTGCGCGATCTCCGTCGACCCCATGGCGATGAGGATGGACAGCGGAATGGCCACCAGCGCCAGAATGCCCGCCGCCCGTCGGAATGCCTCGGCGCTTTCGCGGCGCTTCCCCTCCGCCATATAGCGGGCGATGAGCGGAAACAGTGGCGTGAGCAGGGGAAACAGCAGCACGGTGCGTGGCGCAGCACCCAGTGCATTGGCGAACGACAGGGCCGCGTTGCGACCGGCCTCAAGCGACGACGCGAAGAGCTTGTCGGTGAATGAGTTGATCTGCTGAAGCAACGACGCGGCGATGACGGGGATGGCGAGCACCACCGTCCCCTTGAGCCGGGGGTGGATGAACCCCAGGCGTCCGCCGCCGATGCGTGCCTCGCGCGTGAACTGCGGGAGCTGGAGTGCCACCTGCAGTACCGCCCCGAGCGTGACGCCCCAGGCGGCTGCGGTGATGCCCAGCGTGCCGGCACCGGCGATGACGCCGATGAGGATTCCCGCGTTGAACGCGATACCCACGGCAGCCGGCCCTGCAAAGCGCCCGTGCACCTGGAGAATGGCGGTGAACAGCGCGCTGAAGCCCTGCAGCATCAACGCCGGTGCCATCACGCGCAGCAGGTCGGATGCGATTGCCGCCCGCTCGGGCCCCATGTTGAAGAGCGCAATCGGGCCCTCCGGCCAGATGGCGATGACCGCGGTGACCGCAATGAGCACGATGCCGACCCACGCGAAGATGGCCCAGAGGAGGCTCCAGGCGCTGTCGGCCCCGTGACGTTCGCGCTCCTGCTGGAACACGGGGATCATGAGCGTGGTGAGCACGTACAGCAGCACCGCCGCTCCCGTGTTGACCACGAACAGGGCGTTGACGTACGCGTCGGTCTGCGCCGTGGTGCCGTAGACACCGGCCAGCACGATCTCGCGCAGGAATCCGAGCATGCGTGAGACCACCCCGAAGAGCGCCACCACCGCGGCTGCCCGCGCAACCTGTCTGATGCTCATGGGGCGGGCGCCATCCCGTAGATGGTGCGCACACCTGTGAGGATGAGGCGGCCATCAACGCCAATGGCGGGTGTGTACCGGCCATCGTGGAACGTGTAGGCCCTGCGCCCGGTCTTGGTATTCAGCGCGTAGGTGCGCCCGTCCGCGGGTCGGTGCGCCAGGGTCGCAAACCACACGTACCGCCCGATGACCGTGGGCGACCCCGCAATGCGCTCGCCTGCATCGAATGCCCACCGCACGCCGCCGGTGACTGCATCGAGCGCGTAGAGCCGGTGGTCGTACGAGCCGACAAACACCGTGCGACCACTCACGGCCGGGCTTGAGTACACCCAGTCGGGAATGACCCTCACCCACGCAATGGAGCCGTCGTGGGCATCGAGTGCCAGTACCCGGCCATTGATGTTGGCGATGTAGATGCGCCCGTAGGCAACGGCGGGGTTGGCGTAGAAGCCACCGCTGCCGCCAATGATCTGCCCGGGGCTGGTGGTGCGCCAGTGGATGCGCCCCGTGCGGGCGTTGAGGGCGGTGACCTGCCCGGTGTAATCGCCCACGACGACATCCCGTCCCGATCGGGAGAGGCTCGACTTGATGGCGCCGCCCACCTTGGCGGCCCACACGTGCTTGCCCGTGGCCACCGACATGCAGTGCACGCGTCCGTCCAGGTCACCCACGTAGAAGTGTGGGCCCACCACGAGCGGCGACGACTCGGTGGACGACCCCACCTTCACATGCCACACCACCTGGCCGTGCGCCCACCGGCGGGCGGTGATGTAGCCGTCGTCGGTGGCAAACAGCACCAGATCGCCGGCGACGGCCGGCGACGCCGCGGCGCGTCCCGAGAGCTTGACGTACCAGTAGATGCCACCTGTTGCGACGCTCAGTTGCTGCGCGTACCGGCCATTGGTGGCAAACACCAGCCGGCCATCTGCCGCGACAGGCGGGAACTCCACCAGCGCGCGCGCATCGCGGCGCCACACCTTTCTGAACGGCGGGGCGAGATCGAGGGATGCATTGGCACGCGTGCGCTGCTGGTCGTATCCGTACTCGGGCCACGATGTGCCGGCGGCATCGCCGGCCGGTGCGGCTTTGGCCTCGAAGCCCGCAGATGTGCCCACCTGGT
>Ga0209023_10008484_pt1 | contig 10300 bp, 6 predicted proteins | sample LakOneMetagenome_FD_187468 | JGI IMG/M metagenome (GOLD analysis project Ga0209023, IMG submission 187468) | Freshwater and sediment microbial communities from Lake Erie, Canada (SPAdes) (version 2) | ecosystem: Environmental > Aquatic > Freshwater > Lentic | place: Lake Erie, Canada | collected...
CGACGACAGTCGGCATGTAAAGAACCGGGGTGGTGGTTTCGGCGGTCCGGCCTCCGATCCACAACCCGCCGACACCCCAGACAGTAAACGCAAGCTGTCCGGCCACGCCGCAGATAAACAGCGCGAAGGCGATGCGCGGCAGATAGGGCGCGATCGACCAGGCGGCGATCATGGTCGTCATGGGAATGAGCACGACAAAGAAGGATTGGATGGGATGCGCGATCTCGGCCATTGCGGCGTCGGAGGCCTGAATCCACTTCAGGACGTAGACCGAAAACCAGATCAGCCAGATGGCGGAAGCTGTCAGGGCGAGGGTTTCTCCGATAATGCCCGGGGCGCCCCAGACATGGGATGCAGCGCGCCAGCCCGCACCAAGTCCGCCGATGCCGAGCACCATGCCGAACATGGTGGCGGAGAATTTCGAGATGTCGATACGCACGGCTTGCCTGTTCTTTTTGGGATTGTCCGGGGGGCTGCTTAGGCCGTAAGGATTTCTAGCAATCGGGAGGATCGATCACAATGGACTTCGCACTCAGCTCGCAACAGGAATCCATTCGCGATGCGATCCTGAAAATCTGCGCCCGTTTCGATGATGCCTACTGGCTGGAGAAAGACCGCACCGGCGGCTTTCCTCACGAATTCTATGATGCGATGGCGCAGGCGGGTTGGCTCGGCATCTGCATTCCCGAGGAATTCGGCGGCGCGGGCCTTGGCATCATGGAAGCAGCCATCATGATGCGCGCGATCTCGGAATCGGGCGCGGGCATGTCGGGTGCGTCCGCGATCCATATGAATGTGTTCGGGCTCAATCCGGTGGTGGTGTTCGGCACCGACGAGCAGCGCGCGCGCATGCTGCCGGGTATCGTCGAGGGCCGTGAGAAAGCATGCTTCGGTGTGACCGAGCCGAACACCGGCCTCAATACGACGCAGTTGAAAACCCGCGCGGTGCGCAAGGGTGACAAATACATCGTCAACGGCCAAAAGGTTTGGATCTCAACGGCGCAGGTCGCGCACAAGATCCTGCTGTTGGCGCGCACCACGCCATTGGAAGAAGTCAAAAGTCCGACTCACGGACTTAGCCTGTTCTACGCGGACTTCGATCGCGAGCGGGTCAAGGTGCACGAGATCGAGAAGATGGGTCGCAAGGCCATCGACTCGAACGAGTTGTTCTTTGCGGACTTCGAGATTCCGGCGGAGGATCGCATCGGCGAGGAAGGACGCGGGTTCGAATACATTTTGCATGGCATGAATCCCGAGCGTGTGCTGATCGCGGCTGAAGCCGTGGGCCTCGGGAAGCTCGCGCTAGAGCGCGCCGCCGCTTATGCGAAGCAGCGCGTCGTGTTCAACCGGCCGATCGGACAGAACCAGGCGATCCAGCATCCGCTGGCGAAGAACTGGATTGATCTCGAGGCTGCGTGGCTGATGGTGATGTCGGCAGCCTGGCAGTACGATCAGGGATTGCCCTGCGGGCCTGCGGCCAATGCGGCGAAATACCTCGCCGGCGAAGCAGGTTTTGATGCCTGCCAGCAGGCCGTGATGACCCATGGCGGCTTTGGCTATGCGAAAGAATATCATGTCGAGCGGTATCTGCGCGAAGTGATGATTCCACGGATCGCGCCGATCAGTCCGCAACTCATTCTCAGCTTCATCGGCGAGAAGGTGTTGGGATTGCCAAAGTCATATTGAGCGCGCACACGGCGGCCATGACGATAGATGCGTTGACGGCGGGTCCTGCATCTGTTGATTTGCGGCAAGAACCGCGCAGTGTCATGCGCCAATAACGGAACGGAAACGAGTCATGTCCGGATCGCACGATCATCATTCCCACGATCACCCGCACGATCATTCCCACAGCCATGACCATGAGCGCTGGAAGCATGATGGCGTGCGGGTCATTCCCGGCAATCAACTCGATCCGAATGTGCCGTCCACCGCGGGCATGGACCGCAAGGCGGCGATCAATTTCGCCCGCGTCGGCGCGCAGAAGCTCTGGGCCGGAACCGTCTCGATCAAGCCGGATGCCAAGACCGGCGCGCATCATCACGGTCATTTGGAAAGCATCATCTATGTGGTGAAGGGTAAGGCTCGCATGCGCTGGGGCGAGCACCTGCAGTTCACTGCTGAGGCAGGGCCGGGCGACTTCATCTTTGTGCCGCCGTATGTGCCGCATCAGGAGATCAACGCCAGCCCGGACGAAGTGCTGGAATGTGTGCTGGTGCGCAGCGATGGCGAGGCGGTTGCGATCAATCTCGACATCGAACCGGTGGAGAAGCCAGAGACGGTGCTATGGGTTGACCCGATCCACCGCGACCCGGCGGAGAAGCCGTAAAGCCAGACCATATGAATCAGCCGCAAACCATGCCCGCGCTTGTCGCGGGCATTTGCGTTTGAAGGTCTTGCGACTCCGATCACTTTCCTTGCGTGTCAGCCTGTCTTGGCCGGAAGCGGATATTTCCGGTTCCAAAGCAAGGATTTACCTGCGGCATTCTGACTACTGACGAATATTGACAATCGTCAGTCGTTATAAGAAGCTCCGGCAACCTTCCATGGGAGCTTCCGATGCTGCGTCTGTCGAAAATCTCAATGAAAACCAATGTCTTGCCTGTTGTCGGGTTGATGGTTTCGGCGCTCGCGCTGGGTGCGTGCAGCAAGGAGCAGGCGCAGGAGGGCGAAAAAGGCCGCCCGGTGCTGGTGGCGGCGGTCCATTACCAGGCCCAGTCCCCCGAGCGCAGTTTTGTCGGCACCATCCGCCCCCGCATCGAGACGGACATGGGCTTCCGCGTTCCTGGCAAGGTCGCCAAGCGCCTCGTTGAAGTTGGGCAGATGGTCGATGTCGGCCAGCCGCTGGCGACGCTCGATGAGGTCGATCTCAAATTGCAGGCTGAACAGGCCGAGGCCGAACTGCGCGCAGCGACCGGTGTTCTGGCGCAGGCGACCGCCGCTGAGAGCCGGTCGAAAGAATTGCGCACCAAGGGCTGGTCCACCGAGGCGCAGCTCGATCAGGTGAAGGCTGCAGCCGATGAAGCGCGGGCGCGGCTCAATCGGGCCGAACGCTCGGTTGAACTCACCAAGAACAGCCTCTCTTATGCCAGCCTTGTCGCCGACGCCCGCGGTGTTGTGACCGCGACGCTGGTTGAGCCGGGGCAGGTGGTCGCGGCCGGGCAGACCGCCGTGCGCGTGGCGCGCTCCGCTGAAAAGGAAGCGGTGGTGGCCGTCCCCGAAACGCTGGTCGCCTTCGCCAAGACCGGTGAAGCGAGCGTCACGTTGTGGTCGGAGCCGGGCAAGAAATATGCGGCGAAACTGCGCGAGATCGCGCCGAATGCCGATCCCGCGACGCGGACTTATCTTGCGAAGTTCTCGCTGCCGGGGGCTGACGATGCGGTCTCGCTCGGCATGACCGCGACATTGACGCTGGCCGATCCCGCCACTGAGCGCGTGGCGCGCCTGCCGCTGTCGGCGCTGTTCAGTCAGGGTGAAGGCCCCTCGCTTTACGTCGCGGACAACAAGACTGGCGCGGTGTCGCTCAAGCCTGTGACAGTCAAAGCCTATGAGACCAAGGACGTGATCATCACCGGCGGCGTCGAGGAAGGCGCCAGCGTCGTGGTGCTTGGCGTGCAAAAACTCGACCCGGCCCAGAAGGTCCGTGTCGTCTCGTCGCTCTCCTTCTAAAGCGCATCCCCGCAGACATACGAGGGTCCGATGAAGCGATTCAATCTCTCCGCATGGGCCGTGGCGCACCCGACGCTGATCCTGTTTTTCATCGTGATGCTCGGCATCGCGGGCTTCTTCTCCTATCAGCGGCTCGGCCGCGCGGAAGACCCGTCATTCACCATCAAGGTCGTTATCATCAACGCGATATGGCCCGGCGCCACTGCAAAGGAGATGCAGGAACAGGTCGCCGACCCGATGGAAAAGAAGCTGCAGGAACTGCCTTACTTCGAAAAGGTGCAGACCTATACCAAGCCGTCTTTCACGGCGATGACGCTGACCTTCAAGGACAACACGCCGGCGAAGGATGTGCCGCAGCTGTTCTATCAGCTTCGCAAAAAGCTCGGCGATATCAAGAGCGATCTGCCGCCGAATCTGATCGGTCCGAATATCAACGATGAATATGGCGACGTCGATTCTGTTCTTTACATGCTGACCGGTGAGGGCGCGGATTACGCGCAGCTCAAGAAGGTCGCAGAAGGCCTGCGTCAGAGGTTGCTCAAGGTCGAGAACGTTACCAAGGTCAATCTTTATGGCACGCAGGACGAGCGCGTGTTCGTCGAGTTCTCCCATGCCAAGCTGGCGACACTCGGGATCACCACGCAGGCGCTGTTCGATTCGCTCGCGAAGCAAAATGCGGTGGTGCCCGCCGGTACGGTCGAAACCTCGTCGCAGCGCGTGCCGCTGCGTGTCACCGGCGCCTATGACAGCGTGAAGGCCGTGGCCGAAACGCCGGTCGAAGGCAACGGCCGCGTATTCCGGCTGGGCGATATCGCCACCGTCACCCATGGCTTCGTCGATCCGCCGACCTATCAGGTCCGGCAGGAGGGTAAACCCGCGCTCGGTATCGGCGTGGTGATGGCAAAGGGCGCCAACATTCTTGAGCTTGGCGAAAACATCAAGAAGGCGACCAATGAATTCATGGCTGCCGTTCCGCAGGGCATCGAGATCGAGCAGATCGCCGATCAGCCGAAAGTGGTCGAGCACGCGGTGGGCGAATTCGTGCGCTCCTTCATCGAAGCGCTTGCGATCGTGCTGTTCGTGAGCTTCCTCGCGCTCGGCTGGCGGACCGGCATCGTGGTGGCGCTGTCGGTGCCACTGGTGCTGGCGATTGTTTTCATCGTGATGAACGCGATGGGCATGGATCTGCATCGCATCACCCTCGGCGCGCTGATCATTGCGCTCGGCCTGCTGGTCGATGACGCTATCATCGCGGTCGAGATGATGGTGGTCAAAATGGAGCAGGGGTGGGATCGCGTGAAGGCGGCCTCCTTTGCCTGGGAATCAACCGCGTTTCCGATGCTCACGGGAACGCTGGTCACGGCCGTTGGCTTCCTCCCCATCGGCTTTGCCAATTCGTCGGTCGGCGAATATGCCGGCGGTATCTTCTGGGTGGTGGCGATTGCGCTCGTTGCGTCGTGGTTCGTCGCGGTGATCTTCACGCCCTATATCGGCGTCAAGCTTCTGCCGAACTTCAACCACGGCAAGCACAACCACGATCCGCATGCGATCTATGAAACGCGGATGTATCGCGGCCTGCGCCGGATCATTGAATGGTGCGTGCGCAGGCGGCTCGTCGTGGTCCTGGCAACAATCGGCATCTTCGCCCTGTCGATTGTCGGTTTCGGCCATGTCCAGCAGCAGTTCTTCCCGCTGTCGGAGCGTCCGGAACTGTTCCTGCAGTTGCGCCTGCCCGAAGGCACTGCTTTCAAGGTCACCAGGGAAAGTGCGCAAAAGGCCGAGGCGCTTCTCAAGGACGACAAGGACATTCTCACCTACACGACCTATGTCGGGCAGGGCTCGCCGCGCTTCTGGCTCGGGCTTAATCCGCAACAGCCGAACGAGGCATTCTCGGAAACCGTGATCGTGTCGAAGGATGTCGCGGCGCGTGAACGCATCAAGACGCGGTTGGAAAAAGCCGTGGCTGACGGCGCGCTGTCGGAAGCGCGCGTGCGCGTCGACCGCTTCAATTTCGGCCCGCCGGTCGGCTTCCCGGTTCAGTTCCGTGTGGTCGGTCCGGACACTGCGACTGTGCGCGATATCGCCTATCAGGTGCGCGAAGTGATGCGTGCCAACAATAAGGTGGTCGATCCGCATCTCGACTGGAACGAACAGACGCCTTACCTCAAGCTTGCTGTCGATCAGGATCGCGCCCGCGCGCTCGGCTTGACGCCGCAGGACATTTCACAGTCGCTGGCGATGCTGATCTCCGGCGTTCAGGTGACGACCCTGCGTGATGGCATCGAGAAAGTTGGCGTGGTCGCCCGTGCCGTGCCGTCGGAACGGCTCGATCTTGGCCGCGTCGGCGATCTGACCATCTATTCGCGGAACGGCGTCGCCGTGCCGCTGTCGCAGATTGCAAAAATCGAATACGCCCACGAAGAACCGATCCTGTGGCGGCGCAACCGCGACATGGCGATCACCGTGCGTGCCGACATTGTCGACGGCGTGCAGGCACCGGACGTCACCAATGCGATCTGGCCGAAGTTAGAGGGCATCCGCAAGAGCCTGAAGCCAGCTTACCGCATCGAGATCGGCGGCGCGATCGAGGAGTCCGAGAAGGGCAATAGTTCGATCAACAAGCTGTTCCCGCTGATGGTGATCGGGATGCTGACGCTGCTGATGATCCAGTTGCAGAACTTCTCGCGGCTGGTGTTGGTGTTCCTCACCGCGCCACTCGGCATTGTCGGTGCGTCGCTGGGTCTGAACGTCGCCGGAAGCCCGTTCGGGTTCGTGGCGCTGCTCGGCCTCATCGCGCTGGCCGGCATGATCATGCGCAACTCGGTGATTTTGGTTGACCAGATCGAGACCGATGTCGCCCACGGCCTGACCCGGCGAGAGGCCATTGTCGAGGCCACGGTCCGCCGCGCCCGGCCGGTGGTGCTGACGGCGCTGGCCGCGATCCTGGCCATGATCCCGCTGTCCCGGTCGGCCTTTTGGGGGCCGATGGCGATCACCATCATGGGTGGATTGTTCGTTGCAACATTTCTGACCCTGCTGTTCCTGCCCGGCCTCTATGCGCTATGGTTCAGGAAGAGTCTGGACGAACGCGGCGAGGGTGAGATTCCGGCGCCAGCGCAGCCAAGCCAGATCCAGCATGCGCCGCCGCTGGCTCATGCTGCCGAATAAATGAACCTTGGGTAACGAGACTTAGAAACTAAGATGGCTTTGATTCACGACGATACCGAGACGGAAATGAAATGCCGCATTCTCGCGACAGCCGAACGGCTGTTTCGCGATATCGGCTATCTCAAGACCACGGTTGCGGACATTGCCAAGACGCTGAAGATGTCGCCGGCGAACGTCTATCGCTTCTTCGATTCCAAGAAGGCGATTCATGAAGGCGTGGCCCGGCGGCTGATGGCAGAGGTCGAAGATGCTGCGGAAGCCATTGCGGCCAAGCCCGCGCCGCCTGCCGTACGGCTGAAAGAGCTGCTCGCGACGGTCAGCGTGATGAATGCTGAACGTTTTGTCGGCGATGCCAAGATCCACGAGATGGTCGCCATCGCGATGGAAGAGAGTTGGGATGTCTGCGACGCGCATATCCAGCGCATTCTCATGGCCATCGCTGCCGTGATCGCGGACGGCGCCAAAAGCGGCGCGTTCAACGTCACGGACATTGAACTGGCCGCCAAGTGCGTGTGCGCGGGCATGCTGCGTTTCTTTCATCCGCAGATGATCGAACAGAGCGCGAAAAAGCCGGGGCCGAGCCTCGATCAAATGATAGACTTTATCATTGCCGGCCTTACGCTGGGCACGCCCGAACTCGCGGGCAAACCAGTAGCAGGCAAGGCGATACATGGCTGATTTCCACTATTACGAACCATCCCAAGGCCACGGCCTTCGTCACGATCCGTTCAACGCCATTGTCGGGCCTCGCCCTATCGGCTGGATTGCATCGAAAGACGCCAAGGGTCACGTCAATCTTGCGCCCTACAGCTTCTTCAATGCGTTCTGCTATGTGCCGCCGATCATCGGCTTTTCCTCCACCGGCTGGAAAGACAGTGTCTCCAACATTCAGGAGACGAAGGAGTTCACCTGGAATCTGGTGACCAAGCACGTCGCCGAGCAGATGAACATGACCTCGGCCAGTGTGCCGCATGAGACCGATGAATTCACGATTTCCGGGCTGACCAAAGCGCCGTCGCACAAGGTCGACGTGCCGCGCGTCGGCGAAAGCCTCGTCTCGTTCGAGTGCAGGTTCACCCAGATGATCCAGCTCGAAGGCGTTGACGGCAAGAAGGCCGATGCCTGGGTCACCTTCGGCGAAGTCGTCGCGGTCCATATCGACAAGAGCCTGATCAGGGACGGCGTATACCAGACCGCCGAGGCCTATCCGATCCTGCGCGCGGGACGAATGGGCGACTATGCCCAGATCCGACCGGACATGATGTTCGAGATGGTCCGGCCGCGGTAGCGGCATTTTGGCTCAAGTCTTGGTGATTTCGAGAAGCTTTCCGATTGTTCAGGAAGCCGGCGCGGAACGATGCGCCAGCCTGCAGGTTATTGAAACGTAGGTATTTTTGAGCGCTTTCGCCTTAAACGCGACACGCCGCCGAAGCAGGTTTTCAGCATTGCCGCGGTTAGGTTCAAGGCATGATTGTTCCGAATTCGCTCCCACGTTTCGAGATCATGCCCTAGCATTTTGCTCCCGTGGTCACGCTGGCCTTTCCGCAAAAGGATCGTCCCAAAGGATAATCTCATGAGCTTCTCCTTCCGCCGCGACCTTATCACCCGACCGATCTATGCGTGGGCGCACAAGGCGCTGCCGCCGATGTCCGACACCGAGCGCGAGGCGCTCGAGGCAGGCGACATCTGGTGGGACGCCGATCTGTTCACGGGCAATCCCGACTGGTCGAAGCTTCTGGCCTTCGCGCCGGCCAAGCTGACCGATGAAGAGATGGCTTTCCTGAATGGTCCGGTCGACGAACTCTGCGGCATGATCGACGACTGGAAGGTGAACTGGGAGTGGCGCGATCTTCCGCCCGAGGTGTGGGACTTCATCAAGCGCAACAAATTCCTCGGCATGATTATTCCGAAGGAGTATGGCGGCCTCGGCTTCTCGCCCTACGCGCATTCGGAAGTGGTGCGAAAAATTTCGACACGCTCGGTCACGGCGGCTGTCACGGTGATGGTGCCGAACTCGCTCGGGCCGGGCGAACTCCTGATGCACTTCGGTACGAAAGAACAGCGCGACAAATGGCTGCCGGGCCTCGCAGCAGGGCGTGAGATTCCATGCTTCGGCCTCACCAGTCCGGAAGCGGGTTCCGACGCCGCGTCGATGATCGACACCGGCATCATCTGCAAGGGCACGTTCAACGGCAAGGAGACGCTGGGCCTGCGCCTGAACTGGCACAAGCGTTACATCACACTAGGTCCGGTGGCGACGCTGCTCGGCCTCGCGTTCAAGGCCTACGATCCGGATCATCTGATCGGCAGCGAGGACGAACTCGGCATCACGGTGGCGCTGATCCCGACGGATCTGCCGGGCGTCAGCATCGGCCGCCGTCATCTTCCGGCGATGCAGGTGTTTCAGAACGGTCCGAACTGGGGCAAGGACGTCTTCATTCCGATGGACTTCATCATCGGCGGGCAGGAGCGCATCGGTCAGGGCTGGAAGATGCTGATGACCGCGCTCGCCGCAGGCCGCGGCATTTCGCTGCCGTCTCAATCATCGGCTGGTGCAGCCTACTGCGCGCGCGCCACGGGCGCCTATGCGCGCATCCGTGAGCAATTCCATGTGCCAATCGGAAAGTTCGAAGGCATTGAGGAGCCGCTGGCGCGCATTGCCGGTACGGCCTATCAGCTCGATGCGGCACGCCGCCTGACCTGTGCCGCGCTCAATCAGGGGATTCATCCGGCGGTGATCTCCGGCATCATGAAGCTGCATGCCACCGAGCGCCTGCGCATCGCGACCGACGACGCCATGGATATTCACGGCGGCAAGGCCGTGATCGATGGCCCGCAAAATTACATGGGCAATCTCTATCGTTCGGTGCCGGTGGCTATCACGGTGGAAGGCGCGAACATTCTGACGCGTAACCTGATCGTATTCGGGCAGGGCTCGGTGCGCGCGCATCCTTATCTCCTGAGCGAGATGAATGCGATCGGCGAGTCTGATCAGAAAAAAGGCCTTGCCGATTTCGATACCTCGTTCTGGAAACATGTCGGCCACGCCATCACCAACACATTCCGCGCATGGGGCCGGAGCTGGACTGGCGGCGCGTTTGCGCCTGCGCCGGATGCAGGCGCCGCCACGGGCTACTATCGCCAGCTCTCGCGCTATTCGGCTGCCTTCGCGCTGTGCTCGGACATGGCGCTGCTGACACTGGGCGGTGCGCTCAAGCGCAAGGAAATGCTCTCGGCACGCCTCGGCGACATTCTCTCAGAGCTTTACCTGCTTTCGGCAGCCTTGAAGCGATGGGAGGACGAAGGCCGTCAGCAGGCCGATTTCCCGGCGCTGGAATGGGTGATGGCGAATGGCATCCGCACCATCGAGAACCGCCTCGCGGAAGTGATCGCCAATCTGCCGAACCGTTTTGTCGGAGTGATCCTGAAAGTGCTGATCCAGCCGCTCGGCGCCAATCCGCTC
>Ga0209023_10008485_pt1 | contig 10300 bp, 8 predicted proteins | sample LakOneMetagenome_FD_187468 | JGI IMG/M metagenome (GOLD analysis project Ga0209023, IMG submission 187468) | Freshwater and sediment microbial communities from Lake Erie, Canada (SPAdes) (version 2) | ecosystem: Environmental > Aquatic > Freshwater > Lentic | place: Lake Erie, Canada | collected...
TGCCCATTGCGGATATTGCCACCGGTCAACGGGATTGAGCCCACATTTCCCAAGTAAGGCGCTGATTTCGCTGTCCTGACCATTATATTTCCTATATAAAACATGGTGTTGAAGGCTGCGAGGGGCGCGTTTCATGGATCACCCAGAGGGTGCGGGCTTGCAACGGGCAGATCGGGTGGATTTCGACCCTCGCGTGCGGCTGGAATTTCGCGGCACGCAGCTCAGTTCCGACGGCGGCCTTCTGGTGATGCGCGAGCTTGATGACGCGCTCGGGTTGTCCGATTTGGCGTCAGCGGCGCTGCGCGATACTCGCTCTGGCAAGAACACGGTCCATCGGCTCGACGGCCTGTTCCGGCAATCAGTCTTTGGGCGGCTGGCCGGATACGAGGATGTCAACGACGCCAACCGTCTCGCCTGCGATCCGGTCATGCGCCAAGTTGTCGGCGGCAGAGCGGTCGATGCACAAGCGGCCTCGGCATCGCAGATGGGACGGTTCGAGACCGAGACGCTGGCTCTGGCCGGGAACCGTGCCGCGCTGGCCGACCTGAACGGGCAATGGATCGACCGGTTCCATGACCGTAACGGGCTGAAGTACATCGTTCTGGACATGGACAGCTCGGTCAGCCCGACCCATGGCGACCAGGAAGGGTCCGCCTGGAATGGCCATTTCGACTGTAGCTGCTATCACCCCAACTTTCTGTTCAACCAGTTCGGGATGCTGGAACGCTGCGCCCTGCGCCATGGCAACGTCCACAGCGCCGATGGCTGGCGTGATGTTCTCGACCCCGTCATTGCGCGCTACGCGGAGCGCGACCTTGGTGGCAGGTTCTTCCGGGCCGATGCTGCCTACGCGATCCCGGCGATCTATGAGCGATTGGAAGAAGCGCGGTTCTTCTACGCCATCCGGCTGCCCGCAAACGCGGTCCTCAAGGACAAGATCGCGCATCGGCTAACGCGCCCTGTCGGGCGGCCGTCACTGACCAAGGTCAAGCGGTTCTTCGAGGAATTCGAGTATCAGGCGGCGTCCTGGGACAAGGAACGCCGGGTGATCGCCAAGATCGAATGGCATCCGGGCGAACTGTTCCCGCGTGTCGGCTTCATCGTCACCAACCTGCCGATGGAGCCGGACTGGGTGGTGCGGTTCTACAACCAGCGCGGCACCGCCGAGCAGCACATCAAAGAGGGCAAATACGCCTTTCGCTGGACGCGGCTGTCGTGCCGGAAGTTCCGCGACAATGAGGTGCGGCTGCAACTGCACGCCCTGGCGTACAACCTGGCCACCTTCTTGCGCTGCATCGAGCTGCCCGAGGCCATGGCCGACTGGTCGTTGACCAGCCTGCAACTGAAGCTGATCAAGATCGGGGCACGTGTGGTCCGTCACGCCCGCACCATCACCTTCCAGCTGGCCGAGGTCGCTGTCACCGGCACGATGGTACGCGCCATCCTCGCCGCTATCCGCCGATTGCGAGCGCCACCGCTATGCGCATGATCGCGATCCACGCTCAAACTGAACGAAAGCGGCTGGACAGATCTGTCCGCTGCGCTGAAAAACGCCGCCCCTGGGCAAGGAAACAGCGGCTTCGCGGTCTGATCCGTCCAGATCCAGCAGTCTGCGCGACCGCAGGTGCCGCTTGCGGCAGAAAATCCTTGTCTAGCGCTCGGATACAGGCGATCTTCACCTCAAACGACACGCCACTTGGGGAATGCAGGATAAAGCGTGATCATCGGGGATTCCTCGTCATCGGGTTGCGGCAGACTAGGCATTGTTGCGCGCGGCGAAAAGGGGGCGGTGGTAGTTCGGAAGAATTCGCTGATTTTTGCCGCTGGCGGGGCAGGAATTGCCTGCCGGGGCGGGGTTTGGCAGGCGGCTGGCTGAGGCGCAGACTGTGGCGCGGGGCGCACAGCGACGCGAATCCTTTGGGCACGATGTGTCGTTTTGACACGGATCAATTTGCGGGCTTGCAGCCGGGTCTAGCCTTGGCGGCGTAACAGTTGAGGGGAGAGTCGGATGGATCAGGCTGCCAGCACAGAGCAGATTGTCGGGACGGAAGTGGAAAGCGATGGCGTTGCAGCGGTGGCTGCCGGCGAGGGTGAAGGGCTGACCGGGCCGAAGAAATTCCCGGCGGTTGATCCCGATACCATCCGGCAGGCGTTTGAAAGTGGGCGCTACCCCTATGCGCGGCTGATGGGTCGGGTCAGCTATGAGGCTGAAAAGGCGAAGTTGCAGGCCGAATTGCTGAAAGTGCAGATCTGGGCGCAGGACACCGGGCAGAAGTTTGTGATCCTGATGGAAGGCCGTGACGCGGCAGGCAAGGGCGGCACCATCAAGCGCTATATGGAGCATCTGAACCCGCGCTATGCCCGCACGGTGGCGCTGTCGAAACCGTCGGATGCGGAAAAGGGCCAGTGGTTCTTTCAGCGCTATATCCAGCACCTGCCGACGGCGGGCGAAATGGTGTTCTATGATCGGTCCTGGTACAACCGCGCCGGGGTGGAGCGGGTGATGGGGTTCTGCACGCCATCAGAATATCTGGAATTCATGCGGCAAGCGCCGGAGTTTGAGCGGATGCTGGTGCGCTCGGGGATACGGCTTTACAAATACTGGTTCTCGGTGACGCGGGAGGAACAGTTGGTGCGGTTCAAGGCGCGGGAAACCGATCCGTTGAAGATGTGGAAGCTGTCGCCGATCGACAAGGCCTCGCTGGATAAGTGGGATGATTATACCGAGGCGAAGGAGGCGATGTTCTTTTATACCGACACCGCCGATGCGCCTTGGGTGATCGTGAAATCCAACGACAAAAAGCGGGCGCGGCTGAATTGCATGCGGCATTTCCTGTCGACCATTGATTATCCCGGCAAGGATACCGAGGTGATCGGCCAGCCCGATCCGCTGATCGTTGGGCGGGCCAGTCAGGTGTTGAGCGGGGCGGGGCATATTCTGGACACCGCGATGCATCCGGCGGTGCGGTTGGGGTGATCCGGCGGCCCATTTGCGGTTTGGCTGGCGGCGGCTGGGGGTTTCACACCCTTGCCCGGCCCGATCCTTGCGGATCGGGCGTTCGATGCTGACGATCTTCCACTGGAAGATCGTCCGGGCGCATCTTACCCCGTGGGAGATATTTGGGCAGAGAGGATGACAATTTTAGGCAAGTTTTAGGGATTGGCCTGAATGCAGGCGCTGCTGCGCGAGGCTTGTTGTTAGGGGCGATCCCGGCTTGGAGGGCAAAGCTATGAACCGTAACCGCTTCCTCGCGCTGAGCGCCGCGATGAGCCTATTCGTTGCAACGGCCGCAATTGCGGGTCCGACGATCTCTTCCAACACCGCCCCGGGCGTCAATTTCAGTGCATACAAGACCTACCAATGGGTCCAGGTCTCCCCCAGCAGCAATCCCGTCATCCAGCAGGAGATCATCGCGAGCATCGAGCAGGCGCTGGCCGGCAAAGGCCTGGTCAAGGCGGATTCGGGCGACATGAAACTGGTGCTGACGACCGGAGTCCAGACCCAGACCGAACTCGAGAGCTGGGGACGTTTCGGGATGCAGACGAGCACCTACCAGTACAGCAAGGGCCAACTCTCGATCGATGCCTTTGACGGCAAAACCAACCAGGCGCTGTGGCACGGACAGGCAACGGAGACCATCAACCCCGAGAAGCCGGACATGAAAAAAATCAACGAAGCCGTTACCAAGCTGATGGCGACGTTCCCGTCGGCGGCAGTGCCGAGCGCCCCGCCGGCGAAATAGCTTGACCGCAGCGTTAAGCCGAAGCCGGGCGGGCAGCAGCCCGTGCTCCCCTCTTCCCTTGCGGGAGAGGGTGACTCGCGGCGCTTGCCGCGGCGGGTGAGGGGTAAGCGCCGTCATCGCCGATGCGCGTTGCACTGAAAATGGCCAGCGCATCTTGCACCAATTCGAAATAGGGCAAATGCCCCCTCACCCGGCTTGCCTTCGGCGAATCGCCTTCTCCGGTAGGGGGAGAGCGGAGGGAGGGGCGCGGGCAAAGCCCGCGCTGGCGTCGGACGGGTTCGTCGGCTTTGCCTCCGCCCCGCCGGCCGGGCGCTGCGCGCGAGTCCGCGCGTAAGGCGGAAATTGCGAAGGGCAATTTTCGACTTACGCGCTGGCCGCGCTTGGCCTTACATCGGCGGCGTGCTTCCCTTTGTGCCCACCACCAACCGGTTGCTCACCAACGCGCCATCGGGCTGCTTCTGCGCAAACGTAAACACATTCGCGCCCTTGACCAGCACTGTCACATCCGCCGGCGCGAACATCACGATCGGCACGCTGACCGGCACATAAACCGTCTGCTTGCCGCCCTTGTAATTGACCGTCAGCGTGCGGCCGTTCTTCTTGCTCAGCCCGCCCTCGGTCACCGCATCGACATTGCCGTTGGTCATCGAGCTCGTCGCGCTGGTATCCCAGGGCCGGTGCCCCTCGCCCACGCCGCGCATGCTTTCGGGGAACACATGGACTTCGGTCGCCACCAGCGTGCCGTTTGGCCCAGGCTCGGCCGCGGTCCCGATAAAGCTGTTCGCCTTGATCGCGTCGATGGCGATGACGCTTGAGGACACAAACGTCGATTTCGGCGCCAGCACCAGCACCATCGGCTTGCCGCTCTTGCCCGTCACGCCGATCTTCATCCCCGCCTCGACACTACCGGCGATGCTCGTCACCGTCCCGCGCACGCCCACTGGCGCCGCCGTCTGCGGCGCCGCCCCCATCATCTGCGCGCTCGCCGCCGTCGCCGCGAGCAAAACCGGTGCCAGCGCCAGCGCCGCGGCCCGAACCAAAATCTTCATAACGCATCCCCTGCTTCATTCATGAAGCAACGACCCTATCGCAGCGCCCGCACAACGGCAATCACCCTACCCGCCCCCTTCCCGCCCGCCGCGCTTGCGTGTAATCACCGGCCATGACCAACCGCCCCGTCTTCGGCATCATCGCCTGCAACCGCAACACCGGCGGCGAGAGAGCGCAATCGGTGATGACACGCTATGTCGCCGAGGCGATGCGCTACGCCAATGCCGCCGCGCTCATCGTCCCGTCGCTCCCCGAACTGATGGCCGCGTCCGAAGTCGCCCCGCGCCTTGATGCACTGTTGCTGACCGGCAGCCCGTCGAACGTCGAAACCAGCCGCTACGGCGTCACCGACCCCGACGCCGCCGGCCCGTTCGATCCGGCGCGCGACACGATGGCGCTGGCGCTTGTCGATGCCATGCTCGCACTCGGCAAGCCGGTGTTCGGCATCTGCCGCGGCTTTCAGGAACTCAATGTGGCGTTCGGCGGCAGCCTGCGCCGCGACCTCGGCGACCGCGAATTGCCGCACCACGCCCCCGAAGGCGCCGACTTGTCCGCCATGTTCGCGCACACCCACACCGTCAACCTCACCCCTGGCGGCCGCCTCGCCGGCGTCTATGCGCGCCCGCGACTCACCGTCAATTCGGTGCATTATCAGGGTGTTGACCGCCTCGGCAGCGGTCTCACCGTCGAAGCCACCGCCCCCGACGGCATCATCGAAGCCTTCTCCGCACAAATCGGCAACGCCCCCGTCCTCGCCGTGCAATGGCACCCCGAATGGCAAACCGAAACCAGCCCCGACGCGCAGGCGCTGTTCGCCGAAATGGGCCGCCTCGCGCGCGGCACCTGACAACTACGCAAAATACAGACTTCAACTACGCAAAAACCATTTGCGCCGTCCCCGCGCTTGAGGCACAATCAACTCGTGAGTCGCGCTCAATCCGCCTCAACGACGGATCGCGGCGGCATTTCTCTGGGGAGAGTAGACGATGGCAACGGCGTTCAAACAATCCGATGACCTGATGGCGGCGGCACGCGAGGAGGCATTCTCGATCCCGCTCGACCAGATCGACATCGCCGACGCTTCGCGCTTCGTCAACAACACCTTCTGGCCATTCTTCGAGCGCCTGCGCCGCGACGCGCCGATCCATTATTGCGCCGACAGCAAGTTCGGCCCCTATTGGTCGGTGACGCGCTACAAGGACATCATGGCGGTCGATACCAACCACGCCATTTTCTCGTCCGACGCGCACCTCGGCGGCATCACCGTTGCCAATATGGACGATGATTTCATCATGCCGATGTTCATCGCGATGGATCCGCCCAAGCATGATGTGCAACGCAAGGTCGTGTCACCGATCGTCGCGCCCGCCAATCTCGCGGTGCTCGAAGTGCTGATCCGCGAACGCGCGCAGAAAATCTTCGACAATCTGCCCATAAACGAACCGTTCGACTGGGTCGACCGCGTCTCGATCGAACTCACCACGCAAATGCTCGCGACGCTGTTCGATTTCCCCTGGGAGGAACGCCGCAAGCTGACCTATTGGTCCGACATGGCGACGACCGACCCCGAATTGCCAGGCAATCCAAGCCGGGAAGAAATTCAGGGCATCCTGCTCGAATGCCTGCAATATTTCACGACTTTGTGGAACGAGCGCGTCAATGCGCCGCCGGCGGGCGACCTCATTTCGATGATGGCGCACGATCCCGCGACGCGCGACATGGCGCCGATGGAATATCTCGGCAACCTCATCCTGCTCATCGTCGGCGGCAACGACACGACCCGAAACTCGATCACCGGCGGGCTGTTGTTTCTCAACGAAAACCCCGACCAGTATGAAAAGCTGCGCAACAATCACGCGCTGATCGAAACGATGGTCCCTGAAATCGTCCGTTACCAAACCCCGCTCGCGCACATGCGCCGCACCGCGTTGCAAGACACGATTCTCGGCGGCCAGCACATCAAAAAGGGCGACAAGGTCGTGATGTGGTATGTCTCGGGCAACCGCGACGAAAGCGAAATCGAAAACCCCAACGCCTTCATCATCGATCGCGCGCGGCCGCGCCAGCATCTGTCGTTCGGCTTCGGCATCCATCGCTGCGTCGGCAACCGCCTGGCCGAAATGCAGCTCAAGATCGTCTGGGAAGAAATCCTCAAGCGCTGGCCCAAAATCGAAGTCCTCGAAGCGCCCGTCCGCGTCGCTTCGTCGTTCGTCAAAGGCTATGAAAAAATGATGGTCCGCATTCCGGGCTAAGCGATCGCAACCACCAACATCCCATCAATCACCGCCTTTTCGGGGGACTGAATGTCACACGTCACGTTTATCGAAGCCAATGGTACCGAACATAAAGTCGATGTCGAAAACGGCATTTCGGTGATGGAAGCCGCAATTACCAACAGCGTCCCCGGCATCGACGGCGACTGCGGCGGCAATTGCGCCTGCGCGACTTGCCACGTCTATGTCGATGCCAAATGGCAGGCGCTCACCGGCAGCCAGTCCGACATGGAACATGACATGCTCGAATTCGCCGAAGGCGTCGAGCCGAACAGCCGCCTCGCCTGCCAGATCCACATGAGCGACGAACTCGACGGGCTCGTCGTCCGCATGCCTGAATCGCAGCACTGATCGGCAAAACCCGCGCTGGTGCCACTTCCAACCGCGGGTTGTCCCCGTGGGACGATCCGGATCAGCGCGGGTCTTGCCACGGTCAAACGCCAGTTTCTGTCTCATAGCCCAGCGCTAATCTGAGTCGCGAAACCGCGCCCGCAGCTCGAATTTGAGCACCTTGCCGGTAGCATTTCGCGGCAGGGCGTCAACAAATTCGATACGGTTTGGCAATTTAAATCGCGCCAGTTTGCCGCTACAGAATGCGACAATCTCCTCCAGACTCAGCGTCGCACCGGCGTTGAGCGCCACCACTGCGCAGCCGCTTTCGCCCCATTTGGTATCGGGCAGCCCGATCACCGCAACTTCGCGGATCGCCGCCAGCCCGTATAAAAGGCTTTCAGTTTCAGCGGGATAGACGTTCTCTCCGCCCGAAATATACATATCCTTGAGCCGGTCCTCGATTTTGAAATAGCCGCTCGCATCCATCCGGCCAATATCGCCCGAACGAAACCAGCCGCCGACAAAGCTGCTGGCATTGGCGTCGGGCCGGTTCCAATAACCCGGCGTCACATTGAGCCCGCGGATCCAGATCTCGCCCAGTTCGCCGACATCGGCCACGCTGCCATCGTCGCGCGCAATCATCACGTCACACCACCGCACCGGCCGCCCGGCAAAGCCGATCTTGCCCGGCACATCGGCGGCGTCGCACATCAGCGCCACCGCACAAGTCTCTGTCATTCCAAAGCCTTCGCGCAAACAGACACCAATATCGAACCACTTGCGCAGCAACGGCTCGGGCACGCTTTCGGCACCGACAAACATCGCCAGCATCCGCGAAAAGTCGGTTGTCACGAAATCGCCATGCGCCCCCATCGCATTGAAAATGGCCGGCACACCGAGGAAATGCGTCACGCCAAGCGCCGGATCGTTGAACAGCCCGAGCATCGCACCCGGCTCGAACGTCCGCACCACCACCGCGGTCCCGCCGAAATACAGCGCCGGAAGCGTAAAGATCGCCAACCCGCCGATATGGAACAGCGGCATCACCGCCGCACTCACCATATTGAACGACGCCTCGACCGACTGCACCATTCCCGAAATCGCATAATGCATCTGCAAGTGACTGAAAGTAACGCCTTTTGGAGTTCCCGTCGTCCCCGAAGAATACATGATCATGCACAGATCATGGTCACCCCGCGGCACCTGCGCCGCAATCGGCGTCGCCGCTGCAATCGCCGCCTCGAACGGGCTTGCACCACCCGAAGCTTCCATCGCGATCCAGTCCGACACGCGCGTCATCGGTGCCAGCGCCTCCTGCACCGCCGCAAGGCTGGTATCATAGAAAACTACCTTGGCGTCCGAATCATTGACCATGAAAGCCAGTTCGTTCGCCGTCAGCCGGAAATTGAGCGGCGTATAGATCAACCCCAAACGCCAGCACGCGAACTGCACATCAAGCATATCACTACTGTTTAGCGACAGCATCGCCACGCGTTCACCACTACGGCACCCCAATCCACCAAGATGACCAGCAATCCTGCCGACACGATCGTGCATCTTCGCATAGCTATGTCGCCTGCCACTCTGCAGATCGATTGTCGCAATCTTGTCCGGATAGTGCGCGGCGCCTGCCGCAATCCAGTCAACAACGACGCTCGTCGTCGCGGGTCCCGGTTTGCTCATTATCTTTCTCCCCCCAAAAGCGCCAAGTCTGCGCCCGGCGTCTTCGCAGTCTGCGCTGAATTCACGCCCCGCGGCAAGAAGGCGCTTCAACCGCCCGCGATAAACGCCAGGGCCCGCAGCCCCGGCAGGAAGAAATATCCGCCCGCCGTCACCGTCACGAACTGCGGCAGACGGAATGTCGCAATGCCGCCATCAGGGCCGGGCCGACTAAATCCGTCGGTCGGCATTGCGCCCGGAAACGGGCAACGATTGCCGAGCAGCGGGTCGCTTTCGCCCGACAATCCGGCAAATTTTGCGCTGTTGATCCATGCCCCTTGAACAAATTCAAACTGGCGCGAAATGCTCGCCTGCAACGCGATAAAATGTAACCCGGCCTGCGGGTTGACCGCGTCAGGTCGCGCGGCTTCAAGCGGCGACAAACTGCCGCCAAAGCGCCGCCCACGGCGCGCGATCCGATGAAACCGCGTCGACGACACCGTATCATCGCGCACGTTTCCGCTCAGCCCGACGGTCATCAGCACCTTGTCGAACAATCCGTCGGGAACCACGGGCAAGTCGGCGTTGCGTGGATTGGCCCGACGGATATGCGCGCCAAGCGGACAGATATTGCCGCCCGCGTCATCGTCAAAGCCAAAACCGTTGAGGTCATAGGCTTCGCCGCCAGCGATCGTTCGCACCCCCTGTGCCGGGTTGGGCTGGCCATCGATACCGCGCCCGACCATCGCTTCGGCAAGTTCGATTGCGCCCGTCAAATTCCCCGCCGCCGCCGCGAGCGTTGACCAGAATAGCGGCACGTCCTGGGCCAGCCGGCGATACACCAGATAACTGCCATTGCGTCCAAGATCAGCGCGCTCCGGCGCATCGCGCGCGCGCGGCAATTGCGGCGCCATCGCCGGGTCGAGCAGCGGTCGGTCGGTCAAGCATCGGTATTCATTGGTATAACCCAGCAGCACCTCGCCCGCCGCCAGCCAGTGCGTATAGCGCGCATCATGCCCCGGCTCGCGCACCCCGGCCCAATCGACCACTGGCTGCGAAATCCCGTCGAGGAAGCCAAACGGCTCATAACCCGTTTGGGGTGCACACGCTTCTCGGCAGCGCAGCACCCAGCCCGGCGCCAATTCCGCCAGCACCGTTTCGACATAGGCATCGATGGCGTCGGGCATCGCATAGAGCAGGACCAACAAATGCGGCACATCGCCGTCAGCACCCCATGCCCAA
>Ga0209023_10008487_pt1 | contig 10298 bp, 6 predicted proteins | sample LakOneMetagenome_FD_187468 | JGI IMG/M metagenome (GOLD analysis project Ga0209023, IMG submission 187468) | Freshwater and sediment microbial communities from Lake Erie, Canada (SPAdes) (version 2) | ecosystem: Environmental > Aquatic > Freshwater > Lentic | place: Lake Erie, Canada | collected...
GTCGCGCGGCAGCGCCCCCATGGCCGGCATCCTGCGCGCACTTGGCGCGGCCCCCCATGTCACGCTCGTGCCGCTGCTCTGGGCCGAGGCGCAGCCCGGCGGTCTTGTTACCCGCGCGGCCTTCGACGCGCTCGCGGGCGAGTTCCTTGAGCGGCTCGACGCGGCGGGGCCCATGTCGGCTCTGGTCCTGGACCTGCACGGCGCGATGGTGGTCGAGGGGCTGCCGGACGCCGAGGGCTGGCTTCTGCAAGAGGTTCGGCAGCGCCTGGGCGAGGGGTCGTTCCTTGCCGCGGCGCTCGACTTCCACGGCAACCTGAGTGCCGGAATGGTCGAGGCGAGCGACCTTCTGATCGGCTACCGCACCTATCCCCACGTCGACATGGCCGAGACCGGCGCCCGCGCTGCGCGCGAGACGCTGGGCTGGCTGGACAGGGGCGGGCGGCCCGCGAAAGCCTTCGCCCGGCTTCCCTACCTGATCCCGATCCACGCCCAGTCGACGCTCGGTGGCCCCATGGCGGCCCTTGTGACCTTGCAGGGCCAGCTTGACCGCCAGTTTGCCGCCACGACCAGCCTCTTCGCGGGATTCCCCCCGGCCGACATCGCCGATTGTGGCCCCGCGATCCTTGCCTATGCGCCGGATCAGGCCAGCGCCGACGCAGCCGTTGCTGAGCTCGAGGCCGCCGCGCTGGCCGCCGAACCGGCCTTCGCCGCCATCGGCCTCAGGACCGGGCCGGAAGCGGTGCTCCTCGCGATGGGCCGCCCACACAAACGCCCAGTCATCATCGTCGACACCCAGGACAACCCCGGCGCGGGCGCCACGTCCGACACGATGGGCCTCGTGCGCGAGCTTTTGGCCCAGGGCGCCCGGGACGCCGTCGTCGCCGTCATCCACGACCCGGCCGCGGCCGCTCTGGCCCATGCCGCAGGGGTAGGGGGCATGGCCACGGCAGACCTGGGCGGCCGGGGCGCATCGCCGGGCGCCGGTCCCCTGAGGGGCGACTTCCGGGTCGAGGCGCTGGGCGACGGCGTCTTTACCGGCAGCGGCGGCTACTACCGGGACAGGGCCCTGAACTTCGGCCCCATGGCGCTTCTGCGCGTCGGCGAAAGCGGCGTGCGCCTCATCGTCGGCTCGCGCCGCGCCCAGGCGGGCACGCAGGCCATCTTCCGCCACCTTGGCCTTGACCCCGCCCGGATCGGCATCCTCGGCCTGAAAAGCTCGGTGCACTTCCTGGCCGATTTCGCCGACCTGACGCCCGACATCCTTTATGTGGCCTTTCCCGGGCTGAACGCCGCCGACCCGGCCGAGTTCGACTACCGCAACCTGCGCCCCGACGTGCGCCGCCGGCCACGGGCGGCACCGCAAGGCTAAGGCGCCCTGCCGCCCTTGCCTCTGCCCGCGCGCTTGACGATAACGGGTCAAGCCGCCGGTACTTCGCACGAGGCCCGTCATCGAAAACCCGTCCACATTCGCGCCCTTGAGGAACCGGGATTACCGGCTTCTCTGGTCGGCGATCATGGTGTCGAACCTCGGCGGGCTGATCCAGACCGTGGGCGCGGGCTGGATGATGACGGCGCTGAGCAGCCAGCAGGACATGGTGGCGCTGGTGCAGACCGCCACCACGCTGCCGATCATGGCCCTGTCGATGGTGGGGGGCGCGCTCGCGGACAATTTCGACCGCCGCTCGATGATGCTGGTCGCGCAGGTCTTCATGGGCGCGATCTCTTGCGCGCTGGCGGTTACGGCCATGATGGGGCTGATGACGCCCTGGCTCCTTCTGGCCTTCACCTTCCTTCTGGGCGCCGGGGTCGCGCTGAACAATCCGGCCTGGCAGGCCTCCGTCGGCGACATCGTCGGGCGGCGCGACCTGCCGGCGGCAGTGAGCCTGAACAGCATGGGCTTCAACCTGATGCGCTCGGTCGGGCCCGCGCTCGGCGGCGCGGTGGTCGCGGCCTTTGGCGCGCCCTTCGCCTTTGTCATCAATGCCGTCTCGTTCATTCCCCTGATCGGCGCGCTGGTGATCTGGAAGCCCAAGCACGCCACCGAGCGCCGCCTGCCGCGCGAGGCGCTCGGTTCGGCGATCGGTGCAGGGCTGCGCTATGTCGCCCTTTCGCCGAACATCATCCGGGTGATGGTGCGCGCCGCGCTCTTCGGCATCGCCGCCTCATCGGTGCTGGCGCTCTTGCCGGTCGTGGCCAAGACGCTCCTTGGCGGAACGGCGCTGACCTACGGGCTGCTGCTCGGCGGCTTCGGCCTGGGCGCGATCCTGGGCGCGGCCTTCAACGCCCGGGTCCGCCGCCACCTCAGCAACGAATGGATCGTGCGCGCCGCCTTCGCCGCCTTTGCGGCGGGTACCGCACTGGTCGGCCTGTCGCACAGCCTGCCGCTGACGCTTGCCGCGCTGGTTCTTTGCGGCGGGTCCTGGGTGCTGGCGCTGTCGCTCTTCAACGTCTCGGTCCAGCTTTACGCTCCACGCTGGGTCGCGGGCCGGGCGCTGTCGCTCTACCAGACCTCGGTCTTCGGCGGCATGGCGGCCGGCAGCTGGATCTGGGGCCTGATCGCCGAGGAGCAGGGGGCCACGACGGCCTTCCTCCTCTCGGCCGCAGCGCTTCTGGTCGGCGGTCTTTCGGGCCTCTGGCTCGGCCTTTCGGGGTTCGAGACGGCCGACCTGGACCCGAGCGGCCATTTCCGCGAGCCCGAGCTGAGCCTTGACCTGCGCCCGCGGTCGGGGCCGATCAAGGTGATGGTCGACTATGTGATCGCGCAAGAGGACATCGACGCCTTCCTTGAGGCGATGCAGGCCCGGCGCATCGTCCGCGTCCGCGACGGCGCCCGCCGCTGGGCGCTTCTGCGCGACCTGGAAAACCCCGAGCTCTGGACCGAGAGCTATCAGGTCGCGACCTGGGTCGAATACCTGCGCCACCACGAGCGGCGCACCAAGTCCGACCTCGCCAGCTACGCCCGCCTTCGCGCGCTGCACCGTGGCTCCGGCGACCCCGTCGTCCACCGCATGATTGAACGGCAGGTGGTGCCGCTGCACGAAGACCTGGAGCTGAAGTCCCGGCCGGACGAGGTGTGAGGGGGAGGGTGGCGAAAATGAGCAGGACGGCGCGGGTTTTGACACTCTTGGCCTTGCTCGGCCCGGTGCCGGAAGCGGTCGGGGCGGCGGACCTCGGCCCCTGTTCGGCGTTCACCGACTATGCGACCTATGTCTCTTCGACCCTCATCATGCAGCTTGAGCACCGAAGGGTCGGAGGGGATGGGTCTGACGCCCAACCTTCTCCACCTTCTAACTCATTGTTGTATATGACGATGATGATGGTTTGAACGGTCATCTGGTTCAGTGGCGACTGACAGCGAACCGGATGATCGGAGCTATTTTGGCTTCTTGGAGAGATCAACGGACCTGTCCGCTGCGGCGCGCCGTGGATTCACGACGGCCGTCTTCCCTCCCGCGCGTTTTTGGCCTTCCTGAGCGGGGTGCCAAAATGTAGGCAAGTCTCATCGCATTGACCTGACGGCATTTTTTTAAGCGTCGTGGTGGAGGCCGGCAAGATGAATTCGACGCTTTCCCTCCTTCTGGTCTTCCTGGCCCGGCTCTTCATGCCGCGGCACAACGCGCAATGCGGCTGCTCCGGGCCCAGATCCATATTCTGCGGGCCCGCATCCCGGCGCAAAGGATCATCCTGTCGCCCGCCGAGAAATCCGAGCTGCTGCGCATCGGGGCGGAGTTCGAGCACGATATCGAAGGACTCATGGAAGTGGCCAGGCCCGCGACCTACAAGCGCTGGCTTTCGCAGGAGCGCAGCGGACGCCCCTTCAAGGCGGTGGGCCGGCCGCGCCTGACGCAAGAGTTGCGCGATGTCGTCGTTCGCATCGGGTCCGAAAACCTTTTCTGGGGCTACAAGCGGATCGCGGGGGAACTGAAAAAGCTGGGGCTCTACGCCGGCGCCAATTCGGTAAAGCGCATCCTGAATGAGGCAGGCATCCACCCGAGCCCGGAGAAGCGGAGCAAGAAGCCGGCCCTGCCGTGGACCACGTTCGTCCGTGCGCATATGGAAAGCATGGTCGCCTGCGACTTCTTCACCAAGACCGTGTTCACCGCCCGCGGGCCACTGACGGCCTATGTGCTGATCTTCATCCACCTCGGCAGCCGCCGCGTGGTCTGCAGCGCCCCGACCCATGCCCCCGACTCGGCATGGGTGAGCATCCGCATCGTGGCCGGGACATCGGGAACAACGTGCTTCAGGTCGATTTTCGTCCCGCCCGCGCCGGCCCGATCCGCTGCCGGCGCCAGCTCGGCGGCATCATTCCCTCCTATACGCGCGATGCGGCGTGATCTGCGGTCTGGAAGCGGGTCACAGCGGGGCCTCCCGGATGGGTGTCACACTGGCGGATTTCTCGCCATGGACCACACGGCGTACCGCGCCCACTTCGGCGCCGAGCCGGTGAAGATGGCGGCCGACCCGGTGGCGCAGAACTTACGACAATCCTTGCGATAATTGCGCATCACCCCCGTTCCTTCTTGATTGAACCCGCAATCTTGCGCGGCTACGGTCGCGCAAGGCACAGAAATTGTGCGCGCACAGTTGGCAAGCGCGCGGGGATTGTTGGGGGGGCGGTGGACCGAGAAAAGACAGGCGTTCGATGGGGAGTCGAGCAACGCCTCGAGTTCATCGAGTTCCGCCTGTTCTGGGAAGGGCATGTGAACCGCATCGACCTGATGAACCAGTTCGGGGTTTCGGTGAACCAGGCCACAGCGGATATCAGGCGCTATCTCGCGCTCGGCCCGGACAACCTGGTCTACGACAAGAGCGCGCGGACCTACGTTCGCGGCCCGGCCTTCGGGCCCGTTTTCGGCAAGCTCGATGCCGGAAGCTATCTGGCTCAGCTGCGCTCGGTTGCCGATGGGATCCTTGATCGGGACGATTCCTGGATCGCCGATCTGCCAGCCTACGATGCTGCGCCAACCCCGGCACGCGGGGTGGATCCCGAAACCCTGCGCCGTATCGTGGGCGCCATTCGCGGATCCGAGGCGATCGAGGTGAAATATCAATCGCTGTCGCGCCCCGAGCCGGCCTGGCGCTGGATCGCCCCTCACGCCATCGGGTTCGACGGGTTCCGCTGGCACAGCCGCGCATTCTGCCTGACCGACGAGCGCTTCAAGGACTTCCTGCTCTCGCGGATCCTCGAAATCCGCGGCTCGCGGGAAAGTACCGTCTCGGCGGACGACGACCACGACTGGCACACCGAGGTTACGCTGGAGATCGGGCCACACCCCGCCCTTTCGGAAACGCAGGCCAAGACTATTGCGCTGGACTACGGCATGCGGGGCGGCAAGGCCAAGATCAAAGTCCGGCGTGCGCTGCTCTACTATGCGCTCCGGCGTCTGGGGCTTGATACCGACCCCGGCGCGCGGAAGCCGCAGGACCAGCAGATCGTGCTGTTGAACAGGGGGGCCGTCGATGCAGATCATCGATAACACCTCTCATCTTCTCGGGGATGACCTGAAGGCCACGATCACCCGCGGGACACGCTTGAGGATTGCGGCCTCCTGCTTCTCGATCTATGCGTTCGAAGCTCTCAAGGCCGAGCTCTCGAAGGTCGAGAGCCTGCAATTCGTCTTCACCGCCCCAACCTTCATTCCCACCGAGGTGACCGACCGCCTTCGCAAGGAGCGGCGCGAGTTCTTTATCCCCAAGGCACTCCGGGAAAGCGGCCTCTACGGGACGGAGTTCGAGATCCAGCTTCGCAACAAGCTGACACAACGCGCCGTTGCGCGCGAATGCGCCGAATGGATCCGGAGAAAGGCCAAGTTTCGGTCTAACGCGACGAAAGCGCCAATGCAGCAGTTCATGCACGCAACCGGTGTGGATGGCGAAGTGGCCTATATGCCGATAAGCGGATTTACTGCCGTCGACCTCGGCTATCAGAAGGGCGATGCAGTCTCGAATTTCGTCACGCGCTTCGACGACCCGGCACATGCCACGATGTACCTTCAGGTGTTCGATCAGATCTGGTCGGACCCAGAAAAGGTGAAGGATGTCACGGCCGCGATCTGCGAGCAAATCGAGTCCGTCTATCAGGAAAATTCGCCTGAGCGCATCTATTTCATGATGCTCTACAACATCTTCCACGACTTCCTGAATGAGGTCGACGAGGATGTCCTGCCCAACGATCTGACCGGCTACCAGGACAGTTTGGTCTGGAACAAGCTCTTCAACTACCAGAAGGACGCGGCGACCGGCATCATCAACAAGCTGGAGACCTACAACGGCTGTATCCTCGCCGATTCGGTCGGCCTCGGGAAAACATTCACCGCGCTGGCGGTAATCAAATATTACGAGCTGCGAAACCGGTCCGTTCTGGTTCTCTGCCCGAAGAAGCTCGCGGACAACTGGCGGAACTACAACACCAACCTGACCACCAACATCTTCGCGAAGGATCGTTTCAATTACGACGTCCTGGCCCACACGGACCTGTCCCGGACCTCAGGCGAGTCATTCGGCATCCCCTTGAACCGGGTGAATTGGGGAAATTACGACCTGGTCGTGATCGACGAGTCCCACAACTTCCGCAACAACGACGTCTACAAGGATCGGGAGACGCGTTATCAGAAGCTCATGAACAAGGTCATCCGCGCTGGCGTGAAGACCAAGGTTCTGATGCTTTCCGCAACCCCGGTGAACAACCGTTTCACCGATTTGCGCAATCAACTGGCGCTCGCCTACGAGGGGCAGTCCGAGGCGCTCAGCAAGAACCTGAAGACCCATGCCAGCATCGAGGAAATTTTCCGCCGTGCCCAGAAGACCTTTAACGAATGGTCTTCCCTGCCGCCGGAGGAGAGGACGGCGGCGTCAATCCTGAAGGCGCTGGATTTCGACTTCTTCGAATTGCTGGACGCCGTGACCATTGCACGATCCCGCAAGCACATCGAAACCTTCTACGACACCAGGGACATCGGCAAATTTCCCCAGCGGCGCAAACCGCTTTCGTTCCACCGGCCGATCACCGAGCGGTCGGACGTCATGGGGTTCAACGACATTTTCACGCAGCTATCGGTGCTGAAGCTCGCCGTCTATGCGCCGATCAGCTACATCCTGCCGAGCCGCCGGCGAAAATACGAAGAAGCCTACGACACGCAGGTCGAGGGCGGGCGCGGCAAGCTGCGCCAGGCTGATCGTGAGCGTAGCCTGCAGGCGCTGATGACGACCAACCTGCTGAAGCGCCTCGAAAGCTCGGTCGCGGCCTTCCGCCTGACGTTACGTTCGCTCGAAAACAACATCTCGCGCACCCTCGACGCAATATCTGAATTCGAGAGGACCGGGCGCGGCGCCGACGTCAGCGATCACCTTGCGGAGATCAGCGATTTCGACCCCGAGGATGATGACCTGAGCGGTCTCGACGAATTCACCGTCGGCAAGAAGGTCCAGATCAGCCTCGGCGACATGGATCTGCCATCCTGGAAGCATGATCTGGCGGCCGATCTTGCATTGATCGACAGCCTGGTCGCGTCGATGGACATGGTGAAGCCCGCGGACGACGCCAAGCTCCAGCACCTGCTTTCGCTCATGAAGCAGAAAATCGGCGAGCCGCTCAACCCCGGCAATCGAAAGGTCATCGTCTTCACGGCCTTCGCCGACACGGCCAATTACCTCTTCGAGAACCTGGCCCCGGTCGCCCGCGGCCTCGGCCTCCATGCCGGCCAAGTGACCGGCTCGGGTGCGCCGAAAACCACGCTTGGCAAATCCTATGATTTCCAGAGCGTGCTGACCCTGTTCTCGCCCCGCTCGAAGGAAAAGGCAGTCGTCCTGCCGAACGAGCCGGGCGAACTGGACATCCTCATCGGCACCGACTGCATCTCGGAGGGGCAGAACCTTCAGGACTGCGACTTCCTGGTGAACTACGACATCCACTGGAACCCGGTCCGCATCATCCAGCGCTTCGGCCGGATCGACCGCATCGGCTCGCCCAACAGCCAGATCCAGCTGGTCAACTATTGGCCTGACATCTCGCTCGACGAATACATCAACCTCAAGGAGCGCGTCGAAAACCGCATGGTGATCGCCGACGTCACCGCCACCGGCGACGACAATGTGCTCACCGCCAAGTCCAGCGACATCGCCTACCGCAAGGAACAGCTCAAGCGGATGCAGGAGGAGGTGATCGAGCTGGAGGACGTCAAGGCCGGCATTTCCATCACCGACCTTGGCCTGAACGACTTCCGCATGGACCTGCTGGGCTACGTCACGGAGCATGGGCCGCTCGACAATCTGCCCTTCGGCATGCACGCCGTCGCCCCCGCGCAGCCGGAGCTGGGCCTGCACCCCGGCGTCATCTTCGTGCTGAAGAACATCGACAGCAGCGTGAACATCAACCAGCAGAACCGGCTGCATCCGTTCTATCTGGTCTATATCGACGACGCGGGCCAGATCGTCGCCGACCATACCGAGGTCAAACGCCTGCTCGACCTGATCCGCACCAGTTGCAAGGGCCGGACCGAACCGATCAACGACGTTTGCCGGATCTTCAATGAACGGACCGAGGATGGCCGCCGTATGGGCCGCTATTCCGACCTGCTCTCCAGCGCGATCCGCTCGATGATCGAGGTCAAGGAGGAAAAGGACATCGACAGCCTGTTCAGCGGCGGGCGGACCACAGCGCTGACCCATACCATCAGGGGGCTGGACGATTTCGAGCTGATCGCCTTTCTGGTCATCGAAGGGGGCGGGCCATGACCCTTTACGACTGGCCCCGCGCCGCGGCCTTTGGCCGTGTGGTCCCCAAGAACCGGATTTACGACCATGCCGGCGCGAATGCCGCGCTGAAGGATCTGTTCGTGCGCGAGGTGGACCAGATCCACTGGTCGCACAAGCTGGCACCCGAGACGGTCAATCTGGCGCCCACGAAACAGGTGGCCGAGATTCAGGTGTTCCGCCTGCGCCAGCGGGGGTCGGCGCTGGCGTGGGACGTGTTGCGCGCCATTGACCGGGCCATCCCCTTTCCGCTGATTTTCGAGCTGGCGCATGGCGGCAAGGTCAAGCTCGCCGCCGCCTACAAGCGCCCCAGCGAATCCGACAGCACGAAATGGGTGCTGGGCGATTACTTCGCGGGCGACTGGCTGCCGGAGGACGCAGCCCGCACGGCTTTGCCGGTGGCGCTGAACATGGGGGCGCTTTATGAGCGGCTGCTTGAGCCCTTGGTGGCGGGGCAGACGGCGCGGCTGATCCCCGGCCCCGTAACAGGATTTGGCGAGGCGCCGCAGGTGCCCTTTACCCCCGCCCGCCCGGAGGAGGCCGTTTCGCTTGCGGCCCGGATCGCGCAGGCGGACGCGATCAAGGCGCAGGCGCGCGAGGTCGAACGGATCACGGCGCGGCTGGGGCGCGAAAAGCAATTCAACAAGCGCGTGGGCATCAATGCCGAACTGCGCGCGGCGAAACAGGAACATGAGCGGCTGACGACGGGCCACGCCCGCGCCGCCAACACGGATGATTGAGAGGACGAGCATGGACAAGCTGAAGATGCACAGCCCCGACCTGAGCCAGGACAACATCGCGAAGATCCGCGCGCTGTTCCCCGGCTGCGTGGCCGAGGCGCGCGACGAGGCGACGGGGGCGGTGCGTCTGGCGGTGGATTTCGATCAGCTGCGTCAGGAGTTGAGCGACCATATCGTGGAAGGACCGCAGGAACGGTATCGGCTGGACTGGCCGGGGAAGCGCGAGGCGCTGCTTGCCGCCAATGCGCCAATAGCTAAAACGTTGCGCCCCTGCGAGCAGGAAAGTCTCCAATTCGACAGCACCCAAAACCTGTTCATTGAAGGTGACAATCTTGAGGCATTGAAAATTCTTCAGGACAGTTATTTGGGAAAGGTGAAGATGATATTCATCGACCCTCCATACAACACGGGAAATGATTTTCTTTACAACGACAGCTACTCCGTTCGTGAAGGTGACTACCGAAAAAAGAGCCGTCAGTCCGATGGGGCCGGAAATCCTCTTGTAGCAAATAGGGAAAGCAATGGGAGGTTTCATTCTGATTGGCTCAGCATGATGTATCCGAGACTAAAGCTCGCGCGGAACCTACTCTCGGACGACGGGGCTATATTCATAAGCATTGATGACAATGAGGCGGCGGGTTTGCGCAATATTTGCGCCGAGTTATTCGGTGTGGAGAATTTTGTCACTCAAATTGAGTGGCAGAAGCGATACACTAGAAGCAACAATACGGACAACTTCACTTCTGTTATAGATCACATTTTGTTATACCGAAAATCGGATTCGTTTCGGGTAAATTTGCTTGA
>Ga0209023_10008488_pt1 | contig 10298 bp, 8 predicted proteins | sample LakOneMetagenome_FD_187468 | JGI IMG/M metagenome (GOLD analysis project Ga0209023, IMG submission 187468) | Freshwater and sediment microbial communities from Lake Erie, Canada (SPAdes) (version 2) | ecosystem: Environmental > Aquatic > Freshwater > Lentic | place: Lake Erie, Canada | collected...
TGCTTGCCGTCGAAGGCGACCGTGGCGATGTCGCGGATTTCGGCGTCCGAGCGATCGCGGTAGGCAACGACGACGCCCTTGTCCGTGCGCGCCACGGCGGTGGAACAGCAATCGCAGGCGCGCGCATCGACCACGGTTTCGTTCGCGCGCTGCAAATCCGGCGCGAAGGTCGCCGCGCGCAACGCGGTCGCGCCGGCATGCGCGTGTTCGTCGCCATGTTCGTCGTGGTGTTCGTCTTCGCCGCCGGCATCGCGGCCGTCCAGCCAGGCGACGCCGATGCGATCGCCGCCCGCGGGCCACAGCGCGGCGAAGCCGTGTTCGGCGGCGACGCTGTCCTCGTTCACCGCGACCGGATCGCTCCAGCCCATGCCGCCGCTGCGCGAGGTAGCCACGCGCACGCCATATCCGCCCTCGGCCTGGCGCTGCAGGTACTGCACCCACAACGCGCGGTCGTCGGCGATGGCGATGTGCGGCGTATCGAGCGCATTGACCACGAAGGAATTGCCGACGGCGACGGTGACCGGGCCTTGCCAGCGATCATCGACGCCGAGTTCGGCGAACTGCAGCAGCGTGCGCCGCCCGGTTTCCGCATTGAGCCAGGACAGCACCAGCCGGCCGCGCACGCTGGCGGCGAGGTCGGGCGCCATGCTCCCCGGCGGCGCCGGCAACGCCCACGGCTGCAGGCCGGTCGCCACGCCCGCCTGCGATGCGGGCGCCGACGCTTCGTGGCCGCAGGCGGCAAGGCCGGATGCGATGGCGAAAACGAGCGTCAGGATGCGTGTCTTCATGCCGCGCAGCCTACTCCAGCCGGCGTAGGATGGCGTGCATGTTCGTCGCCGTCGCACGCTTCATCGATCCGCTCGAGGCGCACATCGCCTGCGGCCGCTTGCGCGCCGAAGGCATCGATGCGCATGTCGCCGACGCGCACATGGGGCTGGCGAACTGGGAATGGCGGCTCGCGGTCGGCGGTACCCGCGTGCTGGTCGACGAACGCGAAGCCGATCGCGCGCGCAGGATCGTGCGCGACCTCGACGCCGGCGCCTACGCGCTCGACACGGAGGCGGAACCCGCGCTGCAGCCGCCGAGCCGCGAAAGCTGGTCGAGTCGGCTGGCATGGATCGCCTTGATGCTGTTCGGCGTACCGCTGCCGTGGCGGCGCAGGCCCTCGCGCGACGACGAAGCCACGCGCGAGATGTGAGTCAGGCCGCGCGTTCGCGCCGGCGGCGTTCGAGGTGCACCAGCAGCAGCGAGACCGCGGCCGGCGTCATGCCGGGAATGCGCTGTGCCTGGCCGAGCGTCTCCGGACGCACGCGTTCCAGTTTCTGCCGTGCTTCCGCGGACAGGCCCGACACCTGCGCGTAATCGAATGCGGAGGGAATCATGGTGGTTTCATGCCGGCGCGCGCGCGCGATCTCCTCGCGCTGGCGGTCGAGGTAGCCGGCGTACCTGGTTTCGATCTCGACCTGCTCGGCGACCTTGGCGTCGCCAACGCCGGGGCCGAGTTCGGGCACGCGCATCAGCGTCGCGTAGTCGAGTTCCGGCCGGCGCAGCAGGTCGATGGCACTCGTTTCGCGCGACACCTCGACCCCGATGTGGCGCGCGATGGCCGCGCCCAGCGCGTTGTTCGGCGCCGCCCACAACCCCGACAGGCGCGCGGTTTCGGCTTCGATGGCTTCGCGCTTGCGCGAAAACCTTTCCCAGCGCACGTCGTCGACGAGGTTCAATTCGCGGCCAACCGGCGTGAGCCGCGCATCGGCGTTGTCCTCGCGCAGTTGCAGCCGGTATTCGGCGCGCGAGGTGAACATGCGATACGGCTCGGTCGTGCCTTGCGTGATCAAGTCGTCGACCAGCACGCCGAGGTAGGCCTCGTCGCGGCGCGGCGACCACGATTCCTTCTGCTGCACGAAGCGCGCGGCATTGACGCCGGCGAGCAGTCCTTGCGCCGCGGCTTCCTCGTAACCGGTGGTGCCGTTGATCTGGCCGGCGAAGAACAGGCCGGAAACCGCTTTCGTTTCCAGCGAGGCCTTCAATCCGCGCGGATCGAAGAAGTCGTATTCGATGGCGTAACCGGGGCGGGTGATATGCGCCTGTTCGAAACCGGTGATGCTGCGCACCAGCTCGAGTTGCACGTCGAAGGGCAGCGAGGTGGAAATGCCGTTCGGATAGATTTCGGTGACATCGAGGCCTTCGGGCTCGACGAAGATCTGGTGCGAAGCCTTGTCGGCGAAGCGCACCACCTTGTCCTCGATGCTCGGGCAGTAGCGTGGGCCGATGCCTTCGATCTGCCCGGAATACAGCGGCGAACGATGCAATGCGTCGCGGATGACCTGGTGGGTGCGCTCGGTGGTATGGGTGATCCAGCAACTGACCTGTCGGGGGTGATCGGCGTGGCTGCCCATGAACGAGAACACCGGGCGCGGATCGTCGCCGGGTTGTTCGCCCATCTTCGAATAATCGAGCGTGCGGCCGTCGATGCGCGGCGGCGTGCCGGTCTTGAGCCGGTCGACGACGAAGCGGCCTTCGCGCAGCTTGTGCGCCAGCGCGGTGGACGGCGGATCGCCCATGCGGCCCGCCGCGTACTGGGTTTCGCCGATGTGGATCTTTCCGGCGAGGAAGGTGCCGGCGGTCAGCACCACCGCCGGCGCGTGGAAGCGCAGGCCGGTGTTGGTGATCGCGCCGCGAACGGAATCGTCGTCGATGACGAGGTCGTCGACCGCGGCCTGGAAGACGGTGAGGTTCGCCTGCGTTTCCACTGCGCGGCGGATGAAGGCGCGATACAGCGAACGATCCGCCTGGCAGCGCGTCGCGCGCACCGCCGGGCCCTTCGAGGCATTGAGGGTGCGCCACTGGATGCCGGCAGCGTCCGCGGCCCTGGCCATGATCCCGCCGAGCGCGTCGATCTCCCTGACCAGGTGGCCCTTGCCGATCCCACCGATCGCCGGGTTGCAACTCATCGCGCCGACGGTCTCGATCGCATGTGTCAACAGCAATGTGCGCGCGCCGGCGCGCGCGGAAGCGAGCGCGGCTTCGGTGCCGGCATGTCCGCCACCGATCACGATCACATCGAAGCTGTAGAAGGAGTCGTTCATCGAAACGTCTTGCCGGCACCGTCGGTGACTAGGCTCGCGCGTCCTGCACTCGCCAAGTCACCCTGCCCTCGGCTCCTGCCGCGGGCGCTCGCCGCGGCGCGAAGCTGCGCTTCGCAAGCGCCGCGAACTCGCCCGGCATGCCCGCCACCGATCACGATCACATCGAAGCCGTAGAAGGAATCGTTCATGCGGAAGAGATGATGCCGATTCGACCGGCGTTCGTCGCGGGTGGGTCGACTGAACGGGTCAGGTCGGGCCGGGCGGCCGGGTCAACGTTGGCACGCTCCCTGCGTTACCTGCCTTGCACCCGGGGCAGCAAGCGCGACGCGTAAGGCTGGGACTGGAACAGGGGCTGGCCATGCATGGCCCGGGGGAGCGCGGGGGCCGGATGTCGGGGGACGTCCGGCCCCCATTTTTTGTTTCGCCGCAGGACGGATCGTCCGTCCAGCAAGCGCCGACGCCCGGCGGGATGGCGGAACAGGGGGGATCCGTGACGTCCCGCCGGGAGTCGACGCCGCGAGTCTAACCCCAACGCGTCGCAATGCGACGCAAATCGTCGACACTGTTCGGCAAGCGATCAGATTCAGCGACGCCGGTCACCATTGCGCATCGGAACGTCTTCATCCGTCCGCGGCACTGCCGGGGCAACGGCATTCGGCCGCGGCGAGTCGATGCGACTCGGGCGCGGTGGCGTGGGATCGGGCAGGCGCATGCGATCGGGCTGGCGCGACGCATTGCCGGGATCCTGGCCAGCCGGTGGCTTCCACAACTGGCGCGGGCTGCCGCCCGCCGCATCCGGCGCACGCGCCGGTTTGGGCCCCCGGTTGCCGAGATCGTTCAGATCCCGCCACGGCGGCGGCCTGCGTCCATCATGGTCGTCATCGTCGTGGTCATTGTCGCCATGGCCATGCCCCGGCGGGGGGCGGACGATCACCACCGGCGGGCGCGGGAAGTAATAGCCGTAGTACGGATCGTAGTAGTAGCCAGAATACGGATCGCGATAACCGTAGTAACCGGGATAGCCGTAGCCCATGCCGTAGCCGTAGCGCCAGCCGCCGCCGCTGCCGTAGCCGATGCTGCCGTAGGAACCGGCGCTGGCCGAAGGACGACCATAGTAGTAACCGTCGTCGCTGTAGCCGTAGCCGGTGACGCAACCGGACAGGCCCAGTACGGCGAGCACGGGCAGGAATGTTGCGAGTTTCATGGCGTGCCCCCTGGCTAGCCGGATGGATCGATGCCTGCAGCTTCCGGCCCCGCCATTGAATCCGTCCTTAACCCCGACGCCCGACAATGAATCCGCCCGCACTCACGACCAGGTCCGCACCATGCCCATGACGCCGGAACCCGCCCTACCCGGTTTCGACGACGTCCTCGACGCCGCGGCGCGCATCGCGACGCACGCGCGGGTGACGCCGGTCGCGCGTTCGCAACGCCTCGATGCGCTGGCCGGCGCCGAACTGTTCTTCAAGTGCGAGCACCAGCAACGCGGCGGCGCGTTCAAGTTCCGCGGCGCCTGCAATGCGGTGCAGGCGCTGGATGCGGAAACCGCGGCGCATGGCGTGGTCACCCATTCCTCCGGCAACCACGGCGCGGCGCTGGCGCTGGCGGCGAAGCTGCGCGGCCTCGCCTGCCACGTGGTGGTGCCCGAAGGCGCGAACCCGGCGAAACTCGAGGCGATCATCGGCCACGGCGCGATCCTGCATCGCTGCGCCCCGGGCATCCGCGCGCGCGAAGCCGCCTGCGCCGCCGTGCAGCGCGACACCGGCGCGGCACTCGTGCATCCCTACGCCGATGCGAACGTGATCGCCGGCCAGGGCACCGCGGCACTGGAGCTCTTCGCCGAATGCGGCGCGCTCGACCTGCTCGTGATCCCGGTCGGCGGCGGCGGCCTTGCCTCCGGCAGCGCGCTGTCGCTGGCCGCGCGTTCGCCACGGTGCGAATTGCTGCTGGCCGAACCGGCGGATGCCGACGACACGCTGCGCTCGCTGCGCGATGGCGAACGCCATGCGAACACGCGCGTGCCGACGACGGTGTGCGACGGCCTGCGCGGCGACCTCGGCGCACCGAACTTCGCGATGTTGCGCGCCGCCGGCGCGGACGTGGTCGCGGTCGACGACGGTGCGACGCTCGCCGCGCTGCGCGAACTCTGGCGGGACCCGCGGCTGCGGGTGGAACCGTCTTCGGCGATCGCGCTGGCCGCGGTGCTGGCGCTGCAGGAACGCGTCCGCGGCCGGCGCGTCGGCATCGTCCTCGGTGGCGGCAATGTCGATCCCGACACGCTTCCGACCTTGCTTGGTGGCAGCATGCCGCGGATAACCTGACGAGCATCCCCCGACTTCACTTGGCGCCATGCCCACGGCCGCTCCCGCCCGCCTGCATTCACGATCCACCGCGCGCCCCTGGATCGCACTGCTCGCGATCGTGCTCGCGTTCGGTTTCCTCGGCCTGCGCGGCATCTGGGATCCGGACGAAGGCCGCTACACCAACGTCGCGATGAACATGCTCGACAGCGGCGACTGGCTGACCCCGCATCGCAGCGAGGATGTCGGCCACTGGACCAAGCCGCCACTGACCTACTGGGCGATCGCCGGCAGCGTGGCGATGTTCGGGCGCAACCCGTGGGCGGCGCGCCTGCCGTCGGCGCTGGCGTTCCTGCTGTGCACCTGGCTGGTCTGGCGCATCGCGCGGCGGATCGCGCCCGGCGGCGAGGACGCCGCCGCGTTGGCGTTCGCGACCATGGCCCTGCCATTCGGCGCTTCGCAATACATCACCACCGACTTCGTGCTCGCTGCCTGCGAAACCCTGGCGATGTGGGCCTTCGTCGAGTCGCGTTTCGGCGCGCCCGAACGCACGCGACGCTGGTTGCCGCTGATGTGGGCCGGGTTCGCGCTGGCGTTCCTCGCCAAGGGCCCGCCGGGCCTGCTGCCGTTGGCGGCGATCCTCGCGTTCGATCGACTGCAACCGCGCGACCGGCGCCGGCGCGTGTTCGACATCGGCGGGCTGGCGCTTTTCCTGGCGATTTCGGCGCCGTGGTTCATCGTGGTGATGCTGGCGAACCCGGGCCTGCTCGGCTATTTCGTCGGCAACGAGGTCGTGAACCGCATCGCCACCGACGACTTCAACCGCAACGGCCAGTGGTACGGCTGGCTGCAGGTGTATGCGCCGGCGCTGTTGCTGGGAACGCTGCCGTGGACGCCGGCGCTGCTGCGCTGGGCGCGGCGCCTGTCCGCCGACGTGCGCGGCTGGTGGCACGACCCGAAACGCCGCGCGGAAGAACGCGCATGGCTATTCCCCACGCTGTGGTTGCTGCTGCCGTTGCTGGTGTTCTGCGTGTCGCGCTCGCGCATGCCGCTGTACCTGCTGCCGTTGTTCCCCGCGCTTGCGCTGCTGGTCGCGCTGCAACGCCAGCGCGAAGGCCGCGGCCTGCCCGACTGGCGCGCAGTCGCCGCATGGGCCGCGTTGCTGCTGGCGCTGGCGGCGGCGACCGCATCATGGAAAACCCACAAGGATGCCGATGCCTGGGCGCAGGCGATCCGCGAACGCGTGCCGGGAACGATCGACAGGGTGCGTTTCGTCGAGGACATGGCCCGCTACGGCCTGCATGTCGAACTCGGGACGCAGGTGGAAAAACTCTCGCTGTTTCCGGATCCGCACGCCGCGCGCTTCAACCCGGTCGACGACACCGACGTCGCGCATGCGCTGGCGGGCTCTGACAGCCGAATGGCTGGCAATCCCGACCCGGATGCGCTGTGGATCACCAAGCGGGACAACTGGACCAAGGTGCAGGCGCGCTTCGCCGCGCTCGGCCATCGCGCCATTGCGCAGGGCGCGCCCTACCGGGGCCGGGTGTTGTTCCGCGTCGTCCCGGCGAACGGCGGTTGAGCCACGGCGGCGGCCGTGCTTCACTGCCGCCGGCCACTGGGGAAACGGGCATGAACGACGAACGCATCGAGTGGAGCGGCCATCCTTCGCAGTGGCGGAACCTGTGGTGGTTCGTCGCCTGCGTGCTGCTGGTGCCGATCCCGTGGGCGTTCTGGCGCTGGCTGGAAACGCGCAACACCACCTACACGCTCACCGACCAGCGGCTGAAGACCACGCGCGGCGTATTCACCCGCACCACCGAGGACCTCGAGCTCTATCGCGTGCGCGACAGTCGCTTCGAACAGGACCTCGCCGAACGCCTGCTCGGCCTCGGCCAGGTGGTGCTGTTCACCACCGACGAGACTTCGCCGGAAATCCGCATGACCTTCATCAGGGATGCGGAAGCGGTGCGCGAGAAGATCCGCACCCTGGTGGAAGCGCGGCGCGATGCGAAGCGGGTGCGGTATCTGGATGCGGAGTAGCGTCAGGGTTCGGAAAGGCCGCCCTTGCATGAGCTAGACCTGACAGGATGGTTTCCATGCGCTACTCGGCTTTACTTGCATTGAGTCTGGTCGGATGCACGTCAGTTCCTCCAACCATGTCTCAGGCGAGTTCATGGGTGAATCAGTGCTATGTCGATCTTGATCGGGATGTTTCCGAGATAGCTGGGCCATCGGCCATCGACTGTGGCTTTTTGTCTCGCCAGGCGCCTCGCAAGAACCGCGTCGCAACGGAGGCCTGTGCCAAGAATGCGGTCGGGATCGGCAAGCCATTCAAGTTCGGATACAGCAGCTTCGGGGATGACTCCGCTTACTGCGATGTGGCAATACGTCGGCCGGATGGACAGCTCATCTCGTTCTTCTACGATTCCGATGTGACTGGCCAAATGGGTACCAACGGCAATCATTCCGCCGTCTGGACATCTCGCTGCAAAGCGATCGAGTTCCGCCCAGGCACAATTGGCATCGGCAGTTTCTTCGAAATGCAAGAGTGCTCGGAAGCCCCGGAAATATTCTCTGACCTCACCAGTCGCAAATGAGAACTCCTAGGTTGGGTGAGCGAAGAGAACCCCAGCATTCCGTAACCATCAAACATGACGATGTTGGGTTTCGGCATAGCCTCAACCCAACCTACATTTCTGGATGCGGAATAGAGAATCATTGGATTGCAGATGAACTTTCGTTTTTGCCTCATCGCCCTTCTACTAGCAACCTGCACTTTTCCTGCAATGGGACAAGGGCGGGAATCGGCGAAGGCAGAACTCGCTGAGGCTAAGACTCGATGGGTTTCTTCAGGAATAACCAGTTACGAAATCCGATTCCGGGACGAGAGTTGCTTCTGTCTCTATGGACCGTATTACGGTCCGATCCGCAATGTTGTGCGAAGTGGAAAATTGAAAGCTTCGTACTACGAAGGCGTGAAGCGAGACGGTTATCGGTTCGGGCGCAAAGTGCGCATTGTCACGGCGTTGCGTGCAACCGTGGAAGATGTGTTCTTACGCGTTGACCGACTTGTTGATACCGCGCCCGACGGCACGTATCAAGTCAAGTACGATCCAACATACGGCTTCCCAGTAGATATCAACTTCGATGACCCTGCTCGGGATGATGAGCAGTGGCATTTGGTCACTGATGGCTTTAAGCCATTGAAAGCCAATTGACTTAGCGCCGTCGCACCGGAATCGCATTCGCGGGAAAGCGCGCGATTTCCATTTCGCCCTCGCGGATCGGCGCACCCGCATCCGGCGCCCACGCCATCGCGGTGATGGTTTCCCACGTCGCCGGCAAATTTCCGTTGCCGCCGCGCAACGGCTCGTAGGCGCGTTCGGCCGCGGCGAAGCGCGCGCGCCCGGTCAGCGTGTGCCGGCGCGCCGACAACGCATTGGTCGCGCCGATCGCGCGCAATTCGCGCATCAACGCCGCGAGGTCGGGATAGCGCGTCGTTTCGACTTCGCGTTCCAGCACCGGCTGGTGGAAACCGGCGCGCATCAAAGCATCGCCGACGCCGGCGATGTCGGCGAACGGGCTGACATGCGGCGCATCGTCGGCGCGCGCGAAGGCCTCGCGCAATTCCCACAGCGTGTCCGGGCCGAAGGTCGAAAGCAGCAGCAGGCCCTGCGGTTTCAACACGCGGCGGAAGCCCGCGAACACCGCGTCGAGGTCCTCGACCCATTGCAGGCACAGGTTGGAGAACAGCACATCGACGGAATTCTCCGCCAGCGGCAGCGCACGTACATCCGCGCACAGCGGCTGCGGCCGTCGCGCGAACGGATGGGTCCAGCGCTTCGACGACGCGCGCGTTTCGCGCAACATCGGCAGGGCGAGATCGAGCGCCAGCACGTTCGCCTTCGGCCAGCGCTTCTGCATCGCCGCCGCCGCGCGCCCCGGCCCGCAACCGAGGTCGACCACGACATTCGGCGGTTGGCGTTGCAGCGCCGGATCGTCGCGGTAATCGAGCATTTCCAGCAATCGCGCTTCCACGCCATGCTGCAATCGTGCCGCCGCGTCGTAACCGGAGGCCGCGCGCGAGAACGCGCGCCGCACCTGTCGCGCGTCGTACAGCGCGCTCATCGCTTTTGCTCGTCGTCCCGGCGCAAGCCGGGATCCAGCTGTTGCCCATGCTCGAAAGACAAAGACGCTGGATGAACAGACACAAGGTCTGTAGAAGAGCGATTCCCGCCTTCGCGGGAATGACAAGCAAAAAAATCCGCGAGCAGCGTCGCCACTTCGTCCGCATGGGTGAGGAACGGCGCGTGCCCGGCGTGTTCGACCACGTGCACGGACGCATTCGGCGCGAGCGCGGCGGCGGCCTGCATCGCGCGCGGATCGACCAGGCGGTCGCGACGCCCGGCGACCCACAACGACGGTACGGACAATGTCGGCAACGCGCCGCGCAGGTCGCTGGTTTCGAGCAGTTCCAGGCCGACGGCGAGCGCTTCGGCCGAGGGTTCGCCGCGGGCGAACAGTTCGCCGCGCAGGGAACGGATGTCGTCCCTGGCGTGGTCGGAACCGAAGGCCTCGAGCGCGATGAACAACTGCAAGGTGCCGCGGTAATCGTTGCGCAATCCGTCGGCGAAGCTGCGGAAGACCTCGGCAGAGACGCCATGTTTCCACTCGTCGCCCTTCACGAAGCGCGGGCTCGCGCACAGCATCGCCAACGCAGGCACGTCGTCCGGTCGCGTCGCCGCCGCATGCAAAGCGACCAGCCCGCCCAGCGACCAGCCGCACCACGGTGCGCGCGGCACGACGTCGCAGACCGCATCGACGCAGGCATCGAGCCGCAGCGGTACGCCGCTGTCGCGGCTGTAGCCGTGACCGGGCAGGTCGACCAGGTGCAGCGTGAAGCGCG
>Ga0209023_10008489_pt1 | contig 10296 bp, 8 predicted proteins | sample LakOneMetagenome_FD_187468 | JGI IMG/M metagenome (GOLD analysis project Ga0209023, IMG submission 187468) | Freshwater and sediment microbial communities from Lake Erie, Canada (SPAdes) (version 2) | ecosystem: Environmental > Aquatic > Freshwater > Lentic | place: Lake Erie, Canada | collected...
CTGTTGAAGCAGATGCAGTACGAGCCCGACCGGATCAACGCCTTCGTCGAGGAATCGATCCGCTGGGAAGTTCCGGTCAAACATTTCATGCGCAGTGCGGTCAGCGATTGCGAAGTGGGTGGGCAGCAGATCAGCGCAGGCGACTGGCTGATGCTGAGCTACCAATCGGGCAACCGCGACGAGTCTGTCTGGGCCGACCCGTTCGACTTCCGGATCGACCGCGACAGCAATCCGCAGATCGCCTTCGGCTACGGCGTCCACGTTTGCCTTGGCCAGCACCTCGCACGGATGGAAATGCGGATCCTGTGGGAGGAGCTGTTGGGGCGCCTGAAATCGGTTGAGCTGAATGGCAAGTGCGAACGCACTATCTCCAACTTCGTCTGCGGACCCAAGCACGTGCCGATCCGCTTCACGGTGCAGTGATGCGGAAGTGGAAGTGCCGCAACTGCGGGTTCATTTATGACGAGGCGCTGGGGTTGCCCGAAGACGGCGTCGCCCCCGGCACCCGCTTCGAAGACATCCCCGACGACTGGTACTGCCCCGATTGCGGGACCGAGAAGGAAGACTTCGAGCTGATCGAGGCTTAATCGCCCGGTTAAATTGCGCTTGACCTGCGCCGTGCAGGCAGGTCAAGTCGGACGATGAACCCCGAAACTATCCGCATCCCCGTTGCCCCCGGAATTGAAATTGCCGCCGATGTGGCCGGGCCTCGCGGGGCGCCGACGGTCATCCTGGGCCACGGCGGCGGGCAGACCCGGCATTCGTGGGACAAGGCCGAACAGCAGCTTGCCCAGGCCGGCTATTTCGCGATCAATTACGACTTGCGCGGCCATGGTGACAGCGACTGGTCAAGCGATGGCGACTACAGCCTGGAGGTGCGCGCCGACGATCTGGCCGCGATCACCCGGCACGGATCGCACCCTTTCGCATTGGTCGGCGCTTCGCTGGGCGGGATTACCGCGATGGTTGCGGCCTCGCGCGGGCTCGATCCGGCGGCCTTGGTGCTGGTCGATATCGTCCCGAAGATGAGCCCCAAGGGCGTCGCCAAGATTACCGCGTTTATGACTTCCAACCCCGACGGCTTCGCCAGCCTGGAAGAAGCGGCTGACGCGATTTCGGCCTATTATCCTGACCGGCCGCGGCCGAAGGACTTGTCGGGCCTCAACAAGAACCTGCGCAAGGGCGACGATGGTCGCTACCGCTGGCACTGGGACCCGCGCTGGATGCAGTCGGATCGCGGCAACCCCCGGTTTCTGCTGGATATGATGGACGCCGCGGATTGGACCGATCGGGTCCCGACCCTGCTGGTGCGCGGTATGAAGAGCGACATGGTCGATGAGGACGGGGTCGAAGATCTGCGCCGCCGGATCCCGCACCTCGAGATTGCCGACATTCGCGGCGCCGGGCATATGGTCGCGGGCGACAAGAATGACGAATTCAACGCCGCGGTGATCGAATTCCTGACCCGTGTGATGCCGTCACGCGGCTGATTGAGCCCACTCGACAGGCGGCGGGAAATCCTTAACTGTGGCGGTGCATTGTTGGGGCTGGTCAGTCTGGGGAATTCGATGAGATTTGCGCATCTTGCCTTGGGGCTGCTGGCTTGCCCGGCGTTGCTGCTGGCCCGGGCCCCGGCGGCCGATGCACCCGTACCGCCACCCGAACCCAGCGCTGCCTCAGCCAACCGTCCCGGCGATCCTTCGCTGCCGCGTCCGCGCATCGCACCGCCCGCGCCCTGGGTCGACGTGCTGCCGCTGCCCAAACCGCCCAGCGATGCCGAAGGGGCGGCGACGATCCAGCTGCTGGGCGATATCCAGGAGCGGTTCCAGGCCAGCAACGACCTGGTCTACTACGCCAGCGCCTGGCAGATCGGCACAGCGCAGGGTCTCGACAGCAGCGCGCTCAATCTCGATTGGGACCCGGCGCTCGAAACCGTCACGCTGCACAAGTACCGGATCTTGCGCGACGGGCAGGCGATCGACCTGCTGGGCGATGGCTCAAAGGTCAAGGTTATCCAGCGCGAAAGCGGGATGGAAAGCCTGATGCTCGACGGGAGGCTGACCGCGACGCTGCAGCCGGAGGATCTGCGGGTCGGCGACGTGATCGAACTGGCTTATACGATCGACCGTCACGATCGGGCGATGGCCGGCAACAGCGAAGAGGTGATCGGCCCTGGCGACGGGTCGGCCTTCGGACGTTACCGGCTGCGGGTTCTGTGGGGCAAGGACAAGAAGATCCAGTACCGGGTCTATCCCGGCATCATCAAGCCCATCCTCAAGAAGACCGCCGAGGGCAGCGAGCTGGTGGCCGACGTGCTCGACGGGGTCGCGCCACTGGGCCCGGAAAGTGCCCCAGCCCGCTACAGCCTGGTCAATGCGGTGGAGCTGACCCAGTTCGCCGATTGGCAAGGGGTCAGCCGCACATTCGCGCCGCTCTATACCAAGGCGGCAACGCTTGCCGGTGGCAGCCTGGTGCGGGCGGAGGCAACGAAAATCGCCACCCAGAGCCAGGATCCCAAGCGCCGCGCCGAGCTGGCGCTGGCGCTGGTCCAGCAGCAGGTCCGCTACCTGTTCCTGGGCATGGACGATGGCGGCTTTGTGCCGGCCGCGGCCGACCAGACCTGGGCCCGGCGGTTCGGTGATTGCAAGGGCAAGACCGTGCTCTTGCTGGCCTTGCTCGGCGAATTGGGGATCGAGGCGCGCCCGGTGCTGGTCCATACCAAGCGCGGTGACCTGGTCGGCAATCGCTTGCCCGCCATGTCTGCCTTCGATCATGTGATCGTCGAGGCGAAGATCGGCGGCAAAAGCTATTGGCTCGATGGCACAAGGCTGGGCGATGAACGGCTCGACCAGCTGGAAACGCCCGATTACCGCTATGGCCTGCCGGTTACTGCGGCGGGATCGGGACTGGTCCAGATCCTGCCAGATCCCTATGACCGGCCCAGCCAGATGATGAGCCTGACGCTTGACGCCAGCAGGGGGCTCGACCTGCCCGCCGTGGCCAGCGGCGAAATGCACTTTCACGGCACCGCCGCGTCTGACATGCGGCTGACCTACTCGGGCTATTCGCAGGCCGAGCGCCAGCGCGAACTGCGCAAGCTGTGGCGCGACACCTATGACTTTGTGGCGCCAGGCAAGATCGTCACCCGCAATGATCCCGAAACCGGCGACTTCATCATCACCATGACCGGCAGCGCGACAATGGAATGGAACCGCGAGCTCGGCACCCGCTGGTACGAAATCGATCGCTCGCGGCTTGGCTGGCGTTTTGACATTGCCCGCGAGGGCGAGCTCAACCCCGATGCGCCATATGCCTTCGACTATCCCGATTGGTGGGCCTACAAGCAAACCATCGTCTTGCCGCACGAAGGCCGCGGGTTCAGCATCCAGGGCGACAGCACCGACCAGACGATCGGTGATCTTTACCAGTTCAAGCGGACCGTCAGCAAGGACGGCGCGACGGTAACGATGGAAGCGCAAACCCGCGCGCTGGCCGGCGAGCTCCCCGCTGCGCGCGCCAGCCGCACCCGCACCGCGATGGCTGAACTGTCCAACAGTGTGGTCTTCATTCGCATGCCGTCTGACTATGAACCGACCGAGGCGGAAAAAGACCAGGCCCGCCGCGAAGATGCCGCTGAGGCCGAGGCGGCCAAGGCCAAGGGCAAAGCGATGGCCGGGGTGAGCGGGAAATAGGGAAACCGTTAATATCGAACAGGCTTTCAAATAAGCCTCCGTTCGCATCGAGCAACGTCGAGATGCCGCGCTCAGGTGTCTCGACTTCGCTCGACACGAACGGGGGCTGGGACCGGACCTCACCTCTTGAATCCCTTCAGGCCGCCACCCCCAGCTTCCGCGCTGCGCGCCAGGCCAGGGCCTTGGCGCGGTTCTGGGCGGGGTAGGGGCCGGGGCTGGCCGGACGCAGTCCGATCCGTCGCAGAACGTGGTTGAATGCGCGTGCGTCGGCTTCGGCATAGGACCATTCGCTGCGCCAGGTCACCGATAGCGAAACCGAAGGTGCATTGCCGTTCTGGACCCAGTGCGGCGCCTTGACCGGTACGTGGATCGCCTCGCCCGGACCGATCGAGATCGCCTGGCCCTTGGCAGAAAACTCGTCGCGCCAGTCAAGATTGCGGTGATGCTTGCCCAGGTGGAACAGTTCGTGGGCTTCCGCCCCCAGCAGGTCCTCGTCCTCGACCGGGAACAGCGTCATGGTCTTGGTTCCCATCACCTGCAGCAGGATGTTGTGCTCGGGATCGAAGTGGAACGGAGTGACCGATCCTGGTGAAGTGATGAAGACAAAGCCTTCCAGCTGCATCATCTCACCGGTCCGTTCGAGCACCAGCTCGCGCAGCTCACCCAGCACGCCATGCAGCAAGTCGCGGTAGGCCGGTAGCTGTTCGATCCGTTTGAGCGCGACCCACGATCCGGCGCGGTCAATTGTCCGGATCGTTTCGACCACGCCAAGTTCAGCGGCAGGTACATCCTCGGGACGGATCCCGATCGGCAGTTTGCCGGGGTTGTACTCGATCTCGCTTGCAGGCAGCGCTTCGGCCAGCCTGGCCAGCGCGTCCAGCGTCAGCAGCGGGTGTTCAAGCAGCTTATGGCTGAGCTTGGCAGGCGATGCCGGATAGGCCGCGGCAAAGGCCTTGCGGGTTTCGGCGGGAAAGACAGCAGGTTCCATCAGCTTCACTCGGCTATGCAGTTCGCCTGCGGGATAGCAAAGCCGGGTTAAGATCGGGTGAGGGCGGGGCGGATCGAGTCTCAACCTCGATCCGCCCCTGGCTGCCGGTTCGTCAGAGCAATGTGCGTGCGACGTTCGCGAACCAAAGGTTCATCCCCGCGAATCCGCCGATGAGTTTGCCCTGCCCGACGACATCGAAGCGATAGAGCCGATCGGGTTCAAAGCGTTCCGGGAAGGCAGCGATCGCGCTCTCCACCGCCTCTTCGAGGCTTTTGCCATGGCCGGTTTCGATGTTGCTCAGGCCAGCGCTTTCACCCCGCTGGGTCGTCTTGAGTGCCTTGGCGGCAGGTGCTGCGAGATCAGGGGTGATAATTTTCACTTCGTGGGTGCCGTCTGCATCGTATACGGTCAGCGTGTCCACATCCGGCGGGAAGAAGAACACCTGGCTGAAATTGAAGTGTCGCAGGGTCGGAAGTGTGATCTCCGGCGTGTAGGTCCACAAGGCAAAGCGTGGGGGCCAGGCGCGGGTGTGAACCCTCAGGTCAGCGAATTGATTGAGATTGTTGAGCGTCCCTGTCGCGTGGAGGATAACTTGCGATCCCAGCCGAACGGCCGAATAGCTGCCCCGGCCCAGACTTTCGGTGTACCCGGCAGGCGCTGCAGGCAAACCCATCCCGTCATGGAGCCCGCCACCGGTTCCGGGGAATGGCGCAGGCTTGGTCGGCGGGAAAGGGGTTGGCCAAGGCGGCGGAATCAGTGTTTCGACAAGCGCATTTTCCTGGTCAGCGGCAATCATCGGGCCGGATTCGACCGCGAATGTCATACTGTTGCTCGCGGCCAGAATCGTGACTTGTTGCAGCGAATTGGGGGCTAGCGCGACCAGCATCGCTGTCACGGTCTGCGCGACCTGACTGACTGCATTGCCGGGCGGTGGGGGAGGGGGCGGATTGCCGACCAGTTCGTAAACTGCGACCCGCGCCGGGTCCGCCGAAGTCATCGGATTCAGGCGGACGTTTGTCCATCCCGACAGATTTGTCTCGCCACGAACGCACAACTCGATCTGACGAAACCGGCCTCCGACAACCGGGCCAAACAAGGATGCATGACCACCCTGTACCTCTGCAACGCGCATCGCTTTTCTCCTCAAGCCGACACGGCAGGCAGTGCCGTGCTTGGGTACGGGAGATACCTGGTGAGGACTCAAGCTGACTGTGACGCCCGTCACGCTTTGTGCAAGTTGCCCCGCCTGGTTGGGCCAGGCGGGGCAGGGTTTGGCGGGTCTCGACCGAATTCAGCCTTGGCCACTCTGCGACAAGCGGCGGGCTTACCTCATTCCTCGGGCGGGATCCGCCAGGTAACCGCGCTGCTGAAAACACCGGCGACGCGCTCACCATCGGCATTGGTGGCAGCTTCGAATTTCGCTCTGCTGCTGAGTTTGTCGCAGGCCGCCTTGTCTAGCCCGGGCCAGCCGCTGGAGGCGGTGACGGTGCAATTGGTGACCTTGCCGGTGCTGTCGATCGACAGCCGATAGGCCGTGCGGCCCTCGTGGTTCTGTCGCAGTTCCGAAGTCGGATAGTCGTTGTCGGTCACCCAGTTGGCCATCTTCCCTTTGGGCATCGCCAATTTGGGCGTGAAGCGCGGTGGCGGCGGGGCCGGGGGCGTGGGGTGGGGCAATTCGATCTTGTCGAACCCGCCGTCGCCCAGTCCTTCGTCAAATGTGGTAGTCGGCATCGGCGTCGGACCAAGGTTGATGGTGGTATCCGTATGCTGCGGCGGGGCCTGGTGGGTCTGCGTATCGGGCTTGGGTTTGACCGGTTCGATCGTCTTGGGTTCGGGCTCCTTGGTCGGAGTGAAGGCGACAAGCTTCTCGTCTTCGGTGCGGGTGAAGGTCATCGTCAGACCGGTGACGATCGCCCAGGCGAGCCCCGCCTCGAGCAGCAGCACGGCCGCACCGGCGCTGAGTTTGCGATTGTTGGTATTGGCATCGGCATAGGCCATGGCACCTCTCCTCGGTTTGCCGCCGCCCTGGCCCGGTTGTGCGAGTCGCAGTGCGACGGCGGGTTATGAATGTAATAGTATAACATTAAATCATTGAGTCAAGCCCCAATACCGTAGCGTCAATTTGCAGCCTCTCGCGCCAGGCGTGCGGCGTGCTAGGCTGTGTTCAAATCCCAGGGAGAGCGACAATGCCGGTGTTCTACGATTTTACCCGTGCCCCCAGCCCGCGCCGCGCGCGGATCGTGCTGGCGGAAAAAGGGATCGCCCACGAAGTGCGCCAGGTTGACCTCGCCACAGGCGAGCAGCTCTCTGACGAATACCGCAAGATCAATCCGGCCTGCACCGTGCCAGCACTGGTGCTCGATGATGGCACCGTGCTGACCGACAACGCCGGGATCGCCGCCTGGGCCGAAGCGGTCCAGCCGGAACCGCCCTTGCTGGGGACCACCCCGGTTGAAAAGGCGCTGGTCGCCAGCTGGAACTCAAGAATCGAAGGCGAGTGCTTCATGGCGATCGCCGAAGTGCTGCGCAACACCTCCAAGGGCATGGTCGGCCGCGCGCTGCCGGGCCCCAACGATTACGCGCAGATCCCGGAACTCGCCGAACGCGGGCGGGCGCGGCTGCTGCATTTCCTCGATCGGTTTGAACAGCATATGACCGGGCGCGAATGGGTGGCGATCGACGTGTTCAGCCTGGCCGATGTGACCGCTGGAGTGGCGCTGGACTTTGCCGGTTGGGTGAAAGTCGATGTCAATGAAGCAAGGCCCGCGATCGCGGCGTGGCGGGAAAGGCTCGCGACCAGGTCCTCGTTCACGCTCTAGACTGCCCACTTTCGGGGCGGACGCGAAACGGACGCGCATCGCACGCAGCACTCTGCTAGGATCGCCGGGCCGTCCGGTGCGATGGGGCGGCGCTATTGAAGCAGGGCGCGCATGAGCGAAGACGGGCATCGGCGGGATGCGACTGAAGCGGTCGCTGCGGACGTGCTGCTGGCTGACGATTTCACGCAGCTTGAGGCCGGGCTCAATGCCCTGGTCGCTGGCGATAGCGCGCTGGCCGGCGAGCCGGTAGCCGATGCGACGCGCCCCGCCGCAATCTTTGCCGAAGCCTGGCTGACCTGCGGATTTGATGCGACCCGCGCCGCGCTCAGCGCCGATTGGGCAGCGGCCTTTGATGCCGACGAACGCGCCGAGCTCGACGGCGAGCAGATCGCCGCCGGGTCCGCCCCGCTGATCCGCTTCCTCCACCCGGAGGGCGCCAGTCCGGTGATGGTGCTGGTCTTGCCGGTGGCAAACTTTTCCCGCTGGCCGATGGTCCAGAACTGGCTGGCAGGCTTGGCCACGCGCGCGCCCAGCCACGTGGCGGTCCGGCTTGCCGCGCTCGATCCCCGGCAAAGCCGCTTCAACCGCGCCCGCTCGATCTTTCGCCTCACCCCGGGCGAGGAGCGGCTGCTCTGCCGGCTCGCGCAGAGCGGAACCTTGCGCGATGCGGCGGCGCGCGAAGGGGTCAAATACGAAACCGCGCGGACCACCTTGAAGGACTTGCTGGCCAAAAGCGGCCACCCGCGCCAGCCCGCGCTGGTCGGTGCCGCGCTGCGACTGGGCGCGCTCGACGAGCCGCTCGAACTCGACAGCGCTGCGGCCTTGCGTCAGGTCTTCGGGCTGACCGCGCGGCAAAGTGCGGTGGCCCGCCTGTTCGCGCTGGGGCGCACCCGCGAGGAAGTGGCCGCCCGGCTGGGTCTGGGGATTGAGACGGTCAAGGCCGAACTCAAGGTGGTCTACCTGACGCTGGGGGTGGGCAATGCCACCGCGCTGGCCGCGGTCGCCGCGCAGATCGGGCTCGCCGCGCGGATGCTCGCCGCACAGGATCTTGGCGCGGTCGATCTGGCGGCAAGCTCTGAACCGGTCCGGCTGCTGCCGCGCATGCGCCAGTCCGGGCGGATCGCCTTTGCCGACTATGGCCCGCCAGACCGGATCCCGACCTTCCATTTCCATACCGTCACCACCAGCCGTTACCTGCCGCGCAGCTACATCGCCGCGCTCCAGGCCCAGGGCCTGCGCCCGGTGACGATCGACAGCCCCGGCTTTGGCCTGAGCGACATGACCGAGGGCGACTATTTCGACGAATGCGCGTTCGACGTGATCGCCGTGGCCGATGCGCTGGGGGCGGGGCGCTTCAACGTGATCTCGCGCGGGGCGCGGCAGGTGTCCTACCTGCTCAAGCACTGCCCCGAGCGGCTGGCGCGCGCGGTGATCCTCAACCCCGAAGGCGAACCCCAGACCGACCGCACGCTGGGCGGGATCCAGGGCGCCTACAAGCGAGTGTTCTACTCGCTGCCGGGGCTGATCGTGCCGCTTGCCAACCAACTCGCCAACCGGCTCAGCGACAAGACGATCGAGCGGCTGATCGACAAGTTCATGGCCGGCAGCCCGGCCGATGAGGCGGTGCTCGCCGATCCGGAAATTCGCCGCGCGCATATCCATTCGAACCGGCTGGCGGGGATGCAGGGGGGCAAAGGGCTGGCGGCGGTCGGCCTTGCCAAGGCGGGCTTCGCGCTGACCCCGGTGGCGGATGGCAGCCATATCACCGCGATTTGCGGGTTGCAGGACAGGGTCTTCGTCCCCGAAGACACGATCCCCCGGCTCCAGGCGGTCTGGCCGGGGATGCAAGTCAGGCTGGTCGAAGCGGCCGGGCGGCTGCTGCACCTGCAATGTCCGGAAATAGTTGCCGCCGGGCTGGCTGACGGGTCGCGCTTGCCAGCAGCCCGGCGGCAATCCAGTCGCTGAACAGTGGTGCGAGCAAGCTGCACAGCGTCCGTTACCGTGTAAGCGGTTGCCCCCTTACGGTACGCCGCCCAACCTAGCGGAAGGGCCCGCCGGGCCAATCCCCGTTTGGGGGGAGCGGCGGCGAAACTTGCGCAAATTCCGCTAGCCCCCGGCCTCATCCCCGTCCTCCTCTTCGTCGTCGCGGTCGGCCAATGCCCGGTTGGCCAGCTCGCGCTCGCGCATCTGGTCGATCATCGCGTCGATCGAATCGAGCACTTCCTGCTCGCTGCGCCCGTCATAGCCCTCCCACTCCTGGCGCAGCCGCTCATAGACCGGATGCCCGGGCTTGAGCTGCGCGAAGGCGTGCAGCTCGGCATTCCAGCGCCAGCCGCGGCGCTGCTGCAGGACAAAGCGGATGTGCCCGAAATTGTGCTTGCGGTACTTGCCCAGCAGCTTGCCGCCCGAGACAATCGGCAACTCCTCCCCCCGGATCGCCAGCTCCACCGCACAGTCCTCCAGCCGCGCGATCCCGCGGTCGATCGCCATGTCCCAGGCCGCCGAAAAGCCCTCCGCCCCCGGCCGGTGCCGCAACCTGTACAGCGCCTCCAGCGAAGCCCCCACGTGCCGCGCGGCCTGGGTAACAAGCCCGGTCGCCGCCAGCATGGCAATAAACGCCCGCTGCCGCTCCGGCGTGATCGAATTGCGCCGCGGCGCCGTGTGCAGATAGGGCGCGAAGGACAGCAGCGGATCGTCCGGATCGGGCGGACCGGCGGTAAAGGCCGTGCGGCTGGTGCGCCGGGAAGGGCGGGGGGATTTGCAGCCTAGCTTCCCCCTCCCGCTTGCGGGAGGGGCT
>Ga0209023_10008490_pt1 | contig 10296 bp, 10 predicted proteins | sample LakOneMetagenome_FD_187468 | JGI IMG/M metagenome (GOLD analysis project Ga0209023, IMG submission 187468) | Freshwater and sediment microbial communities from Lake Erie, Canada (SPAdes) (version 2) | ecosystem: Environmental > Aquatic > Freshwater > Lentic | place: Lake Erie, Canada...
GGGAGCCTGCGCGCCCTCACCGGTTTGGTTATTGATCCATTCCCGGGAGTACAACTGTCTCCACCAAAAGTAGTTGCATTCGTAGCTTGCCCAGACGGTGCCGCGATCCAGTTTGGCTGCGATGTCTTCGCTCCAGGGTCGAATCAATACGTCAGCAATCCATGAACCGCCCTTGGCTACAGGTGCGCACAACACCTTCAATGTGCCGTCGCCCTTCGGCGCAAAGTAAACGCCGCCTGCAAGGGCTAAACCGACAAGGAAGACAATGGAGAAAAGCAGCTTCTTCATTGTTGTCTCACCGCGTCACTTACGTATCTTGTGGTCAAAGTACAACGCGCGGATTGAACCGTAATCACGCGAATACAACTTTCCCGCAGGCTCTCCTGACACAAGCGTCACGTTCTCCCAGACAAAGAGATATCCGCCTTTTCCGCCCTTAACCAACCGCCTCTCAAAGGGAATCACGGGTGCCACCCCGTTTTCGTCGAGCTTCCTGCCGAACCTTGCAAACAACTCATCGATCGACTCCTGGGTGGTGTCGACCATGTCGCCAGAGTCGAGCAGATCATTGATCGCGCCCTGTGACGCGCCGTAGTACGAATACCCGGCAATACTCATCAAGAAGTCGGCAATTTGCGTGGTGTCAAGTTCCACCGACAGGGTGAGCGCGTCTGTGGTCATGGTGACTCCGTGGTGGGTGGTTCAGTGGAACCGGTAACCCGTAGTGACGGGCCGGTAGCGACACGCGTCGCCGAACGGGGGAAGGTGCTGCCAGCGGCAGATACGAGTCGCAGACTGGCCCCTGGGGACGGGCTTGTTCCCATAGGCACCAGCATCGCCGCAGGCAACACAGTCGGAGCCGCGATACGTTTGTGTGCACTGAAAGCTCTATGGACTTTGCTTACGTACAGGGATCGAGCTTTCGTACACGCATCCCCTTTGAGTTTTACGCAGGCCGCATTGAATGCGCCTACAGCGTTCCAGGTAGAACCGTGCCGCTCAATCAATTCAGACAACAGTGCCGACGCCACGCGAATATTGGTGCAAGGTTCGCTAAGTAGGCGAGCCTCTGTAATGCCGATCGATTGCAAGGCCAAGAGGTGTCCACTGTTGATCTGCATCACTCCGATGTCTCGCGTCCCAGTGGCCGCGAAATGCGTGTCGTTGATCGCAGCGACCCGCATCGACGACTCGGTCTGGGCGATACCGCGCAACAGATCGGAATCCACGGCAATAGCCGCAGCCGCTTCGGCGAAACACCATGAATGTGGGTTGGCCGTGGGTGCAATTGCACCCACGCGCTGTCCGAGGGACAATCGCGCATGCCCGCACTCTGGTAGTAACAACAAGACTAAAAAAGCAAACGCTACACTTTTCACAATGTTCGCAATAGCATAAAAACTTCTACTGTCGTATTATCACACCAACTTGAAAAATTGAGCAATGTGTCATACCCAGTGTTGTCACGACGCACTCCACGTGCATAGAAACCACTTTCGATGGGCGAAAGAGGTTTGTTTTCAGCACACAGGAGATACAGACATGAATGAAGTAAATACCGCTTCTGGCGAAGTCACAGTGACCAACGGCCCCTCGATAACAGGGTCATCCGATCAGGTTTCTGCGCTTTTCGCTGCTCTTGCCAAGGCTCAGGGTGTCCTCAAGGATCCCATCGCCGACAGCTCCAATCCGGCGTTCAAAAGCAAATACGCAGACTTGTCTGCATGCCTCGAAGCCATTCGTAAGCCTTTCTCTGACAACGGACTTGCAATCTTGCAACCTGTTTTCGGTGAAACAGTAGTTACGATGCTGGTGCACGAGAAGGGCGCTGTGCTGCAAAGCTCGATGCCACTCATGATCGGTAAACGCGACATGCCAGGCTTTAAGTCTGCTGTCACGTATGCCCGACGCACCGCGTTGCAAGCTGTTGCTGGAATTGCTGATGCTGATGACGATGCCGCCAACGCGTCGAAAACATCGCAGCGCTCCGCTCCTGCCGCCAACGCGCAAACGACCACTGCCTCACAGCAGCAGTCTTCCCCGCCCCCGCAAACGCCATTCGTGCCTGAAGAGTTCCCCAAGGACGTTCAGGAGAAAGCCGCTGCGTTGCTCTCAACCTTCAAAGTCGATCTTAGCGACCGCGCCAAGATCGCTGTACACAAGGCATTGGGCTACAAAACCATCGACGGTTGCAACCGCGCTTTGGCCACCATCACTGGTGTTTACTCCGGAGAAGATTTCGCTGCTGTTGAAGCCGCGATCAATGCTCGCAAGATGGAACTCGCTCCCGCGTAGCTCCCTGTCCCCCCCAAACCCCTCAATGCTTTGCATTTTGGGGTTTTCCATTTGTAACGACGGTATGGCTCTTCGAGAAAAAACGACGATCACCGAACATCTCTTTAGGCTCAAGTTTGGCGGTAAAGGGGACGCCCTGTCCGTGCTCGGGCTGGGCGTCGGTTTGGTGGCCATGAGCAACCCATTGTTCTGGGCTGCTCCGACCTGGGCACTTAGCCTCGCCGGCGGCGCGGGAATGCTCGGCGCATGGTGGCTGTCAGAGCGCGCGGCAGAACCGATCAAGGAAAGCAGTCTCGCCGACCTCTCGACCGTGCGTCAAGTCGCGCCAAGTGCCTTGTCGTTCCACAGTGACGAAGTACCGCTGTTACGCCGCCCGGGCGAACCTAAACCCAAGGGAATCATGCTGGGCATCGTGCAGGACACGGGCGAAGAGTTCTGGTTGCCGGATGCGTTTCTGATTCGTCACGGATGGATTCTTGGCCAGTCCGGGTACGGCAAGACCGTCGTGATGATGCTCATGCTGTATCAGCAGATGATGCGCGGCGGTGGAGCCATGTTCATGGACGCGAAGATGTCGGCCGCCGACTTGTTGACCATCCATTACATGGCGTTTGCAACCGGCAGGGCACAGGATCTGTATGTGCTCAATCCAGGTAATCCCGCGATGTCGAATACATGGAATCCCTGCGCCGACGGCTTGAGCCTTGAAAAGGCATCTCGCATCATGGCGGTGATCGAAGACACGGGCAACAACGCGTTTTATCGAGGTGAAGCGTTTCGAGCGCTCCTCGTACTGTTGTCAGCGCTCGATGCGTCAGGTTACCGCTACACATTCTCTGATCTCTGCATCATGTTCCAGAGCGAGAAGGCGTTCGCCTTCGTTGAGACCTCCTTGCATCAATCATTGGCGGCCGCGAAGGACAAGAAGGCGATATTTGCTGCTCTGACCTTTTTCTCCGCGTTCAAAACGAAGGATAAGGAGGGCAACTCTGTCTACAACATGGACAAGGTGAAAAACACGTTTTCGGCACTGGCGTCGAAGATGCAGGCGTTCGCCAGCGGCTACTTCGGGGAGGTGATGAACACCTACTACCCGGACGTACGTCTATTCGAGATCATTCGCAGGAAAAAGATTCTCGTCGTTCAGCTACCGACCATGGGCATGGACGAAGCGGCGGTCATTTTCGGGCACATGTTTGTTGCCGATTTGCGAACCGCACTGGCTGCGACACAGGCCCTGCCAGACGACGAAAAGCCGGATCCACCTTTTCTGTTTCTTGGCGACGAAGCCGGATCGTATATCGCCGAATCGTGGAATCGTATCCCTGAGCAAGTGCGCTCCGCGAGGTTCGCGTTCTGGTTGGCGACCCAGACGCCGGCAAACTTCGAGGCGATCAGCCCCGAGCTCAAGGAGATGGTCACCGGTAACACCTATACCAAGCTCTTTTTCAACTTGGGCACCCCCGACGCGCTGGAGGAAGCCGCCGAGTTCATCGGCAAGGAAATGCAAACGCTCAAGTCATTGAGTCAGACGTCCAGCAGCAGCGTGAACGCGCAATTCTTGAAAGTTGGCCCTGATTTTGGGCAAGGCCAGTCGGGGGGAGAGAGCTTTGGTGAGCGCGAGCAGGAAGGCTATCGAGTGGCCCCAGATCACTTGCGAGAGCTGGGTCTCGGCGAATGCATTGTCACCTACGGCGGAAGTACCGTGTGTCATTTGCGCGTACCCATGGTGCAACTATCAGACGAGCTGAAGGCCGCAGCCGGCCAGCCCGTGATCAAGCGCCGTCTGCCGCCCAATCCGCATGGGCAGAGAGTCCTCGGTCTCCAGGACAAGCTCGAAGCTTTTCTTGACATGGATCGATGATGAGTGACACCGCCTCGACGGCTGACGAAGTTCTTATCGACGACTGGGACAGCGGTGCGCTTAACGTCCAGTTGAGTCACAGCCTGATGGAGGCGCTCGATTCAATCGGCCACGATGAACAGAAAGCAAAAGGTGAACGACATGAAAGAGTGGTGGGACAACAGCAGCTTCGCCGATTTGCTGGCGAGCAGCCAGTTTCGCTTCACGATCCTCATCATCATACTGTTGATTATTTTCGCTTCGTTCACGAAGGGCGGCCGAGCGATGCTTGGTCCAGTGCTGCTCTGGATCACTCAGCAGATACTGATGCGGATGTTTGCACTGATGAAGAGAGTGATCTGGGCGCACAAAGTCTTGATCCTAAATCTCTTCACGCCACGAAGCGTCATCTTTCGTTCGATCGCAAAAAAGGACGACTCAAAAGAGTAACGGAAGAAGACTTCCCGGCGGGAGCTCTACGCGAGAGCATGAAAATCATTATGGCCGCTTGTCGCTCGGTCTACCTCTCACGCATCAAACACGATGAGCGGGTGAAAGCGTTCGAGTGGTTGTTTCGCGACGACGATGACTACAACCGCCGCCACGCGCTCACGATGCAGATGTGCTGCGCCGCACTCCGCGTGAGGCCGTTTGTTGTGCGCACTCGACTGATGTACGAGCTCTCCAAACGCTGGGTGGTGTTTGATGAGCCCGTCGCTGGCTCATTGCGCATTCCTGCGTATCTCGCTGACGAACTCTGGTTTCGTCATGGCGCTCTCGCTGTCGCCTTACTGAGGCTCATTTGGTCTACGCCAGGCATCACCACGAACGCACTACAGGTCAAAGCCCCCGCAGAGGCTATGAAGGATTTAGCAGGCATTCTGGCCCGCTGCGTCGAAGACGGGTACTTGATTGAACGCACTGGATTCTGGTACGCGACCGGGCGAAATCCTGAAGTGAGGAGCCACGCCTCGGAAACGCGCATGACGCCGGGTCTTGCAAAAAAAGCACGCGAAACCCCTTGGTCGCAACTGTGGCCAGACGATGAATTCTGATCGCGCCTTGCAAAACACGACGCACCATCATTCCGATACGAGCATCGTAAGGCATGCGCCCTACCTTACAGGCAACGCAAGGGCGTTTTCCGACAGCCTCGCCAAAGCAAAACAGATGTTCGGTTTTCAGGCGATCAAAGACACCCTGCTCCCCTACGCGAATGAGCAAGGACTCGACCTACTGAGATCGCACGATCTCGTTGAGGCTGGTGATCGTAACAACGAAAGACTTGAGCGTGTGCCTGTTAATTCCTTTGACGATCTGCGCGCGTTGGCGGAACGGCTGGGCATAGACATATGGGCTTCGAAATGAAGTGCGTGAACCTGCAGCAAAGGGATAGGTTTGCCTTAGCAAGCGTCTTCGGCTATGCCTCGACGGAAGAAGCTGGGCGGCAAGCCGCCCAGCATAAGGACGTGGCTACGCCACGAAAAGGACCCGCTTCGCGGGTTAAGAAGTTGGCTTCGCCAACATTAAGGACTCGCTCCGCGACCGCGGCATCACCACTCCGGTGCGCTGCTGAGCTGAGCGTATTGCAACTACAACTGGAGTGAAAAGTATGGGTACTCAGATCGTCTACGCGGTTGTCGCAGGTGCGCTTGCCGGCGGCCTCATTTGGTTCATCATGAAAAAAGACAATGACCCCGCGAAAATGAAGGCAAAGAAATTCGCGGTGATGGGTGGCATTGCGGCGGCAGTGGGCATGTGGATCCTTCGCTAGGTCTCGCACGGGCATGTCACCGCGTTTGCGTGTGACATGCCCTCCTCGCGCTCCGACGCTTCGTCGGGCGTATTTCCTTGCCAATCACTTGCTGAGACACGCCAATGGCCGATGCGAAAAAGCCGCCCATCACACAGCAATGCTGCGTTGGATGTGGTCACCGAGAAGATGCAGCGCCTGGCGACCACTGCTACATGTTTCACGACGCGCCGGATACGTATTGCGCGCAGCACACGAAGTTCTGGCCAGCGTTGATCTCTCGTAAGGCGGCTTCAACGACTGCGCTCCTAGCCGTGATGGCCACGCTTGGCGCAACACGGCAATCGTAAATGCTTCCACTAGTTAGAACGACGATCAACGCCAGCCTGTCCGCTATTGAGGCCGTTTTCGACGGCTACCAATACGGGTTGCGTTTCGAATTCTTTGTCGGACTCCCCGCCATTCTCAAAGCGGAGCCCTTCAAGGGCACCTACATCTCTGGTACGGGTCACCCTTACCGGCACTTCTGGCTGTTGAAGGAACTTGTTGTCGACGCCCATATCGAGGCGTTGGCAGCCGCCGTCGTCACGGGTCGCGTGAGCCGCATCTCCGCCTTGGTCGAACACCCGCTGCTCTACGAAGACCAAACAGCGCTCACGGAGCGCGCTGTTGAACGGCTGCGGCAAGTCATCGCCGAGGCCCGGCAACAACCGGTGCCGCGCGCGTTTGTTCATGGATTTAACGGCAAGCTCTACCCGCTGAAGAATGGCGGGTTCATGTCGGTCACTGCGTTTCATCGTGGCGCGATCGCCGTCGCACGTCGTAGCGGCGGAAAATATGCGCCGAGCTGTCGAGGGTGGTTAGTAGCCCGCGCATCAGCAGATCTGTTCAAAGACGAACTGGTTCGCGAGTTGCAATTGACGGAGCGCGAAGCCGCGTCGATCGTTGTGATGGACGGTGAATACGAGTTCAAGGAAAACTCCCACGGTAGCGAGCCCTGGATCCGGGTCTCAGGCAAAGTGCCTGAGCCACGCGGGCTACCCGGAGAAGATGAAGTCGCAGGTGCGCTGCTGGCCACCGTCGACGCGTTTCGAGACGACCATGGTGAAGAATCATTCGCACCGGTCAATCTTGATCATTATCCGATCAAAGACTATCAGGCTGCAGGCATTCGCTTTCTCATCCCGCGATCTTCCGCACTGCTGGCAGATGATCCCGGGCTTGGCAAAACCCGCCAGGCAGTGATCGCAGCGTTCATCAAACTGCAAAGCATGCTTTCGCGTGCTGACGATACGTACGACGCAGACGACACAACGGGCAAGGCACGAGACGCGACATTTGTCGCCGAAGAAAAAGAACACTGCGGCCCAGGGACGCAGGCGCCGGGCACCGAATTCGGTGCCCGGCGCAACCAGATACTCATCATTGCACCGGCGAGCCTCGTGATCAACTGGCAGCGCGAGATCCACATGGTCTTTCCGACCGCCACGACGGTCGTTCGAGACTACGATCCGATGGCTGAGTGGGTCATCTGCAACTATGAGTTGCTTGGACGACTCACCCTCTTCGCCCATCGCTTTGCGGTCATGGTGGTTGACGAAGCGCACTACCTCAAAGAGCCTGCCGCAGAGCGCACTCGATTGACGTTTGAAATTGCTGCGCGCGTGCCGGTTCGATACCTGCTCACCGGCACGCCTGTGCTCAATCGCGAGGCGGAGCTGCACACTTTGCTGCATCTATCCGGTCATCCAATTGGTCTGTTGCCACTCAACGAATTTCAAGCCACGTACGCGGGCTCGCACGCACTGCGAAACAATCTGGGCGGCCTAATCTCCGACTGGATGCTCCGGCGACGGAAGAACCTCGTTTTACGCGATCTGAAGGGTCGCCAACGCCAGGTGCTGCGCCTGCCGCTCCCTGACCCCGCACGGGAGAAATACAACGCGCTAATGCGCGATGGCAGCAAGTATTCCCTGGAGAAGGTCATTTCGCTGCGAATGCTGCTCGAACGGGAGCGCGTCGACGTCATCGTGCGCTTTTTTCAGGATTTGTTGCCGACGGACAAGCTGTTGGTTTTTACAGAGTTCCGAGAAACCGTCAATCTGCTCAAGCGGCGTCTCACGTCCGAGGCCAGCCAGGTAGTCACTATCGTCGGAGACGACACACCGGCAAAACGACAAAAGGCGATCGATGCCTTTCAACAGAACGACGATGTGCGTGCGCTCGTGGCCACCTTTGGTGCCGGCGCAACAGGCAACAATCTGCAAGCGGCGAACTATGTCGCCTGTGCCTCGTTGCCTTGGACTCCGGGGCTCCTCGACCAGGCCGAGTCGCGCGCTGACCGGCAAGGCCAGACACGCCTTGTGATCTCGAAAATATTTCTATTCGAGGGTACGTTGGACGACATTATGTGGTCGATGCTCGACGACAAGGCTCAAGTCGCCAACGACATCGTTAACGCCGAGGCCGTGCTCAAACGAGCAAGCTTGCTTGATCTGCTTGCACCGGCCTAAACCATCCTATGTTTACGCAAATTGAGGACGCTCCATGACGCTATTTACAACCGCAACACACAGTCTGAGCTGCGGTGTGCCCGCCCTGCTCCTTTGTTTGCTCACTACATGTCCAGCCCTCGCGCTGGCACTAGCGAACGCGTCGGGGCAAGACCACAGCTCGATCATGCAGCTCAATTAGTCGCCGGCGGAGGTAGTGTTCTCACCGCATCAATCACCGATGCTGCAGCGCATTCGCTCAATTGATGCCGCGAAACAATCCGTGCTTCTCGCTGCTTACGCGTTTTCGCACAAAGATGTCGCCGTTGCACTTCAGCGTACGTCGAAACGCTGCGTCAGAGTGTTCGTCGTGGCTGATGCAGGATCAGCCAAACAAGGGTAATCTGCAATTCAGTTTCTAGCGAACGAGAGTATCCCCGTCCGCATCAATGAGCGGTACGCGATATTGCACCATAAATTCGCAGGATTCGACGAACGAGATGTTTGGACTGGATCCGAGAACTTCACATCGTCCGCAAAAAAGTGGAACGCAGGAGACGCCTTGCTACTGCGCAACCAACCTCAGCTTGCAAAACAGTATGGATTGGAATGGCGCAGACTTTGGTATGAGGGCAGCGACGTCACACCGAAGTATTGACGTCGCTGCCCTCAAAGATTAGACCAACCCAAACGAGCCCGCCAATCTAGAACTTCGTGGCAGATTGGCGCGCAGGAAGTCCATTTGATCCGCGAGGATGTGATCGACCCGAGTTTGCAGAATCATGTCTTCCCAACGTGATGGCTGATACGGCACGTACAAAAGCGGCATGCCCGCTTCTTCCGGTGTCTTTGCCGCCTTGACCTGGTTGCACGACCGACACGCGCTCACCACATTCGTCCAACTGTCTTTGCCGCCGCGACTGGTCGGGATCACGTGTTCGCGTTCCAATTCATGTTCACGAAACAGCCCACCGCAATAACCACAGGTGTAACGATCACGCCGGAACAGCTTGTGGTTGTGCCGCGTCAGTCGCGGCGTTGCGGAGAGTAGTTTGCCAGCAGCGGACACACCATTGACTGCGATGATGGGATGCACGTCCACAGTCGAGCGGAGCCCGCGATGATTGTGACCACCGCGAAGCGTGCTCATCGCGTCGCCTAGCGTGTACGCGACGCTGCCGGTGGCGTAGTAGCCAACCGCGTGTTCCAGCGTGATCCATGACTCTGGAACGCCGCTGATGTCGAGTTTCAAGACGCGCACAATGATCTCCGTGTGCAACAAAGTATCGGGGCAACAATCAGCAATCGCAATGCGGATAAAGGACTGGGGTGCTCGACCGGGATTGAACCGGCATCCGCCAGATTCACAATCTGGGGCTTTGCCATTAAGCTACGAACACCGTTGAACTGATGAAAGTGGTTGCTGCGGTCGGGATTGAACCGACGGCCTATCGCTTATCAAGCGATTGCTCTGCCTCTGAGCTACGCAGCATTGGTTGACAAAATCGCTAAAAAGCACATTTGACGCCTGAAACTGGCCCGTCCTACACGATTCGAACGTGCGACATGCCGCTTAGAAGACGGCTGCTCTAGTCCGCTGAGCTAAGGACAGACAAGCGTGGCCCCTCGTGAGCGATTCGAACGCCCGACCGCCCGGTTCGAAGCCGGGAGCTCTGATTCCGCTGAGCTAACGAGGGAAGTGTGCTGGTGCGTCCGGTCGGGGATGATCCGACAACCTACCGGTTAAAAGCCGGGTGCTCTGCCAGTTGAGCTACAGACGCAGGAAAAACTGGTAGACGTGGATGGGAACGATCCATCGACTTTCGCCTTATGAGGGCGACGCTCTGCCACTGAGCTACACGTCTATCGGAAAGGGCGAATCAGCACGGGGTCGAACCGCGAACCTCCGGTTT
>Ga0209023_10008491_pt1 | contig 10295 bp, 11 predicted proteins | sample LakOneMetagenome_FD_187468 | JGI IMG/M metagenome (GOLD analysis project Ga0209023, IMG submission 187468) | Freshwater and sediment microbial communities from Lake Erie, Canada (SPAdes) (version 2) | ecosystem: Environmental > Aquatic > Freshwater > Lentic | place: Lake Erie, Canada...
TTTATTATTATTTTGCTTTTACCTGAACGGTTCTGCCCAGCTATATTTTACAAAGAATGGCTATGTCTCTTTCTTTTCTTCCACCGTAATGGAAGACATTAAAGCAGACAACAACCAGGTAATAAGCATCATGAATACCGCTACCGGCGATATGCAGTTTTCGCTGCTTAATAATGCCTTTCATTTTAAAAAGGCACTGATGGAGGAACATTTCAATGAAGACTATATAGAAAGTACAAAATATCCCAAATCAATCTTTAAAGGAATCATCAGCAACCTGGAGGATATGAATTTCGGCAAAGACGGAGTTTATAATATAACGGTTTCCGGGAGTTTAAGTATTCACGGTGTAACCAAAGCTGTATCGGTTCCCGGTAAACTGACTGTAAAAGCGGGGAATATCTCGGCAACATCCAGCTTTAAAATAAAGCCAAAAGATTACAACATAAAAATACCGGCAGGCGTAAAGAATAACATTGCCGAAACGGTTGAACTGACCGTTAACTGCAATTACGAAAAAAAGAACTAGTTACTGCAGGGCCCGGCTATGCCGCACAGGCCCGGATCCGGGCATATCAATTTTTGCAGAATCATTCCCTTATCATATTTTTGTACCTGTTTACAGGCAGATTTGTTTATTGTTCGGCCTGTTGATCGTTCCACCAACTGAACTAATAAACGAAAGCAATTCTGCAATACTTCTCCCGGATTGATTCTCGTTTAAAAGTTTGTGGTGATCATTTTAAAGCGGTTCATCCCGTTCACTTAATTCATTGATAAAATGAAAACACTGCAAGACTGTTTAAAAGAACGCATCCTCATCATCGATGGGGCTATGGGCACCATGATCCAGCGGCACAAACCAACGGAAGAAACCTACCGGGGCGAACGCTTTAAAGACTGGCCCGGTGATGTAAAAAACAACAGCGACATTCTGAATCTTACGCAACCGCAGATCATTGAAGGCATACACAAGCAATACCTGGAAGCAGGTGCCGACATCATTGAGACCAACACATTTGCAGGAACCAGTATTGCACAGGAAGATTTTAAACTGGAGGATTTTGTATATGAAATAAATGTGGCCGGGGCCAAAATTGCCCGGAAAGCGGCTGATGAATACACAGCAAAAGATCCTTCTAAACCAAGGTTTGTAGCTGGTGCCATCGGGCCGCTGAACAGAACACTGAGTTTATCTCCCGATGTAAATAATCCCGGTTATCGGGCTGTTACCTTCGACCAGGTAGTAAAGGCATATTACGAACAGGTGAAAGGATTGGTTGATGGCGGGATTGATCTGTTTCTGATAGAAACCATCTTTGATACCCTCAATGCCAAAGCAGCCATCTTCGCTATAAAAAAATATTTCCAGGATACCGGAAAGCCTGAGTTACCCATTTCAATCTCAGGAACCATCACCGATGCAAGCGGACGAACTTTAAGCGGACAAACCCTTGAAGCATTTTATATTTCAGTAATGCACGCCAACCCGCTAAGCATTGGATTGAATTGTGCATTGGGTGCAAAAGAAATGCGGCCGCATATTGAAGAACTGTCGCAGATAGCGAATTGCTATGTTTCTGCATATCCAAACGCAGGCTTACCAAATGCCATGGGAGAATACGATGAGCGGCCGGAAGAGACCGGGCATTACTTGGAAGACTGGGCAAAAGAAGGCTGGGTAAACATTGTAGGTGGTTGCTGCGGCACCACACCGGATCATATCAAACACATTGCAGACTACGTAAAAAATATTAAACCAAGGGAGTTGCCGGTTTTAGAAACAGAATTAGTATAGGTTGAACCACTAAGACGCTACGGCACAAAGAAACACAAAGTATATGTTTCAGAAACTTTCAGAACATGAGGAGTATTTAGCAAAACAGATCGTTGATATTCCTTTTACAATTCACAAAGAATTAGGCCCGGGATTATTAGAAAGCGTGTATGCAAAATGTTTTTACTTTGAACTATTTAACAGAAAGATAAATTATGAAAAACAAAAGGAAGTCCCTATAATTTATCATTCATTGCAAATTGATGAAGGACTCAGGTTGGATTTGCTGGTTGATGATCTGGTAATAGTTGAATTTAAAGCACAGGAAAACTATCACCCGGTTTGGGAAGCCCAAATTCTCAGTTATCTTAAATTAACTGGTAAACGGCTTGGCTTCCTCATCAATTTTCATGTGCCATTAATGAAAGATGGAATTAAAAGAATAATCCTATAAACTTAGTGCCGCTTTGAGCCTTCGTGCCTTAGTGGTTCAAAACAAAATATGAGTGCAATCATTAAACCATACAGCAGGTTCAGCGGACTGGAACCTTTGATCGTTCGCCCCGAAACAAATTTTATTAATGTTGGCGAACGTACCAACGTAACCGGAAGTAAGAAATTTGCAAGGCTTATCAAAGAAAATAAGTACGAGGAAGCATTGAGCGTTGCCCGCCAGCAGGTGGAGAACGGCGCACAGATAATTGACGTGAACATGGATGATGCTTTGCTGGACGGTGTACAGGCAATGACCACCTTCATCAATTTATTACAGAGCGAACCGGATATCGCTAAAATTCCGGTGATGCTGGATTCCTCCAAATTTGAGATCATTGAAGCCGGCTTAAAATGTGTACAGGGCAAGTGCGTGGTAAACTCCATCTCCATGAAAGAAGGAGAACACAAATTCATTGAGCAGGCCATCACCTGCCGGATGTATGGCGCTGCAGTGATTGTAATGGCTTTTGATGAAAAAGGACAGGCCGATACCAAGGATCGAAAAGTGGAGATCTGCCACCGGGCTTATAAAATATTGACCGGGCAGGTTGGCTTTGATCCGCAGGATATTATTTTCGATCCTAACATTTTTGCCATAGCAACCGGGCTGGAAGAGCACAATAATTACGGCGTTGATTTTATTGAAGCTACCCGGGAAATAAAACAACTGATGCCGCTGACTAAAATAAGCGGCGGGGTAAGCAATCTTTCTTTTTCATTCCGTGGCAATGAGCATGTACGGGAAGCCATGCACAGCGTATTCCTGTATTATGCCATCAAAGCCGGGATGGATATGGGTATTGTAAATGCCGGGCAACTGGTGGTGTATGATGAGATTGAACCGGGATTACGGAATTTATGTGAAGATGTAATTCTTAACCGGAATAATGACAACAATGAAGCCACGGAAAAATTAATTGCATTTGCAGAAACTGTAAAAGGAAGCGGCAAAGCAGAAGTAAAAAACGAAGTATGGAGAACCGGGACTGTTGAAGAAAGGCTGAAACACTCTTTGGTGAACGGCATTACAGATTATATTGATGCAGATACGGAAGAGGCTAGGCAAAAATACCCAAGGCCCCTGGATGTGATCGAAGGACCGCTGATGGCTGGCATGGATGTAGTGGGGGATTTGTTCGGAAGTGGTAAAATGTTTCTGCCCCAGGTGGTAAAAAGCGCCCGGGTAATGAAAAAATCGGTGGCAGTGCTTACCCCATTCATTGAACAGGAAAAAGAAGACCGCAAGCAGGCTCACCTTGCTGCAGGAACGGTTAATGAAGAATCTGCCGGGGCTGCAAAGATTTTACTGGCAACCGTAAAAGGTGATGTACACGATATCGGGAAGAACATTGTAGGTGTGGTGCTGGGTTGCAATGGCTATGAAATAAAAGACCTCGGCGTAATGGTGCCTGCCGATAAAATACTGGATGAGGCAGAAAAATTCGGTGCAGACATTATTGGCTTATCGGGATTAATTACCCCATCGCTGGATGAAATGGTACATGTGGCGCATGAAATGAAAAGAAGGAACATGAAGCAACCATTGCTGATTGGCGGAGCCACTACATCAAGAATGCATACGGCTGTAAAAATTGCACCACAATACGACAAAGGTGTGGTGCATGTACTGGATGCTTCCAGGAGTGTTACGGTTGCCGGTAACCTGCTCAACGATGATCAAAAAGCCGGTTTCTTAGGAGACATCAAAATTGAATACCAAAAACTGAAAGAAGATTTTGAAAATAAAAAACCGGTTAAGCAGTATTTGTCTTTTGCAGATGCACAAAAAAATGGGGCAAAGATCAACTGGGCATCTTATCAACCCGTTACGCCAACCTTTACCGGGCACAAACAGTTTGATGACTACGACCTGAATGAAATAAGAAATTACATCGATTGGCAACCCTTCTTCATCGCCTGGGAGCTGCATGGAAAATTTCCGCAGATACTGAGTGATGAAAAAGTAGGTGTGGAAGCAACAAAACTTTATAACGATGCCAATGCATTGCTAGACAGGATCATTGGAGAGAAATGGCTGACGGCAACAGGGGTTACGGGCTTTTGGCCGGCAAACAAAACAGGACCGGATTCGGTTGATGTATTATCAAATGATGGCGTGGTAAAACTGGAATTCCTTCGTCAGCAAATAAAAAAAGCCGAAGGACAGCCCAATTTATCGTTGGCAGATTTTATTGCCCCTGCCGAAGAAAAGCAACAGGATTATATCGGGGCATTCTCTGTAACCATAAAAGGAATTGAACCGCACATAAAACATTTCGAATCGCAGCACGACGATTACAATAAAATAACCCTGCAGGCTTTAGCCGATCGACTGGCCGAAGCATTTGCAGAATGTCTTCATCAAAAGACAAGAAAGGACCTGTGGGGTTATGAAAAAACCGAAAGTCTTACCAACGAACAACTCATAAAAGAAGAATACACAGGCATTCGCCCGGCTCCTGGTTATCCCGCCTGTCCGGACCATACAGAAAAAAATAAACTATTCAAATTACTGGGTGGAGAAGAAACAACCGGCATCCAACTTACCGGATCGCTGGCCATGTACCCGGCATCCTCTGTTTGTGGTTGGTATTTTGCACATCCCCAAAGCAAGTACTTTGGCGTGGGTAAAATAGAGAAGGACCAATTGTCGGATTATTCCCAGAGAAAAAATATGCCCCTCGAAGAAACAACCAGGTGGTTAAGGCCGATACTTGAATGACAACAGGATCAATCCCTCCCATTTATTCAGGCAAGCCGGTTTAACTCCAGCCTGTTTATGATATTAAAAACAAGAAGAATGGTTAAGAAATAATCCTTGATCTCTTCTTTATCCCGCAGTCCTTTTTTGGGTGGTTCTAGTAAATTCTCTTCAAAAGGAACGGCGATATAACATTTGCCTGCCACAAAGGAGAAGACAATATCTCTTCCCAGTTTTTCTTTTATCAGCAATATATGATCCATCATATTATAAGACAGGATCATTGATGCCTCATTAGCATTAGTGGTATAAACAGAATAGTATTTGTCGAAGGCCTGGTGGTTGGTGTTAACCCGTTGCACATGTGGCATCGGGAACATGCGGTAATGTTCATCTGCCATGCTTGCTGGCAACTGGGCATTTCCTTTTGTCCATAAATAAGTTCCACCCGCAAAAGCATTGTTTATCCGGGCACAAAAAAATAATCCTTTAAAAATGTAGTTGATCCCGGCTGCGTCTTCGATCCATGATTTGATCTCGGAACAATGAAACGCCAGTCCGTTGTAAACCGTTTCCCAGTAATCGTCACCATCAAAATGTGTGAACCGGCGTCGGTACAGGCTGCTTGCCTTGTATTCTTTCTTTGAAACAAAGCCCATGGGTTTATAAACGGCCGCAGGGTGAATATAGGTAATGATGGGGCCGATGATCTTTTCCTTAAAATCATCGATATAACGATCGGAGTATTTTGCTGAGAAGTAAACTCCGATGATGCACATGATGAGCATGGCAACAGCAAGGATATGCCCGATGGGGAGTAGTTTGGTATAATACAGCAGGAAACTTCCAAAAGTTCCTGCCCCGGTAAACCAGGTGAATCTTTTCCAGTTAGCGGCGGCAGATTCATCCATATCCAGTTCATCCAGGCTGGGCTGGATCTTATGTTTATAGAAATCCTCAAAATTTTTTATCTCATCCATTTTCGTACGCTGAATTTATTTCTTTTTTGTAACTATGCATTGTTAATAATTGAAAACTCATGCGCATCATCTCTTATAATGTAAACGGCATACGTGCCGCTCTTAAAAAAGGATTCATAGACTGGCTTAAAACAAACCCTGCCGATATCATCTGCCTGCAGGAAACCAAGGCAACCAAGGATGATCTGGATGTTAAACAACTGGAAGCGCTGGGCTTTCATCATTATTGGTACAGTGCTCAAAAAAAAGGATACAGCGGTGTGGCAGTTTTTTCAAAAAAGAAACCCGATAATGTTGTTTATGGAAACGGGCACAGCGCCAGCGATGATGAAGGCCGGGTGATACAACTTGATTTCGGGGATATCCGTCTCATCAATGCATACTTTCCATCGGGCACCAGTGGCGATGAACGGCAGCAGTTCAAATACATTTGGCTGAATGAGTTTCATACTTATTTAAATAAACTTAAAAAGAAGTTTCCAAAGATCGTTTTGGTAGGCGATTATAACATTGCGCATACCGAAATTGACATACACGATCCCAAAGGCAATAAGAACAGCAGTGGCTTTCTACCCCAGGAACGGGAATGGCTTACTAAGTTTTTAGACAGCGGCTGGATCGATACGTTCCGTGAGTTTCATTCCGAACCACACCGTTACAGTTGGTGGAGTCAGCGTTTTCCCTCAGTAAGAGTGAATAACAAAGGATGGCGCATTGATTATATAACTGTAACAGAGCCATTAAAAAAGCAACTGAAAGATGCCGATATCTTTCCGGATGTAAAACACAGTGATCATTGCCCCGTGTATGTTGACATAAAAGAAAAATAATTTACCCGATGATCATTTACAATGTAACCATAAAAGTACAGGAGCCGATCAAAGACAAATGGCTTGCCTGGTTGAATGACGAGCATATTCCGGAAGTGATCAATACCGGTTGCTTTACGCATGCGGTTGTTTTACAATTACTGGAAGTAGATAATTCAGAAGGCCCCACCTATGCCATACAATATCACGCCGAAAGCAAGGGCCTATATAATAATTATATCGAGAACCATGCAGCACATATGCGCCAGAAAAGTTTTGACAAATGGGGCGATAAATTCATTGCCTTCCGCTCCGTAATGCAGGTTGTTAACTAAATGTGCAAAACAATTACCTGCTGTTTTTTTAAATAACCCTTGCTTTTTTTAATCCCTCAAAAACCGCATGGGCAAAGGATTTCAGGGAATCCCACCCTGAAACACTCTACAGCAAAGGGTTTCATCGATTTTGCGTATTCCGCCTGTTGATTTTAAAAAAGCACATAGGGGGTAAAATCCTTGTCAACTGCGGATTTCAGCAGTTCTTACTAAAAAAAGAAAAGCAGAAAAAAAATTTTGTTGCAATCAAAAACCATATATATTTGTCGCACATTAAAATTCAAAAAAAATTATCATGAACAAAGCTGAATTAATTTCAAAACTTGCTGACGATGCAGGTATTACAAAAACTCAGGCAAACGATGCTTTAGATTCTTTTGTAGAAGCAGTTACTAAAACTTTAAAAGGTGGCGGTAAAGTAACATTGGTTGGATTTGGTACTTTCTCTGTATCAAAAAGAGCTGCCCGTAACGGCCGCAATCCTCAAACTGGTGCTGTTATCAAAATCAAAGCAAAGAAAGTTGCTAAGTTTAAAGCCGGTAAAGAATTATCAGCTAAATTGTAATTTTGTGTCAACCACTTTAAAAAGCAAGGCGCTATGGCACCTTGCTTTTTTTGTAAAATTTTATTCATCAATTAAAAAACTCTTATCATGGGACGTGGAGATATCAAAACCAAAAAAGGAAAAATCACCAAAGGATCATTTGGTAAAACAAGGCCTGCAAAAAAAGTAAAGAAAGCAACTGCTGCTGCACCAAAAAAGAAAGCGGCTGCCAAGAAGAAGGCATAAAGTAATTGGGAATTTGGATATCGGTATTGAGGTTTTAATCATGAAATCCCTTCATACTAATTCCAAATTCCTGATTCTCCTCAGGGAGCCAGGCGCTCGATTTTCCAGGCACCATCCCCTGTTAATGAATATTGAATGCGGTCGTGTAAGCGGCTGGGCCTGCCCTGCCAGAATTCAACAACAGCAGGTATCACAATGTACCCCCCCCAATCCGGCGGCCTTGGAACATTCCCGTCACGGAACTGCTGCTGGTATCTCTCAATATTCTCATCAATTACTTCCCGGGAAGCAATGATATTACTTTGTGGTGATGCCCAGGCTCCTATCCGGCTTCCTTCCGGCCTGGATAAAAAGTACTCATCGCTTTCAACAGCGCTTATCTTTTCCACTTTGCCGGATATCCGTACCTGCCGTTCCAGTTCTTTCCAGAAAAAAACCAGGCAGGCATTCGGGTTCTCCTCAAGTTCCTTTCCTTTATGGCTTTGATAGTTTGTGAAAAAGACAAATCCCTTGTCAGAGAATTCTTTCAGTAATACGACCCTTGCCGATGGCATCGCATGTTTATCTGCTGTTGCCAATGTCATGGCATTCACTTCCTCAATCCTGCTTTTTAAAGCATCGTCCCACCATTTTGCAAACTGCTTAAATGGATCGGTATGTACATCCGCTTCAAGCAGTGTCTGCATTTTATAATCAGTTCGTATGTCGGCTGTTTTTAGCATGGTACATTTTTATCACACAAAGGTCTCTGAATTAACACAAATAAAAAAGGCCGGCTTTTGGGGCGGCCTTCCAGGTACCTTCAATTAATAAGATTTACGGGTTAACTTCTTTCAGGTATTTCTGTGCTTCCAATACTTTCAGCTTTTCCCGCAGATCATCTCTTTCCATGGTCATATTTTCAAACCTGCTTTCCAGTTCTCCAATTTTGCCGGCTACCTCTCGCAGTTGAGCGTTTCGTTGGTTCACTTCCGCCAATTGTGTTCTTACATCTTCGTACTGTGTTTGCAAATACGCATATTGCTGAACAAGCTCATCGTATTTCACCTGAAGCTTGGTTGATTCATTCAGTTCCTGCTTTAATTCCAGTTCTCTTTCTTCTGCTCCCTTTGCCTGCATCTGTTTCTGGCCAAGTTTGTCCTCCATGCTTTCAATTTCAGCCATTTTACCGTCCAGCTTACTTCGCAAATCGGTGGCTTTAGCCAGTTCGGCCCGCAAGATTTCAAGTTCCTCTTCCCGCTGAGACAGTATCATATTCACATCAGAGATCTGCGCCTGCAAGCTGTCATTTGCCGAAACCAGCCGTTTTATTTGTTCTTCTGTCAACATATCATTTATTCCTTTAAACCAGGCATTTCCAAATTATAGGATTTCACCTCTAAAAACAAGAAAATCAGCCCTTTTTTGTACCTTTTAAGCAATAAATTTCTGCGGGGCAGCGTATACAATTGTCCGGGTATCTTCTCATTTAAATGCCCGGCGTAAACTTAGCAATAATTGACGGAAGACGAACTCATACGAGGATGTTTAAGGGGGGAAGCTTCTTGCCAAAAGGAGATTTTTCACCGTTTCGCCAGTCGTATGCTGGGCGTATGCAACAGGTATGCCCGGAACGGGGCTGATGCGGAGGATATTTTGCAGGATGCATTTATTAAGGTTTTTGATAAGATACACCAGTTTAAGTTTGAAGGTTCGTTTGAAGGCTGGATACGAAGAATAGTAGTGAATACGGCTTTGAAAAAATATTCTTTGCGGCGCTATGAGAAAGAGGTGGTTGGTTATGAAATAAAGGACCGGGACGAAAGTGGTATGGAACCCCCGGCCTACAGCCATCTGACAGAAAAAGAATTATTAGATCTTATCAACAACCTGCCCGACGGTTACCGGGTTATTTTTAATTTATATGTGATAGAAGGATTCCAGCATGATGAGATAGCCGAAATGCTGGGCATACAAGCAGGCACCAGCCGAAGCCAACTGGTAAAAGCCCGGAGTATGCTGCAGCGGCAGATTTTACAATTACAAAAAGTGGCGGTATGAGCAATAGCCAGCAATTTGATAACTACGTAAAAGAGCAGTTCAACGACTACGCTCCTGATGTGCACCCACGCATCTGGGAGAATATTGCTGCACATAATGAAAGGAGAAAACCCGTTGGCTTCTGGTATACGCTCTTAAACAATAAGAATAAAATTATTCTGGCCGTCTTATTGCTGGCAATAAGTACAGGTTCCGGCTGGTGGTACTTTACTAAAAATTCTGCTTCGCCGGCAATACGGCAGGTAAGTTCAGAAAAAAATAATCCATCGGCTTCTCAGCAAACAGGTTTTGCTAAAGAACAACAATCACCCGATAATGGCTATACAAATTCTGCCATACAAAAGGAGCCAGTGACAACATTTAATACC
>Ga0209023_10008492_pt1 | contig 10295 bp, 8 predicted proteins | sample LakOneMetagenome_FD_187468 | JGI IMG/M metagenome (GOLD analysis project Ga0209023, IMG submission 187468) | Freshwater and sediment microbial communities from Lake Erie, Canada (SPAdes) (version 2) | ecosystem: Environmental > Aquatic > Freshwater > Lentic | place: Lake Erie, Canada | collected...
AGGAGCTTGAAGTTGTCGAGGTCAATGAAGAGCAGTGCGCCGAACTGGCCATTGCGCGCGCAGCGCGGCAGGATCCTGGAGAGCTCGTCAATCAGCAGCCGTCGATTAGGCAGACCAGTAAGGTAGTCAAAGTACGCTAGTTCGTGAATGCGGCGCTCGGCCTCCTTGGCGGCGGTGAGGTCAGTATTCGTGCCAGCGATGCGTATGCCTATTCCGTTGGCATCCCGCTGGACGAAGCCGCGCGAGAGTACCGGAACGTAGTGACCATCTTGGTGGCGCAGCCGGAATTCCAGACTGTACGTCTTGTCATCCGAGGTCATCAACATCGAGATGAAGGCGTCAACACGCGGCATGTCTTCGGGATGCATTTGAGTACGCCAGGCGGACGGGTCGCGCTCATTATCAGATTGCTGAAACCCTAGCATGTCCCACCAGCGCTCCGAATAATGCACTATGCCGCTGCTGATATCCCAATCCCAATGTGCGTCGGTGCTGCCAAGCATGGCTAAACGCAAGCGTTCCTCCGACTTGAGCAAGGATTCCTCTGCACGTTTGAGGTCGGTGCATTCTGTGAAACAAACCGCTACGTCCTGGATGTGTCCGCCCACGCCGAGCAATGGATAGGCATTGCAAATTAACCAGCGGAGGGTAGGGGCCAGGCAAGCCGACCACAGCGTCATGTACCGTCCGGCCAGTCCGCAGAACGCAAGGAACCGGGTTGTCGTCACGCGGCAGGGCACTGCCGTCAGGGCGCAGCAGTACTACTACACCTGAGTCAGCTGCAAATTCACGCATCAGGTCAATGGCACCGCCGAGTAATCGATGCGCGCAGCGATTGGGGTACACTGCGCGCGAATCAGTGCCGTAGATAACAACTCCTGCGGGAATGCAGTCGAGCAACATTTCAAAGTCGCATGCGTTCCAACGGGTTGACGGAAAGTAATTTTCATCGGAGCGCTCGAAGCTCATCATCACCGCCTGAGATGGTGTCGATACGGAATAGTAATACTTTTAACGTCTGCGTAGACAAAAAGAAGGAACATCGAGGGTTAAAGACGCATACCCTTCGTGCAAATTAAGATTCTTATGGGTAACGTGGATCCATAATCTTTACATGTTAGCGCGTGCTGCGCTTGGTCAGCGAGTCGAAACCGAAGTGCTACACCAACATGGTCGCCCGACGGATCGACCGCAGTCTCAAGAACCTGCACGCGATATCGCTCTTGCCATCGTCAAGCCGGCGACTATCGCGTGTCGAGTTTGGTGCAAAAATAGGTGGAGATGATGTTTGCCGACCTCAAACGCATCCCTAAACTCGACCAATTACGCCTGCGTGCACCGAGCGCTGCGCATGAGGAGTTTCTTTTAGTGGTAACGCTGCAAAATCGTCGGCGAATGGCCAAAAAACTGTTGGTGCGGAAGCCAGAAGACAAATTAGCGATAAGTTGAGCGAACACAGCGTTGACTACGCCGCCACTCTTTCCTGTACAGCTACTCAATCAGGACTGCACTAGCCTACAAGTTTTCAGCGCAAAATCCAAAGCGCAAATGTTAGCGTTGGGCAGCATGTTATAGTTTTGTAGCGCGCGATCGCTTAGAGGTCAACAAGGGCATACTGCGAAGATGAACATGATACTGGAATATTACAGCGCGAGAGCTAAGCGGAAAACTGGCTTTGGATCGGCCTATCGCTCGCGACTGGCAAGACCGTGGCGCGAGACGAGTGGCTGTGTTTCGTGAAAGAGGATCCGGAACACTTCCACCTTGTGGAAATCAAGGCTGAAGAGAAAACCAAGTATTCGCACGGAATAGAAGACGTGATCGAGCGCGCGGTATTTGTCACCTAGTCGAACGAGCAGGTCCAGTGGGCAACGTCAGTGGACTGCTGAGTTCGCTTCTGCTTGCAAGTTGTACTCAAGCTGCCTCAATAGTTAGTTTGCACGCGATGTCGCGTTTTCATGCTTTAGGCGGCTGAACAGAACAGCCGATTGTTCTCAACAGAGAGCACGGGCTAAGACTGCCTTCTCATCAGCCAGTGATGCTGTTGACCTGGAATTCTTAAAATTCTGATTTTGATCAGGCATGCGCATCCTCCTTCTCGAAATGACACATTGCGCTTTTTCCTGATCGCGTCGACTTGCACACGTGGTGCCACTTTTGCCACTTCGCGAGACGAATCTTATCAAGCTGGCGGCAAATTTCTTGCCGTCAGTGGTGCTCTGCACCCGCCAGCTTCATGTAGCACTTGCGCCAAAACGCTTAAACGTATGCCTTTTGGCAAATCCTGCTCCGCCCTTAGAAGCCCTAATCGATGCTGAACCACAATTGCAGCGTCAACGTAGGTCGCATGCACGTAATTGTGTCGGTCGCAAACGGCAGGCAGACGGGTTGTTAACTCTTGCATAATTCAATCTTATCGTATTCTGTATCAGATGTCCGCTATCGGCCTATGGTGGTGAAAACGCGGAAAAGATAAGCTACGGACATAAACCCTGTCGGGCTCGTCTTGTCAAAACGGCGTGCACTGAGCGATCTCGAAGATGTTGGAGCATCGGCGCATGCCAAAACTGCCGATACCCGACTACTTCATCATAATAGGTCGCAACCAAACGTCTGCGTAGATCCGCCACCGGCGAGAGGCGACTGGACGATAAGGCCGCCCACTCTTTTAACTGCGCAGGCCGGATGAATGTTACGGAATTGCCTTCTGGTTTATGCATGTTCCGGGACAGCCTTTGATTATCCTCTCAAGAATATTTATTGCAGTTGAACAACGAGTGGGCGATCAAGCTATGGGGCCGTATCGCGAAGCAGTGTCGCTTTTAAGAAACCTTTCCGGTGGGAGGGTTGTGTATCCTTCAGTCGTTTCCCGAATTCGATGCACACTATTCAGGTGTTCGGTAGAGAACGATTTTGACCCGTTTGGCCCTGCAGGACGTCTTAAATTTGGTGAGAAAAGAAAAGGGCGGCCTGAATCGCCACTACTATCGTAGACACTCCTGAGCCATAATATCGGCACAAGGAGAACGTATGAGCGGCAAGCGGTACACAGAGGAATTCAAGATTGCAGCCGTCAAGCAGGTAGCCCAGCGTGGGCATCCAGCGAGCGAAGTAGCGCAGCGGCTTGGGGTAAGCATCCACAGCCTGTACGCCTGGACGAAGCGCTATAGCGTGCCCGAGGCGGAGCGCAAGGTCGTCGATGCCCAGTCTGACGAGATGCGGCGCCTGAAGGCCGAACTCAAGCGCGTCACGGAGGAGCGTGACATATTGAAAAAGGCCGCGGTGTACTTTGCCAAGACGTCCGGGTAAGGTACACCTTAATTGCTCAGTTACAGGACCAATTCCCGGTGCGCCGGCTGTGCAAAGTGCTTGAGGTGCATCCGAGCGGCTTCTATGCCTGGCGCCTCAACCCTGAAAGCAAGCGAGCCAGAGAAGACAAGCGCTTACTTGTGCCGATCAAGGAGTCATGGCTGGAGAGCGGCAGCGTGTACGGCTATCGTAAGGTCAGCGACGATCTGCGCGAGCTCGGTGAACAATGCGGTATCAATCGCGTCCACCGTCTGATGAGGTCGGCCGGGATTCGTTCGCAAACCGGCTACGCCAAGCGGAAACATAAACGCGGCGGCGCCCCTTCGTTGGTGGCGCCCAATCATCTACAGCGCCAATTCGACGTACAGGAACCGAATCGGGTCTGGGTGACGGACATCACGTACATTCGCACTTACGAAGGCTGGCTTTATCTGGCCGTTGTACTGGATCTGTTTTCGCGTCAGGTGGTCGGCTGGTCGATGAGTTCTCGAATCGATCGCGAGCTGGCGATGAATGCGCTCCTGATGGCCGTCTGGCGTCGGCAACCCAAGAATATGGTGATGGTGCATTCCGATCAGGGCAGTCAGTTCAGCAGCTACGACTGGCGCGACTTCCTGGACGAGCATAACCTGCAGCAGAGCATGAGCCGGCGTGGGAACTGCCACGATAACGCCGTGGCCGAGAGCTTCTTCCAGCTCCTAAAACGGGAACGGATCCGACGCAAGACCTACAGCACCCGGGAAGAAGCGAAGCAGGATGTCTTCGATTACATCGAGATGTTTTACAATCCAAAGCGTCGGCACAGCTTCAGCAATGACTTGTCGCCGGTTGAGTATGAAAAGCAGTATTTCCAGCGGCTCTCGAGTGTCTAGAAAACTCGTGGCGATTCAAGTGGCGATTCATTACCTATTTCCAAGCAGAGTCTCAGCTGCGCCTCACCTTTCTACTCGCCAGTACGCACGAATTGTCTCCACGTGGGTGATATCGATTGGGTTGGACTCCAGTTCCTACGGCACACATTCGATGCGCCGGACGAAAGCAACCTTGATCTACCGCCGGACAAAAAATTTTCGGGCAGTGCAGCTCCTTCTTGGTCATACTAAGCTCGAAAGCACAGTACGCTATCTTGGCATCGAAGTTGACGACGCACTTGAAATCGCTGAACAAACCGAAGTCTGAGAAAGGTCAGCTCGCCGGGTTGGGCAGGCCTACAATAGCTTGCCCTGACACGGCACCCTCTGTAGAGCGCAATGGGTCTCTAGGCTACAATTGGTGAGATTTTGGCAATTTTTGATCCGTATAATTCAGCGATTTAGGGGCGTGTATCGCGCATGCCTGGCTCCAGGAGAAGCGATGGCTCTACAGGCGTGCGTCGAGTGTGGATACCTCACCACCTTCGTGACGGTATGTCCCCAGTGCGGCAGAAAACCGCGTGTATTCATCGGTCTGAGAACAGCAGGGATCACGGCCTTGGTTCTAATAGCTTCCTTGGCAGTACACTATTTCGCCAAAGCTGACCAAGTTCAGCCTTCCGCATCCCTAGCCACGCTGCGCCATGAATAAGATGCTCGAGCTCTACAAGGTTGTTGCCGAAAGAGAAACAGGATTCTGGATAGGTCTGCCAGTCGCTACTGCTGAAACAGTCCCTCGCGACGAATGGTTGCGGATGATGGCGGACGATCCTGAACACTTCCAGCTCGCGACACTTACTGCTGAAGAGTTGACCGGATACTCGACGGCCAACGACGATGTCATCGAGCGTGCCGTTTTCGTCAATTGGTCAGACGAGAAAATGCACTGAATTTTCCCCTGTCGAGCAACCGTGTCGTTACTTGGTCTAGGCATACAACCTCTTGAACTGAGCGCTTCCGAACGTCTGGAATCGGCCCAGGCTGTGTAAAAACACAAAACGGACAGCATGCCGGCGACACTCGGCCTCTCAGAACGCTCTCCAAGACGTTTTCTCGAGCTCAGGAATGGTAAAGAGACCCCTGAAAACACGCCGATCTCGCGTTTTTACACAGCCTGGGCCACAAGCGGACCTCCAACAAATTCAATCTTAATGAACAACGGAAATGAAAGCACTGCCAGATCTGCGGACGCAAGCTGGGCAACCAAGCAGATCCGCGTTCGACTGATTGCGGCGGAGATTGCAGGGGATCCGGGAAGATAGCTTACCAATTCATCCTGCTATTCAGCCACAGCTGAGTCCCTGAACTTCGACGCAAGTCGGTCTGCGACCTTAGGCGTCTCCGTGCCGATTTCATATCTATCACGTGACCAATAGCCAAAAAGTTCCTCCTTGCCGGGATTTTCATGTTTATTCATGTCGCACTTATAAATATCTAAAAAAGCCTGTTCTAGATATTTCGCTATCCTATTTTCACAATCATAAAAAGAAATATAAAAGTTGCTTTCCGCAAGCCACTTTTCTTCAATGTGCTCCTTCGCACGCTTTAGAACTTTTCCTTTTCCAGTATACACACAACGCATAGGAAATACATTGTGCGTATCACAGTAGCCACTTTCCCCTACCCACAACTGGTACATTCCTTTCCGGTTTTTTAATCCGTGGAATAAATCATCAATTGTAATGACATCGTCAGAATCATTATTCAAAAAACCAAGAGGTGCATTTGTACAAAATTTCGATTTGTTAACGATCTCGTTGGCAGTTACCCGATTTTTAAGTTCATCGTTTACCATTTGATCAAATTTCAGATATGTATTTATTCCGATAGATTCATTGAATCCAATAGTTTTTGGGTTTGGGCAAGAACAAGTGGTATGCTTCATGATTTCAATCCTCACTTATCATAAGTGTATGTAGATTTAAAAATATACGTTAAGGTAGTTTTTAAGGCAAAGATTTTCATCTTTTTGTGCTGCCACGACGATATTGGAGGGGCACTTTTGCTACGCGAATAACCTGAATCCCCGTTCAGGGCGAGCAGCCTAGCTGCTTGACCACGGCGCGGCGCGCTGAATTTTTCAACACTAGAACAAATCGATCCGACCGAAACCTTGGCCGCCTTTGAGCTGCGTCGTAGCATGACGTCAATGAGCATGTTTAGACCGGTAACACCGCTTCCCTCTGAAGAAGGAACTGGCTGAGCGTTGCACTTCGCGACATTGGCTCTCGACGGACAGCGGCGGTCAAGGCGAATAGTTTCGCGTCTGCTTTGGGTCGGTTGCGGTCCTTCGCTGGTAGGCTGCTCCCGGCCCAGCCTGTGTAAAAACGTAGGGCCATGTAAACGAAATCGTACCAGTAAACGTTGAACCAGTATCTCATCATCACGGGTGCTATATGAAGCGCTTTATTGAAGGCGAAGACCGCGGCCAAGGCACGCTGCTGCCTGAGCACCTGGACGATTACGTGACTGAGGATAATCCGGTTCGTGTAGTCGATGTGTTTGTCGAAGAGCTTGATCTTGCCAGCCTCGGATTTGGGCGTGTGCATCCGGCGAAGACGGGCCGGCCGGCTTACCATCCTGCCGTGCTTCTCAAGCTCTACATTTACGGCTACCTCAACCGTATTCAATCGAGCCGCCGGCTGGAACGCGAAGCCCAGCGCAACGTCGAGCTGATGTGGCTAACGGGTCGCTTAGCTCCTGACTTCAAGACGATAGCGAACTTCAGAAAAGATAGCGGCAAGGCGATCGGCAAGGTCTGCCGGCAGTTTGTCGTGCTGTGCCAGCAGCTGGACCTTTTCTCCGATGCAGTCGTCGCGATCGACGGCAGCAAGTTCAAGGCCGTCAACAGCAGCGACCGCAATTTCACCGATGCCAAACTCAAGCGTCGGATGGGAGAGATCGAGGCGAATATCGGCCGGTACCTGGCAGAACTTGATACGGCCGACCGTCTGGAGCCAGCTACTGCGCAATCGAAAAAGGTGCGCCTGAACGAGAAGATTGCAGCGATGAAATCGCAGATGGCGACGCTTAAGGAAATTGAAGCGAAGCTGATAGAGACTGGTGAAACGCAAATCTCGCTCACTGATCCGGACTCGCGCTCGATGATGACGCGCGGCGCAGGTATCGTTGGCTACAACGTGCAAACTGCAGTCGACGCCAAGCATCATTTGATTGTCGAACATGAGGTAACCAATAACGGCAGTGACCGCGACCAATTGTCTGGCATGGCAAAGAAAGCGCGCGCTGCCATCGGTACGACAACACTGACAGCAATTGCCGACCGCGGCTACTTCAAGGGCGAAGAAATCCTGGCCTGTCATGAAGCAGGTATTTGCACTTTGGTGCCACCTACGAAAACCTCCGGAGCCAAAGCCGATGGCCGGTTCGACAAGGCCGACTTCATTTACGATCCGCAAAAGAACGAGTACCGCTGCCCGGCAGGCCAGTCTTTAATATGGCGCTTCGCCAGCGTCGAGAAGGGCATGACCAACCACCGGTACTGGAGTTCGAACTGCAAAGGCTGTGCCCTCAAGGACAAGTGCACGCCAAGTGCTAATCGGCGGGTAACCCGCTGGGAACATCAGGACGTGCTCGATGAGATGCAGGCGCGTCTTGAAACCACGCCGGATGCCATGCGAATCAGGCGCTCAACGGTTGAGCATCCATACGCGACGATTAAGGCATGGATGGGCGCTACGCATTTCCTGACGAAAGGCATGGAGCGCGTGAAAGCAGAAATGAGCCTGCACGTGCTCGCCTATAACTTTAGGCGCTTGATGGCGATTCTCGGCCCGGAGAAAATGCTCGCGGCGATCAGGGCGCACGCCCATTTTCTGACGCTACAAGGCCTGATTGAAGCGGTTTCCATGCTGTTGTCGATGAAAATTCTCAAATGGGACTACGAGCGTTGGAACGCTTCTCAACGCGCCGAAATTAGCTTTGGCCCGTACAATTCGCGGCCAAGGCTTGGATTTTGAGTTTTTACACAGGCTGGGCCAGAAGCGGTCGAAGGTTCTTTTCTTCTACAATCACGCTAAAATTCATGCACCCAACACAGCTTTCTATTCTTTTGGTCCTAACGCTATACGGCAGCTACGCTTATTCCAGCAGCTATCCTCAGCGTTATACCCTTGCTTGGGCAGTGAAAGGTGAGCAGCTCACTTATCGTTCGTGCGGCTGTGCAGACGAGTGTTGGGTAGCGGATCTGCGGACCGGCAACCGGAAGCGATTGAAGGCTAAGTTGCGATGTGACTGCTCCAGCTTGTACGTGACCTATCCTGTGAATGCGGCCGAACAGAAGCGAGCTGAGAGCTGCCCAATGAATGACGGACCAGACAAAATGGCTGAGATTTCAAAAGAGATGAAAGCTATAGTTGCGGGCAATCAGAAACGGAAAAAATAGGTCAAAGTCGGCCCATGGTAGTTACCTATCCAACTGCGCCCACGTTCGCATTGGGTCGTAAGCGGAAGTGCCGTATCCTGTGTACCTACATCGCCCAGGACTCGCCTTCCTCGAATGCATCGTTGTAGGTCTCAGCCAGTAGGAAAGCATGGCGCGCTGCAGCGGGCATGGCAGAAGCGGACATCATCGGCCAGTGCGCGCGCCGCTCTTCGGTCAGCGCATTCCACCAGGTCATACCCTGGTGCGGATCATCTTCCGGAACTGGGAACACCCCACCGCCAGCCTCCTGCCCGTCTTCGAGCAACGTCAGCTGCCAGCCTCCTCCGATGTCTGCTGGCCGCGGGTGAATTTCGTACGTGCGCTTCATGGCGTGTTCCTTATTGGATGGCGGTGATTGGCTTCACGATGCGCATCACGCTGGCGCGCGAGACGTCGTAGTCGCGAGAGAGAGCACTGATCGACTCGCCAGCCTTGAACCGGGCAACCATCTTCGCGCGCTGCTCGTCCGTGGTGAGGGCTGGGCGGCCCAGGGTCTTCCCCTCTGCCTTCGCCCGGGCTAGGCCGGACTGGGTGCGCTCGACCAGCAGATCGCGCTCCATCTCGGCCACGGCCGCAAGCATGGTCAGCATGAGCTTGCCGGCGGCGCTCGTTAGGTCGAGCTTCCCCAGCTGCAGGACGATGACCTCGATGCGGCGCGCGGCTAGGGCCTTAATCGTGGCGCCGACGTCTTGGGCATCACGGCCGAGCCGGTCGAGCTTCGTCACCACCAGGGTTTCGCCGTCGCGGATCTGGCCGAGCATCTTGGCGAACTGCGGGCGTTGCGCCGCCGAGACCTTGCCCGACACACCCTCGTCGGCGTACCAATAGCCGATCGCAAAGCCGGCCGCGTCGATCTCCCGACGCTGGTTTTCCGTCGTCTGTTCCTTCGTGCTGACCCGGCCGTATCCAAAAATTGCCATTTTGATATCTCTTTGCTGTCCGACAGCGTTCCATGGTGTCCAATAACGTCGATCTTACAATTGAACATGTTCACAAGTCAATTTTGTATTTTATGAACAGTCGGAAAAGCGCTGGGCGCACCTGTTCACAAACGGTCGTTTTCGAACATAGCGGCTCCACGCTGCGGACTCGACCTGCGAAGGCTGCTGACCGGCTGCGATCGCGAAGACCGCTTCAGGAAGATAGCCACGGATCAGGCCATCACGACTGAGATGCACAACACGGAAAAGGGCGCCGCCTGCGACGATGCATGATAAGCATGACAGCGCCGAGCCCGTGCTTAACCAGCACCAAGTCAAAGCGACCCAAGGCGTTTAGTGCTCCAAGCCCACCCAAACCACAAACACATGGGGTCATGGCTGCTCTTGCAAAAAGCTCTTCAATTGGCAAAAGACGAGACCACGTCAACAGCAGTGATATATACTGAGCGGCGCTGCTTTGGAACTATCTGCTGGATAATATTCGTGGAGCTTTCGAATGGATATTTGCGATGATGGCTCAACCTCCGTGAATGCAACAGAAGCTTCAATCGCTCTCTCCTCGCTGCGCGAACACGTATTCCAGCAATGGACTTCCCGTGTTACTGCGGCCGTCCCAGAGGCAGCGGAGCTCGGGGAAAAGGTCGTGACGAGCGCGTTGCAGAGATTTTTCGATGAAATTATTGATACTCT